>Ga0180215_1002296_pt1 | contig 19471 bp, 18 predicted proteins | sample eDN3rd37CBELigBY_FD_128871 | JGI IMG/M metagenome (GOLD analysis project Ga0180215, IMG submission 128871) | Enriched backyard soil microbial communities from Emeryville, California, USA - eDNA 3rd pass 37_C BE-Lig BY (version 2) (version 2) | ecosystem: Environmental > Terrestrial > Soil >... | reverse complement strand
GCCCGAGCTCGAACGGCTCGCCACCACGCTCGGCCGGTGGTCCGAGGAGATCCTGAACTACTTCGACAGCCGGCTCACCAACGGTCGCAGCGAGGGCCGCAACCTCATCATCAAGACCGTCAAGCGTGGCGGCTTCGGCTATCGCAACTTCGCCCACTACCGCCTACGAGTCCTCTACCGCTGCACATGACACACTCGCCCGCACCAGACGAGCGAAGCTCCGCTGCCCGCCGAAGTGCGAAGAGCCGCTTTACCGGCTCGACGGCGGCCGACGAGGGTCCCGATGACGCCAGGTCTCACAGGCCGATCGAGTGACCGACGCCGCGCTCTGGCGCGTGCACATCGTGGACCACCTCGGCGATGCGCGCGTGCTCGTACCGGTCGAGGTAGTGCGCGGGTTGCGGGCCAATCACATCCCGGATGGTGTTGGCTCGCTCCGGCCACCGCCGGCCGGTCTCGTCCAAGTACACCGCGAGTTCCTCGACCGCGTGATCCCAGCGGAGACGTTCCCGCTGCGTACTCGGCCGTGACCCGAGCAGGTCGAGGGCAGCCTGCGGTGCGTCGGCGACCGCGGCGATGCGGACAGTGAGCCGCCGAGCAGTGATCGCGAGCGCGAGGACGCGCGCCTGCTCGAAGTCGGCCGCGTGGTCGACGGCAAACCTGTCGTGTTCTTCCTGCTGCGCTCGCAGCTCGCCGAGGCGGTCCTCGTGGCGCGCGATCGCCCGCTCGATGGAGGCGATCTTCCCGGTGAACTGCCGGCGCGCGCTCGGCTTCCAGCCCGGCTTGGTGCGCTGCATGGCGTCGAGCCGCGCCCGCGCCGACGCGAGCCGGCGTTGCTCTTGCTGGATCTCGTCGCCAACGGAGGGAGGCTGCGCCGCGAGGACGGTGTCGACACGACGTTGCTGCTCGGCGAGCTCCTTCAGCGTGTACGCCCGCGCGAGCTGGGTGGCGTCGAGCGCTCGGGGGTCGACGTCGACCGCGAGCTGCTGGTCGCCGCGTCGCTCCAGCGCGCCGATCACGATCCCGAGTCCTGACCTGTCCGGTTCGATAGCTCGCGGGTCGGCCTCGTCGTCGAGGTCGAGCTCGCCGTCGACCACATAGAGGTTCGTCGCGTCGGCTGCCCTCGTGATGGCGACGTAGCCCTCCTCGAACCGCGACGCGTCGGACGGGTGGTAGCGGGCGCGGTCGAGCGTCGCTCCCTGCACGCCGTAGGTCGTGCGCGCGTACCCGTGTTCGAGGTGGCCGGCGGCGAGGTAGTCGTGCGGGACCCGGATGCGGCCCTCCTCGGCAAAGTCGACCTCGACCTCGCCGCGCCGGTGGTCGATGGCGACGACGGCGCCGGTGCTGCCGTTCTTCACGTGATCGGCTCGGCCTGGTGCCCGCAGGCAGCGGTCGTTGCGGCGGGCGACGACCTCGTCGCCGAGCATGAGCTCACGACCGTGCGCGACGAGCGGCTCGCCGGTCAGGACGCCCTCGCTCTTGAGCAGGATGCGGGCACGGTCGTTGAGGGCGCGCCGGGCCGCGTTGGTGCCGGCGAGCATTGGCGACGCCGAGCCCGCGCAGCGGTCGGCCCACCAGTCGCGGACGAGCGCGTCGTAGGTGTCGGCGGCCGTGTCGCCGCGGTGGACCTTGCCGGCCTCGTCGTACCGCTCGAGCGCTCCGGCGATGTCGCCCCGGCGGTAGGCCTCGATCGCAGTGCGCTCGGTGTGGTCGCGCTGGCGGCGGTTCTCGACGAGCCGCACGACCGTCGGGTCGTCACGGCCGGCGAGCGCCTTGAACACGCCGCCGGTGTCCACCGAGGTGTGCTGGTCGGGGTCGCCGATGAGCTTGATGGCCCCGCCCACCCGCTCGACGTGGGCGGCGAGCCGGGCGAGGTCGCGGGTGCCCAGCATCGACGCCTCGTCGACCAGGAGGATCGTGCCGGGCGCGAAGCGCTCACCGCGCTGCTTGAGGTCGATGAGCAGGCTGGCGATCGTCTGCGCCCGCCGGCGGGTGTAGCGCTCGAACCCGACGGCTGCCTCCAGCTGCGCGGCCGCGGTGGCGCTCACCGCGCAGCCGGCGACCGGGACGCCGGCGGCGGCGAAGGTTTCGATGCAGGCCGCGGTGGCGTAGGTCTTGCCGGAGCCGGGACGGCCGACCACGACCTGGATCGCCCGGGACGTCGAGCAGACGGCGCGCGCCATGTCGGCCTGCTCGCCGGACAGCTCGGGGTGCCGGTCCAGCGTGCGCTCGACGCAGGCGGCGGGGATGGCCCCAGCGGCTGGCGTCGTCGCCCAGGCGAGGAGGCGACTCTCGATCTCGACGAGCTCGGGCGTGCTGAAGACGGCCGTCCCGCCGGTGCGGACGCGCCGGTCGTCGAGGGCGACGACGACCTGCGAGTTGCGTCCTGACGTGGGCCCGGCGAGCACGACCACTCGCTCGGAGGCGAGGAACCGGTCGGCCAGGCGCTCGACCTCCGACGCGGGCGCCGAGTCGCCGACGGCCGCGGCGATCTGCTCGACCACGTGACGGCGGGTGAAGGTCGATGAGCGCTCGGTCAGGCCGTGCGGACCGGCGAGGTGGTCGTACAGCCTGTCGATCCCCTCGGCGGTCAGCTCCCGCACCGGTGCCCGTCCGAAGCACGCCTCGACGGCCCGCCCGTCGAACCCGAGGGCCGCGGCGCGCTCGCGCCAGGTGTGGGCGAGGGTGTCGGGGTCGACGCGGCGGTCCTTGGGCCGGCGGGTCGCGAGGGTGGCCTTCTGGCGGGCGCGGGCCGAGGTGTAGCCGGACTCGGCGAGCATCTCCTCGATCTCGTCGCGCCGCTGGCTGTACTCATCGACGACCGCCTGAGGGACGCCGGCGACGTCGGCCATGCCGTTGACGACCGGTCCCCACTCGACGCCGAGCCGGCGGGTGAGCAGGTGACGGAGGTGGGCCTGGTAGAGGTAGCCGCCGGACGTGGCGTGGTCGAACAGCAGGCGGGCGTCGAGAGCGCGCCAGGCGTCGGCGACGGTGAGGGTCAGGTTGGCGACCACGACGTGGGTGTGCAGCAGCGGGTCGCCGGCCCGGCTGGTGCGGTGGTCGAAGGCGGCGGCGACCATCCCCGCCGTCTGGATGCGCTGGCCGTCCCGGCGAGCCATGACGGCCTGTCCCTCGTAGTAGCGGACGACCTCGTCGACCGCCTCGCCGTGGGCCTGGCGGATGGCGGCTCGGCGGTCCGGGTCGGCGAGGGCCCACAGGACGCTCACGCTCTTGGGCGGTCGCAGGGTGAGGTCGAAGCCGGGGCGGCGCTTGGCCGGCTTGTGGGAGACAGCGTAGAGGTTGACGTGGCCGCGGCGGACCCGCCACGCCTCCCGGCCCGTGGCCTCGGAGCGGGCCTTCTCGCCTTCGAGCTTTCCGGTGCGCAGGAGCCGGCGGACGAAGCTGGCGGAGACACCGAGCTGGTCGGCGGCCTGCTGGACGGTGAGCCAGTCGCCCTCGGGGCGGATCGACACGTTGCGGGTCTTGGGGACAGGCGGCTCGACGAGCTGGTCGCCGGTGAGCGGGTGCCGGCCTTCGAGCAGCGCCCGGAAGTGATCGGGGTCGGCCTCGCCGTGCAGTCCTATCTCGGCGGCGAGGGAGCCGACCCAGCGGCCGGGGGCCTCGCCGTGTCCCAGGTAGTAGTCCTCGGCTGAGGTGGCGATCTCGCCGACGTAGTAGTCGGCCGCGCCCGGGCGGAGCTTCCCGACGCTCAGCACGAGACGGTCCCGGGATCCCGCAGGGTCCGCCGCAGGCGGAACCTGCAAGTCTTTGAGGGCTTGGTAGGGCTAGGTGACGGCGCGCGTGAGTGATCGCGGAACGGGTGCCGGGATGCGCGTCGAGGGGTCGTGGGCGCGTCAGGCATGGCGGGCGCGCCGCGTGAGATCGATGACCGTCGACGGGCGTGCGACGAGGTCGTCGAGGGCCCACTTCGGCACGACGATGCGGCGCTTGTGAAGCCGCACGGCATAGAGCTGGCCCTCGTCGATCATGTTGCGGACCGTCCCGGGCGAGACCTTCAGGCGTTCCGCAACCTCGCCGACCGTGTAGACGACCGACGGGTCGGCCGGCGCCCGCCGGGCTGGTTCACGCGCCGGCTTCACCGGCTCGCAGCGGCGTCGTTCCACCGGACCTCCTCTCGCTGGACTGCGGATCGGGCGGATGATCCGGGAGGCCGTCCCGTTTTCGTTCCGGTTCGCGTTCCTGTTTGCGTCCCGGGACGATCCGCGACCGCGGCCGGGAAGTCCGGGGACCGTCCGGTGCGATACCGGGACGCCGGCGGTCACGGGAACCAGGTCAGGCGGCGAGACGGGACGAGCCGGGACCATCCCGGGAACCGTCCGGGAGGGCACTCACGTGCGCGCTCACATTTGGGCTCATCGCCGCGAGGCTTCATTGGCAGGCGACGCCTACCGACTCACGCGCGCGCTCACGTCTGCGGGGTTCCCCTGCCAGAGCGTCCGTCCCGGACTCACGCGCGCGCTCACGTTTCGGCTACCAGCCGATGAGTCGCGCACCCTCGGCAGGGCGCCAGCTCGTCCCACTCTGCGTACTCTCAATAGTTTAGAGTAACCGCATGTCCACCGTGGCCGCGGAGCAGGCGCTGGCTCTCGAGGCGTCCGAGCGGGGCCGGGCGCTGCTCGCGCTCTCGGAGGATCAGTGGTTCGACCGCAAGAGCAGCCGGGTGACGCCGGCCGAGCTGGCCAGCTCCCTGATCGGCTTCGCCAACGCCGAGGGAGGCCTCGTCATCGTCGGGCTGTGGAACCGGAAGGTCGAAGGTGTGGACGGGGCCGGGCGCCGGCTGGCGGAGTGGCAGCAGGCGGCGCTCGACTACACCGTCCCCGCCGTCCCGTCCCGGACGAGGCTGGTCGAGTGCGTCAACGACGCTGGAGCAGAGGACCACCTGCTCGTCATCGAGGTCGAGACCAGCGAGCAGGTCCACGCCAACCGGCGCGACGAGGTCTTCCTGCGGGTCGGTGACGAGAACCGCCGCCTCACCTTCGCCCAACGCCAGGAGCTTCTTTACGACAAGGGCCAGGCGACCTACGAGAGCACCCTCGTCTCAGGGGCCAGGCGGGACGACCTCGACGAGGGGCTGCTCCGGTCGTACGCCGACGCGGTGAACCACCCCGAGCCCGATCGGCTGCTGGCGGCACGCGGGCTCCTGACGCGAGACGGCCAGCTGACCGTCGCTGCGGTGCTCCTGTTCGCCGCCCACCCCCAGACCTGGCTGCCGGAGGCCTCGGTCAGGGTGCTCCGGTACCGCGGCACCGAGCGCGGTACCGGCGCCAGGCAGCAACTCCTCGACGACGTGCGGATCGAAGGCCCGATCCCGCGGCAGCTCACCGAGGCGCGCCAGGCGATCTTCGACCGGCTCCCGACTCGGCGCGCCCTCGCCGCCACCGGTCGCTTCGAACGCGTCGGTCTCGTGCCCCAGGACGCCTGGCTCGAGGCCGTCGTCAATGCCGTCACCCACCGCTCGTACAGCATCAGCGGCGATCACGTCCGTGTGGAGATCTTCGACGATCGGGTCGAGGTCGAGAGCCCGGGCCGCTTCCCGGGCATCGCCGACACAGGTGACCCGCTGCGAATCACCCGCTTCGCGCGCAACCCCCGCATGGCCCGCGTCTGTGCCGACCTCCACTTCGGCCAGGAGCTCGGGGAGGGCATCCGGCGGATGTTCGAGGAGATGCGCCTCGCGGGGCTCGCCGATCCCGCCTACCACCAGACGGCCGGCAGTGTGCGGGTGTCGCTCACGTCGGTACCGGTCGATCGAGAGCTCGAGGCGCGGCTACCGAGGGGTGCTCGCGACCTCGTCCGCATCGTGCGGGAAGCGGGGCGCGCGAGCACGGGCGAGCTGGTGGAGGCGACGGGGCGCTCGCGACCGGTGGTGCTCAAGCAGCTTCGGGCCCTAGAGGACGCAGGGCTGCTCGCCTGGAACGGCCACAGCCGGAACGACCCCCGGGCGTACTGGTCGCTGCGGGTGGAATGACAAGCGTGTGATTTCGAGTAGAACCGGGGCTGACCTGGGACGACGAACTGCTCTAAACCGCACTCTCAACACTCGAAATCCACAGTTGAGAGCTCAAGCCGAGGGAGACTCGAACCTCATGGCCGATGAGGGCGCCGTGGTCGCCGACGCCATCACCAAGCTCGAAGCCGAGGACGTCGATGCCGCCCGAGACGCGAGCGCGGCACTCGAGTGGCTGACCGCCGGCGAGGGCCTCGAGGTGCTCACCCAGGAGCGGCTCCAGCACTTCCTCTGGTACGGGCTGCCGATGAAGTGGCTGACCGACACCGGCCACCACCGCCGGGTCGCCGAGGCGCTCGCCCGAGCCTTCGACCTGCTGGGCCTGTCCCGGTACGCGGCGCTGTGCCGGTCCGAGACGACCGCCGACGTGCTCGACGCCTACGAGCGCAGCGACGCCGAGGGGAAGAAGGCGTTCCGCAAGGCCGATCTCGCTTCCGGCATCCATCCCCCCGACATCGACGAGCTCGAGTGGGGCGCGGTGATGGGCATGATTGAGTCCGACGCCCTGTCCTCGACGGCCGAGCTGCTCGAGCTGGCGGTCGCCAGCGGCGACCTCGTTCCCGGCGCGCGCGGGTGGAAGCAGCGCCAGGCGGACTTGGTGCGGGCCCACCTCACTACCGCCCGCATCGAGCTCGGCGGCCGGACCTGGCTGCAGGCGATCACCGAGGAGCGGATCGACACCTGGCTGTCGACCCACCGCAGCCCGACTCGTCGCCGCATGCTCGAACCGCTCGCCGCCGCCGTGCGGGCGCCGGCCGAGCTGCCACCCGCCATCGACGATCCGATCCCGCGGCTGCGTTGGTTCCTCGGTGAGCTCGCCGACGGCCAGCAGCTGACCCAGACCGGGAACCTGAGCCGCGCCTTCGTGCAGGCGGCTGCGCCGCTGTTCGGGTGGGACTTCGCCAACCCGCCCCGCACCGAGGACGAGCTGTACGACCTTCACCAGCTCCGCCACCTCGCCCAGCGCCTCGGTCTCGCCCGCCGGTCGGGGCGGAAGCTGGCGCTGACGCCGAAGGGCCGGGCCGCGCTCGGCGACGCCGAGCTGCTGATGCGGACGACGGCACGAGGAGTGCTGCCTGACCACCAGTTCGCGGCCGCGCTCGGCGAGATCGTTCTGGCGCTGCTGATCGACCGGGAGGTCCACGCCGGCGAGCTCGACGCTGTGCTGAGCGACGTCGTCGCCGAGGTCGGGTGGCGCGCCACCGACACGGGGCTCCCACCGGACGAGCACGACATCAGCTGGGCGTGGCACCAGACGACGAACCTGCTGCGCGCTCTCGACGTGCTGTCGACCGGCGGCGGCTGGGACGACCGGAGCTACGCGCTCACGCCGGCAGGACGCACGCTCGCGCTCGAAGCGCTGCGTCACCGAGCGATCGGTCCCCGCACGCAACTCTGACGTCGCCATGGCAGCACGGCCACCGATCTACGGGCGCGACCCGTAGTCCGAACGCGCCGGCCAGCGCTGGTCGCGGGGGACCGGTAGTTCTGCGTGGTCTGTCTCACCGATGCGACTGGTGACTTGACGGCCGCCGGCGAGCGAATCATTTCCGCGACGCCGCTCACATTCGCATCCTTGATGATATGATCGAGGGTGTGAGTAGGTCTGCTCCGGCCTTGGCGCCGCTGTTCCGGTCGGATCAGCAGCTTGCCATCCTCGCCGTCCTGTTCGCGGACGGGGCGTCGGACATCCCGATCGGCGAGCTGGCCGAGCGAGCCGGTGTCGCGCAGGCGACGGCCAGTCGCGAGGTCGCCCGCCTCGCTGAGCACGGCCTCGTCATCACGCGTCCGCTCGGCCGCAACACGCTCGTCACCGCGAACTGGGCGCTTCCGTGGGCCAAGGAGCTTCGGTCGATCCTCGTTCAGACGGTCGGCGTGCTCGGCCGCCTCGGCGACGTGCTGAGCGAGGTCGATGGCATCGACGAGGCCTTCATCTTCGGGTCGTGGGCAGCGCGCTACGCGGGCGAGCCGGGACCCCCACCTCGCGACATCGATGTGGTCGTCGTCGGTGACGCTGCCCTGCGAACGGTTCGCCGCGCCTGCCGCAGGGTCGAGGAAGACCTGCGCGTGGACGTCAACCCCATCGTGGTCGATCGGAAGACGTGGGACGCGCCCGCGCCTGAGCCCTTCATCGCGCAGATCAAGAGCCAGCCGCTCGTCCCCATCCCCGTCCGACCACGATGAGCCCGGACCGGGTCTGGCTCAGCGAGGCGATCGCGACGCGTGACCTCGAACGCGTCACCGCCAACATGGCCGCCGCCGGGGACCGGATCAACGACGCGCGGCGGCACGTTCGATCGGCCCGCGCCCTCGCAGATGACGACACCCCCCTCGCCACGGCCGCGTGCCACGACGCCATCCGCAAGGCGATCACCGCGCACATGCTCGCCAACGGGTTGCGACCGCGCGGTGGAGAGGGTTCACACCGCATCGTCCTCGAGTACGCCCGCACGCAACTCGGGGATGTGATCGACGAGGACGACCTCGAGGAGGCGAGGGAGATCCGCCAAGATCGTGCCCTCGCCGAGTACGGCGACTTCCCGACTCGGCAGCTCAACAGCGCGCACGTACGCGCCGCAGCCCAGGTCGCTGAACGGATCGTCAACGCGGTAGCTGAAGCTCTGGCGCGCCAAGTGCAATCGCGGCGCGAGCCGAAGCGGTAACTCCTGCGATACGGACGTCGTGGCAGGGTGACGGCGTGGCGAAGCTGACGAAGAAGGCCGCGGCGCAGCTTCGCGAACACCTGGCGGCGCAGCCGCCCGAGCGGCTCGTCGAGCTGGTGATGGCCGAGCTCGAGCGGAACGCCGCACTGAAGGACGAGCTGCTCCTCGAGGTCGCCCAAGCGGGCCGCTCGCTCGATCTCGCGTCGTACCGACGATCGTTCTCGGATGCGCTGCGGTCGAAGAGCGCGGCGGGCGGCGCCCGCTCTTACCCGCGCACGTCAGGGCCGTGGGCGCGGGCGGTCCACGAGTCGATCGCCCGAATTGGCGCGCTCCTTCCCGCGGGGCACGCCGAGGCGGTGATCGAGCTGACGGAGTACGCCCTCGGCCGGGTGCAGAAGGCCATGAGCACGCTCGACGACTCGTCCGGCTGGTTCGCCCAGATCGTCACCGACCTGGAGCGCCTCCATCACGACGCCTGCGTCGTTGCCCGCCCGGACCCGGTCGGCCTTGCCCGACGGCTGTTCGCCTTCGAGGTGGACGGCGAGTGGGACATCTTCATCGACTCCGTCGAGCGGTACGCCGACGTGCTCGGCCACGAGGGCGTCGCCGAGATGCGGCGGCTGGCCGAGGAGCGATGGGCGACCATGCCAGGGCGCGCACCGGGCTCCGGGTTCGACACGACACCGGGGCGGTTCCACCTCGAGCGGATGATGGAGAAGCTCGCGGTCCAGGCCGGCGACGTGGACGCACGAGTCGAGGTGATGGCGCGCGATCTCGCGCACGCCTACGACTTCCTCCGCATCGCCGAGGTGCTCGCCGAGGCCGACCGGGACGACGACGCGCTCGAGTGGGCTCAGCGCGGGCTGATTGCCTTCGCCGATGACCCGCACGGCCCCGACCCTCGCCTCGACGACTTCGTCCTCGCCGCGCACCTCGCAAGTGGCCGGCTCGACGAGGTCGTCGCGCTCGTGTGGGCCCGGTTCACGAGTCGACCGGGCTCGACGACGTACTTCCGGTTGCGCGACTGGGCCACCCGGGCTGACCGGTGGTCCGAGCTTCGCCCGAAGGCACTCGACCGGCTCCGAGCCGACGCCGAGCGAGCAGCCGACGTGGCGACCACCGCGCGATCGACCGCGGCGCGACGGTGGGGTAGGGCGCAGCCGGCGCCCGCGCCGTACCGGACGCTGATCGAGGTGCTCCTTCGCGACGGCGAGATCGAGCACGGGTGGCAGCTCGCTGTCGAGCACGGCTGCCCCCAGCCGCTCTGGATGTCGCTCGCCCGCGCCCGGGAGGACGAGCACCCGCTCGACGCCGTGGTCGTGTACAAGCGGGAGATCGAGGACCTCGTCGGCCGCAAGCAGGCGCACTGGTACCAGCAAGCCGTCGCCCACGTCGTGCACGTCGGCGAGCTGTACGTGCGGGCGGGCGCAGCGGACGAGTTCGACGCCTACCTCGCTGAGCTCCGGCACCGTCACAAGCCGAAGACCAAGTTCCTGGCCATGCTTGGGGCGGCTCGGCCGGAGGCCTGAGCGGAGTCCCCGCCCGCGTCCCGGGACTCCGCTCCCGTCATGCCGGCCGGAGGGCGCGACGTCGAGCCTCGTTGGACATGCGTGCCGGCGCCGGCTCCCGAGCGGGTACCTCGAAGACGCGCCGAGCCCTTCAGCCTCGTCTCGCTCGAGGCCCGGGGCCGTCGCCGCGCAGCGGCGTACGATCGTTGCGGTGAGCGACGCCGCCCACCCCACGGACGAGGCTCCGCACGGCAGTGCCCTGTTGCGCAGTGACCTGACCGACGATCAGCTCGCCGAGGCGCCTGTGTTGGCATCGATCGACAACTTGTTGATCGAGGACCTGTCCGAGGACGAGGACGACGCGTTCGCCGCTGCCCTCGGCTCGTGAGGCTCCTCGACACGAGGCCTTCAACCTGCTGGCCACAGTCGCCGAGTTGGGCTTCACCTGTCGAGGTGCCGGTCACGCGCCACGATCGGGCCCACGCGGGCGACCTGGATCGCAGCGTCGGCCATCCACATGGCGCACGACTTCACACCGCCGACGCGGTCTTCGACGGCACTCCTGGGCTCGTCCTGCACCGGTAGCGGACGCGTTCGCCCGCCCGCGAACGAGTTGCCCATCCGGCGGATGGGCAACTTTTCCCGAGCTGCGGCGCGTCCGACGAGCGCCGGCGACGCCCCGCCACTCGTTGGCCGATCCCGATGGCAAGTGCCGGATCGCGCCCGGCGACTCACGGTTTCGGGACCGGACGCTCTCTCCGCGATTGTCCTGCCAAGACGAGCTCCGGGGCGCTGACCTGCCCGTCCGCGCGCTGCTCCGAGGCGTGGAAGAGCCGGTCCCAGGCCCGCTGCCGGCCTCCGAGCTGCCCATCCAGTTGCCCGTCTCGACGACGAAATCGGGTGCGCAGGACACGTCTCCGCGCGACAGCACAACGCTCTGACCTGCGTCCTTGTGCTCCTTGCGCCCAACGCGACACGCCCGGCGAGATTCCTAAACCGTGCGTCGCAGGTTCGAATCCTGCCGAGGGCGCCGCGCAGTAGCAGGTCAGAGGTCGGCGGGCGCGCGTCGGCTGCTCCTGAACCACGTCGACCACGGGCGTCGGGGCGAGCAGTCCCACAATCGGTGCGACGATCGCCTCGACGTCCCGCCAGATCGTCTCGACTGCCGCCGATGCGACCTCCTCCCACGGCACGGGACCAATGCTCGCCTCATGCCGGGCTGGCCGCCAGCCGCGGTCGCGCAACGCACCGGCGACGCGCTCTTGCCAGCGGGCGTGCACGAGGGACTGCAACTCGTCGGTGGTCATCATCAACGGAACGTCGCTCCAGCTCATGGCTGGAACAGTCGCCTCATCCGCGCGCCCCGCGTGCCGCTCGTGCCACTTGAACAAAGACGTTCCTCATCCAAGGTGGTGCGACAACCTTGCATACGGATCGGCGGCCCCGAGGTTGGTGGCACGATCGGGACCGTCATGGCAGCGTTCTACGAGGTGCGGGCGACGCACGACGGGAGGGTGAGCTCCTTCGGCGTTCGGCCGACGGTGGATCAGGCGCAGCGAAGGGCCGTGACGAACCTCTCAGTCGCCGGTCGACACGGGTCGCAGCGGGTCGGCGTCGGCACCAACCAGCGAGCGGGCTTCATGGAACACCGCGCGAGCCGCTGGCGTCCAGAAGAGAAGGCGATCGTCGCGTAGCCGGCCCATGACAGCTCTCGCCGAGGCAGCCGCGTCCGGCCACAGCACGACGACGAGGACCGAGGTGCTGCGCGTGAGCGCCGTGTAGATCCACTCCGGCGTCGACTCATCACCGCCGATGACCGAGCGGTCGGAGAAGACGACGCACGAGCGTTCGAGGCCCTTGATGCGCAACATGCCGGCAACCTCGACGTCGGCCCAAGGTGCGGCCTTGCGAATCGCTTGCTCGGTAACGGGTTCGGCCTCGGCGAGCGACACGAGTGGGCGGCCGCCGGCGTCGAAGAGCGGACGGTACGCGTCGAGCACGTCACGAAGGTCGGCCTCCAACGTCGATTCGTCACCGGCGACCACGAGCGCTGCGTAGCGGGCGAGGGACTCAGTCACGCCGGGCATGACCGATCCGCACCGGCTTGTCGTGGCCACCGTCGCCAAAGTGGAGCCGGGTCACGGTCCAGCCTCGTCCTGCCACCACGAGGGAGGTCTCGCGCTCTGCGCCGTTAGGAACGCGTCGACTACGAACCCGTAGTCGAGGAGCCGCCGCCGCGCCCGCGAGATGGCCTCGCTGTCGAACAAGGAGGCGTACCACTGGAGGATCGCCAGGGCTTCGACGCTCATGGCAAGCCGACTGTGCTCCCACAACTTCGTGAAACCGTGCGACACGGTGTCGGCCCGCCGCAGACGCTCGGTGCCCTCACGGATCTCGGCGATGAAGGCTGCTTCCGCGTTCACTTGCTCGCCACCCGTTCGAGGGCGGCGACGACGCCCCGCTCGACTGTCACGAGGTCGCTCGGCCGGCTGCTGATCGTGCGGGGATTCTCAGTCATCGCCTCCACCCGGACGAACACATGGCCCCCGCCATCTCGGTTGAGCACCTCCATCACGTGCAGCCGCCGGTCATACCCGGCGAGCTTGAGAGAACCGTCGGCGTAAAGGAGGCACCACATCCCGTTGGGAAGCTCGATGCGCTGCGCTTCTCGGTGGGTGCCCTTCGCCATGATGGTGCGCCTTGTACAAAGCCGGACACCCAGTGTACATAGACGAGTCCGGTTGGCCCCGGCGTTACCGGATGAGGTAGCCGAGCACGTTGGCGGCACGAATCAGATCGGGCAACAGCCCGGGATGCGTCAGTGGCACGTCGAGCTCGGGCTCGGAGGGCAACGCGTTGGCGGCGCGCTCGAACAGCACCACCGCCGGATGGCCACCGTGCATCGATGACGAGTACCACAGGCCGTCGAGCGCGGGGTATGCGTCGTAGATGGTGAGGGCCCACGCCTGCGCGCGGTTGCGCGGTCCGGAGGCGATCGCCTGGCTCGCACCGGCACGCGTAGGCCAGTCGCCGGTGAGGTCGAGGAGCCGGATGGCTCGCGTTGTCCGGAACGCGGTCAGGCATCGGTCGTCTGCGACGCGGTCGATGACCCGCGCGCTCTGGAAGACCTCGGCGACACAGGTACGCAGCGACGTTGCTCCGTACAGGACGCCGCGCTTCTCGCCTGGAACGTGGTGATCGAAGCGGGCGCTGGCGATCGGCCCTGCGTAGCGGAAGTCGTTCCACCGGCTCGGATACCGGCCACCCCGGGCGTAGACCCGCGCCACGAGCGACCCGGTGCGCAGCGTGTGGCGTTCAGGCGAGATCCTCCGCAGCTCATCGACCGGCGGCGGCCATGGGAACTTCGCCACTACAGCTGGTCGATTGACCCTGCGAGAGATGCGACGATCTCGGGTACGCCGCCGGCGGTGAGCCAGTCGATCGGTGACACGGTCGAGTCACCGATAACCAGGTCAGGGTTCGGTGTCGTGAACCAGCGACTAACAGCGACCGGATGCAGCGTGGGGGAAAGAACAGAGACGGCCGCGTCGAGGCCGGGCACGATCGTGCGGCGCCGAAGCTGAAACGCGGGGACCAGCCAGCCGCCCCCATGCTTGAACGCGTACAGCGAGCGGGCGTAGATGCGCTGACGGACACGACTCGTGTCCACGCCGAGCCGCTCGGCGGTCTCTGCAACGGTGAGGGACCGAGCAACGAGCTCCGCGTGGGCGACCGCCATGCCTGCGATTGGACCGAGCTCATCCCCCTTGAGGGGCGTCAACGTTGCACCGAGCTTTCGGAGCGCCGACTGCTGACGCTCACCGAGATAGTCGGTCGGGTCGACATCGACGAGCGCCAGCGGCCCCGCGCGGTCTGCGAACTCGACGAGCGCAGCGGTGAACTCGTCCTCGCCAACCCCGAACCTGCGCTCGAGCACCTCGTGTAGCGGCATCGCCATTGCGATCCATCCTCCTGATCCCTCCTGACAGGATAGTTCAGGAGAGCCATGGCGGCAACCGGGGTCGGAGTCCGCCGGGCGGCCTCGTCGGCGAGGCGGGGCGTGGCAACGGGAACGAGCTGGCAGCCCGGCTGCCGGCTCGGACCGGCGCCGGGCAGCTCGGGTAGCCCATCCGCTGGATGGGCAGCGCGCATGTGCGCTGGTCGGCGAGCTGCTCCCCGTTTGCGTGAGCGGACGTGGTGCCATGCGACGCCGTCGCTCACCCGAACGCACGCCCCAGCTCAGCTCGAGGCCGTCACCTGCCTTGACGTCGGTGCGCGGCCGACGATGCCCGCGAAGCCATCGGGATCCGTCACGCCTTCCGTGGCCAGCACCAGTGCGCGACCCGGAGCGCGCACCAGGTCGTGGCGGGCCAGGACCTCTAGGGCCGCCACGCCAGCCGCGCTGCACTCGCCGACGTCGAGCCCAGCCGCCGCCAGGGCGCGCACGGCGGCACGGCACTTGTCGTCGGACACCGTCACGAAGCAGTCGAAGGCGGCGCGGATGGCCGGCAGCGCCACCGCGGAGGCCGTGCCGCAGTTGAGGCCGGCCATGATCGACGCATGTGGGCCCGGCACCGCCTGCGGCGCTCCGCTGGCAACGGCCACCTGCACGCAGGCGGAGCGCTCCGGCTCGACCCCGACCAGCATCGGGCGCTGGGCGCCGAGCGCGCCGATGTGCCCGGCGACCGCCGCGCCCAGCGCACCCACGCCGAGAGGGACCACCATCAGATCCACGGCAGCCCACCCGCCCCGTGAGGCGAGCTGGTCGTCGAGCTCGGCGAGCAGCGTGGTGTAGCCGTCGATGACCCATCGTGGCGTCACCTCGTAGCCAGGCCACGACGTGTCGGAGACCACGACGTGGTCCTGATCTGAGGTGGATGACCCCAGCTGGGCGGCCGCCCTGACGGCATCGTCGTAGGTGCCCCGCACCACCTCGACGTCCGCCTGCTCGCGCCTGATCGCCTCGATCCTGGCCGGAGCCGTGCCCTCCGGCACGAACACCAAGCAGGCAAGGCCCAGCAGGGACGCCATGCGGGCCACCGCCCGCCCGTGGTTGCCGTCCGTCGCGGTGACCAGGCGCACCGGTCGCTCCGCGGCCAGCGCCGCCCGCAGCTCGGTGAGCGTGGCCGGCGTGGGGGCAGCCGGGAGGTCCAGCCAATCGAGGCACGCCTGCCACGTCGCCCACGACGCGCCCAGGAACTTGAAGGACGGGAGACCGAAGCGCTCGAGCTCAGCCTTGACGAGGAGGCGCTCGATGGCGGCCGGCGCGGCGCCCTCGACGTTGATGAGAGGCGTCGGCGCGTAGCCCTCCAGCGTGCGGTGGAAGGCGGCGGCCTCCGCGGCGGTGCCGGCGCCCGCGCTCGGCACCGTCCCGGCCGCTTGTCGATGAGGGTTGACGTACACCGGGCTCGGCATCGACGCCCATCGTCGAGCGGTCCCACCGCCCGATCCAGCGACGCGCGCGCCGGTGGTGCGGTCCCGGTTCCGGCACGGTGCCGGTGGGCGCCGGTCACCGCCCTGCCTACCGTCGATCCATGCTGCAACCGCTGCGAGGCCCTGGCAGGCCACGCTGCCGCCCAGCGCGGGCGCGAACGTGACCCGCCGCATCGAAACGGATGTGCTCGTGATCGGTGGAGGCGGGGCCGGTGCCCGCGCGGCGCTGGCTGCCGACGACGCGGGTAGCCGCTGCGTCCTGCTGACCAAGGGGCCCGTCGCCCACTCGGGGGCCACGCCGATGGCCTGCCCCTCGTACCAGGCCACGGCCATGGGCGTCGCCGGCGACACCGTGGCCCAGGCCTTCGAGGACACCATGGCGGAGGGACGGGGTCTCGCCGACGAGCCACTGGCCCTGGCGATGGTCGCCGAAGCCGGCGAGCGGGCTCGAGACCTCGAGCGCTACGGCGTCCGCTTCCGGCGCGACGGGGAGCGGTTCCTGCAGGTCACCCATCCCGGGCAGAGCCATCCGCGCAACCTGGTGATCAAGGGCGCGGGCTACTCGATGATGTTCCACCTCCGTCGGGAGCTGGAGCGGCGTACCGGGGTGGCGCTCGTCGAGGACGCCATGGTCACCACCCTGGCCGTGCGCGACGGCCGAGTGGTCGGGGCCGTCGCCGTGGACCTGCACGACGGGTCGCTGATCGAGGTGGCCGCGCATGCGGTGGTGCTGGCCACCGGCGGCTATCCCGAGCTGTGGTGGCAGACCGACACCACGCCGGAGCTCACAGGGGACGGCCAGGCTCTGGCGCTCTGGGCCGGCGCAGAGCTCGTCGACCTCGAGATGATGCTCTGGTACCCGACGTGCCTCACGAGCCCCGAGGAGATCGTGGGCACGCTCGTCCAGTACGAGGGGCTGATCACCCCTGAGTACTGCGGTGGCAAGTTGCTGAACGGGCTCGGTCGCGAGTTCCTGCCCCCGGGGCGCCCGCCCGTGCGCGACGTGATGATGAAGCTCATGTTCACCGAGATCGACGAGGGTCGCGCGACGGCCTCCGGCGGCCTGGCGATCGACCTGGCGGCATCGCCCAAGCCGATGAGCGAGATCCGCAGGCTGCTGCGTCGCCTCGATTCCCTCCCGTACCGGAACCTCGCCGACCTGGGGATCGACATCGCCACCGAGCCGATCGAGGTGGCACCGGCGACGCATTTCACCATCGGGGGCGTCCGCATCGACGAGTGGGGGCGCACGTCCGTTCCCGGGCTGTACGCCTGCGGCGAGGCCGCCGGGAACGCCCACGGCGCCAACCGCACGTCGGGGAACGCGCTGGCGGAGACCCAGGTGTACGGGCAGCGCGCCGGACGCGTCGCAGCCGAGGAGGCCGCGGACGGACCGCACGCCGAGCTCGACGTCGAGTTGCAGCGCGAGGCCGATCGGGTGGCCGGCCTGCTCGCGCCCGGACCTGGGTGCATCCGCCCTCGCCTCGTGAAGCAGCGGCTGAAGCACGTCGTCCACACGGGCCTCGGTCACCGCCGTGACGAGTCAGGGATGCGCGCCGCGGTGGCGTCGATCGTGGAGCTGCGCAGCGAGATGCTGCCTCGGGTGCGGGCCTCGACAGGGCAGGGGTTCATGTACGAGCTGCAGGAAGCGCTGGAGGTCCGGGCCATGCTCGACCTGGCCGAGGCCGTGGCGCTGAGCGCCATCGAGCGCACCGAGAGCCGAGGTCACCACTGGCGCACGGACTTCCCGGAGGCCACGCCTGGCAGCGCGTACCACACGAGCGTCGTGGCCGAGAGGGACCGGTTGCGGGTCGGGCGTCAGCCGGTGCTGCGGCTCACCGCGCCGGTAGGCGCGAAGGCCTCCAGCCATGTCGTCTGAGCCCCGCGAGCCACAGGACGGTCTGCGAGAGACCGAGCCGGCCCAGGCGCCGCCGATCGTGGTGGAGGTCGAGGGACGGCGCGTACCCGACGGCATCGCCGTGTCGCGCCGCTACGAGCTCCGGCCCGCGAGCCGGCTGAACCTGCTGGGAGTGTTCCGCGAGATCTACTTCCGCCACGACGCCACGTTCGGCTTCCGGAACTTCGAGTGCGGCCGCGGCATCTGCTCGACCTGCAACGTCATGGTGAACGGGCGTCTCCAGAAGGCGTGTCGCCTCCGCATCCCGGCCGGGACGTCGGTGCGCGTGGCCGCGCAGAGCGATGACCGGTTGCTCCGCGACGTCGCGTGCTCGATCGCCACTGGCGATGACGACGGCAACGATGACGACTGATCCGCTGCACGACGATGCGCGCGCTTCCCGCCAGCACCCCGTCACGGTGACGACGAAGGCGTCCTGACGCGTCAGGCCCCTGCAAGGGGACTTACGTCCGGCATTTACAGAGCCGTAAGCAGCCTGACCTGGCTCGTACCATACGGTACGACCCATGAACATCCCGAAGCGCGAGCCGGGTGGTGCGCTCTCGGAGATTCCGGTCCCGAGCTCACGAGCGTTGCCGATCGCGCTGAGTGCCGGGCCCCGCGAGGCCCTCCCTCCCACCGTCGCCGATGTGATCGAAGGGTCGGTGCTGCGGGGCACCCGGGTCCTCGCCGGCAGTGCCGGCCTCGATCGCGACGTCACGGGCGCGAACATCGCCGAGGTCCCTGAGGTCACGCGGTGGCTGCGAGGGGGTGAGCTGCTGTTCACGTCGGGCTATCCCTGGCGGGACGACCCCGGCCAGCTCACCGGTGTCGTCGCCGAGCTGCACCGGCTCGGGGTCCGAGGCATGGGGGTGAAGCTCAGCCGCCACCTGCGGGCGCTGCCCGATGCGACCTTGGCCCTCGCTGATGACGTGGGCTTCCCGATCATCGAGGTCCCCGGCGATGTGGCGTACATGGACGTCATCGTGCCGCTGCTGCATCGCCTGGGCTCGTACCGGCTCTGGATCTTCGAGCAGGTCGCCGGCCTCCAGTCCCATCTCGCCGAGCTCGAGTGCAGCCGTGCCGGCCTCGAGCAGCTGTGCGAGGTGATCGCCCGCCACGTGGACGCGACCATCTACGCCATCGACGAGCTCGACGAGGTGGTGATCGAAGCCGAGCCCGGACAGCCCCCTCGCCGCCTCGACCCCACGTCGTGCCGACATGACGCCGAGCTCGTCGACGAGCTCGCGCACGTGTCGCTCGCCCGCGGTGCCGACGCCCAGCTCGCTTCAGGTGACCGCTTCGTCGGCGCAGCCCTGCCAACCGGTCTCGGCGTACGGGGAAGGGTGGTGGCCGTAGGCGGTGACCCGTCACTGGGTGCTGCCGCGGTTGCTGCCGGCGCCTCGACCATGGCGACGCTCCTCGCCAGCCGCGCCGCGGCGGTCGGTGCCCAGCGCCGGACGGCCGCCCTGTTCCTGAAGTCGCTCCTCTCCGATGACCTCGACGCGGCCGAGGTGGAGGAGCGCGCGGAGGCGATCGGTGTGCGGCTCGATCGTCCAACGGCGGTGCTGCTGGTCGTCGGCGCGCCACCGCGGGCGATGCGGCTCGACGACCTCTGCGCTGTCGTCGAACGGACGCTGAAGCGCTCGACCCACCTGAGCGTGGCCGGCCGCGACGAGCTCACGGTCGTGCTGCACGGCGCAGCGGCGCGGGAGCTGGAACCTCGTGACCAGGCAGACGCCATCGTGGCCCGTGCCACTGAGGCCGGCCTGCGCGCGGTCGTCGCGTTCGGCGGTTCGGGCACCGGCGTCGCCGGGCTGCGGCGGTCCCACGCCGAGGCCCGGGTGGCGCTGAGCGCGGCCCGGCGCCAGCGCCGCTCGGTCGTCGGCTTCGCGGATCTCGGCGCGGATCGCATCCTGGCGCAGATCCCCGACAGCCCCGT
>Ga0180215_1002294_pt1 | contig 19484 bp, 16 predicted proteins | sample eDN3rd37CBELigBY_FD_128871 | JGI IMG/M metagenome (GOLD analysis project Ga0180215, IMG submission 128871) | Enriched backyard soil microbial communities from Emeryville, California, USA - eDNA 3rd pass 37_C BE-Lig BY (version 2) (version 2) | ecosystem: Environmental > Terrestrial > Soil >... | reverse complement strand
GCACTGTAACTGCATGTGCCACTGGTACAAACTCAATTGGCGATGCCTTTAAGGTTATTCAGCGCGGCGATGCCGATGCGATGATCTCCGGGGGAGCAGAAGCGCCAATCACAAAAATGTCTGTGGCTGGATTTTGTGCCAACACTGCGCTTTCAACCAATCCAGATCCAAAAACAGCAAGCCGTCCATTTGATCAAAATCGTGATGGATTTGTTATTGGAGAAGGTGCAGGGATTGTCGTACTTGAAGAATTGGAGCATGCACTTGCCCGCGGCGCAAAAATTTATGCTGAAATCGTCGGTTATGGCGCTACCGGGGATGCTTATCATATCACTGCACCTGCTCCAGGCGGAGAAGGCGGAGCAAGAGCCATGAAAATGGCGATTGAAGACGGCGGCTTAAAGCCGGAAGATATTGATTATATTAATGCCCATGGTACAAGTACAGATTATAATGATAAATTTGAAACATTGGCAATAAAAGAGGTGTTCGGGGAGCATGCTTATAAATTGGCAGTAAGCTCGACTAAATCCATGACGGGACATCTTCTGGGAGCTGCAGGCGGAATTGAAGCCATTTTCACAGTTCTGGCTATGAAGGAAGGGATCCTGCCGCCGACCATTAATCTTGAAAACCCGGATCCTGAATGTGATCTGGATTATGTTCCAAATAAGGCAAGGGAAAAAGAAATAACAGCTGCAATGAGCAATTCCCTTGGCTTTGGCGGCCACAATGCAACCATCGTCTTTAAAAGATATGAATAAAAACTAAACCAGAGCCGATTCAATGGAAGATGAACCTCCTTTGAATCGGCTTTTTATTTTGAAGAACAAAATGCTGCCGCATACATAAAATTTATTAACTATCGAATAAATGGAGGTGGGAAAATGGGATAGTCAAAACAGATTTATGGCTCGAAGAAAGTTTTAATGAACCGCTTAAAATATGTGAAAAACTTACAGGACCCTTTAATGATCATAACCCCAAAAAAATATACGAATACTTAATGGATTTCGGCATGTATAAACCTGACCGGTTCAGCAGGAATGATTTTAAGGAATTAAAAGAAAAAGAAACATGGAATCTAGCAGAAAAAATATACTTAAAGTATAGGAAGAAGTGGGGCGGTCCTAATATTGATGTTTATATATTCCCGTCGGCAGGAGGAGGCCCTTTTTCGCGGCATTCCGGAAAATCGGGAGTTTCATTTGCGAATATGCTCTTTCTGTTTCTTCCTTCTGATATAGAAGAGGACGAAATAGAGGCTTTATTTGTGCATGAATATCACCATGCTTGCAGAATTAACTCACAGAAAAAAACGCTTGAAGAATTTACGCTGCTAGATTCCATCATATTGGAAGGGCTTGCCGAACATGCGGTAGAAATTCACTGTGGCAAGAAATTCAGAGGATCCTGGTGCAGCAGATACTCAAAAGATGAAATCAGGAATTTCTGGGATAAATTGATTAAAACTCATCTGAAATTAAAAAAGAATGAGAGGCTTCATCAGAAGATACTGTATGGTGAAAGACCCTACCCTCCATTAATTGGTTATGCTGCTGGCTACGAAATTGTAAGGGGATTTAGAGAGAAAAAAAGTTTTTCTACAAAACTATCTTTTAGTGCGCCATCCGAATATTTTGTGGATCAAACTTTATATAAACTGGAGTCGTAATCGCTTTAAAGACCTAAAATGTGGGCTTTTTTTTTAGTGGAGAAAAATGAATCTTAACAAATTTTAAAAAAATCTTGCAATTGTAATAACTTTGTAATAATATTTTAGACAAATAGAATGAATTAACAGAATAATTCGAAAAGGTAAGAGGTGTCCTATGAGCGCAAATCCCCGTCAACATAAAGACGCACCATTACTAGAGGTGAAGAATTTAGAAACGGCTTTTTCCATAGATGGTACATACTATAATGCAGTTGATAATGTTTCTTTTAGAGTTAAGCCTAGACAAATAGTTGGAATCGTAGGAGAGTCGGGCTGCGGTAAATCTGTAATGAGCCTCTCTGTCATGAAGCTCCTGCCTAAAGGAATTGGCCAAATCCGAAATGGAGAAATCATCTTTGACGGTATTCATTTGGAGAAGATGACAGATTCAGAGATTAATAAAATCAGGGGAAAAGACATCGCAATGATTTTCCAGGAGCCTATGACTTCTTTAAATCCTGTTTTTTCTATTGGGTTCCAGCTGCAGGAAGTATTATTCAATCATATGAAAATCTCCAAAAAAGAAGCGCGGCTTAAGAGTATCGCACTTCTAAAAAGTGTGGGAATTTCAAGGCCTGAAAAAATTGTAGATGAATATCCGCATCAGCTTTCAGGAGGTATGAGGCAAAGGGTCATGATCGCCATCGCCATTGCCTGCCAGCCGAAGCTATTGATCGCCGATGAGCCGACAACTGCTCTGGATGTTACTGTACAAGCCCAAATTCTTGAGCTTTTAAAAGAAATCCAGGAAGTCAACGATATGTCCGTCATTCTGATTACTCATGACCTGGGTGTTGTGGCCGAGATGTGTGATGAGGTCATTGTTATGTATGCAGGAAAGATAGCAGAACGGACTGATGTAGATTCCTTATTTCACAATCCAAAACATCCTTATACTCAGCTCCTGATGGGAGCTATTCCGAAAATGGATGAAGAAGTGGAAAAGCTAAGCACAATAAAAGGAATTGTGCCTTCATTAAAAAATATGCCTAAAACAGGGTGCAAATTTGCGGCGCGCTGCCCTAAGGCAATGCCTGAATGCCTGACTGTTACACCTCGATTGGCAGAAAATGAAGCAGGACATGAGGTTGCCTGTCTGCTTTACGAGACAAGCCAGCCGAAACAAGAGGTGAACGCATGATGAGTACAGAGCATAATAACACAGCTGTTTTAAAAAAGGATAAAAGCAGCAATGAAGTGCTTTTAGAGGTTAAGAACTTAAAGACTTACTATCCAATAAAAGGCGGAATCCTTAGAAAGACTGTGGCGGTCGTTAAGGCTGTCGACGATATTTCCTTTGAAATTAAGAAAGGGGAGACGCTGGGGCTGGTGGGGGAATCAGGCTGCGGAAAATCAACCGCAGGCAGAACGATCCTCAGACTTCTAGAACCAACAGACGGACAAATCATATTTGACGGACAGGATATCACAAATGTAAGAGGAACCAGTCTAAGGAAAATCCGCCAGGACTTCCAGATGGTTTTCCAGGATCCTTATGCATCATTAAATCCCACGATGATGGTTGGGCATCTTGTGTCAGAGCCCATCAGGAACTATAACAGCAAATCCGAAAAAGAACTTAAGCCGGAAGTAATGGATCTTCTTGCGAAAGTTGGGCTGCCTGAAGATGCTTACTATAAATACCCGCATGAGTTTTCCGGCGGGCAAAGACAGCGTATCGGAATCGCAAGGGCACTGGCTTTAAGACCAAAGCTCATTATTGCGGATGAGCCTGTTTCCGCCCTGGATGTATCGGTCCAATCTCAGGTATTGAATCTGCTGAAAGAGCTTCAGGATGAATTTGATCTTACTTTCTTATTTATAGCCCACGATTTGAGTGTAGTTAAACATATGAGTGACCGGATTGGGGTTATGTATCTTGGTGGCCTTGTAGAAGTCGCTGAAAAGGACAGCCTCTATGCAGAGCCTTTGCATCCTTATACTCAAGCTCTAATCTCTGCGATCCCGGAACCGGATCCGCGCAAGAAAAAGGAAAGAATTATTTTAGAGGGGGATGTGCCAAGCCCGATTGATCCTCCAAAAGGATGTACCTTCCATCCGCGCTGCGCGCATGCAATGCCGGAGTGCCAAAGTGTAAAACCGCACTTAAAGGAGGTGAAGCCTGGGCATAGAGTCGCTTGTCACTTATATAAATAAGGCTTTGTCAAAAAATATTTTTCGGGGGGAAACTAATGAAGAAATCAGCATTTTGGCTGCTATCACTTCTGCTGGTCATGTCTGTATTCCTGGCAGCATGTTCTGGCGGCGGAGAGAAAGCCAGCACTGAAAAGGAACCAAAAGATGATGGGAAAGCATCAGGAGAAGCTCAAGAGGGTGGAACAGTAACATTCGGTTACACTCAGCCATTTAAAGGTGTTTTATCTTATGCTTATTACGAGGGTGAAGATGATGTCAATGCCCTTCAGTTTATGCATGAAGGCTTGCTCAAAGTAAATGATGAGCTTATATCTGAACCGAATCTGGCAGATTATGAGTTATCTGAAGACAATACTAAATTAACTTTCAAGCTTAAGCAAGGAGTTAAATGGCATGATGGTGAAGAATTAACAGCGGAAGATATGGAATTTGCTTGGTATTTAATTGCAGATCCAACTTATGAAGGTGCACGTTTTGCTAACGTAGCAATGATCAAAGGTGCTCAAGAATATAAAGACGGAAAAGCTGAGTCAATTGAAGGGATCAAGGTAGTTGATGATTATACAATTGAAGTGACAGTAACTGAGCCTTCTGTTAACTTATTGGAAAATATTTGGGTTTATCCTGAGCCAAAGCACCATTACGGGGATATTTCTTCTAAAGAGCTTCCGGACTCAGATCAAATCCGTAAAACTCCAATCGGTGTAGGGCCTTTTAAAGTGAAAAACATCGTACCTGGTGAAATGATTGAATTTGAGCGTTTTGATGATTACTGGCAAGGACCAGCTAAATTGGATGGTGTAGTTTACAAAATTATTGATGGTTCTCTTGCGCAAGGTTTAGTGCAAAACGGAGAAATCGATGTTATTGAAGCTCCAAAAGATCAGTGGGAAGCTATTAAAGCTCTTGACAATGTAAATCCAGTAGAAGCAGATGCCATGTCTTACAGCTATATCGCTTTTGACTGGGGTCATTATGACACTAAAAAAGGTGTAGTAGTTTCTGATAACAAGAAATTCCAGAACAAATCCCTTCGCCATGCCATGGCACACGCAATTGACCGTCAGGCATTTATCGATGGCTTTGCAAACGGATTAGGAAAACCATTAAACACTCCTTTCCCATCAGTATCTTGGGCAAAAATTGATGATTCAGAACTCAATCAGTATGAGTATGATCCAGAGAAAGCAAAGAAATTACTTGACGAAGCAGGCTATGTAGATAAAGACGGCGACGGCTTCCGTGAAGATCCAGAAGGCAAGCCATTTACAATTAATTTTGATGCAATGGCAGGCGCTGAAACTTCAGAAGCACGTGCTCAATTCATCCTTCAATCCTGGCAGGAAGTTGGCTTAAATGCTAAGCTAAACGGCGGTTCATTAAAAGATTTCAACCTATTCTATGACACTATTGAAGCAGATGACCCATCTGTTGAAACATTCATGGGTGCTTGGGGACTTGCTAATGATCCAGATCCAGCTGGAATCTGGTTATCCACTGACAAGTGGAACATGTGGAGATGGTACAGTGAAAAGTCTGATGAGCTAATCAAGAAAGGGGTAACTTTCCCTGAAGATGCTAGTAAAGATGTAACTGAACACCGTCAGGAAGTCTACAACGAATGGCAAAAGCTTGTTAACGAAGAATTGCCGATCATTTTCTTCGAGCAGCGTGTAGATCCATGGGCGATCAACAAGCGTGTTGGCGGAGTGAAAGTAACTCCATTTGGAACTGATGAGTTCCACAAGTGGCACATTGTAGAGTAATAGGATAAAAGGAACCTGTATTCCTTGGGGGGATTTTGTTCTCCCAAGGAATACAAGTTTAACCAGCGAATAAATTTTTGTTTGGTAAGGGGAATGGAAATGCTACAGTACACAATTCGACGACTCATAGGTATGATTCCAATAATTTTCCTTATCTCAGTAGTGGTTTTCACCCTCGCAAAGCTTATGCCTGGTGATGCCCTATCTGGAAAAATTGACCCATTAAACTCAGATCCGGAGTATATTGAAGAAATGCGTGAGCAGATGGGATTGAATGATCCTATTCCTGTGCAGTATGTCCGCTGGATGAGTGGTGTGGTCCAAGGAGATTTTGGAGATTCATTTGTTCATAAGCGCCCGGTTATGGAATTAATTGGTGACCGTTTGCCGAACACGATCATTTTAGGAATATCAGCTCTTTTAATTACTTATTTATTAGCCTTTTTAATGGGAAGATACTCTGGGCGATTTGCCTATAGCATGGGAGATTATTTAATATCAGCCTTTAACTATCTAGCACTTGCAATTCCCAGCTTTGTTGCAGCTTTGGTTGCCATTTATATTTTTGCCATCAATCTTGGATGGGTTCCAGCCAGTGGAAGTATCGGCAGCGGGGTAGAAGCGGGAACACTGGAATATTACTTAAGTAAAGCAAAACATACAGTATTGCCGGCTATTGTCCTGGGAGCCATGGCTACAGCCGCTTACACACAGTTCTTGAGAAATGATATGATCGAAAGCTCTCGCAAGGATTATGTTCGTACAGCAAGAGCTAAAGGTACGAAAGAATCTGCGATTTATAATAAGCACATTCTAAGAAACTCAATCATACCTATTGTTACATTACTTGGATTCGATATTGCCAATCTTTTTGGAGGGGCAATTATCACAGAAACCATTTTCACATACCCTGGCATCGGTTATTTATTCGTAGAATCAGTTAATGCACGTGATTATTCTGTCATGATGGCCATTGCCATGATGCTGACTATTTTGACCCTGATTGGAAATTTAGTTGCAGATTTACTATATGGTCTAGTAGATCCGCGTATTCGTTTAAGTTAGGTAGGTGGGAGTATGGAACCATCAATATCACAGCAAACTTCGCCAGGTTTAGCAGAACCTGTTAAACCTCCGAAGAGTCAATCACCATGGGCTCTCGCCCGCCGCAAGTTTTTGCGCAATAAAGTAGCAATGGTCAGTCTGGTCTTCCTGCTGCTGGTCTGTGCAATGTCCATATTGGCTGAGCCGCTAACTATGCCAGTTGAGGAGACAGCTAAGATCAATTTAACACAAATGAGTAAAGAACCATCTGCTGAACACTACTTTGGCACTGACAAGTCAGGCAGAGACGTCTTTGCCAGAACTCTGCACGGCGGCAAGACTTCACTCTTGCTTGCATTCTCTATCACGCTAGCTGTTATTACTATTGGTACTCTTGTTGGTGCTACTGCGGGGTATTTTGGCGGCTGGGTCGATAATGCCCTAATGAGATTTACAGACTTTATGATGAACTTCCCATTCCTGCTATTTGTTATCGTATTAAAATCAATTTTTATCGAATCAAGTACAGGAACCCTTATATTCGTAATAAGTGTACTCAGCTGGACAGGAACTGCCCGTCTTGTGCGAAGCAAGGTCATGGCTGAGAAGGAAAATGAATATATTATGAGTGCGGTTTCCATCGGATGCTCTGCACCAAAGACCATTTTTAAACACTTGCTGCCGAATGTAATGTCAACCATTATCGTTCAGGCGACCATTACACTGGCAGCGATGATTGTAGCTGAAACAGGCCTAAGCTTCTTGGGATTCGGTGTTCCGATCAACATTCCTACGTGGGGGAATATGCTCCAGGAAGCAAGAAGTCCGGATGTTTTAACCAGTAAGTGGTGGATATGGATTCCGCCAGCAGCGGTTTTAACATTTACAATCCTATCGATCAACTTCATTGGAGAAGGCTTAAAAGATGCCTTCAATCCTAAATCCAACAGATAGTTAAGAAACGCCTATTTCAGGCGTTTTTTTGTTTTTTTCAGGCTAATAGCTTGTACATATCCGAACAGCTTCCTTCATATACATGTAAAAAAAGACTGGGAGTGAGTTTATGGCAGCATTAAGACCTTTTGGGACTCACGCATATAGTAAAGAAAATGTTATTTAGGGCATTTTGGCTTTTAACTGGTTTTGGGATTTCTGTTTCAGGAGGAGTCAGTGTAATAGGGTATTTAAATTTGCTTACAACTGGACATACCTTCAAAGAATATCTCTATTTTATTATCTCGCGTCCAGAATGTTATTTGCTTCCGATCGGTATCATTATTATAACTTTAAGCATATATTTTCCTTATTCAAGTGTGAATGAATAAAGCGAAGGTATTTATTCAGCAATGTCATTACAAAATTTATTACAAAAAATGGATTGCGAGTGCAATATAGGAATAAATTTACGGCCTACTGCCCATACTGAGTGACAAATAGTTTGTTGAAGTGGGGGTTGAAAAATGTTGTATCTTCATGATGTTTGGGTGAATTGGTTTGAAGGAGAGGAGAATGGATACAATGTATGCCATTTTCATGAATGGAGAAAAGATGATGGCGTAGAACTGCTTGATCAGGTTCCGCTGTTAAAGATTGACCCGGTTCTTTTTAATTATATTGAAAATGATCTTTCTGAGCTGCCACAACAACTGCTAGATGATATTTATCAAAAAGCTTACTTAAGGAAAAATCATGAACGCATTCAATTGGAGTATTGTTTTGTTGTTTCAGACGGGACAGGCATATTGGCAGTCGATACGATCGGCTACAATATCCCTATCAGAAAAAGCAGACTTATCCCGCGGCAGGAGCAGCTGGCATATGAAATGCTTGAAAATCAGGAAACGGCAGCCTATTCGTTTAATGATCAAACAGCATTAAAGGAATTTCATATCCTTTCTCCATCTCCGGATTTGATGGCAGGCCTGACGAGAAAAGAAAGACAGCTTAAACAGCTGCTGTTTATGGCGCTGGATCAGCTTCACTCTTCCAAAAATGATGCTGAGATCCGTTATTGGTATACGGAGTGGAGCCCGGAACGCTATTCGAAAATACAGTCAATGAACTTTGAAGAGGCATGGTATGAACTTTACGATGAAAGTAAATACGGCTGGTCAGTTAAACACGAGAAGTTTTGTGAAAATTTAATTAAAGGACAGCCGTTTTTTGAGAAGATGTGGGAAATGGAGCATGGTCCAAAAGTGAATTAGAAAAAATAAAAAAACAGCCAAAAGGCTGTTTTTTATTTTCTCTTACGGCCGAGTCCCATGGCACTTTCCATTTTTTTAATCATTTTGTATGCAGCCTTATTCGCTTTTTCAGCTCCCTGATCAAGTACAAGATCAAGTTCTTCCGATTCCATTAGCGCATAATATTTATCCTGAATTGGCTTAATTGCTCCAACAACAACATCTGTCAGGCCGGCTTTAAAATCTCCATATCCTTTGCCTTCGTATTCTTTTTCGATTTCCGTAATAGTTTTCCCTGTAAGAATTGAGTAAATGGAAAGGAGATTGGATACTCCAGGTTTGTTTTCCTTATCATACTTAACAATGCCTTCAGAATCTGTTACAGCACTTTTTATTTTCTTTTCAATTTGTTTTGGATCATCTAATAATGATATAAATGACTTTTTATTGGGATCAGACTTGCTCATTTTCTTTAATGGATCCTGAAGAGACATAACCCTAGCGCCTGCTTTGGCGATTCTTACATCAGGAATGGTGAAGATATCGTTGTATTTCTTATTGAATCTTTCTGCAAGATCGCGAGTTAATTCCAGGTGCTGCTTTTGATCCTCTCCAACCGGAACCAAGTCAGTATTGTATAGAAGGATATCGGCAGCCATCAAAGGGGGATAGGTCAGCAGTCCTGCAGATACGGCATCTTTACCTTCTGATTTGTCTTTGAATTGGGTCATGCGTTCGAGCTCACCGATGTAAGAAACACATTGCATCATCCATCCTGCCTGAGCATGGGCCGGAACTTCCGACTGAATGAATAGGGTGGATTTCTCAGGATCAATCCCAACAGCCAAATATAGTGCAGCAAGGCTTCGGATGTTTTTTCTTAATTCCAGTCTGTCCTGGGGTACTGTTATTGCGTGCTGGTCAACAATGCAAAAATAGCAATTGTAGTCATTCTGCAGTTCAACAAATTGTTTCATGGCACCGATGTAATTCCCAAGGGTAATTGTACCGCTGGGCTGGATGCCGGAAAATATAGTTTTCATGTTTTTCCTCCTTTAATCGGCTTAAAAGATCATGAATTGACAGGCGGTGAAGGGAAATTTTTGTGCTATAAGCATAAAAAAGCATAAAAAAGAACCATTCATCCCTATAAAATAGGGACGAATGGTCCGCGTTGCCACCCTAATTACTCAAATACTGAGTCACTCTGCCCTATGCAGAATAATGCATAGGTCCCCGATAACGCAGGGAAGCGCCTGAAAAATTCAGAAGCTCAAAAGTCCATTCGATTTACCGGGCTGCCTGTTTGCACCTGCCACAGACTCTCTGTTAAACCCTCAGTAAATGTACTACTCTTTTTTCATTGCCGACTAGATAATTAATTTATATTTGTATTATATAATAAGTTAAACTATCCGGATACAAAAATCAAGTTAATAAAGGGAAAAATAAAAGTCAGCGATAGCCTCTATTTCAAGGCTGCATTTGACAATATATGGGTGATGATTCCTATTAAAATAGCAAAAAATCTTAAAAAGAAAAATTTTTTTAAATCTCAAAAATTCTTAATTTATAAGACTTTTTGACGAAAAATGTCATACTCGATTGGATTGCATGTACAAAAAGCCACTTGCAATAAGTTTTTAAACTATTTATAATAAACGTAACAAACATAATCTTTACGTTTTTGTTACATTTACAACAAAACTATATCACTCCAGATAGCGAGAGTATGGTGCATAATGAGTAAGTTTATAGCTTACATCTTATAGATTACTCCTTTTAATCTGAATTATCAGAATATAAGGATAATCTATCTTTAAGAGAATATAAACTTGCTTTTTTTGTTGCCTTCTAAATAGTCTGCAAATTTTTTAAATTGAATTAACAGACTATTTGAGCAATATATCTGGGGCGCACAGTTGTGTTTTTTGTGAAAGGCAAGCGTAAGGATATTGTTTGAGGAAATTTAATAGGGGGTTATACCGTGAACAAAAGATTATCGATCTTTTTTAGCATGCTGCTTGTGCTAAGCATGTTCCTTGCTGCATGTAACGGCGGCGGAGACAATGCTAACGGCGGCGAAAAAGGCGGAGACGACGGCGGAAAGTCTGATGTACCGCAGGAGTTAAGAGTAAACATCAACACTGAACCACCATCATTAAATCCAGGACTTGCAGAAGATTCGACTTCTGGAACTGTACTTCGTAACGTGTTAGAAGGTCTTACTCGCATCAATCAAGATGGTAAGCCTGAAAAAGCAATGGCAGAAGACATTAAAGTTTCTGAAGACGGAAAAACTTATACATTCACAATTCGCGATGCGAAATGGTCAAATGGCGATCCTGTAATCGCTCAAGACTTTGAATATGCTTGGAAATGGGCATTAGATCCTGCCAACAACTCAACTTATGCATACCAGCTTTACTACCTTGAAGGCGCTGAAGCATTCAACACGGGCAAAGGTGAAAAGGATGCAGTTGGTGTTAAAGCTATCGATGAGAAAACACTAGAAGTTAAATTAGTAAATCCAACGCCATATTTTGAAGAATTAACAGCTTTCTATACTTATCTGCCAGTCAACAGCAAGATTGCTGAAGCCAACCCAGATTGGGCAACTGACGCTGGTGAAAATTTCACTACTAACGGTCCTTTCCATTTAGTTGAATGGGCTCACAGTGACAAGATCGTTCTTGAAAAGAGCGAAACATACTGGGATGCTGAAACAGTTAAGCTGGACAGCATTGAAATGATCATGATCAATGATCCTAATACTGAATTATCAATGTTTGACAACGGTGAACTAGATTGGGCTGGAGCTCCAACAGGTGCCCTTCCAACTGACGCTATGCAGGCTCTTAAAGACGAAGGCCGCTTAGTTACTCAGCCAATCGCAGGTATTTACAATTACAAGTTTAATACAACTGTAGAACCATTTAATAATGTCAATATCCGTAAGGCTTTTGCACATGCTCTCAACCGTCAGGAGCTTATTGATAACATCCTTCAGGGTGAACAGCTTCCTGCAATGGCAATTGTTCCACCTTCAATGTTTGAAGAAAACGAAAAGGGTTATTTCCCTGATAACGATGTAGAAAAAGCTAAAGAATATTTACAAAAAGGTCTTGAAGAGCTTGGATTGAAAGATGCTTCTGAACTACCAGCAGTAACTCTTTCTTACAATACTTCAGAGGCACACCAAAAGATTGCTCAGGCAATCCAGGATATGTGGAAGCAGAACCTTGGCGTAGAAGTAACACTTGATAACGCTGAGTGGAATGTATTCCTTGATAATGTAAACCAAATGGATTACCAGGTAGCGCGTATGGGCTGGTTGGGTGACTTTAACGATGCAATCAACTTCTTAGAAATGTACCGTGACGCTGATGGCGGTAACAACAATACTGGATGGGAAAGCAAAGAGTTCCAGGATCTGCTTGCTAAATCTGCAACAGAAACTGACCCTGAAGCTCGCCAGCAGTTATTGAAGGATGCTGAAGCAATCTTCATGGAAGATATGCCAGTAGCTCCAATCTATTTCTATACTAACAACTGGGTACAGGCTGAGAACCTTAAAGATGTTGCAGTATCCGGTCTAGGTGATGTCCAATATAAGTGGGCATACTTCGAATAAACATAGCTAAACTTTACGAAAGGTATATGGGATGCTCAATCCCATATACCTTCGTTTCTGATTAAGGCATTGTAATAAATTGGAGGTGTTTGACAATGGCGAAATATATTGGAAAACGCTTGGTGTACATGCTTCTGTCTCTTTGGATGATTGTTACAGCAACGTTTTTCTTCATGCGCATTGCACCCGGAAACCCTTTTGCATCTGAGAAAAAACTTCCTCCCGAAATTGAAGCAAACCTGAATGCCCACTTTGGGCTGGACAAGCCATGGTATGCACAGTATTGGGAGTATCTCGTTCGAATTGTCAACTGGGATTTTGGACCATCATTTAAATATAAAAGCCAAACTGTAAACGACCTGATTAATGAAGGTTTCCCTGTTTCATTTCTTCTCGGAATGGAAGCCATTTTTATCGCCGTTGCAGTAGGAGTTCTATTAGGAATCATTGCGGCATTAAAACACAATAGATGGCCGGATTACACAGCGATGATTGTTGCTGTATTAGGTATCTCTGTTCCTTCCTTTATCATGGCATCATTCCTGCAATATTTCCTGGCAATAAAAATGGGTATTTTCCCTGTAGCACGATGGGAATCATTTATGCACAGCGTTCTTCCAGCCGTTGCACTGGCTTCCACACCGATGGCATTTATAGCCCGGTTAACTCGTTCCAGCATGCTTGAAGTTCTGGCGAATGATTATATTAAGACTGCTAAATCAAAAGGTTTAAGCAGGGGAGTAATTACAGTAAAACATACGATCCGTAATGCACTATTGCCTGTTGTAACTTATATGGGACCATTAACGGCAGGTATTTTAACTGGAAGTTTCGTTATTGAAAGAATCTTCGGTATTCCTGGACTTGGTGCACACTTTGTAACAAGTATCAATAATCGTGACTATACGGTAATTATGGGTGTAACAGTTTTCTACAGTATTCTGTTGCTTGTATCTATTCTCCTTGTTGACATTGCATACGGAATCATCGACCCACGCATCAAACTTGCTGGCGGGAAGAAAGGAGAGTAATTATGCAGATTTCGAAAGATAAGTTCAAATTAGTCGGAACACAGCTTGGTGAAGCTGAAAAAATTTCAAAACCCAGTCTTTCTTTCTGGAAAGATGTATTTATTCGATTTCGAAAAAACAAGCTTGCCCTGTTTGGATTAGTATTATTAGGACTGCTAATCTTCATGGCAATCTTTGGACCATATATGACTCCATATGATTATGCATCAAATGATCTGAGCAACAAGAACCAGCCGCCTTCTTCTGAACATTGGTTTGGTACAGATGATCTTGGCCGTGATGTATTTGCCCGTACATGGGAAGGTGCACGAATTTCCATCTTCATTGGAGTTGCTGCAGCTGTAATTGATTTAATTATTGGTGTGCTTTGGGGCGGTATTGCCGGTTATAAGGGCGGACGCACAGACGAGGGTATGATGCGCTTTGCCGATATTTTATATGGTGTACCGTACTTATTATTAGTAATCTTGTTAATGGTTGTGCTTGGACAGGGATTGTCTACTATGATCATTGCAATGTCTATTACAGGATGGATCAATATGTCCCGTATTGTACGCGGTCAGGTGTTATCTCTTAAAAATCAGGAATATGTACTGGCAGCCAAAACACTTGGTGCAAATACAAGCAGAATTATGGGCAAACACTTAATTCCAAATTCAATGGGACCTATACTAGTCACAATGACGCTAACGATCCCTTCTGCTATTTTTACTGAAGCATTCTTAAGCTTTATTGGACTTGGTTTAACACCGCCTATAGCGAGCTGGGGAACAATGGCCAATGATGGATTGCCGGCTATGCGTTACTACCCATGGCGCTTATTCTTCCCTGCTACGTTTATCTGTTTAACGATTTTTGCTTTTAACGTAGTTGGCGATGGCCTGCGTGATGCACTAGATCCAAGAATGCGTAAATAAAGGAGTGAGAACATGGAAAAATTACTTGAAGTAAAAAATTTAGAAGTCTCATTCCAAACATATGGAGGTACAGTAAAAGCAGTCCGGGGAGTCAGCTTTGACCTTCATAAGGGAGAGACGCTTGCGATTGTTGGTGAATCAGGTTCAGGCAAAAGTGTTACTTCCCAGTCTATTATGAAGTTAATACCTATGCCGCCAGGCCGAATTTCAGGCGGGCAAATCCTGTTAAATGGTGAAGACATCGTACCAAAAACAGAAAAACAAATGGAAAAAATCCGCGGCAAGGAAATCAGTATGATTTTCCAGGATCCGATGACGTCATTGAATCCAACGATGAGAGTTGGAAATCAGATAATGGAAGTGCTGATTAAACATCAAAATATGACGAAGACTGATGGCAAAAACAGAGCAATTGAATTACTGAGACTTGTTGGTATTCCGATGCCTGAGAAAAGAGTTAATCAATATCCTCATGAATTCTCCGGCGGTATGAGACAGCGTGCAATGATTGCGATTGCTCTTGCAGCCAATCCAAAGCTGCTTATCGCTGATGAGCCGACAACTGCTCTTGACGTTACTATTCAGGCGCAAATCCTGGAGCTTATGAAAGATCTTCAAAATAAAATGGATACATCCATTATCTTTATCACGCACGACCTGGGTGTTGTTGCAAATGTTGCGGACCGTGTAGCTGTAATGTATGCTGGCCAGATTGTTGAAATGGGCACTGTGGATGAAATTTTCTATGACCCTCGTCATCCTTATACATGGGGATTGCTGGCATCAATGCCAAGCTTAGAAAATGATGATAAAGCTGAATTAGCTGCGATACCTGGAACTCCTCCGGATCTGACAAATCCACCAAAGGGAGACGCATTTGCCGCCAGAAATCAATATGCACTTGCAATTGACTTTGAAGAAGAGCCGCCGATGTTCCAGATTTCAGAAACACATTTTGCAAAAACCTGGCTTCTTCACCCGGATGCTCCACAGGTTGAGCCGCCGGAAGCAGTAAAAAGACGTATGCGCCAATTATCCTCCACATTTGAAAAGCCTGTATTAGTGAAGGAGGGAAAATAATAATGGCAGAAAAATTGCTCGAAATTAAAAATTTAAAACAGCATTTTAATGTAGGCCGTCCCAATATGGTGAAAGCAGTTGATGGAATTACTTTTGATATTTATAAGGGAGAGACCCTTGGACTTGTAGGTGAATCTGGCTGCGGTAAATCAACTACTGGTCGAACCATTATCAGATTATACGATGCAACAGACGGTCAAGTTCTTTTTGAAGGTGAAGATGTTCATGGTAAAAAGTCTGCAAAAGAACTAAAAAAGTTTAACCGGAAAATGCAAATGATTTTCCAGGATCCTTATGCTTCCTTAAATCCGCGTATGACTGTTGCCGATATTATTGCTGAAGGCATCGATATTCACGGTTTGGCAAAGAGCAAAAAGGAACGTATGGAGCGGGTTTATGAGCTTTTGGAAACAGTTGGTCTGAACAAAGAGCATGCTAACCGTTACCCTCATGAATTCTCTGGCGGACAGAGACAGCGTATCGGGATTGCCCGCGCGCTTGCGGTTGACCCTGATTTCATTATTGCCGATGAGCCAATTTCTGCATTGGACGTTTCTATCCAGGCTCAGGTAGTAAACCTTATGAAAAAACTGCAGCGTGAAAAAGGATTGACATACTTGTTTATCGCTCATGACTTATCGATGGTTAAGTACATCAGTGATCGTATTGGTGTAATGTATTTCGGTAAACTGGTAGAGCTTGCGCCAGCAGAAGATTTATATAAAAACCCGATGCACCCTTACACTCAATCACTGCTGTCAGCTATTCCGCTTCCTGATCCGGAAACGGAACGTTCCCGCAGAAGAAAATCATATGATACAGCAGTTCACAATTATGCTGACAATGAAAAGCTGGAAATGCGTGAAATTACTCCGGGACATTTTGTTTACTGTTCTGAAAAAGAGTATAACGAATTAAAAGCTCAATATGCCAAATAACAAAAAACGATCTCAACTGAGATCGTTTTTTACATCCTGGAAAAGTCAGTGTTTGCTAAACTTATGTTAATCCTTTTTTTTAGTAAAAAGGAGTTACCAAGATGTAAATGGCTCAGTCATATATGTAGATATTGGAAATATCTCTTTAACACGTTTATTCGCTAACGTAAGCTTTAGTATATAATACAACATTTTCTAGAATATTACTATTAGAATTTTCGATTATTTATATTTTTCCGTCAATTCATTTAACTATACTGTATTTTAATATTTTTTAAATATTATTGGTTTAAAGAACAGTTATTAAGATAATTTAGTATATAGATAGTTCTTAATTCATTGAAATAATTTTATAATGGGTAACAACAAGCAGAACTTAAATAAAGGGGGCATCACACATTTGAAAAAGCCAGTACATTTAGCTGCTGCCTTAATGTTAGTATCAGGTCTATTCATTTCTGCCCAGCCGGGGGAGGCAAAAGAACAGGAACACCAGGAACCAGGCCGAAACCCGCAAAGGGAACATGTTTCGCTTGTAAAGGCATTGCCAGAAAAAATAAGCCGATTCCAATTTGATTCCGGCTATCATTTTCAATATCCTGATGCTGTTAGGGGGATATATGTCACCGGACATTCTGCAGGCGGCACAAAGTTTAATACCTTGGTGAAATTGATGGAAGATACCGATTTGAATGCGATGGTAATCGATATTAAGGATGATTGGGGAAATCTTACTTATATTCCTGAAGACAGCTCACCATATAAAGAGATTGGAAAACCTTACATAAAGGATACAAAAAAAATCATGAAAGTCATGGAAGAGAAGCAAATTTATCCGATTGCCCGGGTAGTTGTATTCAAAGATTCTGTCCTTGCAAATAAAAAGCCGGAATGGTCTTATAAAGAAGGAAATACAGTATGGAAGAATGGCAGAGGTGAATCATTTGTAAATCCATTTTTAAAAGAAGTTTGGGATTACAATGTGGGAATTGCAATTGAAGCTGCAAAAATGGGATTTCAGGAAATTCAATTTGATTATGTCCGGTTTCCTGAAGGCTTTGAACACCGCGACAGCTCTTTGAAATACAGTATGGGTGAATATGAAGATCTTGAGATTGAAAATGTTCAAAAGCGTGTAAGCGCGGTTACAGACTTTGTTGAGTATGCAAGGAAGCAGCTTGAGCCATATGGAGTAAAGGTATCGGTTGATATTTTTGGTTACACGGCTACCCTTCCTGAAGCTCCGGGAATTGGTCAGAATTTTTCTAAAATCTCAGAACATGTAGACGTAATTTCTTCTATGATTTATCCAAGCCACTGGACTTCCTATTTCGGAATTGCCAAACCAGATCTGGAACCTTATAAGCTGGTTTCTGAATATGCAAAACTTGAGAATAGGAAGTTGGAAGAGTTGGATAGTCCACCTGTTTCAAGACCGTGGCTGCAGGATTTTACTGCTTCATATTTAGGAGCCGGAAATTATAAGAAGTATGGAAGGGCCGAGGTTGAAGCTCAAATAAAGGCACTGAACGAACAGGGAATTAATGAATTCCTTTTATGGAATGCGGGTAATTCGTATACACCAAAAGTGGATTATACACCATAAAAGCCAGAAAGAGGCCGATTTTTTTGGCCTCCTTCTGGCTTTGTTTATCAATTAATTAAGTTACATATCATTTGACACCAAACTTGAATACGGTATCATAGTATAGAGGCATAGGTTACCGCTTTTTCTTTCCGCCTACGCTTTTCCATCCAGTCTGCACCCTTGCAGATTGATCCACGAATTCGGATTTATTTTTACCGCCAAATACCTTTTCTCCAATACCATTAGTTAGTACACCTAATAAGGCAGTAAATCCAATTATGAGCAGCGCAACAATTGTTAAATCAGTTATGTAACCAACCATGATAAACCTCCATCTTTCTTTTCACAGTTTCCTGTGATTAGTGTATAAACATCCCTAATCTTATTTTATTCGAAATTTTCCAGTATTAAAAGGGGTAATTCCACAAATACTTTATCTGATTGGAAATAGTATATAAGGCTTAAACTTAGAAGTGAGTGGAAAGGAAAGCTGGGAGCTTATCATGCTGGAATAAATATTCATGCTCTATTAACGGTTTATCGTTTGTGAGCAAAAAAAGGAGAAGATCCATGCATTGGTATGAAAAACTGAATCAATATTTCCCTATTGAAGAAATGAAATCCAGAGAACACATGGAAACCTTATTAAAGGAACGGTCAGACATTTATCATAAAGACGAAGGTCCATACCATGTTCTTATGTATGTGGAACTGGATAACTTTGTGTTTATTGATTATCTGTTTGTTTCGAAGGAATCCAGAGGACAGGGACTTGGCCATAAATTACTTCAAAAGCTGAAGGATAAAGGCAAGCCGATCATTTTGGAAGTTGAGCCGGTTGATTATGAAGACACGGATACAGAAAAGCGCCTTCGGTTCTATAAAAGGGAAGGGTTTGAGCATGCGCAATCAATTGGATACAGCCGCCGGTCTCTTGCAACCAATGAAATCAATTCAATGGAAATTCTATATTGGTCTCCTGAGAATGAAAGTGAAGAAATGATTTATGAAGCCATGAAGAAAACATATGAAATGATACACACATACAGAGATGCACATTTCTATGGGAAGTCCTATCAGCCTGTAGAAGAGGTCCTGACCTTTGAGGAAAATAAAAATGGGACGGATGTATTGGAGGATCTTTAAGAATTGGGAAAACACAGCCATTTTTGTAAATGGCTGTGTTTTCATTTTCATTTATTAATTGAGAAAATAATATTATCTATTTTAGGTTTAATCAAAATTCATATGGGTAAATATAGAATAATTTAGTATAAATAAAAGAATTTAATACATAAAATTCCCTTGAGCTAAATGCTTAAGAAACTTTATGGAAGAAATTATAGCAAAAATAATATAAAAAAATGAAACTTTTTGCTTGTTCATTCGTCTTATTAAGTAGATTCTAATTCTTAATCCATTTGTT
>Ga0180215_1002291_pt1 | contig 19521 bp, 15 predicted proteins | sample eDN3rd37CBELigBY_FD_128871 | JGI IMG/M metagenome (GOLD analysis project Ga0180215, IMG submission 128871) | Enriched backyard soil microbial communities from Emeryville, California, USA - eDNA 3rd pass 37_C BE-Lig BY (version 2) (version 2) | ecosystem: Environmental > Terrestrial > Soil >... | reverse complement strand
GTGCTGCGGAGCCGTACCGGTGACCGAACACCAAGGCGATAAGGGAGGGGGAGCGGCGCTTGGATCGCTCGCCCGACCCTCCGTGCGCCCCTTGCCCGGGCCCGTGTACACGTTGGCCGTGCCGGGATACCGTCAAGGTACGGGCCACGGAAAACGTGGGTGATCGTTTGTGATCACTCGGGACCGTTCTGGCCCTTCTCGTAACACCTTCGCACGTTCGAGTTGGCGCGCCGATGGGGGTGCCCCTCTGCGCTTCACCGTGAGGAAAGCGCAGAGCCGCACCCCTCCCCCTTATCGCCCTGGTGTTCCGTCGACGGAGCGGCCGGCACCCCGCGGGCCGCTCACCGATGCCACGGCGCTCGTCAGCCCCGTCCGAAGTGCCGCGCCAGGCCGTCGCGGGCGATGCGCCGCCCGAGCGCGGCGCCGTCGACGTCGGGCTTGCGGAAGTGGATGCCCGAGTACACGCGGGCGTCGACGATCTCGTCGACCGCCTCGGAGAACCCGCGGTAGTGACGAACGGTGCCGGAACTCACGCTGTTCATGGAGAACCGGACGCGGCGGCCGAACACGGACTCCAGCGACTCGGCGAACGCGGCGCCGAGGGAGGACAGGCCGGACGGGTGGTCCGGGTACGGCGGGGTCGGGATCAGCGGCTCCCAGTTCGGGTCGGCGACCGTGGACGGGTTGCCGTCGGCGGCGGCCTCGCGGATCGCGGAGTAGGGGCGCCAGAAGAGCCAGCGCGCCTTGTCCTTCCAGGTGGCGATCGCGGCGTCGGCGGCGGTCATGTACAGCATCGCGAACATGCGCGCGCTCTCGACCCGCTTGAGGCGGTGCTTGATCGCCAGCGCGCGGGCGGCGCGGGTCCAGGGCTGCGGGCCCTCGGCCCAGAAGCGGGCCTGGTCGGTCTGGTCGGCCGTCCGGGACTTGGACTGCAGGGCGCCGACCTTCTTGACCTCGTCGTAGTCGCGGGCGTAGGCCTTGCTCTTCATGGGGTAGGGGCCGGGGGTGCCGTAGCGGCCGGCGTCGCGCACCAGGAACGGCCGCACGTCCTTGACCCAGGCGCCCGGGTCGTTGCCCAGCGAGGGCGGGACGGGACGCCACTGGCCGGGGCCGGGGACGATGGGCACCGGGAAGCGGAACGGGCCGCCGCGGCCGTCGCCGCTCCGCGCGGCGAGCATCGCGGCAGCGGCGATCTCGCCGACCTCGATGCCGGCCTGCTTGGCCTCGCCGGCCGGGATCGCGGCCAGCGACGCGTCGTAGAGCGCGGCCAGCGAACCCTGCTGGGCCGGGACGAGCGCGACGAGCGTGCGGTAGGCGGCGGTCGCCGCCGCGGCGTCCTGCGAATCGGAGCGGGAAGCCCGGATGCCAACCCGGTAGGGCTCGTAGCGGCGGTCGATCGAGTTGACGGCGTCGTAGACGGCGCCGTGGACCATCGCGAGATGGATCGTGGAGACCGTCGGGGACTGGCCGGCGGCGCCGACCAGCGACGCCACGGCGTGGCCGTTCCAGTCGGTGACCGCGTCGGCCTCGGCCGACGCGGGAGCGAGGGCGAACGCGGCGAGCGCGACCGCCAGCGTGCGCAGCTTCATCGCCGCACCGCCACGACCTCGAGGTACTCGGCCGGCACGGCGATCGACCCGAAGACGGGCCGCGCCCAGCGCTCGACGACCTCGATCAGGTCGCGCTCGAGCGCGTCCGCGCCGTCCGCGCCGACGGCCTCGAAGGCCTTCAGCGTCGGCCCGTAGTAGGCGCGCATGACCGCGACGAACTCGCGGGCGTCGCGGAAGCGCCAGGTGAACGTGCGCCGGCGCATGCGCGGCGCGAAGACCTCCTCGCCGAACAGGTCGGCGATGCCCTCCTCGGTCCCCCACACGAACGGCGAGGGGACGCCGTCGGGCGGCGGGACGTGGGCGGCGGTGGCGCGGAAGAAGTCGCCGAGGAACCCCTCGGGCGTCCAGCTCGCGAGCGCGATCAGCCCGCCCGGCCGGCAGGCGCGCAGCAGCTCGCCCGCGGCGCGGTCCTGGTGCGGCGCGAACATCGAGCCGAAGACCGACAGCACGGCGTCGTAGGCGCCGTCCTGGCAGGAGAGCGCCTCGGCGTCGGCCTCGGCGAACAGGATCTCCAGCCCTTCCGCGCGCGCACGGGCGCGGCCGCGCTCGAGCAGCGCCGGCACGTAGTCCGTGCACGTGACCTGGCAGCCGCAGCGCGCCGCGGCGATCGCCGCGTTGCCGGTCCCGCCGGCGACGTCGAGCACACGCGAGCCCGCGACGAGGTCGGCGCTGTCGACGAGGCGCTCGGCGACGACGTGGATGAGCGACGCGATCCGGCCGAAGTCGCCGGCGGCCCACATGGCCTGCTGGCGGCGCTTGATCGTGGCGAGATCGATGGTCTCGGGTATGGCGGTCATGGACCTTCCTTGTGAGACGGGGGAGCTGCGCCGGGCGGCGCAGGGGGATTCCGCCCGGCGAGGCGCGATGCTCCAGCGGCCCGGTTTCAATCCGGTAACACGGCCGCGTCTGGCGACGCGCACCCGGGTCAGGTACGGTCGCGTCACTGGCCACGCGAGACGGCATCCACTTCCAGATCCTCGGTCCGCTCGAGGTCCTCGACACCGATCGCGCGGTCGCCGTCGGCGGCGCGAAACAACGGGCACTGTTGGCGATCCTGCTGCTGCACGCCGGCGAGGCGCTGAGCGGCGACCGCCTGATCGACGAGCTGTGGAGCGAGCCGCCGCCGACCGCGGCCAAGACCGTGCAGGTCTACATCTCGCGCCTGCGCCGCGCGCTCGGCGACGCCGCCACGATCGAGACCCGCGAGCACGGCTACGCGCTCACGATCGCCCCCGAGCAGCTCGACGCGCGCCGCTTCGAGCGGCTCGTCGCCGGCGCCCGTCAGGACCTCGCCGCCAACCGCCCCGCCCGCGCCGCGACCGCGCTCGAGGAGGCGCTCGCACTGTGGCGCGGCCCGCCGCTCGCCGACCTCGCCTTCGAGCCCTTCGCGCAACGGGAGATCGCGCGCCTGCAGCAGGAGCACGTCGCCGCGCTCGAGCTGCTGGCCGAGGCCGAGCTCGCGCTGGGCCGGCACGCCGAGCTCGTCGGCCGGCTCGAACGGCTCGTGGCCGAGCACCCCTACCGGGAGACGCTCAGGGCGCAGCTGATGCTCGCGCTGTACCGCTGCGACCGTCAGGCCGACGCCCTGCGGGCCTACCGCGACGCCCGCGCCACGCTCGCCGAGGACCTCGGCATCGAGCCGGGCGAGCGTCTGCGCGAGCTCGAGCGCGCGATCCTCACGCAGGACCCGCGGCTCGACCTCGCCACGACCCCGGAGCCGCCCGCGCAGCAGGTCGTCGCCGGCGCCTTCGTCGGCCGCGACCAGGAGCTCGCCGAGCTGCTCGCCGGCCTCGACGACGCCGCCGCCGGCCACGGCCGCGTGTTCCTGCTCGCGGGCGAGCCCGGCATCGGCAAGAGCCGCCTGTCCGAGGAGCTGACCGCCCGCGCCGCGGCGCGCGGGGCGCAGGTGCTCGTGGGCCGCTGCTGGGAGGCCGGCGGCGCGCCCGCGTACTGGCCGTGGGTGCAGTCGCTGCGCGCCTACCTGCGCCGCGACGAGAACGCGGCCAGGTTCGCCGCCCCCGAGCTCGTCCAGCTCCTGCCCGAGCTGCGCGACGCGCTCGGCGACCCGCCGCCGTCGGAGTCCGAGGGCGCGCGCTTCCGGCTGTTCGACTCGGTCGCCGCATTCCTCAAGCGCGCCGCCGACGAGCGGCCGCTCGTGCTCGTCCTGGACGACCTGCACGCCGCGGACGAGCCGTCGCTGCTGCTGCTGCAGTACGTCACGCGCGAGCTCGCCCGCAGCCGGATCATGATCCTCGGCGCCTACCGCGACGTCGACCCCGCGCTCGCCGCCCCGCTGCAGCCCACGCTGGGCGAGCTGGCGCGCGAGCCGATCACGCGCACGCTCGCGCTCCGGGGCCTGGCCGAGCCCGAGGTGACACAGTTCATCGCGCTCGCCGCGCCCGGCGCCGAGGAGCTCGGGCCCGCCGTGCACGCCGAGACCGAGGGCAACCCGTTGTTCGTCGGCGAGATCGTGCAGCTGCTGGGCAAGGAGGGGCGGCTGACGATCCCGCAGAGCGTGCGCGAGACGATCGGCCGCCGCCTGCGCCACCTCTCCGACGCCTGCAACGACCTGCTCACGCTCGCGGCCGTGCTCGGGCGCGAGTTCGACCTCAACGCGCTCACCCGCGCGAGCGGACGCGAGCGCGCCGCGGTACTCGAGCTGCTCGACGAGGCGATGCAGGCGCGCGTGGTCTCCGACGTGCCGGGCGCGATCGGCCGCCTGCGGTTCGCGCACGCGCTGATCCGCGACGCCGCCTACCACCGCGTCGGCGCGATCCGCCGCGTCGAGCTGCACCGCCGCGTCGGCGAGGCGCTGGAGGCGATCGACGAGACCGGCCTGGCCGAGCTGGCGCTGCACTTCTCCGCCGCCGCCGACACCACGAAGGCGCTGGACTACGCCCGCCGCGCCGGCGACCGCGCGCTCGCGCTGCTCGCCTACGAGGAGGCCGCGCGCCTGTACGAGCTCGCGCTGCAGGCCGCGACCGGCGTCACCGAGCGCTGCGAGCTGCTGCTCGCGCTCGGCGACGCGCAGGCCCGCGCCGGCGCCGACACCGCCGCCAAGGCGACGCTGCTCGAAGCCGCCGGCGTGGCCCGCGCGGCGGACCTGCCCGAGCAGCTCGCCCGCGCGGCCGCGGCCTACGGCGGCCGCTTCCTGTGGGCGCACGGGCTCACGGACGAGCGCCTCGTCGGGCTGCTCGAGGAGGGCCTGGCCGCCGTCGGCCCGCAGGACAGCGCGCTGCGCGTGCGGCTGCTGTCGCGGCTCGCGGCCGCCCTGCGCCACGGCCCCACGCGCGCCCGCCGCGTCGCGCTGATGGACGAGGCGATCCAGATGGCGCGCCGGATCGGCGACCCGATCACGATCGCGTCCGCGCTGACCGCCGCCGAGTCCGCGCTGCACGCGCCGCACACGGCGCGCGAGCGGCTCGCCAACGCCGGCGAGATCGCCGCGCTCGCCGCCGAGGCCGGCGACCGCGAGCGCCTGTTCGACGGCCACGAGCACGCCTTCTGGGCCTCCTGGGAGCTCGGCGACCCCGACCGCCGCGCCCGCGAGCTGGCCGAGATGCACCGGATCGCGCACGACCTGCGCCAGCCCGCGCAGCTGTGGATGCTGGCCGCGGCGCGCGCGACGCTCGCGCTCGCCCAGGGCCGCTTCGACGAGGCGCCCGCGCTGATCCAGCGCGCGTTCGAGACCGGCGAGCACGTGCTGGCCTGGAACGCGGGCGCCGCCCGCGCGCTGCAGCGGTTCGCGCTGCACCGCGAGCGCGGCGGGCTGGAGGCCTACCTGCCGCACGTGGTCGGCCAGGAGCACGTCTTCCCGTCGCCGCTCGTGCACGGCTCGGTCCTCGCCGCGGTCCACGCCCGCACCCGGCGCCCGGACGAAGCGGCGGCGATCGTGCACGAGCTGACGGGCCACGACCTCGCCGAGTGGCACGTCGACGAGCAGTGGTTCGTGAGCATCTGCCTGCTGGCCGAGACGTGCGCGCTGCTGGAGATCACGGCGCCCGCCGCGGGCCTCTACGAGCTCGTGCTCCCGTACGCCGCCCAGAACGCGGTGGCGGTCCCCGAGATCGCGATGGACTCGAGCTCCCGCACGCTCGGGATCCTCGCCACCCAGCTCGAGCGCTACGACGACGCCGAGCGCCACTTCGCCGCCGCCGCGGCGATGAACGAACGGATGGGCGCGCGCCCGTGGCTCGCGCACACCTGGCGCGAGCACGCCCGCATGCTGGCGCGCCGCGGCGATCGCGAGCGGGCGGACGAGCTGCGGCGCCGCGCGCACGCCCTCTACCGCGAGCTCGGCATCGAGCCGCAAGTTCGGACCGCCGGTCCAAGCCGGTTCTGACCGCCGGTCCGATTACCGCGCGCCCCCGCGGATCTAGCGTCGCGACCCATGGACGCAACGCTGCATACAGAAGCGGATGCGGTCGAGCGGCTGGCCGCGGCGCGGCCGCTCGTCGTCGACGTCGTCCCGGCCTCGGAGGTCTCGCCGCACCACGCCGGCGGCGGCGTGACGCACGCCGGGCCGCCGATCGAGCCGGCTCGCATGTGCCCTCCGATGCGGGCCGCGCTCGGCTCGGCGTTGTGGCTGGAGGGCTTGGCGGGCTCGCCGGCCGAGGCGCTCGCGCTCGTCGACGACGGCCAGATCCCGCTCTCGACCAACCACGACGCGGGCGGCGTCGGGCCGATGGCCGGGGTCGTCAGCCCGCACATGCCGGTCTGGGTCGCGCGCGACGAGGCCACCGGCCGCACGGCCTGGTGCCCGCTCAACGAGGGCTCGGGCGCCGTGCTGCGCTACGGCGCCGACGGGCCGGAGGTGCTCGAGCGCCTGACGTGGATGCGCGACGTGCTCGCACCCGAGCTGCGCAAGGCGCTCGACGGCGCGCCGCTCGACCTGCATGACCTGCACGTCCGCGCGCTCGCGCGCGGCGACGAGGCCCACCACCGCACGGAGGAGGGCACGGCGCTGACCTTGCAACAGCTCGGCATCGAGCAGCCCGAGGCGCGCGCGTTCATCGCGGGCAACGGCCAGTTCTTCCTGAACCTGGCGATGCTGTTCGCGAAGCTCGCGCTCGACTGCGCCGCGGGCGTGCCGGGCTCGCCGGTCCTCACCGCGATCGCCCGCAACGGGGTCGAGGTCGGCATCCGCGTCTCCGGGCTCGGCGACCGCTGGTTCGTCGGCCCGGCCGCGCTGCCCGACCCCGCGAAGCTGTTCGACGGCTACACGCCCGCGGACATGAACCCGGACCTCGGCGATTCCGCGATCGTCGAGACCTACGGGCTGGGCGCGCTGGCCGTGGCCGCCTCGCCGCTCGCCGCGCCGTCGGTCGGCATCGACCCGGCCGACAGCGAGGCGATCGAGACCCGCGTGCGGGCGATCGCGGCCGGCGAGTCGCCGACGATCCGCTACCCGGACGGCCGCGCCGCGATCCTCGGCATCGACGCCCGCAAGGTCGTCGAGACCGGGATCCTCCCGCCCGTCCACACCGGGATCGCGCACCGCCGGCCGGGGATCGGGCAGATCGGCGGCGGCGTCACGCACCCGCCCAGGCAGGCCTTCGAGGCCGCCGTGGAGGCGCTGTGACGCGCGCCGAGGAGGTCCATCGCGACCTGCGCGCCGCGCTGCTGCGGGGCGAGTTCCCGTACGGCCGCCGGCTCGTGGAGGAGCAGCTGGCCGAGCGCTTCGCGACCTCGCGCACGCCCGTGCGCGAGGCGCTGCGCCGCCTGGAGGGCGACGGCCACGTCGTGCGCGACCGCTCGGGCGGCGTGCGCCCCAACCCGCCGCGCGTGTCGGTGATGCGCGAGCTCTACGACGTGCGCGTCGTGCTCGAGGACCTCGCGGTGCGCTCGGCCGAGCCCGAGCGCCTCGACGCGCTGCTGGCGGAGTGGACCGACCTGCGGACCGAGCACGACGACGGCCCGGACTTCGTCTACGCCGACGAGGCGTTCCACGAGGGGATCGCGCGCGCGTCGGGCAACGGCGCGACCGAGCGCTACATCCGCGACATCAACGAGCGCATCCGGCTGATCCGCATCCACGACTTCACCACGCCGGACCGGATCGAGGCCACGATCGCCGAGCACCTCGAGATCCTCGAGACGATCCGCGCCGGCCGGCGCGACGCGGCGGCGGCGCTGATGCGCGTGCACATCGAGCGCTCGGCGGAGGTCGTCGAGCGCCGCGTGGGCGAGCTGCTCGCCCGCATGTTCGAGGAGGAGCGGCCATGAGCCTCGCCACCGCCGCGTTCGACGCGGCCCTGCGCAGCCTGCCGAGCATCCCGCCCGCGCAGCGACCGGCCTACGACGTGTTCGCGCCCGCGGCGGCGCCGGTCGCGCCCGGCGCGCTCCCGCGCAACGGCGCGATCGCCGCCGCGGCCCGCGCGCTCGACACCGGCGCCACGACCTGCCTCGCGCTGACCGAGCGGGCGCTGGAGCGCGTCGCCGTCGACGAGTGGACGGCGTTCGTGGAGGTCACGGCCGCGCAGGCGCTGGCCGAGGCGCGCGTACTCGACGCCGAGTTGCGCCGCGGCCGCCGGCGCGGGCCGCTGCACGGCATCCCGGTCTCGGTCAAGGACGTCATCGACGTCCGCGGCACGCCCACGCGCTGCGGCTCGCAGGCGTACGCGGCGCTGCCCGAGCGCGACGCCGCTGCGGTCCGCGCCTGGCGCGAGGCGGGCGCGGTGATCCTCGGCAAGACCTCCACGCACGAGTTCGCGCTCGGCGTGACCAGCCCGCAGGCCCGCAACCCGCACGACCCGGCGCGGATCCCGGGCGGCTCGAGCGGCGGCTCGGCGATCGCGGTCGCGACCGGCATGGGCCTGGCGTCGCTGGGCACGGACACGCGCGCCTCGATCCGCGTGCCCGCCGCGCTGTGCGGGGTGGTCGGCCTCAAGCCGACCTACGGCACCGTGCCCACGGACGGCGTCGTGCCGCTCTCGTGGACGATGGACCACGTCGCGGTGATGGCGGGGACGCCCGAGGACGCCGCGCTCGCGCTCGACGCGCTGCGCCCGGAGGCCGCCCCCGTCGCCCCCGCCGCGTGCGGGCGCGTCAGCCACCTGCGCGTCGGGCTCGCGACCGCCGCCTGGGAGGGCGCCGAGCCCGCCGTGGCGGCCGCGGTCGCCCGCAGCGTCGACGCGCTGCGCGCGCTTGTCGCGCGCGTGGAGGAGACCGACCGTCCCGGCGCCGCCGACTTCGGCGGCGCGAACGCGATGGGCCTGCTCGTCTCGCGCTGCGAGGCGGCGGCGTTCCACCGCTCCGCGGGCCTGGACCGCTCGCTGTACTGGCCCGAGGTCCGCGACCAGCTCGACGCCGCCGACGGCGTGCTGGCCACGGACTACATCGACGCGCAGCGGTACCGCGCGTCACTGAGGGAGGAGATGCTCGCGGTCCTGCGCGAGCACCACGTGCTCGCGATGCCGGCCGCGCCCGTCCTGGCGCCGCCGGTGGAGCGGGCCGACGAGTACCTGACGATCCTGTCGCGCAACGCGATCCTGTGGAGCTTCGTCGGCTTCCCGGCGATCTCCGTGCCGTGCCCCAGCGAAGGGCTGCCGGTCGGTCTGCAGCTCGTGGCGGGGCCGGGCGGCGAGTCGCTGCTGATCGCGCTGGCGACCGCCCTCACGAGAGGTGACGCATGACCATGCTCGTGCCCGCGCAGCCGGGCCCCTTCGCCCTCGACCTCGAGCACACGGCGCTCGTGGTCATCGACATGCAGCGCGACTTCCTGGAGCCGGGCGGCTTCGGCTCGCTGCTCGGCAACGACGTCGCGCTGCTGGGCGCCGCCGTCGAGCCGCTGCAGCGCGTGCTGGCCAGCGCGCGCGAGCTCGGGATGACGATCATCCACACGCGCGAGGGCCACCGCCCGGACCTGCTCGACTGCCCGCCGGCGAAGCTCGCGCGCGGCGGCTTCATCGGCACCGACGGGCCGAACGGCCGCATCCTCGTGCGCGGCGAGCACGGTCACGACATCGTCGACGCGCTCGCCCCCGCGCCCGGCGAGGTCGTGCTCGACAAGCCCGGCAAGGGCTCGTTCTACGCCACCGACCTGGAGCTGATGCTGCGCAACCGCGGCATCCGGTCGCTGATCGTCACGGGGGTCACGACCGAGGTGTGCGTGCACACGACCGTGCGCGAGGCCAACGACCGCGGCTTCGAGTGCCTCGTGCTCGCGGACTGCTGCGCGTCCTACTTCCCCGAGTTCCACGAGGTCGCGCTGCGGATGATCGCCGCCCAGGGCGGGATCTTCGGCTGGGTCGCGAGCTCGAGCGACCTGCTGGCGAACCTCCCGGTCAACGCGGGGGTCTGACGATGGCGCTCCCGTTCTGGACCCGCGGTGATCTCAACGCCTTCTTCGGGCTCGGGATCAACATGCTCGTCAACGTCCTCGTGCTCGCGGGGCTGTGCATCGGCGTCGTCAACATGGCGCCGGACGACGTCTACCGCGTCGTGCTGCCCGCGCTGGGCATCGAGCTGCTGGTCGGCAACATCTTCTACTTCTACCTCGCGCGCCGGCTCGCGCTGCGCGAGGGGCGCACGGACGTGACCGCGCTGCCGTACGGGCCGAGCGTCCCGCACATGTTCATCGTGACGCTGGTGATCATGCTGCCGACCTACCTGGCCACCCAGGACCCGGTGGCGGCGTGGATGGCCGGCCTGGCGTGGGCGTTCATCATCGGCGTGATCATCCTGATCGGCGCGTTCGTCGGGCCCGCGATCCGCCACCTGACGCCGCGCGCGGCGATGCTCGGCACGCTCGCGGGGATCTCGCTCGCGTTCATCTCGATGCGGCCGGGCGCGCAGATGTGGGGCGCGCTGTGGATCGCGCTGCCCGTGTTCATGATCATCCTCGCGGGCTTCGTCGCCGGCGTGCGGCTGCCGGGCAACTTCCCGGTCGGGCTGGCGGCGCTGCTGGTCGGCAGCGCGGTCGGCTGGATCGGCGGCTACATGGAGCCGGCGGCGGTCGGCGACGCGGCGAAGTCGATCGCGCTCGGCGTCCCGTCGCTGAACGTCGACCTGCTGGTGGACGGCCTGGAGGGGATCTCGCCGCTGCTGGCGACCGCGATCCCGCTCGGGATCTACGACTTCACCGAGGCGATGAGCAACGTCGAGTCGGCCGCCGCGGCGGGCGACCGCTACAACCTGCGCCACGTGCTGCTGGCCGACGGCACGGGCGCCGTCGTCGGGTCCGCGCTCGGCTCGCCGTTCCCGCCCGCGGTCTACATCGGCCACCCGGGCTGGAAGGCCGCCGGCGGGCGCATCTCCTACTCGCTGGCCTCGGGGGTGGCGATCTTCGCGCTGTGCGCGTTCGGGCTGTTCCCGCTGCTGGCGGCGCTGCTGCCGATCCCGGCGATCGTGCCCGTGCTGCTGTTCATCGGCCTGGTGATCGGGTCGCAGGCGTTCGTGGCGGTGCCGAAGGCGCACTACGCCGCGGTCGTCCTGGCGGCGATCCCGTCGCTGGCCGCGTGGGGCTCGGGGATGGTGCACGACGCGCTGCTGGCGGCCGGCACGAGCGTGCAGGAGGTCGGCGGCGCCGCGCTCGCCAACGGCGGCGTGCTCTACGAGGGGCTGGCGACGATCGGCGCCGGCTCGGTGCTCGTGGGCATGGTGCTGGGCACGATCGCGGTGTTCGTGATCGACCGCCGGTTCGCGCGCGCGGCGCTGGCCTGCGGGGTCGGCGCGGCGCTGACGCTGGTCGGGCTCATCCACGCCGAGGAGATCCACGTCTTCTCGAACCCGCGGCTCGCGCTGGGCTACGCACTCGCCGGTGTGGTGTGCCTCGGCTACGCGCTGCTGCGGCTGCCGCCGCGCGAGGTGGACCAGCTCGACCCCATGGATCTCGAGGTCGCGGCCGAGGCGCGCTTCGAGCGCACGGAGGAAAGGGTGGCTGTCCCCGCCTGATTTCGGGGGGTTGACCATAGGGACATCCGGGGCGCGCGGCGGTACCTTGGAGACATGTCCGCCGCGCTCTCCGACCTTCTCGGCACCCCGACACTCTCGCGCCGGGAGAAGGCGGCGAAAACGGTCGACGCGGCCCTGCGCGGGGGGATCCTCGCCGGGGCCGTCGCCACGATCGCCTGGCTGCTCGCGGCCGCCGTCGGCGCCACCGCCGTCTTCCTGGTCGTGATCGCGACCGTGCTGGCGATGGTCTACACGGTCGTGCGGGGCGACAAGGCGCGCCTCGGCATCTGGGGCCTGATCGCGATCGCGTGGGCGCTGGTCGCCGCCGAGCGCTGGATCGTCCACGAGAACGGCGCGCTGATCATCGCCGGCGCCACGTATCTGGGCGTCGTGATGGGCGCCCGCAAGGCCGGGATCGCCAAGAAGTCGATGGTGCTGCTCGCGTACCCGCTGATCCTGCTGGCGATCGTGGTCTTCTCCGGCCAGGACGTCCTCGACCCGTGGGGCCTGGACTGGCTCTGGGTGCTGGCGGTCCTCGGCCCGGTCGTCGGCCTGCGCACGCTTCTGAACCCGAGTCCAAGGGACCACAAGCCTTCGTCATGAACGTGATCGTCTTCTACCGCGTCGGCTCGCCTGAGCCCGGCGCGGCGCTCACCCCTGCCCTGTTGCGGCTCGGCCGCGACGCCGTCGAGCATCGTGTCGGCGACGAGGTCGCGCGCGTCGCCGCCCCCGCGGTCGTCGAGGAGCTCGGCCCGCGGCTGTACATGTCGCTGTCCGGCGAGGAGTCCGTCGACCTGTCCGTGCGCCCGGCGCACACCTGGGACAGCGAGCTGTTCCCGGACGAGCGCGCCGCCGCGCGCTACGCGGGCGTGATCGCGGCCGTGCCGATGACGGTCGACTGGGTGCGCTCGAGCTACTTCGACCGGCTCGGCGCGACCGTCGACTGCGCCCTGTTGCTGCCCGACGTGCCGGTGATGATGGACCTCGCCGCCTGAAAGCGCGAGTCGAAGACCGGCCGGTAGACGTCGTAGAGCCAGATCATCAGCGTGATCAGGAACGCGAAGAACAGCGCCGTCGCGAGCGGGAAGTTCTCCGCGGCGGTGAAGAAGCGGCTGATCAGGTAGATCAGGGCGAGGTTCGCGGCCAGCAGCGCCGCGAACCCCAGCTCCGCGGAGTGGCGGCGCGCGTCCCAGGCGCTGATCGCCCAGTTCGCGGCCACGATCGCCGTGACGGCGAGCGCGATCTCGGTCGGCCGCGCCTCGACGTTCGGGAGGATCTCGGCGAACACGTTCGAGATCAGCGCCAGCAGGAACACCTTCTCCGCGAACTCGTTCCAGTCGCCCTCGCCGCGGCGCAGCCGGTAGGCGTGGCGCACGCGGCAGTCCGCGATCGGCTCGGGCAGCGGCCCGGCCGTGACCGTCGGCGCGTGGTCGGGCGCGGGCAGCCGCGGGCGGACCGCGAACTGCACGATCGCGGCGAGCGCCAGCAATCCGAGCGCGCACAGCACGCCGAACCACGGATGCTCCGCGACCGTGTCCGTGAAGTCGAGCTGCGCGATGTGGATCCAGTACTCCTGCGGCAGCTTCACGAACACCCAGATCGACGCGGCGGTCGCGACCCAGCCGCGCGCGCCGACGCGCCGCGGGTCGTAGCGCAGGGCCAGGATCGAGTACGCGATGAAGTAGTACTCGAACGTGTTGGGGAACACGAACAGCATCGCCCGCTCGTCGAGCAGCTCGAACGCGAGCACGCCGACGAGCCGGTAGTAGAAGAGGAACTGGCCGACCCGGATCGCGGGGAGGCTCGTCCAGTTGCGCAGCGTCGCCATGTACGCGATCGCCAGGTAGTAGACGTCCAGCGCCTTGTCCACGTTCTGGTACGGGCCGTCCGGGCCGAGGTCCACGTCCGTGAGCGCGGCCAGCAGCGAGTTGTCGACCGCGTCCAGCACGAGCGCGACGACGATCGTCAGCGGCACGCGCGGGATCAGCAACGGCACCAGCAGCCGTGCGAGGACGATTGCGACGATCAGCGCCCATTCGCCGGCGGCCATGTGGGGCGGAAGCCTCGCACACCCGCGGGTCGTCCGGGTGCGCGCCACGCGAGCGTCGAGTTCCTTACCTGAGCGGTGGGTTTCTCGACACTCGCGCGTCACCCGGCTGAACCGACGTAACCCGCGGGCGCGGGCGGCGATATGTCTCGCGTGGACCGTCGCCGCGCCGTCGTGCGCCTTCTCTTGCTGGCCGCGACGGTCGCCGTCGCGGGCGGCGCCGTGGCCGCGACCGGGGTCGGGCCGGACGACGCGCGGGGCTGGATCGCCGAGACTGGGGCGGCCGGGCCGCTCGTGTTCGTCGTCGCGGGCGGCGCGCTCGGGCTGGCGCTGTTCCCCGGGCAGGTGACCGCGACGCTCGCGGGCGTGCTGTTCGGCGCGCTGGCCGGGACGGCGCTGACGCTCTCGGCGGCCGTGCTGACCGCGGGCCTGGCGTGGTTCGTGGCGCGCCGGCTCGGGGCGGACGCGCTGCTCGCGCTGCTACCGCCACGGGCGCGGCGCTGGCGCGACTGGGTGGCGGCGAACGGCTTCGGCGCGGTGCTCGTGTCGCGGCTCGCGCCCGGCGTGCCCGCGGGCGCCGTGAACTACCTGGCCGGCCTCGGCGGCGTGGCCGTGCCGGCGTTCCTGGCCGCGGTCGCGCTGGGCGCGCTGCCGAAGACGATCGCGTACGTGGCGCTGGGCGGCGCGCTGAGCGACCCGCTGTCGGCGCGGGGCGCGCTGGCGGCGGCGCTGTACGTCGCCGCGGCGGCCGGCGGCGTGCTGGTCGCGCGGCGCCTGGCGCGCGGCGCCTGAGCGCTGCGGCGGCGGGGTGCCCCGCCTGGCGCGCGGCGAGAGCACGTGGCGCCTCGCCCCGGCGGGGCGGCGCGCGGCGCGCCGCGCGGGCGCGCCTTCTAGCCTGAACGCGCCGTGACGACCGCGACGCACGACGAGGTCCAGGCGCCGCCGTCGCCGTGGCGCGGGCGCGCCCCCGCGCTGATCCTCGGCGCGATCCTGGTGGTAGCCGCCGCGCTGCGGTTCTGGAGCCTGGATCACGGGCTGCCGTACGCGTACAACCTCGACGAGCGCGCGCACTTCGTCCCACATGCCGTGGCGATGACGAGCGGGGACCTGAACCCCGGCTACTTCATCAACCCGCCGGCACTGACGTACCTGCTGGCCGCGTGGCTCAGCCTCATCCACCTCGGCGGCGTGGAGCAGTGGTTCGCCGACGACCCGACCGCGGTGTTCCTGTGGTCGCGGGTGGTGTCGGTCGTGTTCGGCGTCGGCGCGGTCGCGGCCACCTACGCCGCGGGGCGCGAATGGTTCGGCAAGCGCGCCGGCCTGATCGCCGCCGCGATCATGGCCGTCGCGTTCCTGCCGGTCTTCTACTCGCGGCTGGCGCTCAACGATGGCCCGGGCGTGCTGCCGTGCGCGCTCGCGCTGTGGGCGGCGGCGATCGTGCTGCGCACGGGCAGCACGAAGGCCTTGCTGGCCGGCGGCGCGTGCGTTGGCCTCGCCGCGTCGCTCAAGTACTCCGACGGCGCGGTCGTGGTCGCGCTCATCGCCGCCGCGCTGCTGAGCCCGGAGCTCACCTTCAAGCAGGCGTTCAAAGGCCTGGTGCTCGCCGGCCTGATCTCGATCGCGGCGGTGATCGTGACCAATCCCTATCTGTTCGCGGACTGGGACACGTTCATCCACGACCTCGACCGCCAGCGCAAGTTCGCCAGCGGCGCGGCGCTGCTGGGCCAGCCCGAGCGCAACGGCTGGTGGTACTACATCAACAGCAGCCGCTGGGCGCTCGGCGTCGTGCCGGGGCTGCTGGCGGTCGCGGGCGGGATCCTGCTGCTGATCAAGGGCAAGTGGCGGGCGGCGCTCGTGCTCGGCTCGCTGATCGTCCTGTACTGGCTCTACATGGGCAGCCAGAGCCGCTTCTACGCGCGCTGGATGCTGCCGCTGTACCCGGCGCTGGCGATCCTCGCCGGCTACGCGGTCGCGCAGGTGCGCCAGCGCGTGGTCTTCGCCGGGCTCGTCGCGCTCGCCATCGTCCCCTCCGCCTACACGACGATCCGCAACGCGATCGTGCTCGGCCGGGAGGACACGCGGACGACGACCCGCAAGTGGCTCCAGGCCAACGTCCCCAAGGGCACGAAGGTGGTCTTCGAGCCCGTCGCGCCCAGCGAGTGGTACGGCGTGACCCCGGGCGGCGGCGAGAAGGCCGACCCCGAGCGCCAGTGGGACCGCTACGTGCGCAGCTCGGCGGACGTCGAGCGGCTCGGCAAGCTCTACCGCGGCGCGCGCTACACCGCCTCCTTCCAGAACTACCAGCGCACGCTGTGGCCCGGGATGCTCGACGTCTACCGCGAGGAGGGCTACTGCTGGATCGTCTCCGGCTCGACGCAGTCCGGCCGCGCGTACACCGAGCCGCACCGCGTCCCCGAGGCGATCAAGTACTACCGGGCGCTGCGCGAGCAGGCCGACGTGCGCTTCCGGATCAGCCCGGTGGACGGCGAGCTGCCGCGCTACCAGGTCGACAAGTCGTTCAACTACGTCGACGGCGCCTACAAGCGCCCGGGCCCCGAGATGATCGTGTACCGCCTGCGCGACTGCGGCTGATCCTGCGTGTTCACGCAGTCGTGCGCGCGCTCCTGCTCTCCCTCGCCCTGCTGATCGCGATCCCCGCCGCCGCCCAGGCGCGCAGCGCGGTGCTCGTCACCGGCACGGCCGACGCGCTCGTGCTCGACACGCGCACGAACACGGTGACGACCACGGTCACCCTGCCCGGCAGGACGCGCGCGGTGACCGCGGCCGCCGACGGCACGCGCGCCTACGTCGCGGCCGGCCGGACGGTCTCGGCGATCGACCTCAACGCCCGCACGGGCGCCGGCAGCGCGCTGCTGCGCGGCACGCCGCTCGCGCTCGCCGTCACCCCCGACGGCACGCGCGTGTGGGCGGCGCGCAAGGGCGCGCTCGAGATCGTCGACACGGCCACGCTGACCCGGGTCGGCGAGCGCAAGCTCGCGGGCACGCCGCTCGACATGGAGATCACCGGCACGCGCGCGCTGATCGTCCAGGCCGGCGGCCGGGTCGCGATCGTCGACCTGCAGACGGGCCGGCTCGTGCGCCGCGTCAAGCTCGCCGGCGCGACCGCCGTGAACAGCGGCTGGGTCTCCGCCACCACGCCGCGCAAGGGCGGCCGGCGCCCGGCGTCGCGGCTCTTGCGCCTCTCGGCCAACGGGCGCATCCTGCGCACCGTCCACCTCGGCACGGACGGCGGCGGCGGCCTCGGCGTCTCGCCCGACGGGAGGCGCGCGATCGTCGCCCCCGGCGCCAAGCTGCGCGGGATCCACCGCAAGGCCGCGCTCGTGGACCTCGAGCGCCGCCGCGTGCTGCGCCGGCCCCCGACCGGCGGCGGCCCCGGCAACGCCACCTGGTCGCCCGACGGCACGCGCCTGTACGTCACCGACCAGCGCCGCAGGACGCTCGCCATCCTCACCGGCGCCACCGGCACGCGCCTGAAGACCCTGCGCGTCCAGGGCACGCCGTCCGCGATCGTCGTCCAGCCCGGCCTGGCGGTCATCAGCGGCACCGACGGCGACGACACGCTCACCGGCACCCGCGGCCCCGACCGCCTGCTCGGCCTCGCCGGCAACGACCTGCTGCGCGGCCTGCTCGGCGACGACGTGCTCGAGGGCGGTCCCGGCAACGACCTGATCTCGGCCGCCAGCGGCAATGACTTCGTCGACGCGGGCGAGGGCGACGACGTCGTCTACGGCGCCACGGGCAAGGACACGATCCTGCTCGGCCCGGGCAACGACGCCGCCCACGGCGGCCTCAGCAACGACACGATCGACGGCGGCCCGGGCGACGACCGCATCGACGGCGGCGACGCCGACGACACGCTGCGCGGCGGCGAGGGCAACGACCACATCCGCGAGCGCGGCCTGGGCAACGACAAGCTGCTCGACGGCGGCCCCGGCGACGACATCCTCGACGGCGGCCGCGGCTCGGACCGCATGATCGCCGGCGGGCCCGGCAACGACCAGCTCTTCGGCCAGACGGGCGCCGACCGGCTCGAGGGCGGCGACGGCGACGACGCGCTCTTCGGCGGCCGCGCGGGCGACATCCTGCACGGCGGCGCCGGCGACGACGCGATCCGCGGCGAGGCGGGCCGCGACCGGCTCTCGGGCCACGCGGGCGACGACATCCTCGACGGCGGCGGCGAGGACGACTACCTCTCGGGCCACGACGGCGCCGACACGATCACGGGCGGCTCGGGCGAGGACGAGGTCTTCGGCGGCCGCGGCGACGACACGATCCGCGTCGCCGACCACTTCCGCGACTTCGTCTTCTGCGGCCCCGGGGACGACACGGTCTACGTCGAGCAGGACGCGCCCCAGCGCGACCAGCTCGACGGCTGCGAGACCGTGCTGCTGATCCCGCCCGAGACCAGCGACGACGGCCCCGTCCCGTCCGTGTTCTTCGGCGGCATCGGCAACGACGTGCTGATCGGCACGCCCGGCGTGGACTCGCTCTTCGGCCAGGACGGCGACGACGTGATCGACGCGGGCGGCGGCGACGACTACGCCGACGGCGAGCGCGGCAACGACCGCGTCAGCGGCGGGCCCGGCAACGACCAGGTCTACGGCCGCGCGGGCAACGACGAGGTCTACGGCAACGACGGCGACGACCAGATCGAGGGCGGCTTCGGCTCCGACTACGTCGACGGCGGCGCCGGCAACGACCGCCTCTCGGGCACCCAGGACGCCGACCGGATCGCGGGCGGCACGGGCGACGACCGCATCTACGCCGTCGACGGCGCGGTCGACCGCATCGACTGCGGCCCGGGCCACGACATCGTCACGATCGACTACTTCGACGTGCTCGTCAACGACAGCTGCGAGGTCGTGCGCCGCTAGAAGAAGCGGAAGCGCACGAGCGCGCCGACGGCCCCGAAGCCGTCCTTCCAGGTGATCTTCTTGCCCTCGGCGTAGGAGCGGCCGTAGTAGGCGATCGGGACCTCATAGAGGCGCACGGGCGGGCGCAGCCGCAGGATCTTCGCGGTCAGCTCGGGCTCGATCCGGAAGTCGTCGGAGATCAGGTGCAGCCCGCGCACGAGGTCGCCGCGGAACGCCTTGTAGCCGACCTCCATGTCGGAGATCGTCGTGTTGTAGAGCACGTTCGAGAGGAACGTCAGGAAGCGGTTGCCGGCGTAGTGCCAGAACAGGTGGGCGCGCTGCGGGTGCGCGCCGCCGCGCAGGCGCGTGCCGAAGACCGCGTCGGCCTTGCCCTCCAGCAGTGGCGCGATCAGCGCCGGGATGTCCGTCGGCGAGTACTCGAGGTCGGCGTCCTGGATCAGCAGGATGTCGCCGGTGGACTCCTTGATCCCGCGCCGCACCGCGGCGCCCTTGCCGCGGTTCTCGGGCTGCGTGAGGACCTTCACCTGGCGGTGCGTCGCGGCCAGGCGCGCGAGCTCGGCCGGCGAGCCGTCCGTGGAGCCGTCGTCGACGAGCAGGATCTCGAGCGTGAGCGGCAGCTCGAGCAGCTCCGCCACGACCTGCGCGACCGTCGCCTCCTCGTTGTAGACGGGGACGACGACGCTCACCAGCGCTCGCCCCGCGCCGTTGCTGGCGTCAGACACGGCGCGCCATCCTAGCTTGTGCGCACGACCTCCCAGTGCCGGCAGCGCTCGTCGCGCTCGACCAGGAAGCGGTCGTCCTCCGGATAGAACACCGCGGTCTCGTAGTCGGCGCCCGCGAACGCCTTGATCGCGTCCAGCGAGTCCCAGAGCGAGAACGTGACGAACTCGACGAGGTCGCCGGCCGGGCGCTGGAGCATCCACGCGCCGCGGTTGCCGGGCGTCGACGCGTACTCCTTCATGCCCGTGCGGTCGATGTAGTCGGCGTAGGCCTCGGCGTCCTCGGGGCGCACCGCCCCGCGCCACGAGCGGGCGATCATGCCGCGTTGGCGGCCCAGCCGCCCTCGAAGGACTCC
>Ga0180215_1002289_pt1 | contig 19546 bp, 15 predicted proteins | sample eDN3rd37CBELigBY_FD_128871 | JGI IMG/M metagenome (GOLD analysis project Ga0180215, IMG submission 128871) | Enriched backyard soil microbial communities from Emeryville, California, USA - eDNA 3rd pass 37_C BE-Lig BY (version 2) (version 2) | ecosystem: Environmental > Terrestrial > Soil >... | reverse complement strand
TTTACATCATACCTTGATCCTGTTCGATATTGCAAGAGGGAATTCACGAGATCGTAACATCACCATGTCGCTAGATGAATCGTATGAGGTTGATTAATCAATCTTTATCTGCTAATCTATATACAGATACCCCCATGGGTATGTAAAAGCGAGAGATCAAAAAAAACTTTCCATTCAATCAAGCGTAACTTCAACACAATTATTTCACGTTCATCAATTAACTGTCCCACCTATCGAGACGTTATTCAAACTAAACATCATATATGAGGAGGAACTAATACCATGTCGAAAGTGATTATCGTTGGCGGAGTAGCGGGTGGAGCGTCAGCCGCGGCTAGATTGCGCAGGCTGGATGAGGATGCTCAGATCATCATGTTCGAGCGAGAAGCACATATCTCGATCGCAAATTGTGGACTGCCCTACTATATCGGGGATACGATCCAAGACCGTGCGAAGCTGCTCGTGCAAACACCGGAAGCGATGCATCAGCGGTTCGGGATCGAAGTTAGGACGCATAGTGAGGTCATATCGATCGATCCTATCCGGAAAGTCGTCACCGTCAACAGCAAGGAACGCGGCGATTATGAGGAGAGCTACGATAACCTGATCCTCTCCCCTGGCGCGAAGCCGATGGTACCGCCGATCCCGGGAATCGATAGCAGCCGTATCTTCACGATGCGCAATATTCCAGATACCGATCGGATCAAAGCATATATCGAAGACCACGAGGTTCGTCGGGCAGTCGTCATCGGCGGCGGCTTCATCGGCATCGAGATGGCGGAGAACCTCATCCATCGCGGTATCAAGACGACGATCGTCGAAGCAGCTCCACATATCTTGGCGCCATTTGACTCTGATATGGTTACACATGCTGAGAAGGAACTGGCGGAGCATGGTGCGAGCTTTGCGTTGCACGATGGTGTGCTCGCTTTCCATGAAGGAGAGGGCGGCATCGAGGTGGAGCTATCGAGCGGTCGACGAGAGGCTGTAGATCTCATCATCCTCGCGATCGGCGTTCGTCCAGATACGGCATTCCTACAAGACACCGGAATCGAGCTAGGTCAGCGAGGGCATATTATCGTCGATGAGCATATGCGGACGAACATGCCAGGTATATACGCGGTCGGGGATGCCGTCGAAGTGAAGCAGCTCGTGAACGGTCAACAGACGACGATCCCGCTTGCCGGACCGGCGAACAAGCAAGGGCGCATCGCGGCTGATCATATCTGTGGACTAGACAGCGCTTATCGCGGAAGCCTCGGCACATCGATCATCAAGATCTTCGGCCTGACAGGTGCCGCCACTGGGATGAATGAGCGCGCGCTTCGTCAGTCAGGCATGAGCTATCATGTCGTCCATCTTCATCCAGCTTCACATGCGACCTACTATCCCGGAGCGGAACCGATCGCGTTGAAGCTATTGTTCGACGAGGATGGTCGCATACTAGGAGCTCAGGCATTCGGCCGAGAAGGTGTGGATAAGCGGATCGATGTGATCGCGACCGCTATGAGATTACGAGGCACCGTGCATGATCTTGAAGAGCTGGAGCTCGCCTATGCACCGCCCTATTCATCGGCTAAAGATCCGGTGAACATGGCAGGCTTCATCGCGGTCAATGTGCTAAGCGGACGTTCGAAGGTCATAACATCCGAGCAGCTGGATCACATGGATCTGCGAGAGGTGCAGCTGATCGACGTGCGTACCGAAGCCGAATACGCCAGAGGCCATCTCCCTGATGCGGTCAATATCCCTGTGGATACGCTTCGTGATCGGTTAGATGAGATCGATCGCGAGCAAGAGGTGATCGTCTACTGTCAGGTAGGACTTCGCGGCTATACGGCTTCGAGGATACTAGCGCAGAGAGGATATAAGGTAACGAACTTAACTGGTGGCTATAAGAGTTATGTCATGGCCCACTATGTGCCACAAGCACAGTAACGATGTTGGGGTATCCGTTCTCTCTTGTAGAACAGATACCCCTTTTTATTCTATTGCGAGGGAAACGCGGTCGGCGGAGGCTGAGATCCGTAAAAATCGTGTCTCAGCTAGCTCTATCGCTCGCCAGTAACGGATCATGTGACGTCGAAATCATCGGAACGTTTATCGTTCACAGCGTCGGTATCTGATCAGATTATTCGTTGGCACCGTATTGGATCAGCTCTTCTGGTACGTTAAGCGGGATGAGCAGCTCTTGCTCGATGCTACCGTCCTTCGCACTATGGACGTACAGCATCAGCATGAGCACTGGATTAGACGCTTTTTCGAAGCTAGCTTCGAAGAAGAATCTTCCCCAGGCAGGTGCGCCTGCATCCGTGTTGACATGTCCTTCCGCGAGGATCGTATGGCCGTCCTCTAGCGTCCAACTGAAGACACCCTCGAACACTCGCGCTTCTCCCTCAACGGCGATGACGTTGCCGACTTCACTCTCAGGGGCTGGGGTATATACGCGGAAAGCATCATTCTCCGCCACGATATTCGGCAGGAGCTCCCCATTCTCTGCGTCAACCCGAACATTCACTGGTAGATCCATGTACATAAAGTGTACGAGCACGATCTTCCAGTATGACCCTTCCTCATCTAGCTTCGCCTCTCGGACCGACCAAGCACCTCCAACCTCGGTCTGTGCTTCGACTGCTGCCCGTACAGCATCTGCCCGCGACACCTCTGTCGTCGCTTCATCCGCTTGCACGACGATCTTAGCAGCGGTAGCCTGCAGCGGATAGGATTCGGCAACTGGACCGACCGACCATGTTTCGACCTGCATGCCGACTCTTAAGTCCTCTATACTGATCGTGGCTCCCTGTTCATCCAATATCTCCGTCGCATCCTTCACTCTTAACGAATAGGCATCGACATAAGATTCATCACCTCTGTCGACGAAAGCCGTGACTAGGATGCTGGCATCATTGATCTGGATGATCTCACCGTTAACCGCAGGCTGTGGTGGCTCATCATTCGGCGATGGATTATTGTCAGCGTTATTCGAGGTATTGCCATTTGTCGTGTTGTTCGAGCTTCCGCCCGCTCCCCACTCACAAGCTGTGATGATGCTTGCGAGGCCGATGATGAGCATGAGGAGCACGCTCTTGCGGATCATTTTGGTCATCTCTCTTCTCATCTCCTTTATACCCTATAGACGGTGCACATATGAAAATGTTTCATCCCTATCTTGGTAATGACAAGCCTAATTTAAACCCTCAACTTAATCGATAGCTGAGTATGATGCTAAACTTCCCTGCAGAAATCGAGAAAAGCCTAACGATCGTTAGGCTTTCTCAAGCTCTCAGCGCGCGGTGGTCGGCGTCACATGACGGTGGTCAACCACATGCCCACATGAGAGAATGCTTCGCTACCTATGCTGGCTGTTGCAAATGAACCACGGATGAGCTGTTATCGTTAGTTACTTAACATCATTAAATATGTGCAGTTTGTGCGTCCTCGATCGGCTTCGGAGGTCGAAGCTTGCGGCCCAATAGCCCATGCACTGGTGAGAGAAGGAAGCTAAGGAGGAAGATAATGCCCGTTGCGAACGCCATCGATGCAGAGATTGACGTATCGAGTAGAACGGCTATCCCATATCCGATACCCGCTGAGACCATCCCGAACCCTCCGCTTAACCCTAGCATGACGAGCAGTCGATCTGTCCACAGATAAGCGGAAGCAGCCGGCGTGATCAGCATCGCGACGACCATGATCGCGCCCACCGCATCGAATGATGCGACCGTGGTGACGGATACGAGACCCATGAACAAGTAATGCATGGCGGCAACTGGTATCCCAAGACTTGCGGCAAGAGCGGGATCGAACGACGTAATCTTCCACTCCTTGTAGAACGCGATGATCGCGACGATGACGATGATCAACACGACGAGCAAGAGCAACGTTGCTTCCGGTATCTCCCCTAGGATCGGGACGTTAATCGTCTTCCAAGGGATGAACGCGATCTCCCCCATCAAGGCATGCTGCACGTCGAGATGAACGTTGCCTACAGAGGTCGAGATGAGTACGACACCGATCGCGAATAACGTCGTGAACACGACACCGATCGATGCGTCCTGCTGCACGCCACGATTATTCAACCACTGCACGAGGATCGACGTAAGCAGTCCGGCGACGATCGCCCCGATCAGCATATGAACACCGCTTAAGGAGCGGGTAATAAGATACGCTGTGACGATCCCGAGTAACACCGTATGACTGATCGCGTCGGCCATCATCGCCATCTTGCGCAGGATAAGGAACACGCCGATCAGACTGCAGGATAGTCCGACTAGTACAGCGGTTAACAGGATCCAGGCGGTATAGCTCATCTCAACCTTCCTCCTTCAGAATCTTTCGAGACAGATGCTGCTGACTCGGTCGTTTCGCCTCTTTCTGTTTCTCACGAAGCTCCAGCTTCTGCACGAGCCATCCTTTGTGCTTGCCGAAGATGAGTGATACAGCGAAGAACGTAGCCGCGACGATGACGATGAATGGGCCGGTCGGCCAGCCTGTGCCTAATGCGCTAACGACCGTACCGATCGCACCCGATAAACCTCCGAATATCGCCGATAGCGCGACCATCCATCCGAAGGACTGCGTCCAGTATCTAGCACTAACCGAGGGGATGATGAGCAGAGCGGCCATCAGGATGACTCCTACGGCTTGGATGCCCATGACGATCGTCAGAACGAGCACGAACGTATAGAGCAGATTCATCCCTCTAAGTGACATGCCAAGCCCTTGTGCGAAGCTCGGATCGAACAAGAATAGCTTCCATTCTTTGAACAGGATGGTGACGATCAGGATAACGATCAGAGCGAGGAACATCATCATATCGACATCGCTTCGCACCATCGTCGCGGCTTGCCCGAATATGAAGTTGTCTAATCCCCCCTGATTGCCCCCAGCCGTCCGGTTAACGATCGTGAGCAACATGATCCCCATGCCGAAGAATACCGATAGCACGATGCCCATCGCCGAGTCTTCCTTGACCCGGCTGGCAACGGTCACCCACTGAATAAGACATGCACCAAGCAGCGCGCTGATCGCCGCTCCGATGATGAGGACGAACATATTCTTATAGCCGAGCAGCATGAACGAGATGACGATCCCTGGCAGGGCGGCATGCGACAGTGCATCGCTCATCAGGCTTTGTCGTTTCCAATAGGCGAGGCAGCCGATCATACCAGCCGCCATACCTAGCAACATCGTACTGAATAATACCCACTGTGTATTACTTAGAAGCAGTATATGCAAGGCTTTCATCCCCTTTTATTCGGCGCAAAGCGCCGCCATACGTCCGGATGATATTATCCTGGGTGAAGACCTCCTCGGTCTTCCCGTGATCGATGACCGTGCGATTCAACAAAAGCACATGATCGAAATATTGGTCGACCGTCTGCAAGTCATGATGCACGACCATCACTGTCTTACCGCTCGCCTTCAGTGACTGCAGCGTTAGCATGATCGCGCGCTCCGTCGCCGCATCAACACCGGCGAGCGGCTCATCCATGAAGTACAGCTCCGCGTCTTGCACGAGTGCCCTCGCGAGGAATACGCGCTGCTGTTGCCCACCGGACAGCTGACTGATCTGACGGCCTGCGTAATCGGCCATGCCCATCTTATCCAGAGCCTCCATCGCTTTTTTCTTATGCGTGGAACGGGGCGGCTTCAGCCAGCCGATCTGACCATATAAGCCCATCATGACGACATCAAGTGCATTCGTCGGGAAATCCCAATCGACAGACCCCCTCTGTGGCACGTATCCGATACGGCTTTTCACCTTCTTAAGTGGTGAACCGAAGACGTGAACGTCTCCAGCGATTCTTGGATGCAGCTCAAGAAGTGTCTTGATCAGTGTAGATTTGCCTGCACCATTCGGTCCGACGATGCCTGTTAATGTCCCTTTCGCAACTTGGAACGTAACGTTATCTAGCACCGTATTTTTGCGATAAGCAGCAGACAACCCTTTTACATGCAGTACAGTCATCTTATTTCATCTCCGCTCCATACTTAATGTTACTTCTCCAGTGATCGTATTGTATCCCAGGTAACCGGGAGCTCAATCTTTCTCCGTACTGCGCGAAGCTCATAGCGCGCGGTGGACGGCGTCACATGACGGTGGTCGGCGTCACATGACGATGGTCGGCGTCACATGACGGTGGTCGGCGTCACATGATGGTGGTCAACCACAAGCCGCGATGCTTCTCCTTCAGTAGATGTCCTTAGTCCGTTCCGCTCAGCGCTTCATAGATCGTATCCACATTGTGCTGATACATCCCGATATACGTTCCTTCCTCTGTACCTGCTATGCCCATCGCATCAGAGAATAGTTCTCCTCCGAGTGAGACATCTAGCCCTTGCTTGGCAGCGCCATCGATGACGGACTGGATCGTATCTGCTGGTATCGTGCTTTCGATGAACACGGCCGGGATCTGTCTCTTGACGAGCAGATCGATCGTAGACTGTATGTCTGATAGCCCGATCTCATCCTCCGTACTTAAGCCTTGCAAGCCGACAACTTCGATCGCATGCATACGACCGAAATATCCGAAGGCATCGTGCGCAGTGACGAGCACTCGCTTCTCTTGTGGTATCGCCGCTAGCTTTTTCGCATCTTCCTTGAGGTCATCTAGCTTCGCGAAGTACGACTGTTTATTAGACTCGAAAAATTCGGCATCTTCAGGCGATTCTTGCTTCAATACATCGACGGCTCCCTCCAATGCTTGCTGCCACAGGTTTATATCGAACCATATATGTGGGTCTATGGCTCCTTCTTCATCTAGTAGAAGCTGGTCCTCGGGGATTGATTCTCCAAGCGCTAGCACCGATCGCGACTTACTGATCTGAGCGAAGATGTCGGTCATATTGCCTTCAAGGTGAAGGCCGTTATAGAACACGACATCCGCGTGTTGCAGCTTTGCGATATCGCCTTGCGAAGCATTGTACAGATGGGGGTCGATACCCGGTCCCATCAAGCTCGTGACTTGTACGCGATCTCCTCCGATCACCGATATCGGCTCCCCGATCTGCGCGATCGTCGTCACGATCTGGATGAGTTCATCGTTTCTCTCTACTTCGTCGCCAGCTACACTGCTGCAAGCAGACAAGATAGACATCGCGATCACTACGAGTGTCATCTTTACTCTCTGTAATTTTCTCCTCAGCATGGCTTCTTCCCCGAGCTTCAAGCTCGGCACTTCTTCTCTTCCCATCTTCGTACGTATCTTTTCTTCACCTTTTCGTTTCAGTCGATTCATTGCTCATCTTCCTCCTATTCATCGAACAAGTTTACTTCTAGAAATTATGTTGTTTTGTTGAAAGTAATTTTCCCACGGCACATTATGTTTCCCTTATCCACAATTTTGATTATATATAATAAAGTTGCCCTTTGGCAACATATTTACGAAAGAAAATTGGGCAATAATTGAATTGGGCTTGACCGTGTTGGTTGCGGTGGATCGGCTCTCAGCCTCCGTCAACCGCCATTTCGTCGCTGAGACACGATTTCTTCGGCTCTCAGCCTCCGCCGAGCGTCCGCTGCTGTAATAACGATGTTATACGCCTCTCGCGCATAACGAATGAAGCTGTCGACACTGATGTCGACAGCTTCATTCCATTCGTATATCGCCTTACCTATCGTCGCATGTATATCTCCTTACCTATCGTCGCTTGTAATCTCATGACTTATCACTTACAACGGCCACACTCACCCCCCTTACTGATCGTTCTCAGATCACTATAGATATCGTGAGATATACCACATTACAGCCCTTCATCGAAGCTCAATCCGCTGGCCTGGGAAGATCAGATGCGGATTCGAGAGACGGTTCGTCTCCGCCAGCTCCTGCCATGTGAAGCCATACCTGCGGCCGATCGCCCAGAGTGTATCGCCTTGCTGCACGATATAGACCGACTCCTCCATAACAGATGGTGATGTGCCCTGTTGATCCGCCCCTGTCGTTGGTGTCATGCCGGGCGATGGCTCCTGATCCGCCCCCTGTGACGGCCGGCCCTGTTGTCCTGATCGCTCTAACGATCCAGGCTCAGCTGGCGTTCCCACACTCGGAACGCTATCTGGATTATTCGAATTCCCATCCACCGTGGCAGTAGCCGTGATCCGACCTGCTACCGCAGCGTTCACCGTCCCGATCTTCTGGATGTATGCGATCAGCGCTTCGTCCAGTGCTGGATATTCACCAGTGATCGGATATTCTGCGAGCATCGTATACTCATCTCCGCCAGCTGCCATGAAGTCATTCGTCGCGAGCGTATACGTCTTATGCTCATCGAGCTTCTGCCCCTGCACCATGATCGTATGGACACGATCACCCGCTGGACGCGCGGGATCGATCTCATACGTCATCCCGCCTACATGTGCGAACGCTCCCTTCGCATCCGGATACGCGCTTGCGCCATTTTCAAGAGCTGCCTTCAGATCCGCGCCGGATACTTGTTTCGTGATGATATAGTTGCCGAACGGCAGCACGGTGATGACCTCGCCCTTCGTGATCTCACCTACATCGATCGAAGCGCGGATGCCTCCGCCATTCGTCATCGCGACATCGGCGCCCGTCACATCCAGCATCGCATCAGTGATCAGGTTTCCGAGATTCGTCTCACTCGTGCGTACGTATTCGCGCTCTCCCTCCAGCCTAACAGCGGTATGTCCGATTACTTCGGACAGCACGAGCGCTTGCTCATCCTTGACCGCCTCGATCACATCCAGTACTGCTGGATCTGGCTCCACATGCGCTGCATCGTCTTTCGTGATGAGGCGCGCTTGCTTGCTGACCAGCTTCTTATGCTCATCGAACACTAACTCGACGACCCCTAGGTTCTTCGTATATTCGCCACTACTGACGATCAACGTGTTATGGTCTCCTTGTAGCCCTTCGACGAGCGTAGAATGGCTGTGCCCGTCGACGATGACGTCGATCCCTTGTGCCTCGCGCGCCACCTTGATACTCGTATCTGTGCTCGAAGCATCGATACCTAAGTGCGTCACCGCGATGATGACGTCCACTCGGCCTCTTAACTCCGCGACCATGCGCTTGGCTTCTTCAGCTGGATCTGTGAAGATCAGGCCTTTTACATTATCTGGATGTGTCTTATACGTCGTCTCCGGAGTCGTCAGTCCGAACAGACCAAGCTTGATTCCATCGACTTCACGGATCACATAGGGATCTAGTAGTCTCGTACCATCCTCATAACGGACATTCGCACTCATCACGGGGAATCTAGCTAGCCCATCCAGCTCAAGTAGCCTCTCATAACCATAGTTAAAATCATGATTACCCGCCGCCATCGCATCATAGCCGACTTCATTCATCACATCGACGATACTTTGCCCACGCTGCAAGGTGGCAAATGTCGTGCCATGGAACGTATCGCCCGCATCCAGAAGCAACGTATTCGGATGATCTGCCGTGATCTGCTGGGCCAGCGTCGAGATCTTCGCAAATCCCATCCCGTCGCCTTCCTCAGCTCTCGCGTGCGTATCATTCGTGTGGAGCAACGTAATCTTCGTCTTCTGCTGCGCAGGGGTCAGCTCATACACAACGAGCGTACCAGATACCTCATATCCCGCTAGCAACAGAGCGTTACCGGTCGGACTCTGCTCTGCTGGAACGAACGCCAACCCTTCTGGAGCACTATGCGCTCCTTCGTCTGTTGCATACTCCCGATTGCTGACATAGCTGGAGAACTGAGGCCTCTCCGGATCGGTGATCCGATAAGCGACGATACCACCATCTCTTTCTAGCCCGATGAATGCGTACAAGTCATCGCCGACCCATCCAGTCTCCACATCTTCCGGCTCTGGTCCTTTATCATCGCTTCGTCCGTCTGACTCAGCATCCGTGTTGCTAACATTGTAATAGTCTGGATGAGCGGCATGGATGATACGTTCGAGCTGGTCGCCACTATCAAACACCGGTTCCATCGTCTCCACATCCCACACCGTGAAAGACCTTGCACCATAGCTATACAGTGAGTCATAGTATCCATCATCGCCGATACCGAGGTCAGCGATCACCTTCAGACGTCCCATCTGCTCATCTGTTAACAAATCACCCGTAGTCATGTCATCCAGCTGAGCTTGCGTGAAGCCAGCATAATGCTCCGCTTTCAATCTCAGTTTGCCGTCAAGATCCTTAGCCCGCAGCTCGTCGCTGAAGTCGCCCCATTCTCGAGCATCTCCTTCATTCGCTGTGAGCAGATAAGTCTTGCCGCCAACCGTTACGACCTCGATCCCATCTGGCATATAGACACCCTTCACTGGCCAACGTCTGATCAGCGGGAGCTCATCCTTATCTGATGCATCCAGCCCTTGTCCTAGTATCGAGTGGTCCTTGAAGCCGAGACTCCGAACAGCAGTGAATCGCTTCGCATCGAGATCGAGGACAGCGATCGCGTTGTTCTCCTGCAGTGACACATACAGCGTCTTGCTATCTGCGGTAGCCGTGGCGTATTCTGGTTCCAGATCCTGTGCATATGTCGCTCCAGGCTTGCCCAGACGAACATCCGCGGCGATGATCGATTCATCGTCGAACCGGACCGTCGTCACATCAGCCTGTGACAGGGCTTCCAGCCCCTTCGATACATCGATCAAGGAGACGCTTCCCTCAGGGTCGATCGAGTAGTCGTCACTCGGCTCCCCTTCATTCGCTGTATAGACTGTCTTGCCGTCCGGCGTGACTCCGACCATATCCGGTAACACACCAACCTCTACCGAGCTGAGAAATCTTCCCTTATCATCTAGAAATGCGACGTATCCATGATCCGTCTTCGGTTCGGCCGGTAGAGAGAGTGCGATCCACTTCCCATCCGGTCCAACAGCCACACTCGTAATATCTGATATATTAGACATGCCAACAGCTGCTAGTCGCACTTGGCTAGCAGCTGCTAAGACCTGATCATCCACGCTCGAGGTTAAGGTGGACAGGTCGATGATCTCTACCGATTTCTCTGCGCCATTCAGCAGGTAGGCGCGTTCATTCGTTGCATCATAGGCGACGATCTCCGCTCCGCCTTCATCCCAGCCTGCACCTGTTGCATACGTTGCGATCGGCTTCATCTGGATATCTCCCGAGCCCTCGTAGACTGTGGCCCGTACTGCTGCAGACGCTTGGGCCGGGATCAACATGAGTAGCATCGCCGCGCTTGCAAGGATCGATATTGTTCGTTTCACGTTCGATATTCCCTCCTGTGTCGATAATAGGTTCATAACAGCTCCTATGCTATCAACACGGTGTAAAGGGAATATGCGAAATATGTGAAGGTTTTGTAAATATTATCCGTTAAAAATGAAGTTAATCAGAAAACCGACGAGCCCAATCCCTATACCGAAATACCCTAGATTCCCTCCGGAACGACCGCTAGTCGGTGTGACGACTCCTCTGCCCAAGTAGCCTAGGACCATCGCGAGTGCGCATATGATCATCCCGACTTCAGGGCCGAACATGAAGAACCAAAAACCGAGCATGCCGAAAACGATGGAGAATACCGCGCTTAACGGTCTCTCCCTCACTTCATCCTTCACTTCTTCATCAACTTCATGTCCTGGATACATATAATCTCCTCCTTAATGATGACTTCTCCTTCAGTAGGATTGTACTATGATCGTTCACCTTATCTTTATCTTTCACAACTTTCCTCGATATGTCAATGCGATCCATGCAAAAATCAATCGCAAATGTATATCTAGATCGGTTACCTCATCACCAGCAATCCCTAGAGATATCATCAAGAAGAAGAGCTTCATGCTCTGTATTACTACATATCCGTTACCGCCCCTTTAGACGCGGAGGAAACGAGCTGCGCATATTTATAGAGCACACCTTTCTGATAACGATACGGCGGCGCCTGCCACGAGCTCTTGCGCTGGGCCATCTCCTCATCCGATACATCGACCGTGATCTCCTGCTTCACACTGTCGATCGTGATCCGATCCCCATCTCGCACATGTGCGATCGGTCCGCCTACCTGTGCTTCAGGCGAGACGTGACCGACGACGAAGCCATGCGACCCACCAGAGAATCTACCGTCCGTGATGAGTGCTACCTTCTCATTCAGACCTTTGCCGATGACGATCGCGGTGATCGCGAGCATCTCCGGCATTCCCGGGCCACCCTTAGGTCCGGCATAGCGGATGATGATCACGTCACCCGGTTGGATCTCATCCTTCATGAGAGCATCTGTGGCCGCATCTTCAGAATCGAATACTCTCGCAGGGCCTTCGAACTTCTCCGAAGTGATACCGGACATCTTCACGACAGCGCCCTCTGGCGCGAAATTCCCCTTCAATATTACGAGATGACCGGTCTCACGATACGGCTGCTCAAAAGATCGGATGACTTCTTGACCTTCTTTCAGCCCTGGCGCATCAGCTAGATTCTCAGCAAGAGTCTTACCGGTTACCGTCATACAATCCCCATGCAGCAGACCAGCATCGAGTAACATCCTCATCACGGCTGGCACACCACCGACATCATGCAGATCTTGCATGACGTACTTACCGCTAGGCTTCATATCCGCCAAGACTGGTACCTTAGCGCGAATCCGCTCAAAATCCTCGAGCTCAAGATCGACGTCAACCGCATGTGCGATAGCGAGGAGATGCAGGACCGCATTCGTCGATCCACCTAACGCCATGACGACGGTGATCGCATTCTCGAACGCCTTCTTCGTCATAATATCTCGCGGGTAGATTCCCTTGCGCAACAACTCGACGACCGCTTCTCCTGCTCGCACGCAGTCCTTACGCTTCCATGCATGCTCGGCTGGATTAGACGAGCTACTAGGCAGGCTCATCCCCATCGCTTCGATCGCGGATGCCATCGTATTCGCCGTATACATACCTCCACATGATCCTGCACCCGGACAAGCATGACATTCGACATCATATAATCTAGCTTCATCGATGGCTTGCCGGTTATACTCACCGACCGCTTCGAAGACACTGACGATATCGATGTCAGTCCCTTCGAGCTTACCCGGGGCGATCGTTCCGCCATAGACGAAGACAGAGGGCACATTCAGCCTGCCGATCGCGATCAGACAACCCGGCATATTCTTATCACAGCCACCGATCGCGACAAGTCCGTCTAGCCTCTCGGCACTGACGACGGTCTCGATCGAATCTGCGATCACATCACGGCTCGGCAGCGAGAACCGCATGCCCTCATGGCCCATCGAGATCGCATCCGACACCGTGATCGTACCGAACGTGAGCGGCACGCCACCGCCCTGACGCACACCAACATTCGCTTCTGCAGCGAGCTTATCGATATGCATGTTACATGGCGTGACATCACTCCAGGTGCTCGCGATGCCGATCATCGGCTTCTGAAAATCATCATCTTGAAAGCCAACTGCACGAAGCATCGCCCGATTCGGAGCACGGTTCAATCCTTCACTGATGATTCGACTGTGAATTCTGAGATCTTCTGTCACTTTCAGCACATCCTATCATATAAATTTTTCGCAGGGCCGCGATTGGGCTACATAGCTTCTGAACTTTCTTCTCTATCAGAGCTAACTCGTTCCATATTCACCATGATTCCCAACTGAAGCTTCGACGAGACCTCTGTCCGAGATCTGACTTCTTCATACTTCCTTCAATTCTACCAACGGAATACTCGCAATAACTCCAAGATATAGAGGAACGCTCCCCCCGCAGCCATCCAGATGCCTAGTTTCGTCATGTCGACAGACTGGTTCGTATATCCGAGCATCATGATCGTGAATCCGACGAGATAAGCCCCTAGTTCCCACGTGAGACGCCGTTCTGGCAGCATATCCGACAGTAGAACAGCATCTTTACGCCGCTCCTTGTTCGTGAACCGATGACCCCACCATAAGAACGGCAAGATCTTCGATAGATAAGCTAGGATGCTACCTGCAAACCAAGCGCCGACGATCCATCCGATCAACCCTTCTAGATGTACACGCTCCGTGTATCCGAGCCATCCGATGACCACCCAGACGGAGAAGATCAACCAGACGACAGGTATGAAGAAGGACGCGATCCGAACGGTACCTACCGGTATCTTCGCGCGACTCGTCCGGCGAACTTGTTCAACATATATCGCAAATCTAGCGAACGAGAGGAGTAACACGATGATGCCTGCTTGGGAGTAAAGATGATCATCCGTCCAGTGCGCGATCACATTCAACCAGATGCCGATATGATAACCCGCGATGATGATATAAGCATCCTTCGGCACTTTCTTCGACGATATATAGAACATGGGCAAGAGCTTAAAGCTAAACACGATGATCAGACCAGAGAGCCAGCCTCCGACTCCAAGCCATAGATGAGTAGCGAATAATGAATCATAGCGGAGCGACAGATGACCGGATATCGTTAACCCCATTAACATTCCGGCCATACCCGTACAGAGAAGCGCCATTAAGCTACAGATCATCCCCAGAACGAAGGGAGTCCATTCCTGCTTACGCAAGAGCGTGAGGAAGAGATTGCTGCTATAAAGTAACATACCGATTAATGCTGTCGCGCCTCCAACTGCGATAAGCCGGACATCGACTGTAAATCCCAAGAGAATCAACATTAGGCCGGATAGCATCCCGCCATATGCGACCCACCCCAATCCCTTACTGTATAGGGAAGTCCGCATGATCACTTGAATCAGCTGATAGCTGGCGCCGATTGCGACGAACGTCGCAAACCCTAGCAGGATCATATGGGCAAGTAGCCACCCATAGGTCGTACGAAAAGTTCCGAGCTCAGCCAGCTTCGGCATATAGTGAATCGCGGCTGACAAAGCTGCGATAAAGAACAGCATGCCAACCGCAACATGGGCGAAGCTTAAGGGCAATATGACGAGATTAGACGGCTTCTTCTTCATAACTTAAACATCCTGTGCATATCGTTCGCTCGGGATCTTGGCCAGCATCACATATAGACTAACCCGTTCATCACTGGAATTACGGAAAGCGAAATGCTCCTCTCCATCGAGCCAGATGCAGTCATTCTTCGCAACCTTCGTCGACTCGCCGTCTACCGTCACTTCTCCTTCTCCTTCGAGAACAAGCAAGTATACAGCTGTGCCAGGATGCTGGTGGCTCGGAAGCTCTTGCCCAGGCATGAAATTCAGGACGAAGACGACACTGTCATCCTTCTTGTGGATGATCCGTTTCGTGAATCGTTCATCCGAAAAATCGAGATGCGCGGATACAGATTTGATTTCCATACATTTCCTCCTCCTTTCGTTGACTTTATTCTAACAAAGCCTCTTCACGACTAGTGTGATATAACGCACAAACCTAGCTGCTATATGCGGGCGTAATAGCGTGCCCATGACAAGCTAATAAACAGACATCTTACTGACACCAGCTACACATCGACATTGGTACGGCTATCATACTCAGCTACTGTTCACAGCTACCATGCAGCTACCATGCACAGCTTTCATGCACAGCTACCATGCAGCTACCATGCACAGCTTTCATGCTCAGCTACCATGCACAGCTATCATGCACAGCTACCTGCAGCTACCATGCAGCTTTCATGCTCAGCTATCACGTCCGCCTTCAAGATATGGACTCCAGCCTTTCTGTTGTTGCTCACAACACTATTTCGTTAGCTTCGTGGAATAATCATGCACCTCGTTATCAAGGGACCAGCCGAATTTCAGCCCGAGTACAAACCATCCCAGAGCAAGTGCGCCTAATGCGAATATCGTATCGCCGATGACGCGTAGCCAATGGAACGTCTGAATGATCGGCTGCTGCATGAATTCGGCGGAGCGAGCATACCACATCCCGACATCGACGCTCGCCCAAGTCTGCATAAGACCGATCGGTAGGATACTGAGCAAGACCATGAGCGCCAGCCCAATGTTAATCGCCCAGAACGCGAAGAATAGCCAACCAGTCTTCCACACTTTATGATTCGTCAGACCCTTCAGGCAGAACAGCATCAACCCGATCCCAAGCATCCCATATACGCCGAACAAGGCCGTATGCCCGTGCACAGGTGTGGTGTTCAGTCCCTGCATGAAGTATAGAGCCGCCGGTGGATTGATGAAAAATCCGAACAAGCCTGCACCCACTAGATTCCAAAATGCGACGGAAACGAAGAAATAGATCGGCCATTTGTAGCCCGCAACCCATGGTTTGGCATGTGCATGCGTATAATTCTCATAGGCTTCGAAGCCGATCAATACGAGAGGAACGACCTCCAACGCACTGAATACGGCACCGAATGCCATGACCCCGATCGGAGTGCCGCTGAAGTAGAGATGATGGAATGTCCCGATGATCCCACCGAATAAGAAGATCGTCGTCGAGAAGAGCACGGAAGCATTCGCAGTTCTCTCTCGCAACAACCCCATCCTCGTGAATAGGAAGGCCATAACGACCGTCGCGAACACTTCGAAGAAGCCTTCTACCCATAGATGGACGACCCACCAGCGCCAATATTCGGCCATCGCAAGATGTGTCTGTTGCCCCCACATCAGACCAGGAACATAGAAGATCGGAATCGCGGCTGAGGCGATGAGGAATAGCACGAGCAGACTGCGGTTCTCACTCGGCTTACTAACAGCCGGCCAGATCGCTCGCACCATGAGGAATAACCAGAGGAACAAGCCGATCGTCAAGAATAGCTGCCAGAACCTTCCGAGATCGACATATTCATACCCTTGATGACCGAACCAGAAGTTTAACGTCATATTATCCAGCTGATGATGCACGGCGAGCCACTGTCCCGCCATCGAGCCGACGACGATGATCAGCACGCAGACGAACAGGAAGTTAACGGCCGCCCTCTGAAATCTGGGTTCACGACCGGACACTGCAGGTGCGACGAATAAGCCTGTCGCCAGCCATGCCGTCGCGATCCAGAAGATCCCCAGCTGTGTATGCCATGTCCGCGTAACCGAATATGGCAAGAATTCTGATAGTGGGATTCCGTAGAAGCCTGCTCCTTCAACGGCAAAATGCGCCGTAATCGCTCCAAGTCCGATCTGGACGACGATGAGTGCTGTCACGACCCAGAAATACTTCAAAGTCGCCTTCATCGACGGCGTCGGATCTAGTGCTAAGAGCGGGTCACGATCCGGGATCTTGTTCGCATCATGATCTTCCTTACGCCGTTGGACGGCGAAGTACCACGCGAGTGCACCGACGCCTGCAAGCAGCATGATGAAGCTGACAACAGACCAGACGATCATCTCGCCCGTCAGCACATTATCGATCAACTTCTCGTGTGGCCAGTTGTTCGTATACGTCACATCATCCCCTGGCCGATTAGTCGCGGCGGCCCATGACGTCCAGAAGAAGAAGCTATTCATCGCTTGCATCCGCACCGGATCGCTGACCGTCTGACCCGGTATGGCATAATGATCTCTTACCTCAGCCATCGATGGATCATCACCGAATAACCTAGCGTAGTGATCACTAACGGCTGCGATCGCCTCCGCTCGAATCGGTGAGATGACGATCTCATTCGTTTGCTTGTTGTATGTATTCGTGCGGATCTCTTTAATCAACCTTGCTTTCAGCGCAGCTTGCGGCTCCTCGGGGAGCTCTGAATACACCATCCCATATTCGAGCTGTGACCATGAGTCGAGGATCCAGACGACCTCTCGATGGAGCCAATCAGCCGTCCAGTCCGGCGCGATGTATGCACCATGTCCCCATATGCTACCAACTTCTTGACCGCCCATCGCCTGCCATACGTTCTGACCATCTCTGATCTGCTGACCGGTCATCACGACCGTTCCATCTGTCGTCACCACGCGATCCGGGATCGGCGGCATCGTCTGATAGATACGTCCTCCATAATAACCGAGGACCGCGAACGAGATGACGACGACTAGCGTTAGACTGATCCATAACCTTCGCATACTAGACACCTCCATCATTTCATCTGTTTCATGGTAACCAGATAGAGGAATATTCATGCAGGTTAGGTAGTTATCAGGGATAGTGATTTGTAACAAACCATAGCGAAACATCATACGCATGGAGCTGCAAGCGGTGTTTCGCTATTGGTTCCAACGAGCGGTATTTCGCTATTGGTTTCAGCGAGCGGTGTTTCGCTATTGGTTCCAACGAGCGGTATTTCGCTATTGGTTTCAGCGCACGGTGATCGGCGTCTATAAGCTCAAGCTTTCACCAGGCATTAGCGCCCTGCCTTGGATATTTCGCTGCTTCAGCAGCTGTACGAATTGTTCGACATCCTGAGTTATCGCAGGGAACGTATTGTAGTGGAGCGGCACGACTTGCTTCGCTCCGAGCCAACTTGCCGCAATTGCTGCATCGCGCGGACCCATCGTATATGTATCGCCGATCGGCAGACAAGCAACATCGATCTGATACAGCTCTCCGAACAGCTTCATGTCCGAGAACAAGGCCGTATCCCCAGCATGATAGATCGTCTTCCCACCCCATCGGATCATATAGCCGCCCGGCATACCGGCATAGATCACGCGCTGTTCATCTTCCAGAACGATACCTGAGCTGTGGAAGGCTTGCACGAGTTGAACCTCTGCGAAGCCGAGATTCACAGTACCACCCATGTTAAGCTCGATCGTCTTAGTCCCTTGCCACCGCATATAATTCGCTAACTCGAATGTCGCAACGATCGTTGCTTCATTCGCCTTCGCGATCGGCACAGCATCCATGATATGGTCTTGGTGAGCATGAGTTAGGAGGATGTACTGTACCCTGATCTCCTCCGGTTTCGTCACACTGATCGGATTACCTGACAGGAACGGGTCGATCACAAGCGAATGTTCACCCTCACGAAGCTGTACACACGAATGGCCATGATAGATGATATCCATCTCGATAGCTCCTCCTCATATTGAAATAGAATTCTCTATACTATGATAGTCATCGTTACGAACACCTGTCAAAATAAGTGGATAGATGTGGTACAAGTATTTCGAGCGAGTATTACCGTCGCAACTCCCTTGCGGCATTATCCCCTTCGCTCAGTTTTACATAAATTAATAGGAGTTCACATATTATTAGCATCATTGCAGACCTCGTGCCTACATCGCTTGTCTCGGGTCGCATTCACTTCACTTACGGCATTATCTCATATACTCAGTCATTCACTTACTTACGGCATTATCCCATATACTCAGTCATTCACTCACTTACGGCATTATCCCATATACTCAGTCATTTACTTCACTTACGGCATTATCCCATATACTCAGGACACAAACCCACTCAGTTCTTTCAGGAGACTTCGGTTCGTGTTTGAACATTCAGGTCGACACCAATCGCTCTTCAGCACCACGCGAAGCTCAAAGCGCGTAGTGGTCAGCGTCACATGATGGTAGTCTAGTTCACTATAATTCTAACTGTCTCATAAAACTCCATTATGGTTCATTCAAGGTCTACTTAGTTCACATCGTTTTGAATACAACCTACGCCGCATAGTACGGGGTAATGGATTCCGATCTAGAAGCTTTCCGAGAAATAATCTGCGCATACGTCAACGCCTTATTGCTCATGCCCAAGTGTAAGAGCGACTGAAACACCGTGCTACTCGCGTACCTCAAGCGCTGTTCAGTATGCCTAA
>Ga0180215_1002288_pt1 | contig 19548 bp, 17 predicted proteins | sample eDN3rd37CBELigBY_FD_128871 | JGI IMG/M metagenome (GOLD analysis project Ga0180215, IMG submission 128871) | Enriched backyard soil microbial communities from Emeryville, California, USA - eDNA 3rd pass 37_C BE-Lig BY (version 2) (version 2) | ecosystem: Environmental > Terrestrial > Soil >... | reverse complement strand
GAATGGGAAGCATGGGCTCAGTAGTCGGAGAAAAAATTACCCGTGCCATTGAAAAAGCTGATGAACTTGGAGTTCCTTTTATTATATTTACCGCATCAGGCGGAGCAAGAATGCAGGAAGGCGTATTAAGCCTGATGCAAATGGCTAAGACAAGTGTAGCCTTAAAAAGATTCAGTGATAATGGAGGCCTGATTATCTCCATCATGACTCACCCGACAACAGGCGGTGTGTCTGCAAGCTTTGCTTCACTGGGAGATTACAATTTGGCGGAACCAGGTGCATTGATTGGCTTTGCGGGGCGCAGAATCATAGAACAAACGATCCGTGAAGAACTGCCGGAAGACTTCCAGACAGCAGAATTCTTATTAAAACACGGTCAATTGGATGCAGTCATCCCCAGAACAGAGTTAAAGGACAAGATATCAGCCATTTTATCAATACATCAACCAGGAGGTGACTTCCAATGGCAGGAGAATTAGAATTTGAACGTCCGGTTATGGAGCTGAAAAAAAAGATTGCTGAATTAAAAGAGTTCACAAAAACAGCCGATGTAGACCTATCCTCTGAGATAGAGAAGCTGGAAGCGCGCTTGGAGAAATTAGAAGCCGATATATATGAAAATATGAAACCGTGGGATCGTGTGCAGATTGCAAGACATCCCGCAAGGCCTACCACTCAGGACTATATTTCCTTTCTTTTTGAGGATTTTTTCGAGTGTCATGGAGATCGTGCTTTTGGGGATGACGAAGCCATTGTTGGAGGCATTGCAAAGTTTAGGGGCCTTCCGGTTACCGTCATCGGGCATCAGCGCGGAAAAGACACAAAAGAGAATATCCGCAGAAATTTTGGAATGCCGCATCCCGAAGGTTACCGAAAAGCATTAAGACTAATGAAGCAAGCAGATAAATTCCGAAGGCCGATTATTTGTTTCATTGATACAAAGGGCGCCTATCCTGGGAAAGCCGCAGAGGAACGCGGACAGAGTGAGGCGATCGCAAAAAACCTGTTTGAAATGGCCAGCCTTAGGGTGCCTGTTATCTGTATCGTCATCGGTGAAGGCGGAAGCGGCGGAGCGCTGGCTCTCGGTGTGGGAAACCATATTCATATGCTTGAGAACTCCACTTATTCGGTTATTTCTCCAGAAGGAGCTGCTGCTATTCTCTGGAAAGATGCCACGCAGGCCAAAAAGGCTGCAGAATCCATGAGAATTACTGCTCCGGATTTAAAAGAATTAGGTGTTGTGGATGAGATTATCGAAGAGGTAAAGGGCGGAGCCCACAAAGATGTAAAGGTACAGGCTGCAGAAATCGGAGAGGTCCTTTATCGATCATTGAAGGATTTGTTGGATCTTTCTGAAGATCAGCTGATCGATCACCGGTACAACAAGTTCAAATCCATTGGTGAATATTCGTTTTTAAAGGAATTTATTGGGGTAAAATAAAAGCGTGCTTTCGGGCACGCTTTTATTTTTTGCCTATTTCAGTGCACAAGCCATCTACGTCAGCGGGAGGCTTATACAAATACCACTTTCAAAGTAAAAAATGCAGGTTTTTCTATTTAAACCGCTTTCAGTTACCCGACAATTCTGTATTTCCTTGAATTTGCCTGATAAAGTTGAGATGCTCCCTTCTTCATGGTATTTTAGAAATATTCAATAGCGTTTTGTTAAATAATAAGATAAGCAGACTATGCTCTGCTTTACATAAAGAAGAGCCTATATTACATACAAAATTCCTGGGCAGGCGGTGTCCATGATTTATAGGCTGTGAATAAACAGCTCAGCAGACAACACGCTTTCTTATTTTATATAAATATACATTCGGGGTGATTATTGTGAAGAAAATAGGAGTATTAACAAGCGGCGGCGATTCTCCTGGCATGAATGCAGCTGTACGTGCAGTTGTCCGTAAAGCGATTTATCATAATATTGAAGTGTATGGTGTTTATGGCGGATATTCCGGCTTAATGTCAGGGAATATTAAGAAGCTTGACCTTGGTTCGGTTGGTGATATCATCCATCGCGGCGGCACAGTCCTGCATTCGGCAAGAAGCGAAGAGTTCAAAACAAAAGAAGGCCAGCAAAAAGGCATTGAACAGATGAATAAGCACGGTATTGAAGGTCTTGTGGTAATTGGCGGGGACGGTTCATACCGTGGAGCAAAAGCTTTGACAGAGCAGGGATTTCCTTGTGTGGGCGTACCTGGCACCATCGATAATGATATTCCGGGAACCCAATATACTATTGGCTTTGACACAGCTTTAAATACGGTTATTGATGCAATTGATAAAATCCGTGATACGGCTACTTCCCATGAAAGAACATTTATCATTGAAGTAATGGGAAGAGATGCAGGAGACATCGCTTTATGTGCAGGATTAGCAGGCGGTGCGGAAACAATCCTCATTCCTGAAGCAGGCTATAGTATGGATGAAATTGCAGAGAGACTTAAAAAGGGACATGAACGGGGCAAGAAACATAGTATCATTGTGGTTGCAGAAGGAGTCTGCAGCGGAGTGGAATTTGCCAAGCAGATTAAGGATACAACAAACTTTGATACGCGGGTTTCTGTACTTGGCCATATGCAGAGGGGCGGATCCCCAACTGCATTCGACCGGGTGCTGGCAAGCCGCCTTGGAGCACATGCAGTAGAACTTCTCCTTGAAGGCAAAGGCGGACGTGCAGTAGGAATTCAAAATAATAAACTTGTTGACCATGATATAATAGAAATATTGGATAGAGAGCATACACTTGACCTGGACCTATACAAACTTTCGAAAGAGCTGTCTATTTAATCTAATCAGATATAAGCCGGCACAAGCGGCATAAAGCTGTCAGTGCTGGTATTCAAGCTGCATCAAATCAGGAGGTAAATTAAAATGCGTAAAACGAAAATCGTTTGTACTATTGGACCTGCCAGTGAAAGTGTTGAAAAGTTAACACAGCTTATTGAAGCAGGAATGAATGTTGCCCGGTTAAATTTTTCCCATGGTGATTTCCAGGAGCATGGACAGCGAATTCAGAACATCCGTGAAGCTGCGGAAAAGACAGGAAAGACAGTAGCAATCCTCTTAGACACAAAAGGGCCGGAGATCCGCACAAACAATATGCTGGAAGGTGCGATTGAACTGAGAGCTGGGGAAAACATTATTATCTCCATGAACGAGGTTGAAGGAACAGCAGAAAAGTTTTCTGTTACATACGCAGGGCTAATTGAAGATGTACACACAGGAAGCAAAATTCTGCTTGATGACGGTTTAATTGGACTTGAAGTAACAAAAATCGATAAAGCCAACAGTGAAATTCACACAAAGATCTTAAATAGCGGAACACTTAAAAATAAAAAAGGCGTCAACGTTCCGGGTGTATCTGTGAATCTTCCTGGCATAACGGAGAAAGATGCTCAGGACATCATCTTCGGAATCGAACAGGGCGTAGATTTCATTGCCGCTTCTTTTGTCCGCAGAGCGTCTGATGTTTTGGAAATCAGACAGCTGCTTGAGGAGCACAATGCCTCTTATATCAACATCATTCCTAAGATTGAAAATCAGGAAGGTGTAGATAACATTGATGAAATTCTTGAAATTTCCGACGGTCTTATGGTAGCGCGCGGAGACCTTGGTGTCGAAATTCCGGCAGAAGAAGTTCCGCTTGTGCAAAAGAAATTAATTAAAGAGTGCAATGCACAGGGTAAACCTGTTATTACTGCAACACAAATGCTGGATTCCATGCAGCGCAACCCCCGTCCAACACGCGCAGAAGCGAGTGATGTAGCAAATGCCATTTTTGATGGTACTGACGCTATCATGTTATCCGGTGAAACGGCTGCGGGCTCTTATCCTGTCGAGGCTGTGCAGACGATGCACAACATCGCATCAAGAGCAGAATCTGCTTTGGATCATAAAGAAATTCTATCAAACCGAAGCAAAGATAATGAACATAACATTACAGATGCCATTGGACAATCAGTGGCACATACAGCTCTAAACCTGGATGTTAACGCCATTATTACACCGACTGAAAGCGGCCATACAGCAAGGATGATTTCAAAGTACCGTCCGAAAGCTCCTATTGTTGCTGTTACTTCAAACGACTATGTATCACGGCGCTTATCTTTAACATGGGGTGTTTATCCTCAAATTGGCCAAAAAGCGTCTACTACAGACGATATGCTTGATATTGCAGTTGAGGAAAGTGTGAACAGCGGAATTGTCGCATCAGGAGATTTAGTGGTTATTACAGCTGGTGTGCCTGTTGGTGAAGCTGGTACCACCAATTTAATGAAAATTCATGTAGTGGGGGATATCCTGGCTAAGGCACAAGGAATCGGGCGCAAATCAGCCTTTGGAAAAGTCGTTGTGGCAAGAAATGCAGAGGAAGCATTGGCAAAAGTAACAGAAGGCTCTATTCTGGTTACTATCGGTTCTGACCGTGAAATGGTCCCTGCCATTGAAAAATGCAGTGCACTTATTACAGAAGAAGGCGGACTTACAAGCCATGCGGCTGTCGTGGGCCTTAATATTGGCATACCTGTCATTGTAGGGGTTGAAAAAGCAACAACCCTTCTCAAAGATGGGCAGGAAGTAACAGTCGATTCTCAGCGAGGCGTAATTTATAACGGCCACGCAAGCGTGCTGTAGTTAGGATTAAAAAAGGAAGGGGTCGCCCTTCTTTTTTTTGGATTCCTGGGACAGACAAATTGTTATATTCTCAGTTTCATGTTTGGTATAATAAAGGTAAGTCTTATACAAAATAGAGGTGGCTTGATGCGCTACATTCTCTTGCTGATGATAATCGTTCCTGCTGCTGAAATTGGTGTTTTACTGCTATCAGGGAACACAATTGGTCTATGGCCTACTCTTGCGGTTATCTTGTTTACAGGCGTTATCGGTGCTTATCTGGCCAAAAAACAGGGTCTTGAAACAATCAGAAAAATACAGGATCAGCTGCGCTGCGGGCAAATGCCTGGAGATGCCATTCTTGATGGGGCCTGCATCCTTATTGGAGGCACCCTGCTTCTTGCACCGGGATTCATTACAGATGCATTAGGATTTACATTGCTTCTTCCTTCTGCAAGAAAAGTACTTAAAAACATCCTGTATATAGGTCTGAAAAAATGGATGAACAAGGGAACAATCACGATAATCAGGTGAAAAAAGCTATATATAAAGCCGCTCCTTTAAATTGGAGCGGCTTGTTTATTTTATTGGCCATTTTATTTTCGGACGCATTCACACTTTTGATTATGCAAGTGCCAAATAGGCAATCCATTACATAGCCTGATTAAGATTAAGGGATGCCCACATTCAGATCATCATCTTAATCTGCTTCCTCATTGCCTTTTATAAACAACCAGATATCCCTGAATACTCCAGCTTTATGAAGAGTTGTGATGAGTACAAGAGTAACCGGCCCGGCGATTAAGCCCAGAAATCCAATCAGTTTAAAACCGACAAATAAAGCAATCAGGGTAGCTAAAGGATCAAGTCCAATACTTGATGAAAGGATCTTTGGCTCCATAATCTGCCGTTGTACCAATACGATGATATAAAGAATGCCAAGTCCGATTGCCCTGCTCATTTCTCCGCCGATTGCTTCATAGATGATCCATGGCACAAAAACCAGCCCTGTTCCGAGATAGGGTATTATATCGACAAGGCCAGTCACCAGTGCAATTGTAATAGCATAATCGACACGCAAAATCAGCAGTCCGGCAAGTATGATAACAGTCGTGATAGATACTAAGGTAGCCTGTGCCTTGACAAAGCCAAACAAGGCCTTCTGCAGATCGGCAAATACAGTTCTGCCGCTCTTTTTTGCACGGCTGGGCAGTATGCGGCTGAAGAGGCCTGAAAGCCTATGCCAATCCTTGCTGATGAAAAAAGTGGCCAGCAGCGAGAATATCAGGACAGTTGCTGCATTGGGAAACCAGGAAAGGATATTTGGGATTTTCTCGAAGAATGCCTGGATAAAATCTCCCAGAGTGGAGCCAAATTGCTTCCCGACATTTTCTATGTTCGTCATTATGGTATCCTGCTGGCCTGTGCCAAGATTATTAAATAAACTGGCAAGCTGGTTATAAAGAGGAATGATTTGCCCAGCAAAGAACTGCTCAATGAAGTCAATTAAAGTATCGAGGTGCTGCGGTACTACTTTTGCCAAATAATCTGCACCTGATACGATCTCTGCCACCAGCAATGTGATTAATCCAGCAAAAATGGCAAAGATAAGAATCAAAGCAATGAGGACTGCAAGAGCCCTGGGAATTTTCCATTTAACTTCCATCATGTTGACAAAGGGATTAATTAGAAAGGCAATGGCCAGTCCAATAATGAAAGGGTAAGTCACTTTGGATAAATATAAGAAAGCATAGAGACTTAAGATCACTACTCCAATAACAAAGAAAAATCTTACGGTCCGATAGATATATGCCGGGTTCAAGTAATAGCCTCCTTATTTAATTAGAACAGACTAAGTCATTGCAGCTGCCGTTTTTATGTAATGTTATTAGTCATATCATACATCAATTTTGATGAAGCTAAAATAATTAGCTATTGTCTAGTAATACTTATTCTATTTATTAAAATCCGGTAAAGAACTCAGAAATTATTAAAATGAATTAAATTATGTTACGATAATATAGAAAGCTGGCAGGTGAATTAGCAAATGTTTTCCCAATCGCTCATTTTTTTGATTCTATTGCTGGGTATTGGTGTAATAGCAAAAAATCAATCATTGATCATTGCTGTCTTTGTATTGATTGTCCTTAAAGCAGCCGGCCTCGATTCAAAAGCCTTTTCATTCCTGCAGTCCAAAGGGATTAACTGGGGCGTAACCATAATTACAATCGCTGTCCTGGCGCCTATAGCAAGCGGTGAAATCGGCTTCCGGGATTTAGGTGGAGCGTTCAAGTCCCCTTATGCATGGGTTGCCCTTGTCTCAGGGATTGCAGTTGCGCTTTTGGCAAAAGGCGGCATCGTTCTGCTGGCTGAAGACCCTCATATAACAACTGCTCTTGTTCTTGGGACCATACTTGCTGTTTCCCTTTTTAAAGGTGTTGCCGTCGGTCCTCTGATAGGGGCAGGAATTGCGTATATGGCAATGAAAATCTTTGAACTCTTTAAATGAAGGATTCAAAAGGTTTTTCATTGCCCTTGGGCATTATTGTAAATAAACTTTTTTTGGAAAATAATATTTTTTAACATTTTAAGTGCTTTTCATTCACAAAAGTCAGATAATTGTTTATAATAGGACTTGTAAGCGTAACCTATTTCACGGTACCTATTATATTCAGTTAAGCTCTATTAAAATGTTATTAATATATTTTATTTTTTCTATTCAGAAAAAAATGTAAGCATTTTCTTTTTTTTAAAGAGTACCGAGCAACCGCTCGATGGAATGCATGCCAAAAGAAAGTTTATTTCTTCCGTATATCGTGGAGTGCCCTTTCACTAAATGGAAGTTTCACCTTTCATGGTTTTGGTCTGTAGATCGGCTAATACAGCCGACTTTGCAATGGCTCCAGCAGCCCTATAAAAGTGTTCATAGTAAAGATAAAACAGAATGTGGACATGACAAGGAAGCTTTTCTGAAAAATGAAAAATCAGGTTCGGCTTACTTATGTTTAATGTACAGACAAAAATGGGTATGGGGAAATTTTATTATGTAAAGGAGAGATTCGGTATGACAGTAACACGCGGTCTTGAAGGGGTAGTAGCTACTACTTCGTCTATCAGCTCCATCATAGACGATACATTAACCTATGCAGGCTACAATATTGATGATTTGGCTGAAAATGCAAGCTTTGAAGAGGTTATTTATCTTTTATGGCACAGAAAGCTTCCTACTCAATCCCAGCTGGATGAGTTGAAGAGTCAGCTTGCAGCAAACTACTCTCTTCCAGAGGAAGTTCTGAACCATTTTAAAACATATCCAATTGACAAAGTGCATCCAATGGCTGCTCTGCGTTCTGCAGTGTCTCTATTGGGACTTTATGATGAAGAAGCAGACCAGATGGGTGAAGAAGCAAATTATAAAAAAGCAATTCGCCTTCAAGCTAAAATGCCTGCTATCGTAACGGCATTTGCTAGAGTAAGAAAAGGCCTTGAGCCAATTGCTCCTAGAACAGATCTTGGATTTGCAGCCAACTTCCTATACATGCTTACAGGCAAAGAGCCTGAACCAATCGCAATTGAAGCATTTAATAAAGCGCTGGTTCTTCATGCAGACCATGAACTAAATGCTTCCACTTTTACTGCACGTGTATGTGTAGCCACATTGTCAGATATCTATTCCGGAGTTACAGCTGCAATTGGCGCTTTAAAAGGGCCTTTGCATGGCGGTGCCAATGAGGCGGTAATGAAAATGCTTACTGATATCAGCACTCTTGAAAATGTGGAGCCATATATCCGTGAAAAGCTTGAAAAGAAAGAGAAAATCATGGGATTTGGACATCGTGTATACCGTCAGGGCGACCCTCGTGCCAAGCACTTAAGAGAAATGTCCAAAAAGCTTACAGAACTTACCGGGGAACCACACTGGTACGAAATGTCCACGCAAATTGAAGCGATTGTTACCGGAGAGAAAAAACTTCCGCCAAATGTCGACTTCTATTCTGCATCTGTATACCACAGCCTGGGAATCGACCATGATCTGTTCACGCCGATTTTCGCTGTAAGCCGCGTATCCGGCTGGCTGGCCCATATTCTCGAACAATATGAAAATAATCGTCTGATCCGCCCGCGTGCTGACTATACAGGCCCGGGAATGCAAAAATTCGTTCCAGTAGAGCAAGAGGTCTTTAAAAAGCAGAAAAAGCAGATTAATAGAACTAATTACTACTCAGCATTTTACTTTTTATCAAAAAATTGCTGTAATAGAGAGAGCAGGGAAAAGGTTAGGGGCAAATGCCTTCTAACCTTTGATTCTGATATACTGATGCAGCATCGTGCCGAAACTATATAAAAATAAAGGCTGATGCTCGCACTTTTCAAAATGGAGGGTATAACAATGCAAGGTGAAAAAATCACAGTTACTAATGGTGTATTAAATGTACCAAACAATCCAATCGTTCCTTTTATTGAAGGAGACGGAACAGGTCCTGATATTTGGGCAGCAGCTTCCCGTGTATTGGATGCATCAGTTGAAAAAGCCTATAATGGTGAGCGCAAGCTTGTCTGGAAAGAAGTATTAGCAGGAGAAAAAGCTTTCAATCAGACTGGTGAGTGGCTTCCTTCTGAAACACTTGATGTGATTAATGAATATCTAATTGCGATTAAAGGACCATTAACAACGCCAATCGGCGGCGGCATCCGTTCCCTGAATGTTGCGCTTCGCCAGGAGCTTGACCTATTTGTGTGCCTGCGTCCGGTTCGCTGGTTTGAAGGTGTTCCTTCTCCAGTTAAGCGCCCTCAGGATACTGACATGGTTATTTTCCGTGAAAATACTGAAGATATTTATGCTGGCATTGAGTATGCAAAAGGCTCTGATGAGGTTAAAAAGCTAATTTCATTCCTTCAGGATGAAATGGGCGTTAATAAGATCCGCTTCCCAGAAACTTCAGGCATCGGCATTAAGCCTGTTTCAGAAGAAGGAACTAGCCGTCTTGTACGCGCTGCCATCGAGTATGCAATTAAAGAAGGCCGCAAATCTCTAACACTTGTACATAAAGGCAATATCATGAAATTTACTGAGGGTGCCTTTAAAAACTGGGGTTATGAGCTTGCTGAAAGGGAGTACGGAGAAAAAGTATTCACTTGGGCTCAATATGACCGCATTAAAGATGAGCAGGGTGTTGAAGCAGCGAACAAAGCACAGGCAGATGCAGAAGCTGCTGGCAAAATTATCGTTAAAGATGCGATTGCTGATATTTTCCTTCAGCAGATCCTTACCCGTCCAAAAGAGTTTGATGTTGTTGCGACAATGAACTTGAACGGCGATTATATTTCTGACGCACTTGCTGCACAGGTTGGCGGCATTGGTATTGCTCCAGGAGCAAACATTAACTATGAAACTGGACATGCGATCTTCGAAGCAACTCATGGTACAGCTCCAAAGTATGCTGGCCTTGATAAGGTTAACCCTTCTTCTGTTATTCTTTCAGGTGTATTAATGCTTGAACACCTTGGATGGAACGAAGCTGCAAACATGATCGTTAAATCTATGGAAAAATCTATCGCTTCAAAAGTCGTAACATATGATTTTGCCCGTCTAATGGATGGAGCAACTGAAGTGAAATGCTCAGAGTTTGCAGACGAATTAATTAAAAATATGGAGTAAAAAACAAAAGCGCCTTTAATAAAAGGCGCTTTTGGCTAATATACTATTTCTGCAGTGTTATTTGGATTGCTTCTTGGGGAAACTTCTGCAGCTGGGCAGCTGGCGATTTTTGTAAGTGATGAATGTGTAAAGCTAATAGGATGGCTGTTTTAATAAAACAGCCTCTTACATAAGGAATGCAAATTCCTGATACTTTCATTTCCTAAAGGAGGAACTGCTCATGTCATTGAAACGCAAAAAGATTTCTGTAATCGGTGGGGGATTTACTGGAGCGACAACCGCATTTTTGCTTGCCCAAAAGGAACTTGGAGACGTTGTGCTGGTCGATATTCCGCAAATGGAAAACCCGACAAAGGGTAAAGCTCTTGATATGCTTGAAGCAAGTCCTGTTCAAGGATTCGATGCGAACATCACGGGTACTTCCAGCTATGAAGATACAAAGGACTCTGACATTGTCGTTATTACAGCAGGCATAGCCAGGAAGCCAGGCATGAGCCGGGACGACCTTGTTCAAACGAACCAGAAGATTATGAAAAGCGTAGCTCAGGAGATTGTAAAACATTCCCCAAATAGCTATATTGTTGTCCTGACTAATCCAGTTGATGCGATGACCTATACAGTCTTCAAAGAATCAGGCTTCCCCAAAAACCGTGTAATTGGTCAATCGGGTGTTCTTGATACAGCCCGCTTCCGCACATTTGTGGCCCAGGAACTGAATTTGTCTGTTAAAGACATTACAGGATTCGTACTTGGCGGACACGGTGATGATATGGTTCCGCTAGTCCGCTATTCATATGCAGGCGGCATTCCTTTAGAAACATTAATTTCAAAAGATCGTCTTGATGCCATAGTTGAGCGCACGCGTAAAGGCGGCGGAGAAATCGTCAACTTATTAGGCAACGGAAGTGCATACTATGCTCCGGCTGCTTCCCTTGTGGAAATGTGTGAAGCTATCCTTAAAGATCAGCGACGTGTATTGCCTTCCATTGCTTACCTTGAAGGAGAATATGGCTACGAAGGAATCTATCTGGGTGTGCCTGCAATCCTTGGTGCAAACGGTATTGAAAAAATAATAGAACTTGAACTGACAAGCGAGGAAAAAGCTGCCCTCGATAAATCGGCAGATTCAGTTCGCAAGGTAATGGAAGTTTTAGCGTACTAAGGAAAGATGGCTAGTGTTTTCACTGCAGCAGTCTCAGTTTAATCGCTGATTTGATTGGAGCGGAGGTCACTTGAACCTCGAAAATGCTATTGCATTTCCTTTGTACGGTGTTGATTCAAGGGAGATTATTCAATGTCCTGGTGAGACTCCACAGGCGCAGGAGCGGCGAGGCGGCGCACCGCCCGCCCCCAGAAAGCAAGTGACCCGTGCTGAAATCAACGTGCAGAATTCTTAAGCTAATCAATAACTTTGAAAAATAAATAGTAAAAAAATTCGGGGTCGGCTCTCCGAATTTTTTTACTGGAAGCTCTTTTGGGAAATAGTATAAAATGATATCATATAAAAAATAGACTGAATAATTTAAAATATTTTACAGTCTATTTTTTTACAGCAATTATGTAAACGGTTACAATACTTGGAGGTGCTAAGATATGCTGCTTGGAAAGAAAAGAAAACTGGGAAGAACCATTGATGAAATTTCTGTTGGTGAAAAACTGACGCTTACAGAAAAAATAGAAGATAAGGACCTATTGCTGTACCTGGGCTTAACGAACGATGCAAACCCTTTATATATCCAGCATGACTATGCCTCACAAACACCTTATAAAAAGCCGATTGTGCCAAGTGTTATGCTGAATGGCATCATTAACTCTGCCATATCAAAATATTTGCCGGGGCCAGGAAGCCATGTTTTAAAGCAGGAGATCGAGTATGTGAAGCCTGTCTATCATTATGGCACCGTTCAATTTTTATTCGAGGTAACAGAAGTGAACACGTCAAGTCACACCGTACAAATTAAGGTACAGGGAACAAATGAAGAGGATCAGACGGTTATTAACGGACAGCTCCTTATATGCCCGCCATACAAGCCTCAGCCAATGGATGGGAATGCTCTGGATAATTTCTGATAGTAAAAAGATGTGCAGAAGACGCACATCTTTTTTTATGAATCCAGTCTTATCCAACAATTGATCCGAAAAAAAATCATGAAATATATTATAATAAAGGTATATGGCAAATAGGGGTTTGATAGGCAGGAGGGATACCTGCTTTTATAAAGATCGCTGACACTCCAATGGTGCTGTTTCAGCTGAGGTTTCAAAACAGGGGTAATTCATTCACTCGGAGGATCGTATGGATAAGAAAATTCTAGTTGTAGATGACGAACAATCTATCGTAACTTTACTTCAATATAACCTGCAGCAGGCGGGCTATGAAGTGATCACAGCCATGGATGGCCAGGAGGGAAAAGATTTGGCCATTTCTGAAAAGCCGGATCTAATTGTACTTGATCTTATGCTTCCAAAGCTTGATGGAATTGAAGTATGCAAACAGCTTAGACAGCAGAAAATTGCGACACCTATTTTAATGCTGACTGCCAAGGATGATGAATTTGATAAGGTCCTTGGCCTTGAACTGGGTGCGGATGATTACATGACAAAGCCTTTCAGCCCCCGGGAAGTGGTTGCCAGAGTTAAAGCCATCTTAAGGAGAACTCAATTTGTTCCTGAGGCTGCTGAGGAGAAAACAGAAGATGGCGATTCTTTGCGGATTGGCAACCTGAAGATATTTCCGCAGCATTATGAAGCTTATTTTGAAGATGAACTCCTTGAATTAACTCCGAAGGAATTTGAATTGCTATTATATCTTGCCAAGAATAAGAGCCGTGTTCTTACAAGGGATCAGCTTCTTAGCGCAGTTTGGAATTATGATTTTGCGGGAGACACAAGAATCGTTGATGTACATATTAGCCATTTAAGAGAGAAGATTGAAACCAACACTAAAAAACCTGTATATATAAAGACCATTCGCGGACTGGGCTACAAATTGGAGGAGCCTAAAGGAGAATGAACACGTTTCGCACCCGCCTGCTATTCGCATTGCTCACTTTAATTCTGGTTGTTTTAATTGCGTTGGGCCTTCTTTTAGGCCAGCTTTTTAAAAGCTATTATTTACAAACATTTGATGCACGTCTGCAAAAAGAGTCTGAACTGGTATCGAGCTATGTTGAGGGCAACGGGGGCATTGGATCCCTAAGTATTGACAAAATCAATGAGTTCGGGGACATTCTTGATTTGCGTGTAACAGTTACGGATGGCCAGGGCAGAATACTATTGGACAGCAGCGTTAAAAGTGAGACAACACAAAGCAGGCATCAGGAAATTATATTAGAAGTACTAAAAAAGGAATCTGCAAATGAATCAGGATTGGAAGTGGCCGGAGGGTTTAACCTGCACTATTATTGGCAGCCTGTCATAATAAATGGCGAGAAGGACGGCTATATCTTCTTAAGCACAAAGATGGCTGAATTCCAAAAGGCTTACCAGCAGATTTGGTGGATTTTGACTATCAGCCTGGGGCTTTCTTTATTTGTGATTATTCTGCTTGGATCAAGAATTACCGCACGGTATACAAAACCTATCGAGTCAGCTACAAAGGTTGCAATTGAACTTACAAAGGGAAACTACCGTGCAAGAACATATGAAGACCAGGAAGACGAAACAGGTATGCTTAGTAAGTCTATCAATGTATTGGCGAGGAATCTTCAGGAAATGGTGAAGTCCCAGGAAATGCAGCAGGACCGGCTTGGGGCTCTCATTGAAAACATGGGAAGCGGCCTGATTCTTATTGACAGCAGAGGCTATATTAATTTAATGAACCGGCCATATAAAGAGGTTTTCAATGTAAATCCTTCCGAATATCTTTATAAACTCTATTATGAAGTGATTGAGCACAAAGGTATTACCGAAATGGTCGAAGAAATTTTCATGACTGAGCAGAAAGTAAAAAAACAGCTTATTATTCCCGTCAATATCGAAAGACGTTACTTTGAAGTATATGGAGTCCCGATTATTGGCACGAATGATGAATGGAAAGGGATTTTACTTGTTTTTCATGATATTACAGAACTGAAAAAGCTTGAGCAGATGAGGAAGGATTTTGTAGCAAACGTTTCCCATGAATTGAAAACACCTATAACTTCGATAAAGGGTTTTTCGGAAACTCTTTTGGATGGTGCGATGGAAGACAAACAGGCTTTAAATGATTTCCTCAGTATCATTTTGAAGGAGAGTGACCGGCTTCAATCTCTTATTCAGGATTTGCTGGATCTATCGAAAATCGAAAAGCAAGGATTCAGCCTTTCCATTCAGCAGCTGGACCTGACTGATGTACTCGAAGATGTGATGGCCATTATGAAAGGGAAAGCAGCAGAAAAGGAAATTGTTTTTAAATATCAGAGAGATGAAAAGCCGGTATATATCGAAGGTGATATTCACCGGCTTAAGCAGGTGTTTATAAATATCATATCCAATGCAATTTCTTATACGCCGAATCAGGGAGTCATCTATATTTCAGCAGCAAAGACCGGCAGCACAGTTTTGACTGAAATAAGGGATACGGGGATTGGAATTGAAGCCAGTGAAATTCCTCGTATTTTTGAACGTTTTTATCGGGTGGATAAAGCTAGAAGCAGGAATTCAGGCGGTACAGGACTGGGCCTTGCCATCGTTAAGCATCTGGTTGAAGCACATAAAGGATCCATCTCAGTAAAAAGTGAGGTCGGCAAAGGTACCTCCTTTATAATTGAACTTCCCAAAATGAATAATGAAAAAAATGGGTGAAGTGGCAGGTTTATCTTTACATTATTTTTACAGCAGATTTATGTCCCCTTTACATTCCGCTGATAAAATCATAATTGTTAAACCCCTTCATCCAAGGAGCCATAGAAAAAGGTGAAAGCTGACCCCGCTTTCGCCTTTTTCATTTTTGCTGATTTTCCTTCTTTCTTGAACTTTTGTCATATTTATGAAACCTTTACGTAAATAAATCGTATGAAAAGTTATAGAAAGAGTGCTAGGGAAGGGGAGAGAGAAATGGTCAGCTTAAAGCGGATTTATACAATCGCAGGGCTAATTCTGGCAATTGTTATTTTAAGTATAGTTGCCTTTACAACATGGTACACCGTCGATGAATCGGATCAGGCAGTCATTTTAACATTTGGGAAAGTGGAGGAAGGCATTACGGAGCCGGGACTTCATTTCAAACTGCCATGGCCTGTCCAAACCGTGGAGAAGCTTTCAAAGGAAACCTTTTCGCTCCAGTTTGGATATGAAGAAAAGGATGGAGAAATAAAGGATTTTCCTGATGAGACAAAGATGATAACCGGTGATGAAAATATCGTTCTGGCAGATCTGGTGGTACAGTGGAAAATTACGGATCCGGAAAAATATCTTTATAATGCTGAAGATCCAGAAGAAATCCTATATGATGCTACTTCCTCATCCTTAAGAAGTATTATAGGGGGATCTAAAATTGATGATGCACTAACTTCAGGAAAAGCAGAAATTGAAGCGGATGTCAGAGAGCTCCTAACCTCTTTAATTGGCAAATATGATATTGGCATATCCGTTCTTGCAGTCAAACTGCAGGATGTGGAACTGCCGAATGATGATGTCAGAAAAGCCTTTACGGATGTAACGGATGCGAGGGAAACCGCCAATACCAAAAAAAATGAAGCAGAAAAATATAAGAACCAGAGAATGAATGAAGCAGAAGGTGAGAAGGAGGCTCTTGCCTCCAAAGCGGAAGGTGAAAAAGCGGCCCGTCTGGAAAGAGCACGTGGAGATGTGGCAGTATTTAATAAATTGTATGGAGAATATAAGAATAATCCTGATATCACAAGAGAGCGGCTTGTCATTGAAACGCTGGAGCAAGTCCTTCCAGGTGCTGAAATTTACATTATGAATGACGATGGAAATACAATGAAATATTTCCCGATCAGGCCGCTTGAGAAAGAACAGGCCAAACCGAAAGAGGAAGCTGGTGAGGATAATGAGTGATCAAAATGTGGTAAATATCAATGAACGGGGCGGGAACTTCCAGTGGAAAAGTTATACCAAACTTGGACTCATCCTTGTGCTTGTCATTGCCGCACTCGTAATTCTTTTCAGCAACCTTTTTATTGTAAAGGAAGGGGAGTACAGGGTCATCCGTCAATTTGGAGAGGTAGTCCGGATTGAGAGCGAGCCTGGATTAACATACAAAATACCATTTATCCAAAGTGTTACCACGCTCCCTAAATACCAAATGACTTATGACGTGTCCGAAGCTGAAATCAATACAAAGGACAAAAAGGTTATGATTATTGATAATTATGCAGTATGGAAAATTGATGACCCGAAGAAAATGATCTCAAATGCCAGAACATTGGAGGGAGCGGAGGCCAGAATGGAAGAATTCATCTACTCTGTGACCCGCTCCGAATTGGGCCGGCTGAATTATGATGAAATAATTAATGATGAAAAGTCATCAAGGGGATCATTGAATGATCAAATTACTACTAAAGTGAATGAATTGCTTTCTAATGATAACTATGGAATCACAGTAACAGATGTACGAATTAAACGAACAGATTTACCTTCTGAAAACGAACAGTCCGTGTACACCAGAATGATTTCAGAGCGCCAGTCAACAGCCCAGGAATACTTGTCCAAGGGTGATGCCCAGAAGAATATCATCATTGCTGAAACGGACAGGAATGTCAGGGAAATGCTGGCCAAGGCCCAGGCGGATGCTGAAACGATCCGGGCGGAAGGAGAAGCGGGAGCTGCGAAAGTCTACAACGAAGCCTTCTCAAAGGATCCTGAATTTTATTCCTTGTACCGCACGCTAGAATCATATAAAAAGACCATTAATGGTGAAACTGTAATTGTTCTCCCTTCGGACTCACCATATGCCCGACTGCTGATGGGGTATACGGATTAATAATTTTTAACCCAAAAGCCGTTATTTTTCTTTCTCTATCTGCTCATGATAGAATAAAGGAAAATATCGGCTTTTTTATTGTGGGCAAGGCGCTTGCGCTTTTCTAGTTAGATAACTGTCTAGCTTCAGGCGCCATCAGCTCTAGGGTCTATGCCAATCCGTCTAAAAGGTTAAAGAACACCCTTTCAGCCGGCTTGTCATATGCTTGAGGCCCACAGGACATGGAAGGCTTCGTCAGCATAAACATCGCACGACCGAAAGCGATAGCTTTTGGGAGGATGTGGGTTATGCAGACGTTGCCACAGGACGTGGCGTTTTTAGTCTGCGTGCCTTTATTAAGCGGGCGCCTTCCGCTTTTCTGATAGGAGGAGATATTAGTTGGATAAAAAAAAGCTTGTTCTGATTGATGGCAACAGCATAGCTTATCGGGCATTTTTTGCTCTGCCGCTTTTAAACAATGATAAAGGAATACATACAAATGCTGTCTACGGATTTACCATGATGCTGCAAAGGATTCTCGAGGATGAAAAACCAACTCATCTTCTTGTGGCGTTCGATGCCGGAAAAACAACCTTCCGCCATAAAACCTTCAGCGAGTATAAAGGCGGAAGGCAGAAAACACCGCCTGAGCTATCAGAGCAGTTCCCCTATATCAGAGAACTTCTTGATGCTTACGGGATTTCCAGATATGAACTGGAAAACTATGAAGCGGATGATATTATTGGAACACTGTCCCTGCATGCCGAAAAAGATGGCTATGAAGTTAAAGTTATATCTGGGGATAAGGATTTAACACAGTTAAGTTCTGATGCTGTAACAGTCAGCATTACCCGCAAAGGCATTACTGACATTGAAGAATACACACCAGCTCATATAGAAGAGAAATACGGAATCACAGCTGACAGGATTATTGATATGAAAGGCCTAATGGGAGATAGTTCCGATAATATCCCAGGAGTTCCGGGAGTTGGGGAAAAAACAGCCCTTAAATTGCTGAAAGAGTTTGGAACCCTTGAAGAGCTCTTGGATTCTGTTGATAAGGTGAGCGGGAAAAAACTGAAAGAAAAGCTGGAAGAATTCAGGGATCAAGCTTTAATGAGCAAAGAACTTGCCACTATCACCAGAGAAGCCCCTGTTGAAATTAAAATTGAAGATGTTGAATATGAAGGTTTTGATAAAGAAAAAGTTATAAACATCTTTAAAGAATTAGGCTTTAACTCTTTACTGGAAAAGCTGGGCGGTGACACAGAAGCGGTCGAAGAGAATCTTGAAGAAATTGAATTTATCATTGCGGATGAAATTAAGGAAGAGATGTTTACCGATGAAAATGCATTTTATGTTGAGCTTCTAGAAGATAATTACCATTATGCAGACATCATTGGTTTTTCCGTTGCGAATGATAAGGGGAATTTTTTCTTCTCCAAAGAAACGGCTTTAAAGTCAGATGTTTTTAAAACGTGGGCTGAAGATGAAACGAAAAAGAAGACAGTCTATGATGCCAAAAGATCGGAAGTCTCACTCCGGCATCATGGAGTTCATCTAAAAGGTGCCGATTTTGACCTTTATATTGCTTCTTATCTTATTAACCCATCTCAGACTATTGAAGATATGGCCTCTATAGCAAAAAATCATGGCTATAATGCGATTCAATCTGATGAAGCTTTTTACGGAAAAGGAGCAAAAAGGCGGATTCCGGAAGAAAAGGAACTCGCCGGGCATTTGGCAAGGAAAGCAGCGGCCTTGATGACATTGAAGGAAAAATTGGATAGTGAATTGAAGGAAAACCAGCAATCCGAGCTATTTTATGACCTGGAAATGCCGCTGTCTCTGATTTTGGCTGATATGGAATCAACCGGTATTAAAGTGGATCTTGAGCGCCTGAAAACAATGGGACAAGACCTGCTCTCCAAATTGGATGAAATCGAAAAGCGCATACATGAGCTTGCCGGAGAAGCGTTTAATATCAATTCTCCAAAACAGCTCGGTGTGATCCTTTTTGAAAAATTAGGGCTGCCTGCCATTAAAAAAACAAAAACAGGGTATTCCACATCTGCTGATGTTCTGGAGAAACTAGAGAACAGCCATGAAATTATCCGGGACATTCTGCATTACCGCCAGCTTGGCAAACTTCAATCCACTTATATTGAAGGCCTGCTTAAGGTGGTTAACTATGAAACAGGCAAAGTCCACACCAGATTTAATCAGGCTCTTACACAGACAGGAAGGTTAAGCTCAACAGATCCGAACCTGCAGAATATTCCGATCCGTCTGGAGGAAGGGAGAAAAATCAGGCAGGCATTTGTCCCTTCAGAACCTGGCTGGGCCATCTTTGCAGCAGACTACT
>Ga0180215_1002287_pt1 | contig 19552 bp, 17 predicted proteins | sample eDN3rd37CBELigBY_FD_128871 | JGI IMG/M metagenome (GOLD analysis project Ga0180215, IMG submission 128871) | Enriched backyard soil microbial communities from Emeryville, California, USA - eDNA 3rd pass 37_C BE-Lig BY (version 2) (version 2) | ecosystem: Environmental > Terrestrial > Soil >... | reverse complement strand
TTTCTTATCAAGAGAGGTTGAGGGACTGGCCCGATGACGCCTCGGCAACGGACATCTATGCACCGTGCCAATTCCAGCAAGCAAGGCTTGAAAGATAAGAAGAGGACTTAAATTTGTGTATTGCAACCTCTTCTTTCAGAAGAGGTTTTTCTATTTTCATGCCAAGAATATTTGATAGAGTCAGTACATACCATGTTGTATTCCTCAAGAGATTCAGTCATCAAGACTCGCTTTTTCAGTTATTTTTTAGAGAAATCCCAGTTTTTTTATTGGAATAGTAATTTATTGAGAATGAACACTTTACTCATTTGATTATTTGTATCCTTTTGAAACAGTTGTTTCTAAAAGAAACAAGTTTATTTCTTTTGGAAACAACTTTAAACGGAAAGTTCGAAATATTGTGCGATTTACCCCTAAGAACTTGGCATGAAAATTGCAAAATTAATAGCTATAAAAGAATAGGAGTGATTTCTGTGACAAAGGTAAGATATGAAGAACAGAATCGAGTTGGAATCATAACGATTGACTCACCGCCTGTAAACCCGCTTGATCGTGAGGTATTGGATCAGCTTGAAAGTACTATTAAACAAATTGGCTCACATATTAACGCGGTAATCGTTACGGGAGCTGGAGAAAAAGCATTTGTTGCGGGAGCTGACATTAAAGAATTCCCTGGATTGACACAGGAGACAGGGGAGGCACTTGTTAAAAGAGGACAATCTATTTTCCAGGCATTATCTGAATTAAAGCAGCCTGTCATTGCTGCGATAGATGGTTTCACATTAGGCGGCGGATTAGAATTAGCCCTTGCATGTGATATTCGCGTGGCAACTGCCCGCTCTCAGTTTGGGCTGCCAGAAGTTAAACTTGGCATTATTCCTGGATATGGCGGTACACAAAGATTGCCTAGATTAATAGGTGTTGGAAAGGCATTACAGCTTATTTTATCTGGAGAGTTCATCACAGCAGAAAAGGCTCAAGCGATCGGCCTGGTAGAAGAGGTAACAGAAACAGATGCATTAGGCAAAGCTTTAGAACTTGCGAATGTGATTTCATCAAGAGGGCCAATTGCTGTTAAAAAGGCAAAAGAAGCAGTTCTTAAGGGAATTGAAGGCACTTTGCAAGAAGGATTAGATATTGAAGCAAAATTATTTGGAGAACTTTGCACAACGGAAGATAAGGATGAAGGTGTTGCAGCGTTCTTCGAAAAAAGAAATCCAGTATTCACAGGAAACTAAGGAGGAAAAAAACATGAAGAAAATTGCAGTTATTGGATTTGGAACAATGGGATCAGGGATTTCACAAGTATGCGTGGAAAGCGGGTATCAAGTAACAGCAATCGAGCAAGAGCAAGCCTATTTTGAACGAGGGCGTGCGCAAATTAATAAAAACTGGAATCGTGCGATTGAAAAGGGAAGAATCGATGAAGCGAAAAAAGCTGAATATGAGCAATTACTGACACTTTCTACCGAATGGGAATCCATTTCTGATGCGGACTTCGTTATTGAGGCTGTAAGTGAAGATATTGAATTAAAGAAAAACATCTTCAAAAGAATCAGTGAGCTGGTAGACGAACAGACAATTGTTGTTAGTAATACATCTGGTTTAAGTATCACAGAAATCGCCAGTGTGATTAAAAATCCTGGAAGAGTCATGGGCTTCCATTTCTTTAATCCAGTGCCAGTTATGAAATTAGTTGAGCTTATTAAGGGCTATGATACGGCAGAAGAAACGTATGAGAAATCAAAGCAATTGGTTGAATCTCTTGGTAAAGAGCCTGTAACAGTAAAAGAATCGCCATTATTTGCCGTTAACCGGATTCTTGTTCCAATGATCAATGAGGCCATCTTCGTCCTGCAGGAAGGTGTAGCAACAGCCGAGGATATTGATAAAGGCATGAAGCTTGGTGCCAACCATCCGATCGGACCTCTTGCGCTGGCAGATTTAATTGGTCTGGACACCCTTTTATTTGTTCAGGACTCTTTATATGAGGAAACACAGGATTCTAAATACCGCTCTGCACCGCTATTGAGAAAACTGGTTCGCGCCGGCCATCTTGGCAGAAAAACTGGAAAAGGATTTTTCGAATATTGATAGATTAAAAAGATGATAGAAGGAGGCAAATAAATGAGTACTACCATTGGAGAAATTATTGAATGGTCTGCTGCAAACTACCCGAATAAAACAGGGCTTGTATACAAGGAAAAGGGTCAAAAGTTTACCTTTCATGAACTAAATGAAAAAGTAAATCAGTTTGCTTCCGCACTTACACAACTTGGAGTAAAAAAAGGTGACGTTGTTTCCGTTTTCCTTTATAACAACAGTGAATTTGTTATTACTCAATTTGCCGCAGCAAAACTAGGTGCTGTGTTTAATCCAATCAATTACCGCTTAACAGCCCATGAGCTCCAATTTATTTTAAATGATGCCGGTTCAAAGGTTCTTCTTTTTGAAAAAGAGGTGGCCGGCATTGTTGAGGAAACAAAAGGTTTAGGGGTTAATGTTGACCATTATATTTTTACGGATGAACAGGCACCGGAATTTGCCCTTGATTTTTATAAGCTGCTTGATAAAGGCGAGCCCTCTCCGCCAAGTACCGATGTAACTGAAAATGATATTTATATCATGATGTATACAAGCGGCACAACTGGAAAGCCAAAAGGGGTCCTCCATAAGCATAGAGATATGGTTCATCATTGCTTCTTGATGATTGAATGCAATAAGTTTAATAAAAATGATATCGGGCTTACTGTTGCGCCATTAAATCATACGGCGGAATTGCATACAGCCTTTTTGCCAAGATTGATGGTAGGTGCAACTACATATGTTCATCATCAATTTGTTGCTGAGGATGTACTAAAGACGATTGAGGAAGAAAAAATCACCTCTATTTTTGCCGCTCCTACCATGGTGAATATGCTGCTGAATGTAAAGAACTTCGATCAATACGACCTTTCTAGCCTTAGAGTCCTAGGTTATGGCGGTGCTTCTATGGCTCCGGTATTGATTAAAAGATTTCAAGAACGAACAGGTGCCGATTTAGTGCAGATGTTTGGAACAACGGAAATGGGACCAGTGATGAGTGTCCTTTATCCGGATGAACAATTAGAAAGAGCAGGTTCAGCAGGAAAAGCGATTCTTACCCATCAAATGAAAATTGCCCGCATTCAAGAGGATGGCAGCCCAACAGATCCTAGGGATGAATGTGAAGTGGGTGAAATCGGGGAGATCTTAGTCAAAGGTCCTTGTATGATGAAGGAATATTACAAGCGTCCGGATGCTACGGAAAAGGCGCTAGCTTATGGCTGGTATCATACTGGTGACATGGGCTATGTAGATGAAGACGGCTATATATGGATTAAAGACCGGATGGATTTCATGATCAATACAGGCGCTGAAAATGTTTATCCCCGAGAAGTGGAAGATACAATTCAAGAGCATGAGGATGTCGTTGAAGTAGCAGTTGTCGGTAAGCCTGACCCAGCTTGGGGTCAGATTGTTGTTGCCTTTGTAGTTAAAAAAGATGGCAGTTTGATCACAGAAAAGGATTTAGATCAGTTTCTATTAGAAGGCAAAAAATTAGCCAAATATAAACGTCCAAGAGAATATCACTTTGTCGAAAGTCTTCCAAAGACAACCAGCGGAAAGCTTCAGAAATTTGTACTGGCGAATGAACTTAGGGCAGAAAAGGGGAACGTGAAATGACAACAGAAATAGTGCAAAACAGCTTCTTCGATCTTTCCGATGAACATTTGCAGATCAAGCAGGAAATTCACCGCCTTGCACAAGAACGCATTAAGCCAAGGGCAAAAGAGATTGATGAACAGGGCGTTTATCCAATGGATATTCTGCAGCTGCTATCTGAATATGGATACATTGGGGCAAATATGCCTGAAGAGTATGGCGGGCTTGGCTTAGACCTTCTAAGCTTTTGCCTGATTGTTGAAGAGATTGCACGCGTGTGCGCTTCATCTTCACAGGTGGCTGTTGTCCAGGAGTTAGGTACATTACCGATTATGATTGGCGGAAGCAAGGAACTAAAGCAAAGATATCTGCCCGATCTTGCCTCAGGGAAAAAGATTGCTGCTTATGCATTGACGGAGCCAAACGCTGGATCGGATGTAAGAAGCCTAAAAACACGCGCAGAGCGGGATGGAGATTCCTATATTATCAATGGCCAGAAAATGTTTATCTCTAACGGCGGTGTCGCAGATATTTATTCTGTTTTTGCCCAAACAGACAAGGGCATTACAGCTTTTGTTGTAGAAAAAGATACTCCTGGCTTTGAGGTAGGAAAATTGGAAAAGAAAATGGGGATTAAAGGATCTCCAACAGCTCAGCTATTTTTTGAAAATTGCCGTGTGCCAGCAGAAAACAGAATTGGAGAAGAAGGAGAAGGCTGGCTGATTGCTATGAAAACCTTTGATAAGTCAAGGCCAACTGTTGCTGCACAGGCTTTGGGGATTGCGCAAGGGGCATTTGATGTAGCTTTAGAATATGTTCAGGAACGTGAGCAGTTTGGCAAAAACATTTCTTCTTTCCAAGGAGTTCAGTTTATGCTGGCTGATATGGCAACGCAAATCGAAGCTGCCCGCGGACTTGTCTATAAAGCTGCTTCCAAAGTGAATGAATTAACCGCTACCGGAAAAAATCCTGAATTGACAAAAGGGTCCTCAATGGCAAAAATGTTTGCATCCGATACAGCTATGAAAGTAACAACAGATGCGGTTCAGCTTTTGGGCGGATATGGATTTATCCATGAGTATGAAGTGGAAAGAATGATGCGTGATGCAAAAATTACACAAATTTATGAAGGAACAAACCAAATTCAAAGAGTTGTCATTGCTAGAAATCTATTAGGAGGAAGGTAATGGGAAACTATAAAATCTTATTTATTCACGGAGCAGGCGGCACAAAGAGCAAATGGCGGACGATAAAGGACTACCCTGAGATCTCTAATTATGAAGCGATCGATCTTCCAGGACATGGCGAAAATGAATTCAACCTTATTTCCTCCGTTCAGGACTATGCGGCGTCTATTGATCAGACGATTCAGGAAGATACAATTGTGGTTGGACATTCAATGGGGGGATTGATTGCCCTTGAATTGGCTGCAAGGAACAGTCGTGTAAAAGCAGTTGTTCTGGCAGCAAGCTTCTACGAATTGCCTGTACATCCAAAAATTCTTGGCAGTCTGGCTGATGGGGAATTTCCAGAATCCTTATTTAACGCTTCCTACTATCGCAATGTAAGCCAGCAGCTGCTTCAGGAAGAGAAAGAAGAATTAAATTTGGTGCCTGTAGAAATTACACATGCAGATTTTAAAGCATGCAATGATTACAAGGAAGGCGGTGACATTCTCGAAAGCTTAAAGATTCCGGTATATGCGATTCTTGGCAAGCAAGATAAGCTATTGCCTAAGGAACCAGCAGAGAGCCTGAAAAAACTAAATCCGGCCATCAATATTATTGAAATCGATGAGTCCGGGCACTATATCATGCTGGAACAGCCAGAAAAATTTGCTGAAGCATTGACGAAGGTAATCCAAGAATTAGAAAAGCAGACAGTATAGGAAGACAGATGGGTTTGTTGAATTTGAAAGTTTATTATGAATGATCCTATTGTTTTGATGGAGGAGTGAAAGGAAATGGGATTGTATCGAAAACGAAATGATGGCAGTGAACAGCCATATGCCGCTGGACCCCTAAAGATTAGGGTGCCTTTTGTTCACTATAAGTTTGAATTTCCTGATTGGCTTCAGGGTGCTATTTTATGTGTAGTTCCAATGGGCATCACAGCTGTAATGATGGATGTCCTAGGCATTCCATTTGAATTAGCAATCGCCTTTGTTATTATTAACAATTTTCTTTACCTTCTCCACACACATTTCGGCGACCCATCGATTGCTGGCTGGATTACTGCAGGAATTCCGCTGTATGTGGGATTCCTGACCGGCTTCCCTGAAGGGGATGCCAGAATTCTGGCCTTAATAGCATTGCAGCTGACTGTAGCCTTGATATTTTTGCTTATGGGTTTATTTAAAGGAGCAGACATCCTTGTTAAACGGCTGCCCATTTCGCTTAAGGCGGGAATTCTCCTAGGTGCTGGGTTTGCAGCCATCTTCGGTGAATTCTCCGCAAATGGCCGGGTGTGGACAATGCCAATTACTATTTTGCTAGGTGCGGCGTTTGGTTTCTTTATGATGTTTTCACAAACAGCGGAGCCCTTACGAAAAAAGTACTCAATGTTCCGCTATATTGCACAGTTCGGGATAGCGATTCCATTCGCCCTATCCTATGTAATAGGAATTGTGATAGGCGAGGTGCAGCCGCCGCAGGTCACATGGAATTTCGTTCCGCTGCCAATTGGTGAAATTATTGCGAATTACAGTGTGTTTGGTCTTGGATTTCCGCCGTTTGAATATTTTATAAAGGCGCTTCCATTGGCGATTGCTGCTTATATTATTGCTTTCGGTGATATTCTTGTAGTAAGCTCGTTAATCAATAAAGCAAATGAAGTGCGCAAGGATGAGAAGATTGTCTTTAGCGCAAGCAGAAACAGCATCATTGTTTCCATTAGAAACTTTATTGAAGGCTTGTTCATGCCGTACCTGCCTTTAGCCGGCCCGCAATGGACGGCAGGCCAAGTGCTTGTTGTTAACAGATACATGAACAACAGCAGAAAGGTAGTAGACAGCTACTGGGGCGGGGCAACTGGGATATTCTGGGGGATGAGTATTGCCCTTATGCTTGGGCCTGTTGTGTCCATATTTAAGCCAGGCATCAATATTGGAATGGCCCTGACTATGCTCATACAAGGCTATTTGTGCGGTTACCTGGCGATGGATGTCCTTAAAGAAAAAGGCAATCTAGAAAAAGGAATTGCGGTAATTATCGGTGCTGTCCTTGCATCAAAGGGCGCTGCCTGGGGTCTGGGAGTAGGAATTATCCTATGGCTTCTCCTGGAGAAAAACTGGGTTAAGGGAACGGCCGAAGAAGAAAGCGAAACAAAAACCGCTTAACGCTTGTAGAACCAAAAATCTGAATGTTATGATAAAAGAGAGAAGAATGGATTCTTCTCTCTTTCTATTAATATAGAAAAATAATATGACTTTAAACACCTAAAAGCTATGCAAAATAAAGGAGGAAATACTGTGCTTTACATTAATGGGGAATGGGTTGAATCTGAATCACATCGTTCTTTTCCGGTCTATAATCCTGCAAATGGAGAAGAAATCAAAACAGTAGCAGATGGGACACGAAATGATGCAAAAAGAGCCATTGAGGCTGCTGCCAGCAGTTTTAAAAGCTGGTCCAAACTAACAGCTTATGAACGTTCTGGCTACCTATATAAAGCCTATAACATTATGATGGAAAGAAAAGAGGAGCTAGCCCGTTTAATGACCATCGAACAGGGGAAACCGCTAAAGGCCGCCCGCAATGAAGTTCAATACGGGGCAGATTTCCTTTTATGGTATGCCGAAGAGGCCAAAAGGGTATATGGAGAGATTATTCCGTCGTCAAGAAAGGATCAAAGATTTTTAGCACTCCGCCAGCCTGTTGGAGTGGTAGGTGCCATTACACCATGGAATTACCCTGTTTCTATGATTACCAGAAAGCTGGCTCCTGCCCTTGCTGCAGGATGTACGGTTGTTTTAAAGCCAGCTGAAGAAACTCCTCTTTGCGCAGCTGAAGTGTTTAAGGTACTGGCTGATGCAGGAATTCCTAACGGAGTCATCAATTTAATCAGTTCAAGTAATCCAGAAGAAATTGGCGATGAATTATTAACAAATAAATCTGTAAAGAAGATTACTTTTACAGGATCCACTGAGGTTGGAAAGCTATTGGCTGAAAAGGCTGCCAGAAATGTGAAAAGGATTTCTATGGAATTGGGAGGACACGCACCATTTATCGTTTATGATGATGCGGATCCAGTCCATGCAGCAAAAGGTGTATCATTAGTGAAGTTCCTAAATACGGGACAGGCATGCATCAGTCCAAACCGAATTTTTGTTCAGCGGTCCATTGCTGAAACCTTTACCAAAACATTGATTGAACGAGTGGCAAAAATGAGAGCCGGCAACGGACTGGAAGATGGAATCAGCATAGGCCCGCTTGTCAATGAAGCTGCAGTGGCAAAAGTTGATGAACAAGTAAAGGACGCTGTTGAAAAGGGTGCAGCCATAGAATCTGGCGGAAACAGACTAGTGGAAAATGGACTAGACAAAGGAAATTATTATGCTCCGACTGTTTTATCCGGAGTTAATAAAGATATGAAGATATTTAGAGAAGAAACATTTGGTCCGGTTGCACCGATTATTATTTTTGATACAGACGAAGAAGTCATCGAGATGGCCAATGATACAAATTACGGCCTAGCAGCCTATGTATATACAAACAATCTATCAAAGGCAATGAAAGCATTTGAAGATTTAAATTTTGGCATTATAGGAATCAATGATATTAACCCTACATCAGCAGCAGCGCCATTTGGCGGAATGAATGAAAGCGGACTTGGAAGAGAAGGCGGCAGAGAGGGAATTGAAGAATATTTAGAAACAAAGCTCGGCGGATTTTCAATCTAAAAGCGCAAGGCGCCCGTTTAGCGAAGTACATTAACCGCTGGCGCCTGGAGCTGGATAATTACCAAAGTTGAGAGATTATACTTTCTTTAATATGAAGCAATAAAGGCAGGTCCTTTGTCTTGGAAGACATAGGGCCTGTCCTTTTTTTACGACAATTTCTTTGCGTCTAAAATAGTGCCAGTGTCTTTATCTGCGACAAATTCATATTGAACGATTTCGTCGCCTTCTTTTCTGGAAATTCCCCCGCGATACACGTTGTAATGAAGTTGATCATTTTGATATGGCTCAGGCTTCATTTGAATCCAGGATCCGCTGATTTGTCCGTCAGCCATAAAAGCTGCCTTTGCATTTGCTAAGGCTTTTTCAGGAGTTACTGCTGCATTTTGCGTGAGGAGTTCTCTAACCGCATATCCTCCTGCTATACCAACTCCTGCACCTAATAAAAACGATTTCCAGTTCATAAACACTCCCCCAGTGGAAAAAATATAAAAGAAATAACATATTCAAGATAATATTTTTATTATTTCTACTCTTTCATCTTACCAGAGTTAAAGCCAGGATAAAACCGAAAGAGTGGTAAGACTTGTGAAAGTTAAGTAAAATAATTATATACATAATGTCTCTATAAAAAAGGAGTTTAAACATGAACGAGAAAACTTTGCAGCTTTTTAAAACATTAACCGAACTGCCAGGTGCATCAGGAAACGAGCATTTCGTGCGTAATTTTATGCGTGAAGAGTTATCAAAGTATGCAGATGAAATCGTCCAGGATAAACTAGGAAGTATTTTTGGCGTAAAAAAGGGAACAGATAACGGACCGACTATCATGGTTGCCGGCCACATGGATGAGGTTGGCTTTATGGTAACGTCGATTACGGACAATGGAATGATTCGCTTTCAGACATTAGGGGGCTGGTGGAGTCAGGTTCTTCTGGCACAAAGGGTTCAAATTATCACAGACAATGGACCGATCATTGGGGTGATTGGCTCTATTCCTCCACATCTTTTAAACGAAGAAAAGCGCAGCAAGCCAATGGAAATATCTAATATGCTCATTGATATTGGCGCAGATGACAGGGAGGATGCGAAAACCATCGGTATTAAACCAGGTCAGCAAATTATCCCTATCTGTCCATTTACACCTATGGCGAATGAAAAGAAAATATTGGCGAAAGCTTGGGATAATCGTTATGGCTGCGGCCTTGCAATTGAACTTCTCCAGGAGATTAAGGATGAAAAACTGCCAAATATTCTATACTCAGGTGCAACCGTACAGGAAGAAGTAGGCCTTCGCGGTGCCCAGACTGCATCGAATATGATTAATCCAGATTTATTCTTTGCTTTAGATGCAAGCCCTGCAAATGATATGACTGGGGATAAAAATGAATTTGGCCAGTTAGGGAAGGGGACGCTTCTGCGGATATTTGACCGTTCCATGGTAACACACCGCGGAATGAGAGAATTTGTCCTGGATACAGCAGAATCAAATAATATCCCATATCAGTATTTTGTTTCTCAGGGAGGAACGGATGCCGGACGTGTTCATTTATCCAATGAAGGGGTCCCAAGTGCGGTTATTGGAATTTGTTCACGCTATATTCATACACATGCTTCTATCATTCATGTGGATGATTATGCGGCAGCAAAAGAGTTATTAGTTAAGCTTGTTAAATCTTGTGACCGTACAACAGTTGATTCTATTCGACGAAATAGCTAATTTTTAAAGGCAGCTTATAGTTGCCTTTTTCTCGTGCGTCAAAACAAATTTAGAAAGGACTTTTTACCATGAAAATCATCATTGGATCAAAGAACCCAGCTAAAATAAAAGCCGTTGAAGCTGTTTTTCAGCCTTATAATGCTGAGGTTATCCCCTATAATGTCGCATCTGGAGTGAGTGAACAGCCTTTTTCAGATGAAGAAACAATCAAGGGGGCTATCAATCGGGCAGTTACCGCTTTGCAGGAAGCCGAAGGAGAAATTGGGATTGGCTTAGAGGGAGGCGTCCAGGAAACAGAATTTGGTCTATTCCTTTGCAACTGGGGAGCTCTCGCGGAATCTGGGAAACCACCTATTATTGCCGGCGGTGCAAGAATACCGCTCCCTGCAGAAGTGGCAGAGAGACTGCGTGCCGGAAATGAGCTGGGTCCTGTTATGGAAAGCTTCACACACAAGGATGATGTAAGGAAGAAAGAAGGGGCGATCGGAATTTTTACTGACGGCCAGATAAGCCGGGCAGAAATGTTCACGCATGTCACAAAGCTTTTGCTTGGCCAATATGAATACAGAAAAAAGATGGAGACACCTCCTGAATAAGGCAGCAGCTTCTATTTTTTATCGTTTTGTCTTAGGAATCAGCAGACATGTATATTTTTCCAGAGCTTGATAAAGTGCTAAAGGTTGTCAGACTATTTGATGAAGCGTATGATAGAAAACGTGAAAACCCTTTCGGGGAGGAGGAATAGGGTGTGAAACGTTTTTTAAAAGCTGCACTGCTTTTCACTATGGCATTAATGCTGCTAAGTGCTTGTTCCGCTTCTGTAAAGGAAGAACAAAACGGTGCCAAAGACGCTGTCAGTGAAGGATTAAAAAGTGGCGTAAAAGAAGCCAACGAGCAAAATGAGGATATTGAATACTATCTTCCTTTTGGATATGAAGTGAAAGAGGAAGAACCAAATAATATTATTTTGAAAAATGGTTCTAAAACATATATCCTTTTCTATAATCAGCATGAAAACCCTGACAGTAAAGTAGTATATAATGCAACAATAAAACAAAGTGAATTTAATTACAATGAAACATTTGAAGAAAATGGAAGCTTTGCATTCCTGCTGGTCAAGAATACAGATGACAACATGCATGAATTGACAGTTGGAGTCGGCGGAGTAAAAATGACAACACAAGTAAAGACTAAAAACTTATCTGCAGAAGCAGCAGCCATGATTGAAATGGTTAGATCAGTAAAAATGAAATAATTACAGTGAGGATCCCCTGTGAAATTAGCAGCGGGATCTTTTTTTTTTTATTTTAACAGGTGTCTTTACATATGTAATTAAGCGCGTATAATTAAGGACGTGGTTAAAGAACAGAGTTTGGACTAATACTTTTACAAGAGGTGATATCTTTATGGACTCACGTGAAATAAAATGGGGTTTGCTTATTCTGTTTATTGTTTTGCTAGGCTATCTTTTGCCATATACTGTTTTCACTGAAACGCCCCATTGGTATGGAAGCTTTTTGCTGTGGTCGTTACTAGCATTAGCCATCATTGTTATTAATTATCTTTTTACAAGGAATTGGGGTGAGTAGCGTTGAGCACAAACATGGTTTGGTGGACTATTGTCATTTATATCATTATTTCTTTAATTATAGCTTTTTTATCCAGGAGCGGGAAACAAACAAGTATGGAAAGCTATTTTCTTGGAGACAGAAAATTAAATGGATTTGTTTCAGCCTTAAGCTATAGTGCAACAACCTACAGTGCCTTTATGCTGGTCGGTCTCGCTGGATTAACCTATAAAGGCGGTATTGGAGCCTACGGATTTGAAATTATTTATTTTATGGGTGTGTCATTGGTAGCATTCTTTGGTCCAAGGTTCTGGCTGGCTGGGAAAAAATATGGCTATGTATCACCTTCTGAGATGCTTGGCGACCGCTATGATAATAAAAAAGTTGCGGCGGTTGTATCGATTTTCAGCTGCCTTTTCCTGATTCCCTATAGCGCCGTACAGCTTGCTGGGGTAGGATATCTTTTATCTGGAATGACAAATAATGCGATTTCATTTACAACAGGTGTCATTATTTCAACGATCCTTGCCATCGTTTTTTCTTATATTGCAGGGATACGATCGGTGGCCTGGACGGACTCATTACAAGCATTATTTATGATTATTACTGCAACGATCGTTGTCCTTTTAATCATTAATGGGCTGGGAGGATTTGGGCAATTTTTTCAAACCCTTGCAGCCAAACAGCCAGAAAGTCTAACTGTCCCAGGCAATGGCTTTTTTAGCTTTTTAACCTTTTTAGGATTAACCATCCCATGGTTTTTCTTCAGTTTGTCTAATCCGCAGGTTAGCCAGAGATTATTCATGCCATCCTCCTTAAAAAGTTTGAGGACAATGCTGATGGGCTTTTTAATCTTTGGGTTTATTTATACAATTGTTTCAATCGTTTGGGGTTTTTCAGCATCCATTATGTTCCCGGATTTAGAAAATGCCGATCTTGCCACTCCGAAGGTTTTGTCATCGGATTTAGTTCCGCCTATCCTTGGAGTGATTGTTATGGTGGGAATTTTGGCTGCCGCGGTGTCCACGATTGATTCGATCCTGCTTACATTGTCTTCTCTTATCGCAAGAGACGTTTACGGGAATATGAAAAAAGAGGCAAGCGAAAGGAAGCAGCTTCAAATAGGGAAAATTGTCATACCGGTTATTGCTATATTGGCGTTTCTGTTCGCTCAAATCAATGCTAATCTCATTGCGGTCTTATCTGTGGCATCTTCAGCTGGATTGCTTGTTGCTGTTCCCGCTATTATTGGGGCTTTCTTTTGGAAAAGAGGAACAGCTGCCGGTGTCATAACCAGTGTGGTTGTCAGCGGTTTAGTTGTAATCATTTTAGAGTTTGCAAAATTAAAGCCATTCGGCCTAGCATCAGGATTATGGGGAATTGCTTTATCAACCATTCTTTTTATTTTCGTTAGTTTAATGACGAAAGCTCCAGAAAAGAAAGCAGATGAATTTATAAGCTATATAAGAAGTGAGATGAAAAATACTAACGGAAAAAACTCCAGGCAAATAAAAGCTTGACCCAGTGCAGTTTGTTGGCAGTATGGCCATAAGTCTGCTATTCTACAAATACAAGCAAAAATAGAAATTCAAGACGGGGGGCTGCAATTTTGGAAAAGCTGCAATCAATGGAACAATTTAATGAATTAAGGGGCAATGGAAAACATATTTTTCTGTTTTCTGCTGATTGGTGCCCAGATTGCCGGTTTATTGAACCTTTTATGCCAGAGGTTGAAGAAAAATATAAAGATTATAATTTTGTTTATGTTGACCGTGATCAATTTATTGATCTATGCAGCCAGCTTGATATTTTTGGTATTCCAAGCTTTATCGCTTTTCAGGATGGAAATGAGCTAGGCCGTTTTGTCAGCAAAGATCGGAAAACACAGGAAGAAATTGAGAGCTTTATTGCAACACTTACTAAATAGAAGCTGTTGATTGGATCGAAGCGCTCTTCATTGCAATCAAGATTAAAACCCTTCATCCTTTAAGATGGAGGGTTTTTAGTGTAGAATGGATAGGAAATACTCCTTAAAGGAGGGTTATTTGCATGAAAATGGACAGCAAAAAAATGAAAGCGGAAATTCAAAAGCGCTTAGATAATGGTAATCGAAAGTTCTCTTTTGACAGTAAAAAGGATGAGCTTCGTATTGAGAATAAACAGTCTGGAAAAGGCATTACCATCTCCCTTCCTGGCATTGTTGCCAAATGGGAACTGCAGCAGGAAAAGGCAATTGATGAAGTCGTTTATTATGTTGAAGAGGGACTAAAGGCGATGGACGGTGAGGTCCCGTTACAGCTTTCTGGACATGAGAAAAATATCTTTCCTGTTATCCGGTCCACCTCATTTCCGAAGGAGTCTGAGGAAAATGTCCCGTTTTTAACGGACGAGCATACTGCCGAAACAAGAATCTACTATGCATTGGACCAGGGGACAACATACCGGCTGATCGATAGCAGATTAATGGATAAGGAAGGCTGGCAGCCAGAAAGAATAAAGGAAATTGCATTATTTAATGTCAGGTCGTTATCTACTGAGATGAAAAAAGATACCGTTGCAGGAAACACTTTTTATTTCTTAAATAAAAATGACGGTTACGATGCAAGCCGGATCTTGAATGATGCTTTTCTTAAAAGAAAAAAAGAAGAAATTAAAGGAACAATGGCGGTCGCTGTTCCACATCAGGATGTCCTGATAATAGCTGATATCAGGAATGAGACAGGCTATGATATTCTTGCTGAAATGAACATGAGCTTTTTTGCGAATGGCCGTGTGCCAATAACTGTATTATCTTTCTTATACGAAGATGGGCAATTGGAACCAATTTTCATTCTTGCAGGTAATCGCAAAAAAAAGTAAGATTTCCCTGACACCTATGGACCATATATTGTGGTCCTTTTTTATTATCTTTGAATGATTATTTTACCTATATACCCATTCTCTGATTTTTTCTCCAAATTTCGCGAAATACTGCTAAAATAAGATAGATAGAATGAAAGAAAGAGTTGGTAAAGTGAGCTGGATAAAAAAATTATTTCAATTGCTAAAAAGCAAGGAAGAGGAGAGTGACAGCGGGCAGCCGCTTCATCAAGATTCATTTGAATGGGAAGAGGATATTGCCTCTCGGAAAATGAATCAAGCGGATCCGGGAAAGGAAATGAATGCAAAGGTTATTTACCAATACCCAAAGGGCCAATTTCGCTTTCCGCTGATTCCAGATGGGGAAACCCCCGCGCCTAGAAATAGAAATCGTCAAGCTCCGAAAGAGTACAAGGAATATAAGGTTAAACAGGCAGATGTAGAGAAAAAGGTTGAGCCTGTGCCTACATCAAAAAATAAAAGTGTTGAAAATCCGAAACCGGCATCAAAGAAGATTGTGAAGGAAAATAACACCCCATTCCGTCCAACGGAAATTCCTTCACCCATTTATGGATTTGGGCGCCCTAAATTAAATAGGACAGTAGAAAGCAGACAAGAGCAGCCAATAGAATTTGAACTTGAGAGCAAGAAACGGACTGAACATCGGGATGTTTTTGAACAGCAGGCTGCAGCAATTGAGCATATTTTGACAATGGAAGAGGAATCCCTGTCGGTTCAGGCTGACTTAGCTGATCCTGAAGCAGAGGTTCGAGAGCCTGCACCCAAAGATGAGCAAGAGCCGGCTTCAGAGATTCGAGAGCCTGCACTCGAAGATGAGCAAGAGCGGGCTTCAGAGGTTGAAGTGTATGCACCGGAGGATCAGGAATCTTCGCCAGAGGTTCAAGAGCTTACACCTGAGGAGGAAGAAGCTGCACCTGAGCACCAAGAAGCTGCACCTGAGCACCAAGAAGCTGCACTAGAGGATCAGGAGCCAGCATTGGAGGTTCAAGAGCATCCCCTGGAGGATCAGGGAACAGGATCAGATATTCAAGAGCATGCCCTGAAGGATCAGGAATCTGCACCAGTAATTCAAGAACCTGCACTAGAGATGCAAGAGCTTGAACCAGAGATTCATGAGGAATCATCTGAACTAACAATCCCGGAAGAAGGGGAGCCAAAGCCTGTTGAAACTCAAAGAAAGCATATTCCTTTTAATGTAGTTATGCTCAAACAGGATAAGCAAAAGCTTGCCGAAGTCATGAGTCCATTTATTGGAAAACGGGAAACTCCAGTGATGCAGCATGCTAATCCAATCGTTGAAAAAGAGAATACCCACACAATACAGGAAGAAAAGCCGGCTGCTCCAATCGAAAATGAAACCCAGACCCTAAACACTGAGGTGCCTACATCAATAAATGATGTGCTGATGGATTATCAATTTCCTGGGGCAGAGCTGCTTTCTCCGCCAATTTTCCAGGAAAAATCTTCTGATTGGATTGAAGAACAGGAGCAGCTTTTAAACTCAACCTTAAAAAACTTTAATGTAAGAGCAAAGGTTGTGAATGTGACACAAGGCCCTTCAGTAACAAGATTTGAAGTTCAGCCTGAGCCCGGGGTAAAGGTTAATAAAATTACAAACCTTACAGATGACATCAAATTAAGCCTTGCTGCAAAGGATATTCGTATGGAAGCACCGATACCAGGAAAGCATACGATTGGAATTGAAGTGCCTAACCAGAAAAGCCGTCCGGTTTATATAAGCGAAATTATCAATAGCCAGGAATTTAAAAATTGTTCATCACCGTTGACAGCAGTTCTTGGTCTGGATATAGCCGGAAGTCCGATTGTAACTGATCTCGGCAAAATGCCGCATGGTTTAATTGCCGGGGCCACGGGTTCAGGAAAAAGTGTCTGCATTAATTCCATTCTGGTGAGTCTGTTATATAAGGCACATCCTGATGACTTAAAACTCATGCTAATAGATCCAAAAATGGTGGAATTAGCTCCATATAATCGGATTCCGCATCTTGTCAGCCCTGTCATTACTGACGTGAAAGCAGCTACAGCTGCCTTAAAGTGGGCAGTTGAGGAAATGGAACACCGATATGAACTTTTTGCTCATACAGGGGTAAGGGACATCAAGCGCTTTAATGAGCATGTGATGGAGGAAAAACGTTATTCAGATAAGCTTCCATATTTAGTTATTGTCATTGATGAGCTTGCTGATTTAATGATGATGTCGCCGGCTGATGTTGAGGAAGCTATTTGCCGTATTGCTCAAAAGGCAAGGGCTTGCGGCATTCATTTAATTGTGGCTACCCAAAGGCCATCCGTTGATGTAATTACGGGCTTAATTAAGGCCAATATTCCGACCCGGATTGCTTTTTCCGTTTCTTCACAGGTTGACTCAAGAACCATTATTGATATTAGCGGGGCTGAGAAGCTCCTTGGCCGGGGAGATATGCTGTTTTTAGAAAACGGCTCTTCTAAGCCTGTACGCCTGCAGGGAACTTTTGTATCGGATGAGGAAATTGATGATGTTGTTTCACATGTTCGCAAGGAAAAAGCCCCAGAATATCTATTTGAGCAGGAAGAGCTGCTGAAAAAGGCTCAGGTTATTGAAGAAGAGGATGAACTTTTTTATGAGGCATGTGAGTATGTCGTCGATCAGGAAGCAGCATCGACCTCAAGCTTGCAGAGAAGATTTAAAATTGGTTATAACCGTGCTGCAAGATTAATAGATATGATGGAGCAGCAGGGATTTATTTCAGGCAACCGCGGAAGCAAGCCGAGGGAAGTTCTTATTACAAGCGCAGACCTTGAATCGCTTCATGACAGCAGTACAATAAAGTAGACTTCCATCTGTGGGGGGGCTTCATCCCCCACAGATGGTTAGTAGCACTTATCAGGTCTTTACGGGCAGTTGATCCTTCGTGCTTGTCTATCATATTACTTAGAATCTTAAGGTGAGGATCTTACTGCCCGGTATGACGTGATAAATAATCCGTGGTATTCTTTGCTTGTGTATTTAAAATAATAAGAGTAATGAAAACATAGGCTATAAAAGTAAATAATGCTATAATATTTTAATGTGATGAATTACTCGGTATAGAAATTATTAGTCAAAAGTAAAATAGAGTCTTGGATTGGCGCATGAATGATTTCTATTGAGATTCATAATGGATATGCGCAATCCAAGATAAATGTCATATACTGTTTTACATATATACGATGGTTGGAGGTTCTTTATATGACTATTTACCATTTCGTGGGTATTAAAGGGTCTGGAATGAGTGCCTTGGCGCAAATTCTTCATGATATGAAATACCAAGTCCAAGGCTCCGACGTCGAGAAGCGCTTTTTTACACAAAAGGCCCTTGAACAATCAGGAATAAAGATCCTTCCCTTTCAAAAGGAAAATATACAGCCTGGAATGACAATTATTGCCGGCAATGCATTTCCGGATTCTCATGAAGAAATACAGGAAGCCATGAATCTGGGCCTCCCGGTCATTCGTTACCACCGTTTTTTGGGCGAATTTATGCAAAAATTTACGAGCGTGGCTGTTACTGGCGCGCATGGGAAAACGTCTACTACCGGCTTGCTCGCTCATGTTATGCAGGGGGCGAAGCCAACATCATTCCTTATTGGCGATGGAACGGGAAAAGGAGACGAAAACGCAGAATACTTCATTTTTGAAGCTTGTGAGTACAGAAGACACTTTTTATCGTACTTTCCTGATTACGCGATTATGACGAATATTGATTTTGATCATCCAGATTATTTTGCTAATATTGACGATGTTTGTTCCGCATTTCAGGAAATGGCCTGGCAAGTGAATAAAGGGATATTTGCCTGCGGCGATGATGAACATTTGCAAAAGATACAGGCAAAGGTTCCTGTTGTTTTTTACGGATTTGGTGAAGACAATGATTTTCAGGCAAGGAATATTGTTAAATCAACAACAGGCACGACCTTTGATGTTTTTGTCCGAAATACATTTTTTCAAACCTTCTCCATACCGTCATTCGGAGACCATAATATCTTAAACTCCCTAGCGGTAATTGCCCTTTGCCAGTATGAAGGAATCGATTCACAAATCGTACAAGAATATCTGAAATCCTTTGAGGGTGTAAAGAGAAGATTCTCTGAAAAGAAAATGGGTTCTCAGGTTATTATTGATGATTATGCACATCATCCAACTGAAATTAGAGCTACCGTTGAAGCGGCAAGGCAAAAATACCCAGACCGCGAAATTATTTGTGTCTTCCAGCCGCATACATTTACAAGGACGCAGACGTTCTTGGATGACTTTGCGGAGAGTTTAATGAAGGCAGACAAGGTATACTTATGCGAAATTTTTGGTTCAGCACGCGAAAATCACGGGAAATTATCAATCACAGACTTAAAAGAAAAAATTCCTGGCGCTGATATTTTAAGTGAAGATGAAACAGCAGTTTTAAAAGTGCACGAAAACAGCGTACTCATTTTTATGGGGGCTGGGGATATTCAAAAGTTTCAAGAAGCATATGAAAGTCAATTATAAAAAAGATGCTGCAGAATGCAGCATCTTTTTTTAGCTGGGAAAGGAAAAACTTGAACGCATTCGAGAATGAATCCGGTGCTGATTCTGACAGGATGAGCGGAAAAATCCTCAATCGAGTCAGAATGGAGGTCCTATTATGACAGGATGGACGGGCAAGCCCTCAATCGAGTCAGAATAGGGGTTCTATTCTGACAGGATAGAGGGGAAGTCCTCAATCAAGTCAGAAACAAGGTAGCATTCTGACAGGATAGACGGAAAAGTCCTCAATCAAGTCAGAA
>Ga0180215_1002283_pt1 | contig 19573 bp, 19 predicted proteins | sample eDN3rd37CBELigBY_FD_128871 | JGI IMG/M metagenome (GOLD analysis project Ga0180215, IMG submission 128871) | Enriched backyard soil microbial communities from Emeryville, California, USA - eDNA 3rd pass 37_C BE-Lig BY (version 2) (version 2) | ecosystem: Environmental > Terrestrial > Soil >... | reverse complement strand
TGTTCGCCGCTGACCTGCTGCGCATGTATCTGCACTACGCGGAGTCGAAGGGTTGGAAGACCGAGCTGCTCGAGCGCACCGAGAGCGACCTCGGCGGCTACAAAGACGTACAGGTGGCGATCAAGTCGAACGCCTCAGACCCGTCGCAGGGCGTCTGGGCCCACCTCAAGTACGAGGGAGGGGTGCACCGCGTGCAGCGCGTGCCCGCAACGGAGTCGCAGGGGCGCATCCACACCTCCACCACCGGCGTCCTCGTCTTTCCCGAGGCGGATGCTCCAGAGGAGGTCGAGATCAACCAGAACGACCTCAAGATCGACGTCTACCGCTCCAGCGGCCCGGGCGGGCAGTCCGTCAACACGACGGACTCCGCAGTGCGCATCACCCACATCCCCACCGGAATCGTGGTCGCCATGCAGAACGAGAAGAGCCAGCTGCAGAACCGCGAGGCAGGCATGCGTGTGCTGCGCGCCCGCATCCTTGCCAGGCAGCAGGAGGAGCAAGCCGCCGCCGCGTCAGACGTGCGCAAGAGCCAGATCCGCACCATGGACCGCTCCGAGCGCATCCGCACCTACAACTTCCCGGAGAACCGCATCGCCGACCACCGCACCGGTTACAAGGCGTACAACCTCGACAGCGTCATGGACGGCGCCCTCGAACCGGTGATCCAGGCGTGCATCCAATTCGACGAGGAAGCCCGGCTCGCCGAGCTCGGCGACCACTCCTAGGCCCTTGCTCAGCCTCGACGTCCTTCGACGGGAGTCTGTCGACGCCCTGGTGAGTGCGGGCGTCGACTCTCCGGAGGTCGATGCCGAACTCCTCATCGGTCACGTGCTGGGGCGCAGCCGCGGGCAGGTGCAGGTAGGTGTCGTAACCGGCTCTGTCGTGTCGGATGCGGATGCCGAGCGCATCCGGAGCCTTGTGGCCCGCCGCGCGGCCAGGGAGCCACTGCAACACATCACCGGCCGCGCACCGTTCCGCAACCTCGAGCTCGCGGTCGGCCCGGGCGTCTTTGTTCCGCGCCCGGAGACCGAACAGGTCGTACAGCTCGCGATCGATGCCATGTGGGCCGTGCCGTCGGAGCATCCGATCGCCGTAGATCTCGGCTCGGGCAGTGGGGCGATCGCCCTCGCCATGGCCACCGAGGTTCCGCACTCGGTCGTCTATGCGGCGGAGAACTCTCCGGAGGCGTTCCCATGGACGTTGCGCAACTTCGAAGAGTCGGGCGCGACCAACGCGCACCTGGTCTTCGTCGATCTCGCAGAGGCGTTCGACGAGCTGAACGGCCGGGTCGACGTTGTCATTTCGAACCCGCCCTACATTCCCCGCGCTGCCGTTCCGCGCGACCCCGAGGTGCGGCTATTCGACCCGGAGCACGCCCTGTACGGCGGTGAGGACGGGCTGGATGCGGTGCGACAGGTGTCGCAGACGGCGCTGCGCCTCCTTCACCCGGGAGGCACCCTCGTGATCGAGCACGGGGAACTGCAGGCCGCCGAGATTGCGGCGCTGCTGCGCACCGACGGCTGGAACGCCATCTCCGGCCACCGCGACCTGCTGGGCCGCGACCGCGCCACCACGGCCATCCGCTGACCCCGCCGGCAAGCTGGCCCTCCGGCGAGCCGACCTCTCCGGCGAATGCGAGCCCCGCCAGAGCATCCGTCACCGCTGAAAAGGAGGAGGAACCGGCGTATTGCCGCAGAATCCTCCTCCATTCCGTGCGCGCGGCCGAAAAGCTCGCTCAAACCGAGGCGGGTGAGGCCGGTGCGAGGCGAGCGGGGCGGGTGCGGGAAAGGGGTCAGCACTCGACGACGTTGACGGCGAGTCCGCCCTCACTGGTCTCCTTGTACTTCGTCATCATGTCGACGCCGGTCTGCCGCATGGTCTCGATCACCATGTCGAGAGAGACGATGTGCTTGCCGTCACCGTGAAGTGCCAGCCGCGCGGCAGACACGGCGGTCGACGACGCGATCGCGTTGCGCTCGATGCACGGAATCTGCACGAGCCCGCTCACCGGGTCGCAGGTGAGGCCGAGGTGGTGCTCCATGGCGATCTCTGCGGCGTTCTCGATCTGCTCTGGCGTACCGCCCAGCACCGCGCACAGGCCGGCGGATGCCATGGCACACGCCGACCCGACCTCGGCCTGGCAGCCGCCCTCCGCGCCGGAGATCGAGGCGTTTGCCTTGGCGAGCGAACCGATCGCCACAGCGGTGAGCAGGTACTCGCGGATGCCTTCGGGGCTGGCTCCCGGCACGAACCTGAGGTAGTAGTGGCCTACCGCAGGGATGATTCCCGCGGCACCGTTGGTCGGCGCCGTGACGACGCGGCCTCCCGCGGCGTTCTCCTCGTTCACTGCGAGCGCGAAAGCGTGCAGCCACTCCGTTGAGGTGTCGCGCTCACGCTGTGGCTGCTGGTCGTACTCATCGAGTGTCGCGCGCACGGCTGCCGCCCTGCGCTTCACGCCGAGACCGCCGGGTAGCGTGCCGTCAGCATTCAAGCCAGCCTCAACGCAGGTGTGCATGGCGGCCCAGATGGCGTCGAGACCAGCATCCAGCTTCTCGGCCCCGTGGATGGACTCCTCGTTCGCCCTGGCGATGCCACTGATACTGAGCCCGGTCTTCTCGCACAGGGCGAGCAGCTCGGCACCGGTCCAGAACGGGTATGGCTGCTCGACGGGGGAATCTGTGGTCACGGGGTCACCGTCTCGGCGGATGAAGCCACCGCCGATCGAGTAGTAGGTCTCCTCGTAGAGGGGGAGCGCGTCGGTGTCGCCCCAGGCTGACAGCGTGAGCGCGTTCGGATGCCCGGGAAGGCGGGTGCGCGGAACGAACGACACGTCATCCTTGCTCACGGGGATGCGGTGCGTACCGGCAAGCAGCAGGGTCGCGCCGTCGCCGAGCCCTGACCACGCGTGCCGAACATCGTCGGGGTCGCAGGTCTCAGGGCGGAATCCGGCGAGTCCGGCGAGCACGGCATCCGGGGTTCCGTGGCCCAGCCCCGTCGCACCGAGCGAGCCGTACAGCGAACAGGTGATGCGAGTGACGGCATCGAGGTGACCCGCGTCGCGAACGTTCTGCGCGAACTGCAGCGCCGCCCGCATGGGACCGACGGTGTGAGAACTCGAAGGTCCGATGCCGATGGAGAACAGGTCGAGAGCAGAGACGTACGCGGTCATGGCTGTATCGTACGGCGACCAGGATGGGTGATTGTTGCGCGAAGAGCGAAACCTTGCGTTTCGGTCACCTTCCCCCACTAGGCGGCACGTTGCTGCGCGGGTAGCAGCCGAGCTGAGCGGGGCAGCAGCCAAGTAGGATGGCTACCGACATGGCGACCACTCACGACTGCTCGAACCCGGACGAGCTCCTTACCGGAATGCGTCTCGCGCGCCTGGCGATCGGTCGTGGTGAGCTGGTCGTGCTGCCGACCGACACCGTCTACGGGGTGGCGGCAGACGCCTTCAACGCGGCAGCTGTGCAGCGGCTTCTCGACGCGAAGGGCCGCACCAGGCAGTCGCCGCCTCCCGTGCTCATTCCCGGCATCCCGACCCTCGACGCCCTGGCCAGCGCCGTGCCAGACGAGGTGCGCGCGCTGGTCGCCGCCTATTGGCCGGGGGGCCTCACCGTCATCCTTCCCGCGCGCGAGAGCCTGCAATGGGACCTCGGCGAGACGGCGGGAACGGTTGCGCTGCGGATGCCTGACAACCGTGTCGCGCTCGAACTCCTGTCAGAGACGGGGCCGCTTGCGGTGTCGTCCGCGAATCTCACGGGACAACCCCCTGCCACCACAGCCGAAGCCGCGCAGAAGATGCTCGGCGAGAGCGTCTCCGTCTATCTCGATGGAGGTGTCGGGGGAGCGAAGGGTTCAACCATCGTGGATGCGACCGGGCTGCTCCGCGACGGCGGCGAGCTGAGGATCGTCCGCAGCGGGGTCATCCCGGATGACGCGATCATGGAGGTCATCCGCGGGGACGCCGGATGAGGTTCATCTTCTACGCGCTCGCGGGAGGCATCTCGGCGATCGTCACCTTCGCCCTCGCATACCTCACCTTCAAGCTCAGCCACCGCTACCGTCTCTACCCGAAGATCCGGGAGCGCGATGTGCACACCAGGCCGACACCACGCCTGGGCGGACTCGCCATGTTCTTCGGCATCCTGGTCGCGTTCGGCGTGGCGTCGCAGCTCGAGCAGTTCCGGGTCATCTTCGCGAATCCCGGGCCGGTGTACGCGATCCTGGGTGCCGCTGCCCTCATCGTGGTGATCGGTGTCGCCGACGACATCTGGGACCTGGACTGGCTCACCAAGCTCACCGGGCAGATCCTCGCCGCGGGCATCCTCGCCTGGCAGGGGGTCCAACTCGTTACGGTGCCGATGTGGGGTGTGACCGTGGTGCCCCCCGTGATCGGCCTGGTCATCACTGTCTTCCTGGTGGTGCTCGTAATGAACGCCGTCAACTTCATCGACGGTCTCGACGGGCTCGTCGCCGGGGTAGCCATGATCGCGAACACGGTGTTCTTCGTCTACTGCTACATCCTCACCAACGGCATCGGGGAGTCCGAGTACTTCAACGTCGCGTCGCTCATCTCGGCCGTGCTCGTGGGGGCCTGCGTCGGGTTCCTCCCGCTCAACTGGCATCCGGCGAAGATCTTCATGGGCGACGCCGGGGCGCTGCTGGTCGGGCTCATGATGGCGGCAGCTGCGATCTCAGTCACCGGTGCCGTTGACCCCGTCACCTTCACCTCGTCGCGCCAGCTGCTTCCCGCGTTCATCCCGCTCCTGCTGCCCGTCGCCGTGCTGGTGATGCCGTTGCTCGATTTCTCGCTCGCGGTCATCCGTCGCCTGAGGGCAGGGAAGTCGCCGTTCTCGGCAGACCGCAAGCATCTGCACCACCGCCTGCTCGACATGGGGCACACCCACTTCCAGGCAGTTCTGATCTTCTATTCGTGGACGGCAGTGTTCGCCATCGGATGCCTGCTGTTCGTTTTCGTGCCCTTCATCCACAACGGCGTTGCGATCGGCTTCATCGCGATCGGCTTCATCATCAGCGCCTGGTTCACCATTGCCCCCATGACCAAGCGCAAGCGCGCAGAGACTGACGTTCCCGTCTCGATCGAGGAGAAACCATGAGCACCGCGGCCCCCGTCCTGAAGAAGATCCTGCGGTACGGGGCGATCCTTGCGATCGCCATAGCCGTGATCGGCAGCGTGATCGGCTGGTTCACCGTGGGCGGCGTCGGAGTGGTGAGCGCGCTCGTCGGTACGGCGATGGCCGTGGTGTTCCTCGCCATCACCGCGCTCAGCATCCTGATCGCCTCCCGCTACAGCCTCGGGGCGTTCTTCGGCATCGTGCTCGGCGCCTGGTTGCTCAAATTCATCATCTTCCTGGTGCTCATCTTCGTGCTCAAAGACCAGCCGTGGCTCGACACCACCGTGATGTTCGTGAGCATCGTTGCTGCCGTCGTGGGCACGCTCGTCGTTGACGTCGTGGTGGTCGCCCGCTCGCGGATGTCGTACGTCAGTGACGTCGAATTGCCCGGTTCGGATGGTGACGATTCGCGGGCCTGACGCTGTTCTGGGCGGCCGAAATCTATTGATAGAGTGGTTGCCGGACACCCCCACCTTTTCCTCGCCGCGTGACTGCACGCCCCGAACTTGGAGATAGAGCTGCTAGTAAACGCTCTCACCGCACTGGTCCCGTTCGCCACAGATGGCGGTAACGAGGATGGCGGGTTCCACCCACCCACGATCGCGGAGTTCTTCCCCGACATCGTGCTCTTCGACGGCACGATCTTCGCCATGAACCGCATCATGATCATGCGCGTTCTCATCGCTGTACTGATCTGCGTGCTCTTCTGGCTCGGCACCCGCAAGATGCGTCTCGTGCCCGGCCGCGGCCAGTCGCTCATCGAGATGGGGCTCGGTTTCGTGCGCAACGGCATCGCACACGACCTGCTCGGTGAGAAGATCGGCAACCGCTTCCTGCCGATCCTCACGACGATCTTCTTCATGGTGCTCGCCATGAACCTCACGGGTATCATCCCCGGGCTCAACATCGCGGGAACCTCGGTGTTCGGCATTCCGCTGCTTCTCGCGTTGATCACCTATTGCGTGTTCATCTACGCCGGCTTCAAGCAGAGCCCGAAGAACTTCATCAAGAACGCTCTCTTCCCGCCGGGTGTTCCGAAGGCGCTCTACGTGCTCGTGACGCCGATCGAGTTCATCTCGACGTTCGTGCTGAGGCCGATCACCCTCTCCCTCCGTCTTCTGATGAACATGATGGTCGGCCACCTTCTGCTGGTGCTGTTCTTCGCCGCCACCCAGTTCTTCATCTTCACCGCTGGAGGCTGGTACTCCCTCTTCGGAGTCGGAACCTTCGCCTTCGGCCTGGCCTTCACACTCTTCGAAATCCTGATCATCGTCCTGCAGGCCTATATCTTCACCCTTCTCACTGCTGTCTACATTCAGCTGGCAGTGCTCGAGGAACACTAGGGAGGTTCGGCACCCGCCGAACCTGCACATTACGGAAGGAAAAACTCAACGTGGATGTAACAAACGTCGCTGAACTGTCGGGCAACATTGCCACGGTCGGTTACGGTCTCGCCGCCATCGGCCCCGGTATCGGTATCGGTATCGTCGTCGGCAAGACGGTCGAGGCTGTCGCTCGCCAGCCCGAACTGCAGGGCCGCCTCACGGTTCTCATGTACATCGGTATCGCCTTCACCGAGGCGCTCGCGTTCATCGGTATCGCCACCTACTACATCTTCGCTTAGGAATCTTCGATGCTTCACGCACTGATCCAGGCAGCGGCAGAGGGGGAGGTCACCCACAACCCGCTTTTCCCGCCTGCCTATGACATCTTCTGGTCTGCCATCTGTTTCGTCCTGATCCTCGGGGTGTTCTGGTGGAAGGTCCTTCCTGCTGTCAAGAAGCTGCTGGATGAGCGTGCCGAGGTCATCGAGGGCGGTATCGCCCGGGCCGAAAGCGCCCAGGCAGAGGCGGCAGAACAGCTCGAGAAGTACAACGAGCTGCTCAAGGAGGCCCGCGCCGAAGCTGGCAAGATTCGCGAGCAGGCTCGTGTTGACGGCACCAAGATCCTCACGGAGCTCAAGGAGCAGGCAACCGCCGAGGCGGCGCGCATCACCGCGAACGCGAGCGCGCAGATCGAGGCCGAGAGGCAGGCTGCGCTCACCTCGCTCCGCGCCGAGGTGGGAACGCTGGCGCTCGAGCTGGCTTCCGGCGTCATCGGTCAGTCGCTGAGTGACGACAAGAAGGCCGCAAGCCTCGTCGACACCTTCCTCGCCGATCTGGATGCCTCGAATACGGCATCGAAGACCAAGGCGAAGAAGTAGCAATGGGATCGACCACCAGGCAGGCACTCGCCGCGTCTCGTGCTGCGCTCGACGCGGCAGCGGGCTCGCTGGGTTTGGCGCAGGCAGACGAGTTGCTCGCTGCCGGGCGCGTCATGGGCGAGTCGGCTCAGCTCCGCTCCGTGCTCAGTGATGCGTCGACCGACAAGGAGACAAAGGTCGGCGCAATGCGGGCGGTTCTGGGCTCCAGCGTGAGCGCTGCCGTGCTCGAGATCCTGGGCACGGCGGTCAGCCATCGCTGGTCGAACGACGACGACCTGCTCGCGGCGATCGAAGAGCTCGGCATCCGTGCGGCGGCAGCTTCGGCCCCTGATGGCTCAGACATCGAGGGCGAGCTCTTCGCCTTCGGCAGGGCCGTCACCTCCGACGCCGAACTTGAACTGGCACTCAGCAGCAAGCTGGGATCAGCCGCCTCGAAGGCCCAACTCGTTGACAGGCTTCTCGCGGGCAAGGTGTCTGAGCACGCGCTCGTCATCCTCCGACACCTGGTGCAGCAGCCGCGTGGTCGCCGCATCAACGCGCTCATTCGCCAGGCGACGAGCATCGTTGCTGACGAGTCAGACCACGCCATCGCCACCGTCACGACGGCGAAGCCGATCGCAGCCGCCCAGTTGGAGCGGCTTCGCGCCGCACTCTCGGCCAACTACGGGCGTCAGCTGAAGGTCAACCAGGTGATCGACCCCGAGCTGATCGGCGGCGTTCGCGTGCAGGTCGGCAACGACATCATCGACGGCAGCGTCGCAACCAGACTCCACGAACTCAGACTTCAACTCGCTGGCTAACAGCGCAACACCCGCAGGTGCTGCATAGCGCCGCGAAGACAAGGAAACGCAAATGGCAGACGTAACGATCAGCCCGGATGAGATCCGCGATGCTCTGAAGGACTTCGTCAAGTCCTACGACCCCTCGAAGGCCACGACCAGCGAGGTCGGGCACGTAGTCGACGCCGCAGACGGCATCGCCCACGTGGAGGGCCTCCCCGGCGTCATGGCGAACGAGCTCATCAAGTTCGCTGACGGCACCCTCGGCCTGGCCTTGAGCCTGGACGAGAGCGAGGTCGGTGTTGTCGTCCTGGGTGAGTTCAGCGGCATCGAGGCTGGCCAGGAGGTCACCCGCACCGGTGACGTGCTCTCGGTTCCGGTCGGCGACGCATACCTCGGTCGTGTGGTCGACCCGCTCGGCAACCCGATCGACGGTCTGGGAGAGATCAAGGCAGAAGGGCGCCGCGCCCTCGAGCTGCAGGCTCCCGGCGTCATGCAGCGCAAGTCGGTTCACGAGCCCATGCAGACCGGAATCAAGGCGATCGACGCCATGATCCCGGTGGGCCGCGGACAGCGCCAGCTGATCATCGGCGACCGCCAGACCGGTAAGACGGCCATCGCGATCGACACCATCATCAACCAGAAGGCCAACTGGGACTCCGGTGACGTGAACAAGCAGGTTCGCTGCATCTACGTCGCGATCGGTCAGAAGGGTTCAACCATCGCCGCCGTGAAGGGCGCTCTCGAAGAGGCTGGTGCGCTGGAGTACACCACGATCGTCGCATCGCCCGCTTCAGACCCCGCAGGCTTCAAGTACCTCGCGCCATACACAGGCTCGGCCATCGGTCAGCACTGGATGTACGGCGGCAAGCACGTGCTCATCGTGTTCGACGACCTGTCGAAGCAGGCAGAGGCCTACCGCGCCGTGTCGCTTCTGCTCCGCCGCCCGCCGGGCCGTGAGGCATACCCCGGTGACGTCTTCTACCTGCACTCGCGTCTGCTCGAGCGTTGCGCGAAGCTGTCCGACGACCTCGGTGCAGGGTCGATGACGGGTCTTCCCATCATCGAGACGAAGGCGAACGACGTGTCCGCCTACATCCCCACCAACGTGATCTCGATCACCGACGGCCAGATCTTCTTGCAGTCCGACCTGTTCAACGCCAACCAGCGTCCAGCAGTCGACGTGGGTATCTCGGTCTCCCGTGTCGGTGGTGACGCCCAGGTCAAGTCGATCAAGAAGGTTTCGGGAACCCTGAAGCTCGAGCTGGCCCAGTACCGCTCGCTGCAGGCGTTCGCACTGTTCGCCTCCGACCTCGACGCGGCAAGCCGCAGGCAGCTCGCCCGCGGTGAGCGCCTCACCGAGCTGCTGCGCCAGCCGCAGTACTCGCCGTACCCGGTCGAAGACCAGGTCGTGTCGATCTGGACGGGGACCAACGGCAAGCTCGACGAGGTGCCTGTCGAAGACATCCTTCGCTTCGAGCGCGAACTGCTCGACTACCTGGGTCGCAACACCAAGGTGCTCGACACGCTTCGCGAGACCAACGTGCTCGACGACGACACCGTCGCAGAGCTGGACGCCGCCGTAGACAAGTTCAAGCTCGAGTTCCAGACGGGGGAGGGCAAGCCCCTCGTCTCAGCCGGAACCGAGGTCTTCGACGAGCTCGAAGAAGAAGACGTCAACCAGGAGAAGATCGTCAAGCAGAAGCGCTGACCCGCCCGCGAGGCGACAGCGCGGCCGCGTGCCGACACCAGACGTTCGAACTAGAGAAGAAAGAGAAACATGGGAGCGCAACTTCGGGTCTACCGGCAGAAGATTCGTTCTGCCCAGACGACCAAGAAGATCACTCGGGCCATGGAGCTGATCGCCGCCTCGCGCATCAACAAGGCGAAGGCGCGGATGACCGCATCCGCTCCGTACTCCCGCGCGATCACGCGCGCCGTCTCGGCCGTGGCCACCTTCTCGAACGTCGACCACATCCTCACCACTGAACCCGAGAAGGTTGAGCGGGCAGCCATCGTCATCTTCTCGTCAGATCGTGGTCTCGCCGGCGCATTCAACGCCAACGTGCTGCGCGAGGCAGAGGAGCTCGCGACGCTGCTGCGCAGCCAGGGCAAGGATGTCGTCTACTACCTGGTCGGTCGCAAGGCCGTCGGCTACTTCTCGTTCCGCAAGCGCCCGGCTGTCGACAGCTGGGTCGGTGGAACTGACAACCCGCAGTTCGACGTGGCCAAGGAGATCGGCGACGCTCTGGTGTCGGCGTTCGTCACACCGGCGTCCGAGGGCGGTGTCGACGAGATCCACATCGTCTACAACCGCTTCGTGAGCATGCTGACCCAGACTCCGGAAGTTGTGCGCCTGCTTCCCCTTGAAGTCGTCGAGGGGGTCGAGGAGCCGGCGGGCAACGAGATCTTCCCGCTCTACGAGTTCGAGCCGGAGGTCGGCATGGTGCTCGACTCGCTGCTTCCGGTGTACATCGAGAGCCGCATCTTCAATGCGATGCTGCAGTCGGCAACGGCAAAGCACGCCGCGACGCAGAAGGCGATGAAGTCGGCGAGCGACAACGCCGACAAGCTGATCACCGACTACACCCGACTGGCGAACAACGCGCGCCAGTCGGAGATCACGCAGCAGATCTCAGAAATCGTGGGCGGAGCAGACGCCCTTTCAAGCTCGAAGTAAGTATCAGGAGAACAGGGAATCCCTATGACTACAGCAACCCCAGCTTCGAAGAAGCCGGCAACCAGGAAGGCGCCTGCCAAGAAGGCTGCGGCCGCCGCGAAGCCGGTTGCCGACGGCGCAGTCGGGCGCGTGGCCCGCGTCAACGGCCCGGTCGTTGACATCGAGTTTGCGCACGACCAGATCCCCCCGGTCTACAACGCGCTCAAGTCGACCATCACGGTGGGTGGCGAGTCGCACGAGATCACCCTGGAGGTCGCACAGCACCTCGGTGACGACCTGGTTCGTGCCATCGCCCTGAACCCGACCGACGGTGTGGTGCGCGGCCAGGAGGTCCGCGACACTGGTGCCGCGATCTCGGTGCCCGTCGGCGACGTCACCAAGGGCAAGGTTTTCAACGTCATCGGTGAGGTTCTCAACGCAGCCCCCGGTGAGAAGATCGAGATCACCGAGCGCTGGCCCATCCACCGCAAGCCTCCGGCATTCGACCAGCTTGAGTCGAAGACCGAGCTGTTCGAGACCGGCATCAAGGTCATCGACCTCCTCACGCCGTACGTGCAGGGTGGAAAGATCGGCCTCTTCGGTGGTGCCGGTGTCGGTAAGACCGTTCTGATCCAGGAGATGATCCAGCGCGTGGCTCAGGACCACGGTGGTGTCTCGGTGTTCGCCGGTGTCGGCGAGCGCACGCGTGAAGGTAACGACCTCATCCACGAAATGGAAGAGGCCGGCGTCTTCGACAAGACCGCCCTTGTCTTCGGCCAGATGGACGAGCCGCCGGGCACGCGTCTTCGCGTCGCCCTCTCGGCCTTGACCATGGCCGAGTACTTCCGTGACGTGCAGAAGCAGGACGTGCTGCTCTTCATCGACAACATCTTCCGCTTCACGCAGGCCGGTTCTGAGGTGTCGACCCTTCTGGGTCGCATGCCCTCCGCCGTGGGTTACCAGCCCAACCTGGCGGATGAGATGGGTATCCTCCAGGAGCGCATCACCTCGACGCGTGGTCACTCGATCACGTCGCTGCAGGCGATCTACGTTCCCGCTGACGACTACACCGACCCGGCGCCGGCGACCACCTTCGCCCACCTCGACGCCACGACCGAGCTCAGCCGTGAGATCGCATCAAAGGGTCTGTACCCTGCCGTCGACCCGCTGACCTCTACGTCGCGCATCCTCGACCCCCGCTACCTGGGTGAGGACCACTACCGGGTGGCCACCACGGTCAAGCAGATCCTGCAGAAGAACAAGGAACTCCAGGAGATCATCGCCATCCTCGGTGTCGACGAGCTCTCTGAGGAAGACAAGATCACGGTTGCCCGTGCACGTCGTATCCAGCAGTTCCTCTCGCAGAACACCTACATGGCGAAGAAGTTCACCGGCGTCGAGGGCTCGACTGTTCCGCTGAAGGACACCATCGAGTCGTTCGACGCCATCGCGCGCGGTGACTTCGACAGCGTCGCAGAGCAGGCCTTCTTCAACGTCGGTTCGATCTCCGACGTCGAAGAGAAGTGGGCCCAGATTCAGAAGGAGAACGGCTAGCGATGGCCGACCTCACGGTAAGTCTCGTCTCGGCCGACCAGGAGGTGTGGTCGGGCGACGTGAAGATGGTTGTCGCCCGCACCACCGAGGGTGAGATCGGCATCCTGCCCGGTCACGAGCCGATGCTCGGCATTCTGGCTCGTGGTGAGGTGCGGATGACCCTGGCCGACGGCTCCACCGTCACGGCAGACGCAGATGACGGGTTCCTTTCGGTCGAGCACGACACCGTGACCATCGTGGCCCGGCACGCTCAGCTGGCCCAGAAGTAGGAGGGGTCGCGGCGCCACCAGGCGGCGCGTGTCATACGATGCTCATTCTGCTGCCCCCGTCCGAGACGAAACGCGATGGGGGAGCAGAGGGCACCTCCGTCGACCCTCTCGAGTTGCGCTTTGCCGAGCTGAGTGGTGCGCGTCGCGCGGTGAGTATCGAGCTGCGAAAGCTCGCCTGCAATCTCACCACCATGCGCGAGGCGCTCAAGCTGGGACCGAACCAGAAACACGAGCTGCTGCGCAATCGAACGGTGCGCACGGCGCCCACCATGCCTGCCATGGACCGGTACACGGGCGTTCTGTTCGACGCACTGGACGCGGCATCGCTGCCCCAGGAGGCGCGGGAGTTCGCAGCACGCACTGTCGTGGTGCATTCCGCACTCTTCGGCCTCGTCGGAGCGGGTGACCTGATTCCCGCGTACCGACTCTCGCATGACTCCCGCCTGCCGACCATCTCACTCAAGAAGGCCTGGCGCGGGCCGATCTCAACCGTTCTCGAATCGGTCGACGGGCTCATCCTCGACCTGCGCTCCGAGGCGTACGCGGCTCTCGGTCCGGCACCAGAGAGGGATGGCTCGTACTTCTTGCGCGTTGTCGCCCAGGGTTCCGACGGCGGGGTTCGTGCACTCAACCACTTCAACAAGAAGGGCAAGGGCGAATTCGTTCGATCGCTCCTGCTCGCGGGGATCGAACACGCCGACGCAGAGTCGCTCATCACCTGGGCGAATGACGCGGGTTGGACGCTCCGTCACGGCGTCCCTGGTGAACTCGAGCTCGAGGTGCAGAACTCGCTGGGCTGAGCAGCTCTGGGCTGAGCAGCTCTGGGTTGAGCAGCTCTGCACTGGGCCGCTGGGGTCACCGCTTGTGCGGGATACCTTCGTGCTCGAGCAACCACGCCTTCGTCTCGATGCCGTCGCCCCAGCTGTATCCGGTGATGTGCCCGTTGAGCGCGAGCACGCGATGGCAGGGAACGATGATGGGGATCGGGTTGGCTCGCACGGCGGAGCCTGTTGCCCGGCCTGCGCCCGGGCGGCCCGCAACGGCACCGAGTGCGCCATAGGTCGTTGCACTTCCCCACGCCACTGCCGACAGGCCGTCCCACACGCGCTTCTGGAACTCGGTGCCTTCGACTGCCGTACGAAGGGTGAAGTGTTTTCGGCGTCCGTCGAAGTACTCGGTGAGCTGCGTAGCTGCCCGTTCCAGCACAGCGACGCTGCGCTCTGGTTCATCGTGACGGGGCACGCGTCCGGACCGGCCGATCGCCAGGGAGGTGATCGCCTTCCCATCACTCGTGAGCTCCAGCAGGCCGACGGGGCTCTGCAGGCGGCGCAGGAAGGCCGCGGGGTTCGTGGTTCGAGTAGTAGCGGGCATGACAGGAGGGTATGGCCATGGTCGGCTCGGCTCCCGTGCGCCAGCCGAGGCTGTGCACTACCGGCAAGACGGCGACCGGGGGTGGGCAGGTCGAGAATAAGGTGGAGGTATGGCTGACATGGAATACCGCAGGCTCGGCAACTCAGGGCTCACCGTCTCAACGATCGGGCTCGGCTGCAACAACTTCGGGCGGGCGCAGACGGTTACGAGAACGCAGGAAGGCACGGATGCCGTCATCAACGCAGCCATCGATGCCGGAATCACCTTCTTCGACACGGCAGACATCTACGGCGCAGAGCGGGGATTGAGTGAGACCCTCATGGGCAACTCGCTCGCGGGTAGGCGCGACGACGTCGTGCTCGCCACGAAGTTCGGGATGGACATGGCTGGCGTGACTGGGGTCGATTGGGGTGCACGAGGGTCCCGACGGTACATCCGTCGATCCGTAGAAGCGTCGCTTCGCAGGTTGCAGACCGAGTGGATCGACCTGTACCAATTGCACGAACCAGACCCGCTCACCCCGATCGAGGAGACCCTGTCCACCCTCGACGACCTCATCCGTGAGGGGAAGGTGCGCTACATCGGACACTCCAACCTCGCCGGCTGGCAGATCACAGAAGCCGAGTTCACCGCCCAGTTGCATGGGCATCCGAAGTTCATCAGTGCGCAGAACGAGTACAGTCTGCTGGTGCGCGATGCCGAGGTCGAGGTGTTGCCAGCCGTACGCGCATACGGCCTGGGTTTCCTGCCGTTCTTCCCCCTCTACAACGGCCTGCTCACCGGAAAATTCACGAGGGACAACAGGCCGTCGAATGCGCGCATCACCGCGCAGAAACCGCACCTGCTCGAGGATGCGCCCTGGGACGGGCTTGAGGCATACGCCTCGTTCTGCGCTGATCGTGGGATCACGATGGTCGAAGCCACTTTCGCGTGGTTGCTCGCCCAGCCGAACCTCAGCAGCGTCATCGCCGGTGCGACGACTCCCGAGCAGGTCGCCCAGAATGCCGCAGCAAGCACCGCCTGGCGTCCGACCGACGACGAGGTACGACAGATCGCGGAGTTCTTCGACCCGGACCTCGCCTGACTCGCGCCGGGTCAGGGGACAGTGAGAATGACCTTGCCGAGACCGTGGCCGGTCTCGAGCAGCCGGTAGGCATCCTGCACCCGGTCGAGCGGGAAAGTCGCGAGGATCGGTAGCTGCAGTTCCCCGGATGCCACGCTGCGGGCGAGCCAGTCGAGCTCCTCGGCGTTCTTCTTGCCACCGCCGACCGTGCTGATACCCAGCTCATCCGAGTCGGCGATCGAGTTGATTCGCTCGGGAGGGATGCCCAGTTCGAGCCCGAGCAGAACGCTGCTGCGCCCGTGGTTGTCGAGCATCGCCGTGTAGCCGTGCGGCGAGGCGTCGCGCAGTCGCTGCAACTCTCCGTCGCCATACGCGACTGGGATCACACCGATCGAGCGCAGGAATGCGTGGCTGGCCTCGCTCGCGGTGCCGATCACGGTGGCTCCCGCGGCGCGTGCGAGCTGCGAGGCCACAATACCGACCCCGCCGGATGCCGCACTGACCAGCACGACATCTTTGGGCCCGAGTTCGAGCGCGTTCACAGAACGGATGGCGGTGTTGCCGACGAGCCCGATGCCCGCGGCCGCCTCCCATCCCAGCCCGGCAGGCTTGGCAGCGACGCGGTCTGCGGCCACTACGACATACTCGGCCTGCGCGGCGAAGGCGGTCCAGCCGAGCACCTCGGCTCCGACCTCGATTTCCGTCACGTCTGTACCGACCTCGTCGACGATGCCCGAGAATTCGAAGCCCTGGCCGCTCGGCAGCTTCCGTTCACCGTAGACGGCCCGTCTGGCCTTGCTGTCGTAGATATTGAGACCGGCGGCCTTCACGGCGACGCGCACCTGGCCGTCTGCCGCGTGCGGTTCTTCGACCTCGACCACCTGCAGCACATCGACATCTCCGTGCTCGAAGTACCTGACCGCCCGTGACATCCTGCCCCTTTCGCCCGGCCGTTCTCTGCGACCCCAACGAGACTATCCAACGAGGGGGATTCAATTTGTCGAGTGAGTGCTCACTCAGTTAGAGTCGACTGGTGAATCACACGATGGAAGCGGCGCCCATCGGGCGCGCGCGACCACTCCCGGCTGACGAGCGCAGGGCGATGATCATCCACGCCGTCACGCCGCTTCTGCTCGAACACGGGCGAGACGTCACCTCAAGGCAGATTGCCGAGGCCGCAGGCATCGCAGAGGGCACGATCTACCGGGCCTTCGGCGACAAGGAATCGCTCATCGAGGCGGTGATCCACCACTACCTCGACCCTGAGCCCATGCGGAATGCTCTGAGGCGCATCGACCGCAGCTTGCCGCTCGACGAGAAGATCTTCCAGATCGTCGCCGTCTCACGCGAACGATTCGCCACAGTGTTCCGCATCATGTCTGTGCTGGGCACAGAAAAACCACGACTGCCCTCCCAGCGTGCCGCGTACACGGAACTCGTCGCGGACTGTCTTGCCGGCGACGCAGAGCGCCTGCGCTGGGACCCAGAGCGCGTCGGCCAGGTGATCCGTCTCATCACCTTCTCCACCGCGTTCCCACAACTCAACGACGGCGTCGAATTCACGACGCAGGAACTCGCCTCGATCGTGCTTCACGGTGTGGTCGGCGGCCGCCAACCAGAAGAGGAACCCTGATGCTCCTTCGCATACTCCGTCGCTACCTGGGCGGGTATTGGCCGCTGCTGGTCGCTGTGGGCGTATTCCAGCTCGCCCAATCACTGGCATCGCTCTACCTTCCGAGCCTGAACGCCGACATCATTGACAAAGGGGTAGCGCAGGGAGACATCGGCTACATCATCGTGGTCGGCGGGATCATGCTGGGGGTCACCCTGCTCCAGGTGGCCTGCGCCATCGCCGCGGTGTACTTCGGCGCGAAGGTGGCGATGCTCCTCGGGCGTGACCTGCGGGCCGCCGTGTTCGACCAGGTCAGCACCTTCTCTGAACAAGAGGTGTCGAAGTTCGGCGCGCCGTCGCTCATCACCCGCACCACCAACGATGTTCAGCAGGTGCAGATGGTCACGCTCATGACCTGCACCCTGTTCGTGTCTGCCCCGATCCTCGCCATCGGTGGCGTCATCATGGCGCTGCAGCAGGATGTCGGGCTGTCGTGGCTCATGGCCGTCAGCGTTCCGGTGCTTCTGCTGTCGATCGGCGGCATCATCATCCGGATGGTTCCGCTCTTCCGGTCGATGCAGAAGAAGATCGACGCCGTCAACCGGGTGCTCAGGGAGCAGCTGATCGGCATCCGGGTGGTTCGTGCCTTTGTGCGCGAGCGGCAGGAGACCCAGCGCTTCGCCGAGGCCAACCGCGAACTCACCGATGTCGCGATCGGTGTCGGCAAACTCTTCGCGCTCATGTTCCCCATCGTGATGCTCGTGCTCAACGTGTCGAGCGTCGCCGTGATCTGGTTCGGCGGCCTTCGCGTGGCAGATGGTGACATCGAGGTGGGCACGCTCATGGCGTTCCTGCAGTACCTCATGCAGATCCTGATGGCCGTGATGATGGCGACTTTCATGGCCGTGATGTTGCCCCGGGCGGCCGTGAGCGCCGACCGTATCGGGGAGGTGCTCGAAACCGAGTCCTCGGTCGTGCCTCCCGCGAACCCGGTGACCGAACTGGCGGAACACGGCACCGTCGAGCTGGTGAACGCATCCTTCTCCTACCCGGGCGCCGAGCAGCCGGTGCTGCGCGACGTGACCTTCTCGGTCGGCGCGGGGCAGACGGTCGCCATCATCGGGAGCACGGGTGCGGGCAAGACCTCCCTGGTGAACCTTCTGCCGCGACTGTTCGACGCGACGGGCGGATCGGTGCGAATTGACGGTGTCGACGTTCGGGAGCTCGACCCAGACCTGCTGTGGAGTCGCATCGGGCTGGTTCCGCAGAAACCGTTCCTGTTCTCGGGAACCGTCGCCAGCAACCTTCGCTACGGCAACCCGGACGCCAGCGATGACGAACTGTGGGACGCCCTCGAGATCGCGCAGGCTCGCGACTTCGTCGAGGACATGGACGGGCAGCTGGATGCCGCGATCTCCCAGGGCGGAACAAACGTCTCCGGCGGCCAGCGGCAGCGCCTCGCCATCGCGCGTGCCCTTGTCAAGCGCCCCGAGATCTATGTCTTCGACGACTCGTTCTCTGCCCTGGACTCCGCAACGGATGCGCGGTTGAGGATGGCGCTCAGGCGGCGGGTGGCCGACGCGACCACCATCATCGTGGCCCAGCGAGTCGCGACGATCGTTGATGCTGACCGCATCATCGTGCTCGACGCCGGGGCGATCGTGGCGGAGGGAACGCACGATGAGTTGCTTGAGAGCAGTGAGACCTACGCCGAGATCGTCTCGTCGCAGTTGAGCGCGGAGGAGGCGGCATGAGCCGGGCAACTGACGAGACGAAGGAGACGCCTGTGGTGCGTCCACCCGTGCGTCGCGGGCCGGGCAGTGGTGGACCGTTCGGTGGCGCTGGCATGCCGGCAGAGAAGGCGATGGCGTTCTGGCCGTCGGCGAAGCGCCTGCTCGGCACGCTCGCGCCGGAGCGCTGGGGCCTGGTGTGGGTCTTCCTGCTCACGGTGGCCAGCGTGGTGTTCACGGTGATCGGCCCCAAGCTCCTCGGCAACGGAACGACCCTGATCTTCGAGGGGGCGATCTCTGCGACCCTTCCGGAGGGAGTGTCACAGCAGCAGATCATTGACGGCCTCCGCGCGAGCGGTGACAATCAGACTGCAGACCTACTGAGCGGCATGGAGCTGACCCCCGGCACTGGCATCGATTTCGTTGCGCTCAGCCAGGTGTTGTTCTGGGTGCTCGCTCTCTACATCCTCGCGTCGGTCTTCGGATGGCTGCAGGCCTACGTGCTCAACTTCGTCGTGCAGCGCACCGTGTACCGCCTGCGCGAGAGGGTCGAGTTCAAGATCAACCGGCTGCCGCTCAGCTACTTCGACCGGATGCCACGCGGTGAGCTGCTGAGCCGGGTCACCAACGACATCGACAACGTGGCGCAGAGCCTGCAGCAGACCCTGAGCCAGATGCTCAACTCCCTGCTGACGGTGATCGGCGTCATCGTGATGATGTTCATCGTGTCGCCGCTCCTGAGCGTGATCGCTCTCGTCACGATTCCGCTGACGGTGGTGATCACGGCGCTCATCGCGAAGCGGTCGCAGAAGCTGTTCGTCGCCCAGTGGAAGCACACCGGTGAACTGAACTCGCAGATCGAGGAGAACTTCACCGGCCACGCCTTGGTGAAGGTCTTCGGCAGGCAGCGCGAGGTGGCGAAGGTCTTCAGCGACAAGAACGAGGAGCTGTTCCAGGCAAGCTTCGGCGCCCAGTTCGTCTCCGGCATCATCATGCCGGCCATGATGTTCGTCGGAAACCTCGTGTACGTGGTGATCGCCGTGGTCGGTGGGCTGCAGGTCGCATCCGGCGCCATGCGCCTCGGTGACGTGCAGGCGTTCATCCAGTACTCGCGGCAGTTCACGCAGCCGCTCACACAGCTCGGCAGCATGGCCAACCTGGTGCAGTCCGGTGTCGCTTCGGCGGAGCGCGTTTTCGA
>Ga0180215_1002278_pt1 | contig 19601 bp, 18 predicted proteins | sample eDN3rd37CBELigBY_FD_128871 | JGI IMG/M metagenome (GOLD analysis project Ga0180215, IMG submission 128871) | Enriched backyard soil microbial communities from Emeryville, California, USA - eDNA 3rd pass 37_C BE-Lig BY (version 2) (version 2) | ecosystem: Environmental > Terrestrial > Soil >... | reverse complement strand
TCAATAAGGGTTCCCCGAGGGACGTGCATGGATCCTCACCTAGATACGCCTGGTGATATATCTCATGATATGCCACGGGGTCAACGCATCTGCAAAGCCGCCGCGCGCATTGGCAAGCGCGGGAAGCGGAGCGACGGCTGGCATCACGGGAACCGGCCGGACTGGTCCGCGCATGACCTCGTGACGGAACAGGCCGGCAAGACGCTGCCGCAATAGCGGGCGACAACAACTCAGCCGCCGGCGCAGCTGCCGATGACCATCGACCCTGAATCAAAACCGAGTGCAAGGGCTACGACCATGGCCAGCCGCATCCTTGTTTTCTACGGCTCCTATCGTTCCGACCGCGCAGGCATCCGGCTCGCCAATTATGTGGTCGAACGGCTGCGGCGTCGGGGCGACGACGTTGAGTTGATCGACGCCAAGGCGGTCGATCTTCCGATGCTCGACCGCATGTACAAGGAATACCCGAAGGGTCAGGCGCCGGAGCGCCTCGAACAGCTCGCGGACAAGATCCGCCGCGCTGACGGGTTCGTGTTCGTGACCGGCGAATATAACTGGGGAGTCCAGCCCGGGCTGAAGAATCTCACCGATCATTTCCTGGAGGAGTGGTTCTGGCGGCCCGCCGCGATTGTCAGCTATTCGGCCGGACGCCTGTCCGGGGTGCGCGCGGCAACCGCCTGGCACGGCACGCTCGCTGAAATGGGAATGGTGGTGATTTCCAGCACGATCAGCGTCGGTCCGATCGGTCAGACGTTGTCGGCCGATGGCGAACCCACCGGTGAGGGCGGTCAGGCCCTTGAGAGCGCGTTCCCGCGCTTTGCCGATGACCTCGCGTGGTGGGTGGAAGCTGCGAAGGCACAGCGGCAGCGCAAGCAGCCGCCCTATTGATCGGCGGGCGCAGATCGAACAAGCGCAATCTCAGAGCGTATCTGCGGCGCTGCCGGGTCTATGTCTCGACCGGAAAAGCGGCGCGCGGCGTGAACCGAAACGACGGGGCGCTCAGACATCGGGACAGTCCGACCGTTCACCCGTCTGTTCCGCCGAGCATTCATCCCCCGGATGGTGCCGGACGGCTTGAGCTGCGCCGCCGCCGGGGGAGGGGCTGTTCGCCGAAGTCGATGACGGAGCGACTGATGATGCGGCCCTCGGCGTCGATGCGCAGTCTCGCATGGCGCGATCCGCAAAACAGGTTCAGCCGGTAGGTGCCGCGATCGGCACCGATGCCGGTCTCGCACACGCTGGTGATGTGCCTGGTACGCATGAGCGTGGCGACATCGGCGGGATCAATACCGAGCAGTCCGCCGACCAGGGCTGCATCGAGGACGAAATCATTGCCATCGCGTTCGACGCTCGTCGCGGCGTCGGGCGGGCGCGCGGCACGGCTTGTCGTTGGCGTGGAAGGGTGCACTGAGCCGCTGCCCGCCGGCAATTGGGTCTTGATCGTTCGATCCGCAGACATCGCGCTTGCAAAGATGTACAAGGTATGTATCTTTACATCCAGCCGGATGCGATTGCAACGGCCTTGACCGGAGCGCCTGGAAAGATCGGAATGCAGGAAAACAATGACCGCAGGGCGCTGCTGACACGGCAGCTCAGCGAGCAGACTGGAATTGACGAGGCGATGATCGAGCGGCTCGTGCGGACCTTCTACGCGCGGGTGCAACAGGATCCGCTGATCGGGCCGATCTTCGCGGCGAGAGTGGAGGATTGGGAGCGGCACATGGTCAAGCTGTGCGACTTCTGGTCCTCGGTTGTCCTGATGTCGGGGCGCTATCACGGCCAGCCGATGCAGATGCATGCCAGGCTTCCGGTCGACGGCTCGCATTTCGATCGGTGGCTTGCGTTGTTTGAAGCGACCGCGTCGGAACTCTGTCCGCCGCGGGCGGCAGCTTATTTTTGTGAACGGGCGCGCCGGATTGCCGACAGCCTCGAAATGGGAATCGCAACGCAGCAAGGGCGCATCCATGAGCCGCGTCATTCCGTCAGGGCGGTTGCCATCGGCCAATAGCGGCGGGCAGCGGCTGGTCTTGGCCGTGAAAGCGGCAGCGTGCGGGAGCGAAGCGCGAGCCTCGTGCGTGCTGGACGGCGCTGCCGCGAGCCGCGATGCCTCGACGCCGATGAGGGCATGACATGGTGCAACCGTTCCAGCCGACCGCCTCGTCTCTTGCGGATGCCATTCTGTCAACTTCGTCCGACGCCATTCTTGCGACCGACACGCAGGGCGTGATCGGCTTCTGGAATCCGGGTGCGGAGCGCATCTTCGGATTTACGGAAGGGGAGGCGATCGGCGCTTCTCTCGATCTGATCATCCCCGAACGGTTACGACAGCGGCATTGGGACGGCTGGAAACGCGTCATCGAGACGGGCCAGACGCGCTATGGCGCGGGCGACCTGCTCGCGGTTCCTGCCATCACCAAAGAGGGGCGCCAGATCTCGGTTGAGTTCACGATCGTCTTGCTTTACGCGCCCGATCGCCGGGTTTCGGGGGTGGGCGCGATCTTGCGCGATGTGACGGCGCGGTTCGAAGAGACGCGACGGCTGAGGCGAGAACTGGCTGCGTTCGCAGCTTCGGCACATGCCGATGCATCACCCGCCTGATGGCTGCTCTGGACCACGGCGCGCGGTCGCAGGCTCGCATCCGAAAGGTGCCGGCTGCCGGCCGGATTTCACGATATTTGAGAGGACGCGTCCGTTGTGATCAGCGGGCCCCGGCGGCCAAGCGAGGCGGCGGGCTTTGCGGCATGAAAGTCCGGGCGCTGGAGCATCAGGTCGGCAAGTGTGTATCGATCGAGTGTTGCGATGAAGTTGCCCAGCGCCTCGTTGAGCATGATGGGCAGCTTGCAACAGCCGGTGACGATACACTGATTGCCGGTGGCAAAGCATTCCACCAGAGCGAAGTCCGGCTCGGTGGCGCGTATGACCTCGCCCACCACGATCGCCTTCGGAGCCTTGGCCAGCATGAAGCCGCCCGAGCGGCCGCGAACCCCCCGCAGGAAGCCTTTGCGGACGAGAATATTGACCACCTTCATCAAATGCGCGCGCGATATCTGATAGGTGCGCGCCGTCTCCTCGATGGTGATGAGCTTGTCGCCGGAGGCGGCAGCGTACATCAGCACGCGAAGCGCATAGTCGGATAAGGTTGTCAGGCGCATAACGCATCCATTGCGAATGGAGACCGCTGCTTGTCGCAGCAGCGGATCAGTTCGCGTGCTCCGTTCAAATCAGCAGGCCGACCGCAAGCGCGCCGACCAACGCCCATGCGAAAGAGTTGATCAGCATGCGCAGCAGGTCGCGGTTGTCGGCCTCGCCGATGCCGAATGCGTTGCACGCCAAATCGCCCGGCAACAGCAGAACTGTAGCGAAGGCATTGATGATCGATGCTGCATGTCCCATCGCGGGTCTCCATGGCTAGACCGACGATAGCAACGCTCTCCGCTAAAAGCAATATGCAGCATGCATCTTTATAGGCCAGCGGTTTTCAGACACTCGCAAGGGCCAGCCGACCTTCGCTTTGACTGCAGTCGTCATCTCGGTGCGCGATCCGCGATCGCGGAGAAATTTCGCGACGGATGGTGGTGATCGCTATTGCGACCGTCGCAATGGAAGCACCAGCAAGAATGCGATGACCGACGATGCGAGCATGATGGGGAAGACCACATCATAGCTGTTGGTGGAATCGAAAACAGCGGAGCCGAGATAGGCGCCGAGGCCGCCGAACATATGATGCACCAGGGTGATCAGGCCGGTCAGCGAGCCCAGATGGCGCAGCCCGAAAAGGTTCGAGACAAACAGAACGGTCAGCGGGGCCGTGACGAGGAACGTCGCGCCAAAGGCGAGCGCAAACAGAGTGACGGAGACTGGCGACTGGTCCAGCATGAGCAGTCCGAACGCAAACATGCGCAAGACGAACGAGGCCGCGGTCGGCCAGACCGGCCCAAAACGATCGCTGAGCGCCCCTGCCGCAAACACGCCGGCGAGCGCCACAAGGCCCATCACCGCCAGAAGATTGCCGGCGACGAGAGTGCCGAGGCCGCGGTCCTGGGCGAAGGCGACAATGTGCGTCGACACGAAGAAGTCGTCGAAGCCGCAAATGGCATAAACGGCAAGCAGGAGCCAGAATTGCCGGGTTCGCGCCGCCTCGGCCACGCCCATGCCCTCGGATGGTCGCGCTTCGGCCGGACCGGCCTGCGTTTTCGGAACCGCCCAGAGAAGCAGCGGCACCAGCGCCAGATGGGCGAGGCCGAGCAGCACATACACGGTCTGCCAGCTCATGCTGACGAGCACGGCCGCCAGCGCCGCGATCATCGCCAATTGGCCGAGGCTGAGCCCGGATATCGCGATGGAATTGGCCAGCCCGGTCCGGCCGGGGAAGGTTCGCGTCACCATGACGCCGACCGGGATGACCGAGGCCACGCCGTTGCCGATCGCAAAAATGACGCCGTAGAACACAAGCGCATGCCAGGGTGCCGAGATGACGCTCATGAATCCGATGCCGACCCCGGCGATGAGCGTTCCCGCGATGAGGATCGCGCGCGGCCCGCTTCGGTCTGCGAAATAGCCCGCCAGGAACATGGCGATGGCCGAGACCACCTGGAACGCCGCAACAGCCAGTCCAAGATCGCTGCGATCCCAGCCGAAGTGTTCGACAATGGGCTTGAGGGTGAGGCCGATCGCAAAGCGAGCCCCGCCCCCGACAAACAGCACGAGAAAGCCGGCAAGCAGCGCAAGAGCCGTTGCTGCGGTGATGAATGGGGCCCGAGGCAGGTTGCTCACCGGCTGTCAGAGTTTATGGCGCCGCGGCGAGCGCGACTGAGCCGCAAATGGTAGAATCGTGTTGCGACCGTATCATCGGCATTCTTCACGAGACAATACGGCGCTGCCATGCGGTACGCGCGCCGTCCTGATCTGTTCAGGAGGTCGCATCGGCTTTGCGCAAAGAACCGCCGCGCCGTGACGCTCACCGGCTGAAGGCGAGCGTCGGCAACCAGAGGATCAGGGCAGGGAACGCGATCAGCAGCGCAATCTTGATCAGGTCCGCGAGCACGAAGGGAATCACGCCGCGGTAAATCGCGCTCATGCGCTCATCCGGCACCAGCGCCTTCATGACGAAGAGGTTCATGCCGAACGGCGGCGTCAGCACGCCGAGCTCGACCAGAACCACCATCATGATGCCCCACCAGATCGGATCGTATCCAAGACTCTGGACAATCGCCGAGGCGATGCCGGCCGTGACGATCATGATCGCGAAGGAGTCCATGATCGTGCCCAGCACGATGAAGACGCCGATCAGAAGCACGATCACCGACAGGTTGGAAAGGCCAAGGCCGGTCAGCGAGTTGAGCAGCGTCTGCGGCAGGCCCGAGGTGCCGAAAAAGAACGAGATCACCATCGCGCCGATGATGACGAAATAAAGCATCGAAGTTGAGCGGGTCGATTCTCCGATCACCTCTCCGAGAGTCGCGCGGTTCAACTTGCCGCGATAGACGCAGATCACAAAGGCAATGGTTGCGCCGACCGCCGCCGCTTCGGTCGCGGTGAAGAAGCCAGTATAGATGCCGCCGATGACGACGCCGAACAGCACGAAAACGCTCTGGCAGCCGTAGAGAGCCTGCAAGAACTCCCTGAGATCGAAAGGCGCGCGTCCGGGCGCGATCTTCGGCCTGAAGGCGACCCAGATCATGATCGTCGCGGCGTAGAGGACGATCGTCAAAAGGGCAGGGATCAGAACGGCGATATAGAGCCGGCCGATCGATTCCTCGACAAGGATCGCGTACAGCACGATGGCGGTCGAAGGCGGGACCAGCTGGCCGAGCGTGCCACCGGCGGCGATGCTCCCGGTGGACAGCGGCATGGAATAGCCGCGCTGCTTCATCTCCGGGATGGCGACGCTGCCGATCGTCGCGACGGTGGCAAGAGAGGAACCCGTCAGCGCGCCGAAGCCGGCGCAGCCGCCGACGCTTGCAAGCGCGAGGCCGCCGCGGAGCGGCGCGAATGTCGCATGGGCGAGGCGGTAGATGTCGGAGGACATGCCGGCCACTCCCGCCAGCGCCCCCATGATCATGAACAACGGCAGCACCGCCAGATCTTCGCTGGTGATCAAACCGACGGTCTCCGAGCCGAGAATGGTCAAAGCCGTCGGAAAACCCATCAGCACGCCGGTGCCGATCAGCGCGGAAATCACCAGCGCTGCGGCGATCGGGACGAACAGCAGGATGAGCACCCAAAGCAGGAAAAAGATCGAAATTGAAAAGGCGGTGCTTGCGCCGGACAGGACCGGCTGCATCTCGGTTGCGCCGAAATAGACCGCGCCCGCGAGCAGTGCGGCGGCCGCGAACATCGCAGCGGCGATGGCGTAAACGCGCGGGTCGCGCGGACGCTCGCCCGTCTTTGCGGCTTTTTCTGCCGTGCCCGGATGCAGCCGTTCGGAAATCATCGCCAGAATGACGACGACCTGGATCGGAATGCAAAGGGCAAAGAAAAGCGAAATCGCCAGGAGGAATGGCCAGAGCGGCCATTGCAGGACGATCGTGATCTTGCCGATATTGAGCGCTTCAAAGCTGTAAACGAAAACCTGCCAGCTGGTCAGACAGAGGATCAGCAGAAACAGCACCTGGCCAAAGATGCGAAACCATTCGGCCGTGCGATCACTGACCAGGAGCTTGATGAAGTCGATCTCCAGACTTGCGCGTTGCGCAAGTCCGCTGACGAGGACCGCGGCGATCGCAACCGCGAAGATCGTGCCCAGAAATTCGTTGGAGCCGGCGATCGGCGAATTGAAGATCGAGCGCAGGACCACCACGTCCAGCGTGGTGAGAACGCCGATGATCAGCATTCCCACCACCCCGACGAATGCGGCCACGCGGCTGATGGCGTTGGATAAGGCTTCAACGCGGGCCAGCATTCGGTCGTGCATGGGACGAAGGTCCGCCGGTTGTTATTGCGCTTCGGCCTTGGCCTTCTCGAACTCGACCTTGAATTGCTCAAGGACCTTCTTGCCGTCCGGCGTGTCGGCGACCCATTGCGCCTGGACCGGCTGCAGCGCCTTGTTCCAGAGCGCCTTCTGCTGCGCGTCGAGTTCGACGACGTTGTACTTTCCCGTGTTCTTGAGGATCGAGTCGCGCAGGTTGTGCGACAGCTTCTCGAGACCATCGCCGATCTGGCGCGACATGCCGGCGCCGATATGCTTGTCGAGAATCTTTTTGCCCTTCTCGGAGAGCTTCGCGTAGGCCCTCGGATTCATTACGATGAAGCCGGACGGCGCACCGAGCGAAACGCCCGTGACATAGTCATTGGTCACTTCGGTCAGCCGGAACGCGCCCATCATGATCCAGTTCGCGATCGCCGAATCGACGACGCCCCGGCTGAGCGCCTGATAGACTTCGGTCGCCGACAGCGAGATCGGCGAGCCGCCGAGCGCCGTCGCAATATCGCCGGACAATTTGTCGGCTGACCGGATTTTGTGACCCTTGACGTCCTCGAGCGTTGCGATCTTCGACTTCGAGGCCAGACCCTGGACGGGAAGGGCAACCAGTCCCAGCACCTTCACGTTCTTGTATTCGTCGGCCAGCAGCCCGCTTTCATAAAGCTTCCACAGCGCCGATGAGGCCGCGCCGGCCTGCGTGTCTTCGACCAGCGCCGGCAGGGTGATCACCGATGTTTTCGGGAATGGAAGGCCGACGGTGCCGTGCAGCGCCCAGCCGATATCGACGACGCCGTTGAGTGTGCGCTCCCACACATTGCGGCTGTTGGCGAGTTCGAGGCCGTAAACCTGAATCCTGAACTCACCCTTGGCGTCCTCGTTGACCTTGTCCGCCCAGGGCTTGAACACGCGCTGCGCGGTCGCATTCTCGAGCGGAACGGTGGCGGCGAATTTGAGCACGGTTTCGGCTTTCGCGGCCCCGCCGAACATCGGCAGCGCCAGCGCGCCGGCCAGCAACAGCGTGCAGGCCGCGTCCAACAGTCGCGGCCGGCGGCTGCGATCGCGAATCTCAAGGTTGATAGTCATTGAAGTCCTCCACTCTGACTTGTGTTTTGCTGGCTTGTCTTTGCTTTCGACACTTGGGCGTCATCGGCGTCTCGATGTCCGATCACTCTATATCGCGGTGTTCCGGCAAACTGCGCAATCCTCTGTGTCTTGTCACTGCGTCAAATGTCCTTGCCAGCCGATCCGTTGCGAGATGCGCGTGGCGGTGGCGCATAAGTCGTCGATAACCGGGTTCGGACGCACGACAAGGCTGGGCTGATTGCTCACGAGCGACATCGCCGCGCGCAATTCGCCTTGCGGATCGAAAATGGGCGCGGCGATCGCACGGATGCCATGAAACACCTGCCCGTCGATTGAGGCAAATCCGTCGCGACGCACCTCGGCCGCCGCCGCCGCGATGTCCTTCGCCGTCGGCTTGTTCTGTTCGCGCTTGGCCAGTTCCGTTCGGAGGATCGGCTTGACCTGGGATTGCCGCTGGTGGGCAAGGAACAGCCGGCCCGCGGCGGAATCGTACAGCGGCAACACCGCGCCGAGCCGCAGGTCCGAGAGGAGAGGCGCCTGGCTGTTGTGGATACGCACGATGGTGACGCCGTAATCGCCCCAGACCGACAAGTGACCGTCGATATCCACGCGCGCCACCAGTTGCCGGAATTCGTCGTCGGCAATCTGGATGAAATCCGCGCGGTTGAGCGCGGCCATGCCGAGGCGCAGCGCGAAAGTGCCGAGATCGTAGTGACCGGTTTCGGGGTCCTGCTGCACCAGCGAAGCGCGGATGAAACTCGTCAGATAGCGATGCGCCATGCTCGGCGACATGCCCGACATCTGCGACAGCGTGCGCAGCGGCAGCGGCTTGCGGGACGCAATGAAGGTCTCCAGCAGCTTTGTCCCCTGCTCGACGGATTGAATGCCCTTGCGCTGAGCGGCCATGGGTTTCATTTGCTATTAGGCAAAGAATTTGTCAATGAGAAACGCGGCCGCGGATGCGGCCGGGTCAATCGCAACCGTCCGGGCGGGGCTGCCAGGCGCCCGGACACAGCGTGGTTCGGAGTGAAAGTCTCAGATGCTGCCCTCAAAAATCCCATCCTCCCAACGCCTGCGCCTCGCCGCCGATATCGGCGGCACGTTTACGGACGTGGCGGCGTTTGATGAATCCTCGCGCCGGTTGCTTCTGGGCAAGAGCCTGTCGACGCCACGGGCGATGGTTGAGGGCATCGAGGCGGGGGTCGCCAAGGCGGGCACCGCCTTTTCCGAGGCCGCGCTGTTCCTGCATGGCTCCACGGTCGCGATCAACACGATGCTGGAGCGGACCGGCGCCAAGACCGCTTTGATCACCACGCGCGGCTTTCGCGACGTCTATGAGATCGGGCGGATCAACAGGCCGGACGCCTACAACCTGTTCTTTCAAAAGCACGTGCCGCTGGTTCCGCGCGCGCTGTGCTTCGAGGTGACGGAGCGCTTGTTCGCCGACGGCCGGGTGCACAAGCCGCTCGACGAATCCGAACTGATGGCGATCGCCGATCAGCTCGAGCGCGAAGGCATCGAAGCGGTCGCGATCCTGTTCCTGCATTGCTATCGCAACCCCGTGCATGAGTTGCGCGCCAAGGAACTGCTGCAAGAGCGCCTGCCGAATGTCTTCGTCTCGACCTCGCACGAATTGTCGCAGGAATATCGCGAGTTCGAGCGTTGCTCGACGGTGGTGGCGAATGCTTTCGTCGGTCCGCGTGTGCAGCGATACCTGACCGAGATCGGCCAACGAATCACCTCGGAAGGATTTAACGGCACGTTCCTCGTCGTTCAGTCGACCGGCGGGCTGTTCGAGCTCGACAAGGCGCGCCGCGAATGCATCCGCATTCTGGAATCGGGGCCGGCATCGGGTGTCATCGGCACCCAGGCGCTGTGCCATGCGCTCGGCATGCCGAACGCCATTGCATTCGACATGGGCGGCACGACGGCAAAGGCCGGCGTCATTCAGGACGGTCGCGCCCTGACCACCGGCCATGCATTGATCGGAAGCTATGACCGCGCGCTGCCGATACAGGTTCCGACCATCGACATTTTCGAGGTCGGCACCGGCGGCGGTTCGATCGCCCGGGTCGAGCATGGCGGCGCGCTGCATGTCGGTCCGCGCAGTGCAGGCGCAGAGCCTGGTCCCGCCTGTTACGGCAGAGGCGGCGACGAACCGACCATCACCGACGCCAACCTTCTCCTCGGGCGGCTTGGCGCCGACCGCTTTCTGGGCGGCGAGATGCGGCTCGACGTGGAGGCTGCCGAGCGTGCGATGCACGACAAGGTGGCCAAGCCGCTCGGTCTCACCACGACCGAGGCCGCGAACGGAATCCTGCGGATCGCCGCGACCAAGATGTCATACGCGGTCAAGGGCGTGACGACGGAGCGCGGCCTTGACGCCGGCAGCTTCGCGCTTGTGGCCTATGGCGGCGCCGGCCCGCTGCATGCGACCGCGGTCGCACGCGAGATCGGCATCCGCAAGGTGATCATCCCGCGTGCGCCGGGGCATTTCTCGGCATTCGGAATGCTGTTCGCCGATCTGCGTTACGATTTCGTGCGGACATGGTTCACGGCGCTGGAGACGCTGGATTTCGAGCGCTTCGAGATGGTTTATCGCGAACTCGAGGCCGAAGGGCGCGAAGCCATCGCATCGTCGTCGGTCGCGCCCAAGGAGGTCGTCGTGCAGCGGGCGCTCGACATGCGCTATGTCGGGCAGGAACACACCGTCACGGTGGACATCCCGCAAGAGCATTTCGACCGGCAGGACCGCGCGACGATCAAGGCGCTGTTCGACGCCGTGCATGCGCAGCGTTACGGCACCTCTGCACCGGCCGAGCCGGCGGAAATCGCAAGCCTGCGCACGACCGTAACCGGCGTCGTCGAAAAGCCCGGCATCGAGCAGATCGCAAACGGCAGCGAAACGCCGCCGGCCGAGGCCCATACCGGGACCCGCAAGGCGTTCTTCGAGGCAACCGGCTTTTGCGAGGTGCCGACCTTCGCACGCGGCAAGTTGCTGGCGGGCAATCGCATACAGGGGCCGGCATTGATCGAGGAACATGCGTCGACCACGGTGGTGATGCCGGGCGACCGGCTCGATGTCGACGCGATCGGCAATCTGACGATCAGCATTGATGGAGCGCAGTGATAGCGATGACCAAGCGCAACAAGACTTCCGGCAAGAATTCCGGCAAGACTTCCGGCAAGACTGCGGCCGATCCGGTTCTGGTCGAGATCGTGCGCAACGGCGTGATGGCGGTGACCGAGGAAATGAAGGTCAACCTCATGCGCACTGCCTACAACATGATCATCTACGAGGCGCTGGATTTCACCGTCGGCATCTTCACCAAGGACGGCGACACGGTGTCCATCGGGCTCGGCCTGCCGATGTTCATCCGCGGCATGTCCGAGACCGTGAAGGCGAAGATCCGGCATTTCGAGAAGGAAGGCTTCCAGCCGGGCGATATCCTGCTGACCAACGATGCCTATATTACCGGCAGCCACCTCAACCATCTCACCTTCACGGTGCCGGTTTTCCACGAAGGTAAGCTCGTCGGCTTTTCCTGCTGCATGGCGCATTGGCCGGATGTCGGCGGCACGCTTGGCGGCGTGACCACGGATATCTTTTCCGAGGGCCTGCAGATCCCGATCGTCAAATATGCGCGCGCCGGCGTCGTCAATCAGGAGATCCACGAGATCATCCGCATGAACGTGCGCCTGCCGGAACGTGCGATGGGCGATCTGCGCGCGCAGGTCACCGCGATCAAGACCGGCGAGCGGCGGTTCCTCGAACTGCTCGATCGCTACGGGCAGCAGCCGGTCCTCGATTGCATCGACGTGCTGATGGACCACGCCGAAGTGGTCGCCCGTGAACGCACGCTCGCCATTCCTGACGGCATCTATGAAGCCGAGAGCTTTATGGACGACGACGCCGTCGAGATCGGCAGGCGCATACCGATCCGGGTGAAGGTGATCGTCTCGGGCGACGAGATGACCGTCGACCTGACCGATGTCTCGAAACAGGTGAAGGGCTTCTACAATTCCGGCCCGACCACCGGCATCGCCTGCGCCCAGGTGGCGTTCAAGTGCATCACCTCGCCGACCGGCTATCCCGTCAATGACGGCGCGTTCCGCAATCTGAATGTGATCCTGCCGCCGGGCAGCATCGTGAGCGCGGTGCGTCCGGCGCCGATGCGCTGGTGGATGAGTTTCCCGATGACGGTCGTCGACACGATTTTCAAGGCGCTGTCGAAAGCCATCCCCGATCAGGTGATCGCCGGGCACCATGCCGACCTGTGTGTGGCGTTGCTGGACGGATTCTATCCCGACACCGAGAAGCTGTTCATCACCAGCTTCGGGCCTCTCGGCGGCGGCTGGGGCGCCAAGCGGGGAGAGGATGGCGTGTCGGCCACCGTCTGCATCAATGACGGCGATACGCATAACAGCCCGAACGAGCAGTTCGAGGCCAAGTATCCCGTCATGGTCGAGAGCCTGTCGCTGATTCAGGATTCCGGCGGGCCGGGCCGCTATCGCGGGGGTCTCGGTGTCGAGACCGTGGTGCAGGCGATCTCCGATTTCAACGTCAACGCGCAGATCGAGCGGGCGGTCTGCCTGCCCTGGGGCCTCGAGGGCGGTCTCGAAGGCACCGGCAACGAGATGCTGATGCGGCGCGACGGCGTGATCGAAGACGACGTGCCGAACGCCAAGCTGTTCCGCGCAAAGGTCAAGGCCGGAGACGCGTTCATCCTGCGGTCGGGCGGTGGCGGCGGATTCGGCTCGCCGCTGGAGCGCCCCGTTGAGGACGTGCAGCACGACGTCCGGCAGGGCTATGTCTCGCTCGATGCGGCGCGCAACTATTACGGCGTGGTGCTGGACGCCGATACGCTGGCGGTCGATGTCGCAGCCACCGAGCGCCAGCGCCGCGACCTGCTGGAGGTGCATCGTGAGAGGGTCTCCCGGCAGGGCGAAGTGCCGCAGCGGATCGCGCGCCGCACACTTGACACATTGCCCGAGGGCCACCTGCCGATCCGGTGCCTGCTGCCGTCCTGTTGCGGGCGCTGGCATGTTCCGCGCGGCTTCGAGGCCGCTGAGGTCATGCCATAGCCGCGATCACCCGCAAGGGTTCGTTGCAATCCCCGTTCGGTCGCCTTAGGGCGTCCGAACGATTGGGACGGCACGATATCAAGCTTGTTCGAAGCGGCCGCGGTCCGGCCGCGGCGCGCGTTGGCGAGCGGTTCGCCTCGCCGCCGGCGCCCGCGACCGCGTTGTGCTTGCGCTGACTGTACCGAACCATAAGGATACGAAATACGGATTCCCGAGGTGAGCCGGTCAGCGAATGGCGACGTCATCTGCCGCTTTGCTTATTGTTCTTATGGCGCTGCCCTTTGCCGGCAGTGTCGTCGCCGCCTGTTTCCCCTCGAATGCCCGCAGCGCCGAAGCTTACCTGTCTGGCGGGGTGACGCTGATCGCGTCCGTGATCGTCGTCTGGCTGTATCCGCAGGTCACTGACGGCAGGCTCGTCGAATACAAGGCATCTTGGCTTCCGGAACTCGGCCTCGATTTCCACCTGCGACTGGACGGCTTCGCCTGGGTGCTGGCCGCGCTCATCGCCGGCATCGGGTTCCTGGTCGTCCTCTATGCCCGCTACTATATGTCGCCGGCCGATCCGGTGCCGCGCTTCTTCTCGTTTCTGCTGGCATTCATGGGCGCAATGCTCGGGATCGTGCTTTCGGGCAACCTGATCCAGCTGGTTTTCTTCTGGGAACTGACCAGCCTCTTTTCCTTTCTGCTGATCGGCTACTGGCATCACAATGCCCAGGCGCGCGATGGCGCGCGGATGGCGCTGATCATCACCTCCGCCGGCGGCCTGTGCCTGTTCGCCGGCGTTCTCATCGTCGGACATATCGTCGGCAGTTACGACCTGAACCGCGTCCTCGCTGAAGGGGCGGCGATCCGCGCCCACCCGCTCTACATTCCGGCGCTTGTCCTGGTCCTGATCGGCGCCCTGTCAAAGAGCGCGCAATTTCCATTCCATTTCTGGCTGCCGCACGCCATGGCCGCGCCGACGCCGGTCTCTGCTTACCTTCACTCCGCCACGATGGTGAAGGCCGGCGTGTTCCTCCTGGTCCGCCTCTGGCCGGCGCTTGGCGGGACCCACGAGTGGCTGTGGCTTGTATCCTCGGCCGGGCTCGTGACCTTCGTTCTCGGGGCTTACGTGGCGGTGTTCCAGCAGGACCTGAAGGGTCTTCTGGCCTATTCGACCATCAGCCATCTCGGACTGATTACCTTGCTCATCGGTCTCGACACCCCGCTGGGGCTGGTCGCCGCCGTCTTCCACATGATGAATCATGCGATTTTCAAAGCGTCGCTGTTCATGGCCGCCGGCATCATCGACCACGAAACCGGCACACGCGACATCCGCCGCCTGAGCGGCCTGTGGCATTTCATGCCGGTCACGGCAGCGCTCGCGATGGTGGCCGCCGCGGCCATGGCGGGTGTTCCGCTGCTGAACGGCTTTCTGTCCAAGGAGATGTTTTTCGCCGAGACGATCGAAACCCACGACAATTCGCTGCTCGACCAGGCCTTGCCCTATGTCGTCACCGTCGCCAGCATGTTCACGGTCGCCTATTCGCTGCGCTTCATACGCGACGTATTTTTCGGTCCGCCGCCGGAGGATTTGCCGCGTACGCCGCACGAACCGCCTTTTCTCATGCGCTTTCCGGCCGGAGTTCTCGTGCTGGCCTGCGTGCTGATCGGAATTGCGCCGGCGCTTACGATCGGACCGTTGCTCACCACGGCGCTGCACGCGGTCCTTGGTCCGACGCTTCCCGCATACAGCCTTGCGGTCTGGCACGGCTTCACGCCGGAATTGCTGATGAGCCTCGTGGCGATCGCCGGCGGCGTCGCCGCCTATCTGATGTTGCGTCCCTATCTGCTGACGGGCGACGGCCCGCCGCTGTTGCGGCATATCGAGGGGCGGCGCATTTTCGAGCGTGCGCTTGTCATCCTTTCATGGCGGATGGCACGGTGGCTGGAGACTGTGCTGGGCACGCGGCGCCTGCAGCCGCAACTGCAGCTCCTCGTTGGTGCTGCGCTGCTGGCCGGTATCGCTCCGTTCTACGCGCGCGGAATGGTGCGCGAGGGGCCAGCCTGGACCTCGTTCGATCTTGCCTTCGCGATGATCTGGGGGGTCGGCATCGCCTGCGCCCTCGCGGCGGCCTATCAGGCCAAATTCCACCGCCTTGCCGCGCTCATTCTGCTTGCCGGCGCCGGTCTCGTCACATGCCTCAGCTTTGTGTGGCTCTCGGCGCCGGATCTGGCGCTGACGCAGCTCGTTGTCGAGACGGTCACGACGGTCCTGCTGCTGCTCGGCCTGCGCTGGCTGCCAAAGCGGGTACGCGACTTGGACGACAGCACAACGCTCATCCGGTGGTATCGCGTCCGCGACTTCGGCATCGCGGTCGCTGCAGGAGCAGGACTGGCTACGCTCGCCTATGCGATCATGACCAGCCATCCGCCCGACTCGATTTCCCGGTATTTCGTCGAAAACGCCTATGTGCAGGGCGGCGGCGCCAACATCGTCAATGTGATCCTCGTGGACTTCCGCGCCTTCGATACCTTCGGCGAGATCACGGTTCTCGGCATTGTCGCAATCACCGTCTATGCGTTGCTGCGGCGCTTCCGTCCGGCCCCCGAGAGCATTCCGATCCCGGAACAGCAGCAGGAGCAGAACCGCTATGATGAAGCCCATCCGCAGCGCGACATCGGCGATACCGCAAGGGACGCGATGGCGGTACCGGCGCTGATGATGGCGATGCTTTTTCCGATTATCGGCGCGGTCGCCGCTTTCCTGCTGCTGCGCGGTCACGACTTGCCGGGCGGCGGCTTCGTCGCCGGCGTCACCATGGCCGTGGCCTTCATCCTCCAGTACATCGCGCGCGGGACCGTATGGGTGGAAGCGCGGCTGCGCGTTCTGCCGGTGCGGTGGATGGGCGCAGGCCTGCTGCTCGCCGCCGGCGTCGGAGCGGGAGCCTGGCTGTTCGGTCGTCCGTTCCTGAGTTCGTCATTTTCCTACGTCGACATTCCGCTGATCGGTCCCGTTCCGATCGCCAGCGCGCTGCTGTTCGATATCGGCATTTTCGCACTCGTGGTCGGCGCGACCGTTTTGATGTTGATCGCACTCGCTCACCAGTCGGTGCGCAGTCACCGGCCGCGGGCGGCGGCGCGTGGCGCGATCGCGCCGGACGCACCTGCACCAGCCGAGGCGCGATAATGGAGATCGTGCTCGCCCTCGGCATTGGCGTCTTCACCGGATCGGGCGTGTGGCTGATTCTGCGGCCGCGCACGTTCCAGGTGATCATCGGCCTGTCACTGCTCTCCTACGCGGTGAACCTCTTCATCATCGCCATGGGCCGGCTGCGCACCGAGGCCGCACCGGTCCTGGCGATGAAAGGCGTGGGGGACCCCGCGCAGTTCGCCGATCCCTTGCCGCAGGCGCTGGTCCTCACCGCGATCGTCATCAGCTTCGCCACCACGGCCCTGTTCCTGGTAGTTCTGCTGGTTGCGCGCGGTCTGACCGGGACCGACCATGTCGACGGGCGGGAGCCGGAATCGTGAGCGGCTTCGCCACGCATCTCATTGTCGCGCCCGTGCTGCTGCCGCTGGTCGCCGGCGCGATCATGCTCGCCATGGGCGGCGAACGTCACCGCACCCTCAACGCCGCGATCAATGTCGTCGCGACCTTCGCGCTTGTCGGGATTTCCATCGTGCTGCTGCGGGCTGCCGATGTGGCCCCCGGCGGGGTCGCGGGCGTGTACCGTCTCAGCGACTGGCCGGCTCCCTTCGCGATCGTGCTTGTTGCCGACCGCCTCGCCGCCATCATGCTCCTGCTGGCGAGCCTGCTCGCCGCGGCGTCCGTCGTATTCTCGCTCGCGCGCTGGCACCGGATGGGCGTTCTTTTCCACCCGCTGTTTCAATTCCTGCTGATGGGAATCAACGGCGCATTTCTCACCGGCGATCTTTTCAACCTGTTCGTTTTCTTCGAAGTCCTGCTTGCCGCTTCGTATGGTCTGGCGCTGCACGCGTCCGGCACGCCGCGCGTCGCAGCCGGTCTGCACTATATCGCCATCAACCTTGCTGCTTCGCTGTTGTTTCTGATCGGCGTCAGTCTGATCTACGGTGTCGCCGGCACGCTCAACATGGCCGATCTCGCCTCGCGCATTCCAGCGATCCGCGCGGAGGACCGTCCGTTCCTGGAAGCTGGCGCCGGCATTCTCGGCATCGCCTTTCTGGTCAAGGCGGGAATGTGGCCGCTCTGCTTCTGGCTGCCCAGCACTTATTCCGCCGCGCCGCCGCCGGTCGCATCGCTGTTCGCAATCCTGACCAAGGTCGGCGTCTATATCGTGCTGCGGCTCTGGCTGCTGCTGTTTGGCGTTGAGGCGGGCGCGTCGGCCTGGTTTGGCGGCGAATTGCTGCTGGCAGGGGGGCTGGCGACCATCGCATTCGGCGCGATCGGCAGTCTCGCCTCGCAGGGCATGGCGCGACTGGCCTCCTTTTCGGTCCTGGTGTCGTCAGGCACCGTGCTCGCCGCCATCGGCATGGGGCAGGTCGGAGTGACGGGCGGAGCCATTTTCTATCTGGTGAGTTCGACACTCGGCCTCGCCGCATTCTATCTGCTGATCGAGCTTGTGGAGCGCGGACGCGAGCCGGGCGCGGACGTGCTGGCGGTGACCCGCGAACTTTACGGCGAGGAAGGCGAGGAAGAAGACGAACTCGACGAGGCGGAGGAGGTGGGCATTGCGATCCCGGTGACGATGGGCGTCCTTGGCATCGGCTTTCTGGCCTGCGCGCTGGTCATATCCGGGCTGCCGCCGCTGTCGGGATTCGTCGCCAAATTCGCCCTCATGACCGCCGCGCTCAATTCACAACCCGGCGCAGTGTGGACCGGCGCCTGGATATTTCTCGCTGTCCTTATTCTGTCCGGTCTTGCCGCTCTGATTGCGATGGTGCGTGCCGGCATCAGCGCGTTCTGGGCGTCCCCGGATCGGGTCGTTCCGCGTGTGCGTCTGATCGAGATCGCTCCGGTTGCCGTGCTGCTTTTGCTCTGCGCGATCCAGACGATCCAGGCCGGCCCGATCATGCGCTACATGCAGGCCACCGCACAGTCACTCCACGCGCCGCATGACTATATTCGCGGCGTGCTTGGTGCTGAGGGCGCCGGCGGGCAGGAGAGGAGGGGACGGATATGACGTGGCTGTTTCCCTTTCCCCTCGCGAGCGCCGGACTGTTTGTCCTTTGGCTGCTGCTTTTCCAGACGCTGTCGCCGGGCCATATTCTGCTCGGCGCCGCGATCGCCGTCGTTGGCGGCTGGGCATTTTCGGCGCTTGAGCCGCCGCATACCCGACCAAGGCGGCTGGGCGCGGTGATCCAGCTGACCGGTCTTGTTGTCGCGGATATCATCCGGTCCAATATCGCTGTCGCCGCTCTGATACTCGGCTTTGAACAGCCGCGCGGGACTTCAGGCTTCGTCGAAATTCCGCTCGAGCTGCGCAATCCCTACGGGCTTGCCATGCTCGCCTGCATCATCACATCGACGCCCGGCACGGTCTGGGTCAGTCTGGACGAAGCGAGCGGCACGCTGACCATTCATGTGCTCGACCTGATCGACAGGTCCGAATGGGTGCGCACCATAAAGGGCCGATACGAACGCCTGTTGATGGAGATTTTTGTATGAGCCCGGTCCTCGTCTGGGCGGTCGGCGTGGCGCAGGTCCTGCTGGGTCTTGCCATGGCATGCGCCTGTTTTCGCATCCTGCGCGGGCCGCGGGCGCAAGACCGAGTCGTCGCCTTCGACAGCCTCTATGTCAACGCCATGCTGCTTCTTCTGGTATTTGGCATCGGTTCGGGCAGCGCGCTGTATTTCGAGGCGGCCCTCATCATTGCGTTGCTGGGTTTCGTGAGCACCGTGGCCCTGGCAAAATTCCTGCTCCGCGGAGAGGTCATCGAATGAACGACGCGGCGCAGATATCCAGCCTGTCGGCAAACGTCGTGGCAATCCTGCTGATTATCGGCGCTACCTTCACACTGGTTGGATCATTCGGATTGATCCGGCTGCGCAATTTCTACCAGCGTGTCCATGCGCCCACTCTTGGAACCACGCTCGGCACAGCCTGCATCGCGCTCGCGTCGATGATTTACTTCTCTGCGGCAAGCGGGCGTATGGCGGTGCACGAACTGCTGATCGTGCTTTTCGTCACAACCACGACGCCGATCAGCTTGATGGTGCTGGTCCGCGCCGCCGCCTTGCGCGACCGGGCCCTCGAGGAAACGACCTCTGAAGCGCCCGGCGAAGGCCAGTGACGTTGTTGGCCGGTGAGCCGGCCGGTCGCGATCTCGCGGCGTCAGGATCATGTACGGCGAACGGGCGCTAGCTCAACCAGCCCGGGCCGGTGCGCGACCGCGTCGTCATGCTGCTGCGTTTTGAGGGCGCCAAAGTGACCGAACCGGAGCCCGGCGAACGCTCGCGCCACAAGCATTGAGCTGCCGTCTCGTTTGAAATTGAAGCGGTGCAGCAAACTGGGTCGGCTCCCTCTCCCCTGTGGGGAGAGGGTTGGGGT
>Ga0180215_1002277_pt1 | contig 19612 bp, 19 predicted proteins | sample eDN3rd37CBELigBY_FD_128871 | JGI IMG/M metagenome (GOLD analysis project Ga0180215, IMG submission 128871) | Enriched backyard soil microbial communities from Emeryville, California, USA - eDNA 3rd pass 37_C BE-Lig BY (version 2) (version 2) | ecosystem: Environmental > Terrestrial > Soil >... | reverse complement strand
CTCGACATCGAGTGGCTCGCGGCGTCGCCGTTCTGCCTGGTGGGCACGTCCGACGAGACGGGCCGCTGCGACGTCTCCCCCAAGGGCGATCCACCCGGCCGGCTCGTGCACGTTCTCGACGACACCACCGTCGCGCTGGCCGAACGGCCCGGGAACAAGCGCATGGACGGCTACCGCAACATTCTCCGGAATCCGTTCGTGGGCTTGAACTTCTTCATCCCCGGTCGCGGGGACACGCTCCGGATAAACGGCCGCGCCCGGCTGGTGACGGACGCGCCGTTCTTCGACGACCTCCGCGTCGCCGACCATCGCCCGATCCTGTGCCTGGTCGTCGAGATCGAGGAGGTCTTCCACCACTGCGCCAAGGCGTTCATGCGGTCGAAGCTGTGGGATCCGGACACGTGGAATCCCACCGTCCTGCCGTCGGTCGCGGCGCTGGCGAAGGCGACGGTCCCCGACGCGCCCGAGACGCTCGAGGAACTCGAGCGGTACTACGGCCCGTCCTACGAGCAGCAGCTGTACCGCCCGCAGCAGCCGCGGTGACTCACGCCGCGTGAGACCCGCGCCAACGGGATTGAGCGGGGCACCTGCGGTTGCGGATGCGCTACCATCCGCACTCGGAGACTCGCCCCGCTCTGGACACAGTGAGCAGCTCGCCGTCGTTCGACGTCCTGCCGGACGCCGAGCGCGAAGAGCCCCGGCTGGCATGTGGGTTTAGCCGCAACCATCCGGTCGATCGACACTACTTGTCGCAGGCAATGCCGTCCTTGTCCCGGTCGAGATGAGTTCCATAACCCGGCTCGCCCTTAAGGATTGGAGCAGCCCCGGCAGCCTTCGCCTCATCACAGTTCCTGTACGACACGGTCGGTTGCCGCGGAGCCGGAGGCGGCGTGTACTCCGTCGTGGGCGGAGGCGTGTACTGAGTCGTCGGAGGTGGGGTGTACGCCGGGGCAGGCGGCGGTGTGTACACCGTGGTCGTCGTCTCGACCTGGGGCACCAGCGGCACGACAGCAGGTGCCGTTGTGGCTGTGGTGGTGGGCGGGACCGTCGTTGTTGTAGTCCGAGGAGCCGTTGTGGTTGTCGGAGCCGCCGAACTGGTCGTTGTAGCGACTACGGCGGCCGGAGCGTCCTTCTTGTCCTCGGTATCGACAACCGAGCCGAGGACAGCGAACCCGAGGACGCCAGCGCCGAGGACCCCCGGCCAGGTCTTGCGCTTCTTCCCGTTGTTGGCGGGATCACCAGCGTCGGCAGCACCGAACGCCTGAGTAGGGGCGTAGGCCCCCTTGGGCCTGGTGTGGCCAGTCCACTGTTGACCGTCCCAGTAGCGATCGATCGACGGATCGTAGGGGTCTGGGTGCCAACCAGCAGGTGGGTTCATCAGAGGTCCGTTCTGAGAGGTACGTTCCGCAGAACGTCGCCGGGGCCGAATGGTTTGTTACATCACACAAAGAATGATTGCCGGAGCCGGTCATCCGCTCCGCTGCGACAAGCCCCTATCCGCTGCCCCGGCCTGATCCGGAGCCAGCTGTAGGCATTCACACAATCGATTAGGTCGCCCGGGAGACCCCCGGGCAGCACAATCCATCAGCGTGTTCTGGGACTTGCGTCAGGGTGTGCTGAGTTCAAGTTGCCGCCCCGATTCTGGCAAGGTGGTCGGGTGTTCCGAGTGATGTTCCACGAACCCCGCATACCCCCCAACACCGGTAACGCGATCCGCATGGTCGCCGGTACCGGCTGCGAACTGCACCTGGTGGAACCGCTTGGGTTCGACCTGTCGGAACCGAAATTGCGGCGTGCGGGACTGGACTACCACGACCTGGCGTCGGTGACGGTGCACGCAGGGCTGCAGGAGGCCTGGGATGCGCTGCAGCCGGAGCGGGTGTACGCGTTCACCGCGCACGGCGAGGTGTCGTACGCGTCGATCGAATACCAGCCGGGAGACGTGCTGCTGTTCGGGCCGGAACCGACGGGCCTGTCCGACGAGGTCCTCGCCGATCCGCACATCACTGCGCAGGTCCGTATCCCGATGCTGCCCGGCCGCCGGTCGCTGAATCTGTCGAACGCCGCTGCCGTCGTCACCTACGAGGCATGGCGACAGCACGGATTCGCCGGGGCCGTCTGACGTTCGCCCGCCCGCGAGACATCCGCGCGCGACCGGCAGCGCGCGGATATCCGCTGGATTGGCGGCTGCTCAGCTCGCGACGACGGTTGCCATGTAGGGATCCATGACGTCGGTCAGGTTCTCCCACGGCACGGTGATCGTGACGAGCCCGACCGCGTGCGGCCCGACCTGGTAGTCGTCGAAGTGGATCTCCATGCCCGCGGGAGTCGGCAGCCAGTTCGCGAAGTTCGCCGTCTCGGGGGCGATGCCATCGGCGAAATATTCCGGACCGGCCGCGGTACCGGGCAACAGCAGAGCCGCCTGCTCGGACAGCCGGTTCAGCCCGGCCTGCAGGTCCGGGAACAGGTCCTGCAGCGTGATCGGGGCTGCGGTGTCCGTGTTCACCACGACCGTGGCGACCAGCGGTGTCGGGTGCGCGCCCGGCGGATTCGCGTTGTAGGAAGCGACGAGCAGACCTGCGACGACGTGCTCCCCGATGCGCGTCACCTCGTGTTCCTGTGTCGAGAGCGTGTAGCTCATGTCGTCGGAGCGTTGGATCCAGTCCTCGAGCGCTGCCCGCATCGACTCGTTGAACTCGGTGACGACGGCCGGGTCCCCGCCACTGATCTGCGGGATCACCACGTCGTAGTCGACCGTGTCGGTCGAGCCCGACACCAGGATCTCCTCGGCCCGATAGGGTGCGGACACCTCGGGTTTCTCGGAGACACCGGCAGACGGCTGCGAATGCGTCTGCTTCGAGCCGGGGGCGTCCGTTTCGGCGGCATCCATCTGCGTTGCGGCCGTGGCTGATTCGGGTACCGGCGTGCCGGATTCCGTTTCTCCACCACACGCGGCCAGCAGCACGGCCGCGGTCGTGCAGGCACCGGCAGCGAGCATTCGGGTCCATCGGCCGTTCATCCGCCTAGTCATCGTCCGCCTCCACCTTCGGGTTCTCGTCGGGGGTTTCCGCCGGAGTTCCGGGGGTTCCGGGCCGGCGGCGTCCGATGCGGGCGAGCAGCCGGACGATCAGGTAGACGATGCCGGCACCCAGGAGGAAGAACACGATCCACGGCAGTGCCACCCCGAGCGCGACGATCGAATCGCCGATCGCGGACCGCAGGTTGTCCCAGCCCGCGAGCACTCCGTCCCAGAAGCTGTCGCGGTCGTCGGGGCGGCGTGGTTCGGCGCTGATGTCGACGGTCAAGGTGGACAGGTCGATCTGATCCGACAGGTACCGCTGCTGCGCGGTGAGACTGTCCAGCTCCGCCTGACGATCCGCCAGCGCGTTCTCCGCCTCGATGAGATCGGCGGTGTTCGCGGCGGACTCCATCAGCGCCCGCAGTCGGTCCACGGATGCCTGCAGGGCGGAGATCCGCGCCTCGAGGTCCGTGTACTGCAGGGTGACGTCGTCGCGCGTGGTGGTCAGGCTGGTCACCTCACCGAGACCGCGGAGTTCGTCGATGGTGCCTTCGAGCCGGTCCGCCGGAACCCGCACCGTGAGCACGCTGCTGATCCCGGGCTGTTCGGTGACGGAGTCGACGCGACCGCCCGAGTCCTCGACGATCGTCACCACCTGCCGTCCGACCGCGATCGGATCGTCGGCGGTGATCATCAGGTGTCCGGTGACGATTTCCTTGCGTTCGGTCGCCTGCGTGTCGGCGGGGGCGGATTCGCGGGTGCCGTCGGCCAGGGACGGCGACGGCGGCATCGACGCGGACGGGGCGCTTCCGGAGTCGGAGCCGGTTCCGCCGCAGCCGGTGGCGAGCAGGGCTATCGCGGTGAGCAGGACCACCAGCAGCCGGTTCATGGCGGCGATCCTAACGAAAGTCGCGGGACTTCCCCGCCGTTCGCAGATCCATCCGCTGCAGCCGGTCCGCGACGACGGTGACCGCGCCCTCCGCGTTCTGCACCCGTCCGCGCACCAGCAGCGCCGGGGCGGTGTGCGCGAGCGTGCGGTATTTCGCCCACAGCCCCACCGAGCAGACGACGTTCACCATGCCGGTCTCGTCCTCGAGATTGAGGAAGGTCACGCCCGCGGCGGTCGCGGGTCGCTGCCGGTGGGTGACCGCGCCCCCGACCAGTACCCGCTTCCCATCGGGGATCTGCAGCAACCGTCCGGCGGGCACGACACCGAGCGCGTCGAGTTGCGGGCGCAGGAACTGCGTCGGATAGCTGTCCGGCGACACACCCGTAGCCCACACGTCCGCCGCGGCGAGTTCGACGTCGCTCATGCCGGGCAGTGCCGGCGCCTGCGTGGATGCCCCGATGCCGGGGAGCCGGTCGGGGCGTTGCCCGGCCGCTGCTCCCGCCGCCCACAGCGCTTCGCGGCGGGTGATCCCGAAACAGGTGAGTGCTCCCCCGGTGGCGAGCGATTCGGCCTGAGCGGTGGTCAGTTCCACCCGGGTCGTCAGGTCCGGGAACGACGTGTACGGCCCGTGCTCGTCGCGTTCGGCGACGATGCGTGCGGCCAGAGCGTCGCCGATATGCCGGACCGCGCCGAGGCCGAGCCGCACCTCCCGGCCCCGGTTCTCGGTGGTGGCGTGGGTGAGGCTCGCGTTGATGTCCGGTCCGTGCACGACCACCCCGTGCCGGCGGGCGTCGGCGACGAGGGACTGCGGGGAGTAGAACCCCATCGGCTGAGCGCGCAGCAGGCCCGCGCAGAATGCCGCCGGGTGATGCAGCTTGAACCAGGCGGAGTAGAACACGAGCGACGCGAAACTCTGCGAATGGCTTTCCGGGAAACCGAAATTCGCGAACGCATGCAATTTCTCGTAGATGCGGTCGGCGACGGCGCCGGTGATGCCGTGTCGCTCGCGCATACCGTCGTAGAGTCTGCCGCGCAACCGTTCCATCTTCTCCGTCGAGCGTTTCGCACCCATCGCGCGGCGCAACTGGTCGGCTTCGGCGGCGGTGAAGCCGGCCGCGTCGACGGCCATCTGCATGAGTTGTTCCTGGAACAACGGCACACCGAGGGTCCGTTTCAGCGACTTCTCCAGGCACGGATGGTCGTAGGTGACGGGTTCGAGTCCGTTGCGGCGCCGAATGTAGGGGTGCACGGATCCGCCCTGGATCGGACCGGGACGGATCAGCGCGACCTCGACCACCAGGTCGTAGAAGTTGCGCGGCTTCAGCCGGGGCAGTGTCGCCATCTGGGCGCGCGACTCCACCTGGAAGACCCCCACGGAGTCTGCGCGGCACAGCATTTCGTAGACGCCACGTTCGGTGAGGTCGAGCTGTGCGAGATCGACGGTGACGCCTTCGTTCTCGGCGACCAGGTCGATCATGTAATGCAGCGCGGAGAGCATGCCGAGGCCGAGCAGGTCGAACTTGACGAGTCCGGCTGCGGCGCAGTCGTCCTTGTCCCACTGCAGCACGCTGCGCCCGGGCATCCGCGCCCATTCGACGGGGCACACGTCGGCGATGGGTCGGTCGCAGATGACCATGCCGCCGGAGTGGATGCCCAGGTGCCGCGGGAGTCCTTCGATCTGCGCGGCGAGTTCGAGCACCGGACGCGGGATGTCTGTGTCGGTCTCGGTGGTGACGCCGTGCCAGCGGCTCACCTGACGGCTCCACGCGTCCTGCTGGCCCTGCGAGTGCCCGAGCGCGCGGGCCATGTCGCGGACGGCGGACTTGCCGCGGTAGGTGATGACGTTGGCGACCTGCGCGGCGTACTCGCGCCCGTACTTGCTGTAGACGTGCTGGATGGCTTCCTCGCGGCGGTCGGATTCGATGTCGATGTCGATGTCCGGGGGGCCGTCGCGTTCCGGGGACAGAAAGCGTTCGAAGAGCAGTTCGTTGCGCACCGGGTCGACGTTCGTGATGCCGATGGCGTAGCAGACGGCGGAGTTGGCTGCCGAACCTCTTCCCTGGCACAGGATGTCGTTGTTCTTGCAGAAGGTGACGATGTCGTGCACGACGAGGAAGTAGCCGGGGAAGTCGAGCCGGCCGATGACGTCGAGTTCGTGTTCGAGCTGCCGGTAGGCGGCCGGATTGCGTTCCGGTGGCCCGTAGCGGCGGTGCGCGCCGTCGAAGGTGAGTTTGCGCAGCCAGGTGAATTCGGTGTGACCGGCGGGTACGTCGAACGGCGGCAGATTCGGTGCGATGAGCCGCAGATCGAATGCACATTCGCGGCCGAGTTCCGCGGCGTGGTGCACCGCGTGGGGATGGGCGGCGAACAGCTGCGCCATCTCGGCACCGGAACGCAGATGACCGCCGCCGGTGGGGGCGAGCCTGCCCGCGGCGTCGTCGAGGCTCTGCCGATCGTGGACGGCGGCCATCGCCATGGCGAGACGCCTGCGGGACGGGTCCGCGAAGTGCGCCGCGGTGCTCGCGATGCAGGTCAGTCCGTGCGCCTCGGCGAGCGCAGCCAGGGCCGCATTGCGTTCGTCGTCGTCGGGCAGTCCGTGCCGGGTCAGTTCGACGGTGACGCGGTCGGCGCCGAACCGGTCGATCAGCTCGCGCAGGGCGGCCGCGGCCGCGTCGGGACCGCCGATCGCGAGGGCCCGCCGGACGTGCCCCCGACGGCAGCCGGTGAGGATCTGCCAGTGGTCGCCGGCGGCGTCGGCGAGCGCGTCGAGGTCGTAGCGCGGCGCGCCCTTGGTGCCGCCGACCAGGTGCGCGGCGGCGATCTGCCGGGACAGCCGCCGGTACCCTTCCTGCCCACGCGCCAGGACGAGCAGGTGCGCGTCGTCGAGGGTGAGCTCGGCACCGAACACGGTGGGCACCGCCAACTCCCGCGCAGCCTCGGCGAACCGGACGACGCCGTACATGCCGTCGTGGTCGGTGAGCGCGAGCGCCTCGAGGCCGAGTCGCGCAGCCTCCTCGACCAGCTCCTCGGGTGTGGAGGCACCGTCGAGGAAGCTGAACGCCGAATGCGTGTGCAGTTCGGCGTACGGCACGACCGGCCCGTCCGGTCGGCGCACCCGGGCCTCGTACTCGGGGCGGGTGCGCGACCAGGCCGGGCTGTCGCTGCCGTCGCCGGGGAACTCCGGTTCGCGGCGGGGCCGGCCGGACAGAACCCGTTCGAGCTCCGCCCACGTGGGCGGGCCGTTACTCCATCCCATGCGCACCCACCTCGAACTCGAACACGTGTTCGATGATAGCGGATCATCCCGCGGCGGCCGACGCAAGAACTGCGAGCACACTTGTCGAGGGTCGGGCCATTCACCAGAATCCCACGCCGAGCGTGCTGTTCGTCGAGCGGTGTTGGGCTGCGGGTGATGTCATGTCGCGGCGATCGGTGAGGGCGGCCACGGCCGGTTCGCTGTGTTGTCCCGGCAGGATCCGGAGCGCCGGCCGGGCGAGGACTACTCGCCGAGCCGCTCGTCCGCGTAGACGACCATCGCGTCCCGCTGAAATTCGGCCAGACCCTCGGCGATCTTCTCGTAGTTCGCCTTGAACCGCTCGTCGTCCACATACATCTGCCCGAGACATTTGTACGCGTCCCGGTTCGGGGTCCACATGCGGCATATGCCCTGGTATTGCACATGGATCTCGGCCTGGACCGCCACGTCGCCGACCGGGGTGCCCGCGGCCATGAACTCGGCCATACGGATCATCGCCGCGGTCAGCTCACGCTGCATACGCTCGATGTCCTCGACAGTCATCGTTGCGGTGTTGCGCCGAGACTGCTCGAACTCCTCCGGCCAGCGCTCGCGGGCCTCGTCGTCGTACCGGGTGTGGTCGAAGCCCTCGAACAGGTTCTCCGGGCGGTTGATCTCGACTGCCATTTCCGTCTTCCCTTCGAGTTCGGCGATGGTGTGCGCCACGGTGTCGGCCATCCGCGTCAGGCGGTCGCGCTCTCCGAGAAGGCGGATGTGCTGGCGCCTGAGGGCGGCGAGCGTGTCCGGCTCGGAGTCGACCGCCTCGGCGATCTCGGCGAGGCCCAGGCCGAGTTCGCGCAGGACGAGGATCTGCTGCAAGCGCAACAGTTGCGCATCCTCGTAGTAGCGGTAGCCGTTGGTGCCCACGTAGGCGGGCTCGAGCAACCCGATGTCGTCGTAATGCCGCAAGGTGCGGGCGGTGACGCCCGACATCCTCGCCACATCCGCGATCGACCAGCTCATGGTGCTTCCCATCTTCCGTGAGGCCGGTCGATCCGGCCTCGTCTTCGACCGTAGAAGTTGCCGTTACGTGAAGGTCAAGCAGGAATGCGCCGGATCAGCCGAGAATTCGGTCCGCACGCCACATCATCCAGAAGTAGCCCGATGTCGCCGGACACGCCATTTCAGGGGCTCGATGTTCGAACAGTCCTGCGCTCGACAGCACACAGGAACCCTCCGTCACAGAAACTCGCTCGTACGCAGTAAGATTCGTGGCCGTGTGACAGCAGGTTCAGCGGGATCCTCCGTCCGCCGCCGTCGCTGCAGGGGCGTATGTGCCAGCGGTCGTACCATATTCGCGCCGGTGTGCGGGAAGCCCCCCCGGCCCCGGCGACGCTGTGCGATGATGGCGAGATGCAGAGTGGGTGATCCCGTCCGATCGACAACGCTGCCGAAGGAGGTCACGATGACCGTGCCCGACACCAGGATCGATCCGGAACTCGTCGACGTGTACAAGGACCTTCACCGCCACCCCGAACTCGGGTTCCAGGAGCACCGCACCGCTTCGATCGTGGCAGAACGGCTGCGCGCAACGGGATTCGACGTGACAACCGGGATAGGCAAGACCGGTGTGGTCGGTGTCCTGAAGAACGGCACCGGCCCGACCGCACTGCTGCGGGCGGACATGGATGCCCTGCCCGTCCGCGAGGACACCGGCCTCGACTACGCCAGCACCGTCACAGCCACCGACGAGCGCGGCAAGACCGTGCCGGTCGCTCACGCGTGCGGCCACGACCTGCACACCACCTGCCTGCTGGGCGCAGCGCAGATTCTGGCGGACGACAGATCCGCCTGGACCGGCACGGCGATGCTGGTGTTCCAGCCCGCCGAGGAACTGGGCGCGGGCGCCCAGGCGATGGTGGACGACGGCTTGTTCGAGCGATTCCCGACACCGGATGTCGTGCTCGGCCAGCATGTGGCACCGCTGCCTGCCGGCAAGATCGCCGGGCATCCCGGCCCCTCGTACGCGGCATCCGATTCGCTGCGTATCCGCCTCGCAGGCAAGGGCGCACACGGTTCGATGCCGGAGGCTTCGGTCGATCCCATCGTCCTGGCCGCAGCAACGGTCCTGCGTCTCCAGACCATCATCTCCAGGGAGATTCCGAGCACCGCCACCGCTGTCCTCACCGTCGGTTCGATCCACGCCGGCGACGCGGCGAACGTGATCCCCGGCTACGCCGAGATCCAGTTGAACATCCGTAGCTACGATCCCGCGGTGCGGCGCCGGATTCTCGACAGCGTCGAACGCATCGTGCGCGGCGAAGCCGCGACCGCCGGCACACCGGACGAGCCCACGATCACCGAGATCGAGCGCTTCCCCGTCGTATCCAACGACCCCGCCGCCCTGAGCCGGAGCCTCGACGCCCTCGGAGATCTGCTGGGGCACGACAACATTCTGGATCCGGGCGCCGGCGCGGGAAGCGAAGACGTCGGCATCCTCGCCACCAGCTGCGGGGCCCCGTTGTCGTACTGGCTGCTCGGAGGCGCCGATCCTTCGTTGTTCACCACGGGTGACATGACAGACCCTGCGCTGCTGACAGTGCCGTCCAACCACTCGCCGCACTACGCCCCCGTCATCGAACCGACGCTTCCGATCGGGGTCCGTGCGCTGGTGACCGCAGCCCGCACCTGGATGCCGGCGGCGGGCAGCGAGTAGCCGGCCGTGGGATCAGCGCCGGAACAGTGAACGAAAAGTCGCGCGCCGGTCCTGAACCGGCGGGGCGTCCTGGCTGCAGGTGCAGCGGTCGGCGGTGGGCACGGAGCGCATGACTGCGTCGACGTGCCGGCCGCATCCTCCCCAGCCGGTCTTGCCGCAGCGGGAGCAGGTGACGGGGTAACACATGGAATCCTCCAGGGATCGATCGTTCGTGGAACTCGTGGAAGCAGGGGGCGGCCGCCGGTGCTGCCCGGGTGATCACGCCGGGACGTGGGCCTCGGCCCAGGCGTTGTAGCCACCGACCAGGTCCGAGACGCCGTCGAAACCGTGGGCCCGCAGCAGCGAGGCCGCCACGCTCGAGCGCCACCCACCCGCGCAGTGCACCACGATCGGCTTGTCGGCCGGCACCTGGTCCAGGCGGGTTCGCAGCTGCGCCAACGGAATCGGCACCGCTCCCGGGATGGTGCCGAACTCGCGCTCCCCGGGATTGCGGATGTCGACGAGGGTCACCGCATCCGCGGCGAGCAACCGATCGAGTTGCTCGACGGTGGTGCGCGGCGCGGCCTGGACCAGTCCGGTCAGTTCCGCGGGAAAGACCCCGTCCCGGTCGACGATGAGATAGCCCGCCGCACCGTCCGAACCGATCCGGGCCAGGCGCACCGCCGCATCCTGTTCCTCACCGGGGTAGGTGATCAGCACGATCTTCTCGCCGACATCGGCGACCATGCCGCCGGTCTCGGCGAAGCGGCCGTCGAATCCGACGTTGACCGAACCGCGCAGGTGCCCGGCGGCGAAGTCGTCGACGCTGCGCGCATCGAGCACGCGGGTGCCGGCGGCGAGTTCGGCCCGCACCTGCGTGGGCGTCAGTTCGGGGATGGTGCGATCCTGCGCGAGGAGCGGGTGGATCCGCTTGTTCATCGCGGCGTCGACCGAGAAGTACGACGGGGCGGCCGGTTGCCCCTCGGTGATCAGGGCGACGAAGGCGGCCTCGGTCATCGGCTGCACCGACGGGTTCGTCGCACGCTGCTCGCCGATGGTGGAGGTCAGTTCCGCCGACAGGTTCTTCCCGCACGACGAGCCCGCACCGTGCGCCGGCATGACGGTGACCTCGTCCGGAAGGGCCAGCAGCTTCTCGTGCACCGTGCGGAACATGGCCCGGGCCAGATCGACGGTCGATCCTTCGCCGAGGTTGACCAGGTCCGGGCGGCCGACGTCGCCGATGAACAGCGAATCACCGGTGAGCACTGCGGTCGGGACGGCACCGGGACGCTCACGCACCAGCACCGAGATCGATTCCCAGGTGTGCCCCGGTGTGGCGAGGATCTCGAGCTCGACCTCGCCGAGGGACACTCGCTCGCCATCACGCAGCCGACGGATCGGATAGTCGGTCTCGGCGGCCGCCCCGAAGCCGATCCACGCGCCCGTGGCCGCGACCAGTTCGAGATGACCGGACACGAAATCGGCGTGGAAGTGCGTGTTGATCACCCCTTCAATGGTCAGGCCGTATTTCGTTGCGTCGTCGAGGTATTCGGTGATGTCACGACGCGGGTCGACCACAACGGCCCGGCCGGTGCTCTCGTCGCCGATCAGGTACGACGCGTGCGAGAGGCACTCGATGTAGTACTGCTCGAGAATCATGGGCTCCTCCGTAGCTGGTGCCGGATGGGTTCCCGGGGGATTTCCGGGGTGATGTAGACAGGTTGGCATATACCCCCTAGGGTATGTCAAGTACCCCCCGGGGTATTCCCTGCGGTGCAGATGCCTGCAATCACCCGAATCGAAAGGCCCCCATGACCGAGCCCACTGCCGCCACCGTCGATCCGATCGCCCTGCGCGAGCTGACCGACTCCGGCAAGAACGTGCGCATCGTCGACGTCCGGACGCCGGGCGAATTCGAGTCCGTGCACATACCCGGCGCCTACAACGTGCCCCTCGACCTGCTGCGCGAGCACCGTGACGAGTTTCTCGCCCATTTCGACGAGAACGTCGTGCTGGTGTGCCGCTCCGGACAGCGCGCCGCCCAGGCCGAGGAGACCCTGCGCGCCGCCGGACTGTTCAACCTCCACATCCTCGACGGCGGCATGCTCGGCTGGGAAGCGGCCGGCCTGCCGGTTCGCCGGGGCACCCAGCGCTGGGACCTCGAACGCCAGGTCAGGCTCGTCGCCGGTTCACTCGTACTGACCTCGGTCCTGGCCAGCGTCGCCGTCCCCAAGCTCAAGTGGCTCGCGGCCGGCATCGGCGGCGGGCTCGCGTTCGCCGCGGTGTCGAACACCTGCGCGATGGGCGCCGTGCTGTCGAAGCTGCCCTACAACCGCAACGCATCGTGCGACCTCCGGACCATCGTCGCCCAGCTGACCGAGTCGACGAACAACCCGGACGGACACCGGTCGTGAGCACACCGACACCGGGAGGGACGAGATGACGTGGGCGCTCGCGCTCGGGTTCGGTGCCGTGATCGGCGTGCTGCTGGGGCTGCTCGGCGGGGGCGGATCGATCCTCGCGGTCCCCGCGCTGGTCTTCGGCCTGGGACTGGGAATCGAGCAGGCGATCCCGATCTCCCTGATCGTCGTAGGTACGGCTTCAGCGGTGGGTGCACTGCCGAAAGTGCGTGCCCGTCAGGTCGAATGGCGCCTCGCGGGCATCTTCGCCGCGACCGGGATCCCGGCCACCTTCGCAGGCAGCGCCGTGGGCCGGTTGCTACCCGAGCAGGCATTGCTGATCGGGTTCGCGGTGGTGATGATCGTCGCGGGCGCGCGCATGCTCGCCGACCGCGGAAATACCGGAACCGCCTGCTCGATCCAGGGGGCCGGGATCAACTGGCGCAGATGCGCTTCCCGTTCGATCCCGGCCGGTCTGGCAGTGGGCTTCCTCACGGGATTGTTCGGCGTCGGCGGCGGCTTCCTCATCATCCCCGCGCTGGTGCTCATGCTCGGCATCGAGATGCCCGTCGCGGTGGGCACGTCGCTGGTGATCATCGTCGCCAATTCCGCGGCCGGGCTGGTCTCGCACCTGAGCACCACGAGCGTCGACTGGGCGATCACGGCCGCGTTCGCCGGCACCGCGATCGCCGGATCGCTGATCGCCGGGCAGTTCGGAACCCGAATGGACACCGACCGCCTTCAGCGCTGGTTCGCCTATCTGATCTTCGCGGTGGCGGCCTACGTACTCGTCGATGTCGTCGCGCTCCGCTGATATACCCCCGGGGGTACACTTGCCGTCAGGTCTAGGAAAGGACACCGTCATGGTCGGCGACGAAGACAGCATCGCACTCGTACTCAACCGCCTCCGCCGCGCGCAGGGCCAGCTCGCCGGGGTGATCTCGATGATCGAGCAGGGCCGCGACTGCAAGGACGTCGTCACCCAACTTGCCGCCGTCTCCCGGGCACTGGACCGCGCCGGATTCAAGATTGTCGCGACCGGACTGCGGGAATGCCTGACCGACACGGAGCGGGACGGCAAGGAACCGATGACCGAGGCAGAGCTCGAGAAACTCTTCCTCGCTCTCGCCTGAACACTCGATCCACCCGCACAGTCACCCTCGAGCGAAAGGCAGAACACCACATGGCACTCGCATTGTCGACGACTCTGCACACCTCGTTCACCGACGCGGTCGACCGCACCCGCAAAGCCCTGGCCGAGCAGGGTTTCGGCGTACTCACCGAGATCGACATGAAGGCGACCCTGAAGGCGAAACTCGGTGAGGACATGGAAGATTACCTGATCCTCGGCGCCTGCAACCCACCGCTCGCGCATCGTGCGGTGACCGTCGACCGGCAGATCGGTCTGCTGCTGCCCTGCAACGTCGTGGTCCGCGCCGACCCCGCCGACCCGGGCGCGGTGCTGATCGACGCGATGAACCCGCAGATGATGGTCCAGGTGGCCGATCACCCGGGTCTCGGCGCGGTCGCCGACGATGCCACGGCCGCGTTGCAGGCCGCCATCGATTCGCTGGCCGCGAGCGCGGCGACGAGCTGACGCAGGCGTGGCGGGAACGCCCGCCCGATCAGGAGGGGCGGGCGTCGTAGACCTCGCGGTGCGCGAGCACCTCGGCCATGTTGGACTCGGCCCAGTTCCTGAGACCGCGCGTCATGTCGTTCAGCGACAGGCCGAGGGCGGTCAGCTCGTAGGACACGGTAACCGGCACGGTCGGTGTCACGGTGCGGGTGAGCAGGCCGTCACGCTCCAACGACCGCAGCGTCTGGGTCAGCATCTTCTGGCTGACCCCCGCCAGACGCCGGGACAGCTCCGAATAACGCATCGCCCGTGGCGCGCCCGAGTCCGAGGCGCCCGGCTCGTGCGAGCTGTCGCCGCCGAGCGCGCACAGGATCAGAACGACCCACTTGTCCGAGATCCGGTCGAGCAGAGCGCGGCTGGGACACACCGCCAGGAACGCGTCGTACTCTGCCTTCGCCTGAGCCCTCTTCTGGGCCGCCGTCACCGTCGCCACCGCTTCTCCTCACACCCACGGGTTACCTAGGCACTCCGAAGTGCCCACTTCCCGACAGGAAGTTGCCACCCAATACTGATGCACGGAGCCGACAGGCGCCACTACACGTTCACGCGAAAGCCGCGTTCACCACGGAAGGCACCACGATGAACAGCACCTCCACCTCTCTCCCCGGCGGCGCCCGGACCCTCGGCGACCTGACCGTCACCCGGTTCGGTTACGGCGCCATGCAGCTCGCCGGGCCCGGGGTCATGGGGCCGCCCGCCGATCGCGCCGAAGCCCTCGCCGTGCTGCGCGAAGCCGTCGAGCTCGGCATCACCCACATCGACACCAGCGACGCCTACGGGCCGCACGTCACCAACCGGCTGATCCGGGAAGCACTGCGTCCCTACCCAGAATCGCTCCACATCGTGACCAAGGTCGGCGCAACCCGCGACGAGGACGGCGGCTGGCCCCCGGCCCGGCGGCCCGCCGACCTGCGCCGCCAGGTCCACGACAACCTCGACACCCTCGGGCTCGACGTGCTCGACCTGGTCGACCTCCGGCTCGGCGACGCACTGGGACCCCGATCCGGCACACTCGCCGAGCCGCTGGAGACGCTCGTCGAACTGCAACAGCAGGGCCTCATCCGACACCTCGGCCTCAGCAACGTGACCACGGAGCAGGTCGACGAAGCGCGGCGGATCGCGCCGATCGTGTGCGTCCAGAACATGTACAACCTCGCCCACCGCGACGACGACGAGCTCGTGGACACGCTCGCCGAGGACGGCATCGCCTACGTGCCGTTCTTTCCCCTCGGCGGCTTCACCCCGCTGCAGTCGTCGACGCTTTCCGAGGTGGCCGCTCGACGGGAGGCGACACCGATGTCGGTCGCCCTCGCCTGGCTGCTGCAACGGTCACCGAACATCCTGCTCATCCCGGGCACCTCGTCGACGGCACACCTGCGCGAGAACATCGCCGGCGCGGGACTGTGGCTCTCCCCCGAGGACCTGGCCGCTCTCGACGCCATCGGTCGCTGATACCTCCAACGGCGACACGACGCAGGCTGCGAATCAGTTCTCGGCGAGTGCCGCGAGCCACCGGCGGATCGGTGCCCGCAGCGATTCCGCGGGCGAGCCGCCGGGATCCAACACGCGCGCCCCCACTGCGACGTCGAAGACCAATCCCTCGAGGAGACTGACGAGGTCGCGCGCGGCACCTTCCGCGTCGGAAGCGCCCAGGACGTCCATCAGCGCGGTCGCGGCCGGGCACGAGAACAGGCACGACGCCAGGCCCACGCGAAGTTCGTCGTCGTCGAATGTGTCGGCCACGAGCGCGTACCGGGCCAGTACGTCCCTGCGGCGCTCCCCCACCAGCGTTTCCAGCTGGGTTGCGATCACACCGGCCGCTTCCTCGATCGATCGTGGGGGTTCGGCGGGAACAGCAGCCTGGAACCGTTCACGCGATATCTCGGTCAGGTGGACGACCGCGGCGGACACCAGCGCGGCGCGGGTCCGGTAGTAGTACGACGTCGACCCGCGCGCCAGGCCGAGCCGCGCGTCGATCGCCTGGTGGGTGAGCGCGTGGTTGCCGCCCTCGGCCGCGAGGTCCAGCGCGGCCTCACAGATGAGGTCACGACGTGAGCGACGGTGAGCCATGTCTCCATCCTTCCAGAACTCTACGATGCTAGAGTTTCGCCCATGCGCTGGAGACTTCGAGCTTCACGATCGCGTCCCGCACTCACCGTGAATTTCGATGTATTCGACACGGCAGCAACCGAACTGGGATTCACACTCGACGACGCACAACGGCGCGCCGGCGCTGCCCTCGCGACCGACCGCAACCTGTATCTGTGGGGTCCGGTGGGTCGCGGAAAGAGCTGGCTGATGGCGACGTACTTCGCTGCGCTGCCGACCGACCGCAAGGTCCGGGTCCATTTCCACGAGTTCTTCCGCGACCTGCACCTGGCCATCCGACGGCACCGCAACGATCTGGCCGCCGCCCTCGACGATCTGCTCGGCGGGGTGGACGTCGTGTGCTTCGACGAGTTCCACGTGCACGATCCCGCGGACGGCAAGTTCATCGCCCGACTGCTGCCCGCGCTCCTCGACCGGGACATTCGCATCATCCTGACCTCGAACTATCCGCCGCACACCCTGCTCCCGAATCCTCTGTTCCACACAGACTTCGTGCCCACGATCGAACTGATCGAGCAGGCACTGACGGTCGTCACCGTCGACGGTCCCGCCGACTACCGCACGATCTCCGGGCACGAGGCAGGGTTCGCCGCGGGGTGGTGGATCACCCCGGCCGAGGTCGACTTGCCGGGGCTGCGGGAACCGGCGCCCGACGAACATCGGACCCTCGATCCCGCCGGGCATCCCATCCACGTCCTCCGGGCGATCGACGGATGCCTGTGGCTCGATTTCGCCGATCTGTGCGAGAAGACCACCGCGCCGGCCGACTACCTCGCGCTCGCCGGAGATTTCCCGCGGTGGACGATCGGCAACATTCCCGATCTCCGCACCGCGGGCCGTGAGCCGGCACAACGCTTCGCCAACGTCGTCGAGGTCCTCTACGACCGTGACGTCACCACCGTGTTCGTTGCGGCCACACCTCTCGACGCACTCGCCGGCGACGCCCTCATGCCGGTCGACATCGACCGGGTTCTGAGCCGGCTCGGTCAGCTCCGCCGTATCGAGCCTGCGCGCACACCCGGACAGAATCGACGGTGACGGATACGCCCGGCAGACACAGTTGGCAGGGCGCGCGTGTAACGATCCGTGGGTCTGTCGGGCCGTTCCAGCGGCCCGGAAGACGCACCGTCCCGAATCAGAGGAGAATCATGCGTTTGCGCGATACCCCCACCGTCGAGGTCACCCAGCGTCTGACCTGCAGCCCCGAGCGAGCGTGGGAACTGGTCACCGACATCGAACTGCCCACCCGGGTCGACGGCGAGCTGCAGCGAGTCGAGTGGCTCGACGGTGCGACGGCTGTCGCGGTCGGCGCCCGATTCCGCGGGCACAACGCCAGCGCACAGATGGGTGAATGGCACACCGATCCGGAGATCGTCGAAGTCGAGGACGGCCGGCGCTGGGTGTGGCGGGTCGGCCCGGCGGATGCCCCGATCGCACTGTGGGGTTTCGAGGTCGACTCCGATCGCGACGGCGTCCTCGTCCGGCAGTGGGCCAGGATGTGCGACGGACGATCACCGCTGTCCGAGTTCATCGCTCAGCATCCCGACAAGGAAGGCCGGATCGTCGCACACCGGCTCTCGGTGTGGCAGCAGGCGATGACGGCGAACCTGGCGGCCCTCGGGGAGCTCGCCGCCGATCCCGCCTGACCTCACCACGACCGCTGCGAACTCCGACAAATGCCCGATTACGGTAAGGTCGACGGGGATCCGACGAAATGAGGGGGCGGGTGGACATCTTCTACATTGCGTGTCTCGCAATGGGTCTGGTGGGGGTCGTGGGGACCCTCGTCGTAGGCGAAGTCGGATCGGAACTCGGGACCACAGGCGGAGGTGACGGGCTTCCGTTCCTGAACCTGACCACCGTCGCCACGGCATTCCTCGGAATCGGGGTGGGAGGCGGCGCCGCAACACTTCTCGGTTTCGGCACCACCGCCGCCGCGGTCACCGCAGCGTGCACGGCGCTCGTCCTGGTCGCCGTGACCCGAGGTGTCCTGCTGCCGTATCTGTTACGGCAGCAGGGCAACTCCCACACGGGACGCCTCTCGTACATCGGGCTCACCGGCGTCGTCATCCTGTCGATCGAACCCGACGGCTGGGGTGAGATCGCGTTCACCGACACGGAGGGCAACCGAGTGCGATCCCGCGCCGTCACCGCGGAAGCAACTGCGCTGCCTGCCGATTCCCGCGTCTACATCGGCGACGTCGACGAGCAGGTCGTGCACGTCGTGTCGATCCCGGACGATCCCCACACCGGTCTGCGCATGCCCGAATCGAACTGAGGATGACTACATGATCGTTGTCGCGGTCGCCGTCGTGGTGGCTCTGGTGGTGTTCGTCGGAGTGCCACTCGTCTATGTCCGGAACTACATCAAGGTCCCCCCGAACGAGGTTGCGGTCTTCACGGGTCGCGGAAAGCCGAAGGTCGTGCGGGGTGGGGCCCGTTTCAAGATCCCCGGTATCGAGCGGGTGGACATCATGTCGCTCGAACCGTTCAACGTGAGCATCAATCTCCAGAACGCCCTGTCGAACGACGGTGTGCCGGTGAACGTCGAGGCGGTCGGCCTGGTGCGTATCGGATCCGCCGACGAGGCCGTCCAGACCGCGGTCCAGCGCTTCCTCACCTCCGACCTCGACGAACTGCGCCGGCAGATCAACGAGATCCTCGCCGGTTCGCTGCGCGGCATCACCGCCACGATGACCGTCGAGGACCTGAACTCGAACCGTGAGACGCTCGCACGCAGCGTCGTCGACGAGGCCGGCAGCGACCTCGCCCGCATCGGCATGGAAGTCGACGTCCTCAAGATCGCCGGGATCAGCGACAACAACGGCTATCTCGAATCCCTGGGTCAGCGCCGGATCGCCGAGGTCAAGCGGGACGCCGCGGTCGGTACCGCGAACGCCGAACGCGACGCCCAGATCCAGTCCGCGAAGGCGAGGCAGGAAGGCGCGGTCGCGCAGGCCCAGGCCGACACCGCCATCGCCGCCGCGAACCAGGCCCGCGACGTCGAGCTGGCGAAGCTGCGTGCCCGGACCGAGGCGGAGAACGCCGAGGCCGATCAGGCCGGTCCCCTGGCGCGGGCGACCGCGGAGAAGGCGGTCCGGATCGCCCAGGAGCAGGCCGAAGCCGCGCAGGTCGAGGCCCGCATCGAGGTCGAGAAGCGTCGCGCCGAACAAGCGAAGGCGGCCCTCGAGGCCGACGTGATCGCCCCCGCGGAAGCGGAACGTCAGGCCGCGGTCGCGCGTGCCGAAGGTGAGAAGCAGGCGACGATCCTGCGCGCCGACGCTGCCGCCGAGGCCGCGCGCCGGTCGGGTGCAGCCGACGCCGATGCCCGCAAGCTCGCCGCCGCCGCGGTTCGCACCGAGCAGCTGGCCGAGGCCGAGGGCATCAAGGCCCGCCTCGAAGCCGAGGCCGAGGGCCGCAAGGCCGCCGCCGACGCGCTGCGTGCCGAACAGCAGGCCGAGGCCGACGGTCTGCGCGCCCGGCTCGAGGCCGAAGCGAGCGGCAAGCAGGAGATCGCGGCGGCACTCAATGCCTACAGCCCGGCCGCTGCGCAACTGCTCATGCTGCCGGACGTCCTCGCGGCTCTGGTCGAGGCGACAGCCGCGGCCGCGAAGCCGGTCGGCGAGATCG
>Ga0180215_1002275_pt1 | contig 19617 bp, 14 predicted proteins | sample eDN3rd37CBELigBY_FD_128871 | JGI IMG/M metagenome (GOLD analysis project Ga0180215, IMG submission 128871) | Enriched backyard soil microbial communities from Emeryville, California, USA - eDNA 3rd pass 37_C BE-Lig BY (version 2) (version 2) | ecosystem: Environmental > Terrestrial > Soil >... | reverse complement strand
GCCGACATCCGGCAGGAGACCCAGCCGCCTGCGCGGCCGGGGACCCGTCGACGTCTCCTACTCGCCGGTGGCGCCGTCGTCATCGCGGCGGCGATCGCTCTGGGTGTCGACCTGCTGCAGGATTCCGGTCGCGACCCGCAGCCCACCGCCACACAGCAGGAGATGCAGACACCACCGGCGCAACCTGCAGCGGAGCCCCGGTCCACGACCACCACGGACGCATCGACCGCGCCGGAAACCGTCCCGGCGGTGTCGGACGAGCAGTCGACGGTCACCGATCGCAGCGAGACCCGCACCACCTCCCGGCCACCGACGACGGCGGAGACCTCCACGCAGATCCCCACCACCGGGGCACAGGACGACGCGGTGGCCGACGCCTCGGTGCCGTCACTCGAACCGGAGCCGGCCCCGATGGTCCCCGGGCTCCCCCAGTTCGAGCTGCCGACGCTGCCGCCGCCCCCGCAGATCCAGCTCCCGCAGCTGCCCCGCATCCCCGGGCTCTGATCGGTCAGCCGCAGACCGCCGGGGTGCGACGCGAACTCGTCGGTTCCGGATGAGGCAGCAGTCGCTGCCACCACCGGGTCACCCGCGGACTCGCAATCGGTCGCGCGACACGGAACCGGTTCGTCCCGGGTCCGGTGCGCACCGGCGGCGCCGCCGTCACGGCCTGTTCTCTCGACGCCGAGTGCACGCGTTCGTCGTGGCACCAATCGACCACCACCGACCGCGCTCCGCTGCGGATGATCAGCGACCGCACGGGTCCGTCCACGAAGACCTCCCGATCGACGTGATGGGGGCCGGGGCGCCCGGGCTCCGGGGCGGTGGCGACGCCCAACAGGATCTCGGGTTCGGTGGACGGCCGGCTCGCCTCGACCAGCAGACGCTCCTCGTCGACCTCGCGGACGGTGACGTCGCTGTGTCCCGAGACGTCGCCCACCAGCAACGCCACGTAGTCGGTCTCGCTCTCCGAATCACGAATGGCCAGCAATCGGGCCTTCCGGGAGCCGCAGCGCAGTGACTCGTCGAGCTCCGGTGTCACCGTGCGCGCGTCCGCTGCAGCGCTCAGGTCGATCCGTCTCGACGTCCAGCTGAAGAACGGCTCCGACGATGTCGTGGTCATCACCAGCTCCTTCGGCCGTTTTCCGTTCGCTTGCTCCGACGACTCCATCGTGGTCGCCGAGAGTGGGGACGTCGCGCGTAGTGGAGTACTCGATCTGCGGTCGCCCGCGGGCGGTGAAATCTCCAACCCGGAGATATCCGCACTTCGCGGATCTACGATCGTGTGCATGGATCAGCGCTGGCCACTGATTCAGCGGCGGGGGGAACTGGGAATCATTGTCGCGGCCCTCACGGACCCCGACCGGGGCGGTGTGGTCCTCACCGGAGATCCCGGAGTCGGCAAGACCACCCTGGCCCGTATGGCCACCGACTCGCTGTCCGCCCCGGTGCGCTGGATCGCGGGAACGGAATCCGCTCGGAGCATCCCTCTGGGTGCCTTCGCGCACCTCATCGAAGCTCCCCCTGCCAGCGACCCCGTCGCCTTCCTCGCCGCTGCACGACAGGCCCTGCTGGGCGAACACGGCTCCGATCGCGCACGGCTCGTCCTCGGGGTCGACGACGCCCACCTGCTCGATCCACTCTCGGCCACCTTCCTCCATCAGCTCGCCCTCGATCACGCGGTCCACACGGTCGCTACGGTCCGCAACGGCGAAGTCGTGCCCGACGCCGTCACCTCCCTGTGGAAGGACGGCCATCTCATCCGCCTGGAGCTGTCGCCGTTCACCCGGCAGCAGTGCATCGATCTCATCGAGACCGTGCTCGGTGGACCCCTGGAGGAGTTGAGCGCCGACCTGATCTGGAAGGCTTCGGGTGGGAACGCGCTGTTCGTCCACCACCTCGTGGTCGGGACCCGTGAGGCCGGCACGCTCCGCCGGGTGGGGAACGTGTGGCAGCTCCGGGGCGGCACCGCCGTCACCTCCGAGCTCGCCTCACTCCTCGAACATCGCATCGACCACCTCACGCCCGAGGTGCTGCAGGCCCTGCAGCTGTTGGCGTTCTGCGAACCGCTCGACCTCGAGATCCTCTGCGGTCTCGCCGGTGACGACGCGGTCGAGGAAGCCGAACGACGTGGATTGATCGACGTCGTCGACGACAACCGCAACTATCGCGTCCGCTACACCCATCCCCTCTTCGGTGAGGTCGTGCGCCGCCGCGTGGGCCGGGTCGCGGGTCGCAGGATCCGGGGGCAGCTAGTCGAGGCGCTGGGTTCACGCGTCCAGCGAGGCCCGGCCGACCGGATCCGTCTGGCCGAGCTCTCCTTGGACAGCAGCCGGTCCGTCGACCCTGAATTGCTCGAGACCGCGGCCCACGATGCGATCGCCCTGGGCGACGCACCGCTCGCCGAACGTTTCGCACGCGCGGCGTTCGATGCCACGGGGACGTTCTCGGCCGCGGATCTCCTCGCCCGCGCACTGGTGTGGCTGGGTGGAATCAGTGAGGTGGAGTCCGTGCTCGCCTCGTTCGATCCCCGCACCCTCGACGAGAGCGAGCTCGTGCGATGGGGCGCGACCCGCATCTCCAATCTCTTCTGGGGGATGGGTAACGCCGCCGAGGCCCAGCAGGTGCTCGCGACCCTCCGCGAATTGGTGACGCGGCCCCATCTGGGGTCGGTAGTCGACGCGATCGACTGCGGATGCGCGGTGTACGAAGGGCGTCCCCGCGATGCACTCACCCTCGCCCATCGCGTCCTCGCCACCGAAACCGCGCTCCCCTGGGCCGTCGAGTGGGCGTTCTTCGGCGGCGGACTGGCCCTCGCGGTGATGGGACGTGGTCACGAGGTCCCAGCCATGGCGGCGCGCTGCGCAGCGGTCGCCGATCAGGTCGACGGCCTGCTGCGTTATCCCGCCGGACTGGGCGAGGTCCTCGCACTGCTCCTCACCGGGAGCCTCGACGAGGCCGAGCGTCGGGCCGAGACCTATCGGGAAAGCGCAGTGCGCGGTCCCGCCGACGCCCACGGGACCGTCACGTCGATAGGCCAGTATCTCGCGTGGGGCCTGGCGAACATCCTGCTCGGCGTCGTCGACACGGCGCGCGGGCGGTTCGTGCACGCCGTGCACCGCCTCGAACAGGCCGTCGCCGCGCTACAGGTGGACGACCGGGCTGCCACCGTCTCCTGGAACGTGCCGGCGTACCTCGCCCTCACACACGGCTACGCCGTACTCGGGCGTGTCAACGACGCGGATGCCGCTCTGGCCCAGGCGACCTCGCGCAGCGGCCGGCACGTCGCCGTCTTCGAGCCACAACTCCGGATCGCAGAGGCATGGCTCGCCGTGGCGCGCGGCGAGACCACGAACGCGATCACCTCGGCCCGGGAGGCGGCGCAGATCTCTGCACGACACGATCAGTTCGCCGTCGAGGCGATCGCCCTGCACACCGCCACCCGGTTCGGGGATCGCACCACCGCGGAACGACTCTCGGCACTGACCGAGCAGTGCGACGGACGTCTCGTCGCCGCCATGGCGGCGCACGCCACCGCTTCCGCGGAGGCGGACGGCCGTGGACTGACCGCGGCCGCGGAGACCTTCGAGGCGCTCGGGGCCCTCGCCGACGCGGCCGATGCCCACGCCCTGGCCGCCATCGCCTACCGCGACCACGGCGACACCCGACGATCCGTCGAAGCCGCCGCCGCGGCCGCGGCACTGGCTGCGCGATGCGATCACGCCTCGTCGCCGGCGCTGGACGAGGCGGCTCGCCCGCTCCCCCTGACCAGCCGGGAACGGGAGATCGCCGCGATGGTCACCGCCGGGCTGTCCAACCGGCAGATCGCCGACCGGCTCGTGGTGTCGGTCCGCACCGTCGAGGGGCACATCTACCGGGCGTGCACCAAACTCGACGTCTCCGACCGCACGGAACTCGCCGAGTTGATGCGCGACACCGGCCGGCGCTAGCGCGACCTCCGGATCACCCCATCGACTTCGATCCGTCGAGGGACTCGCGGATGATGTCGGCGTGGCCGGCGTGCTGTGTCGTCTCGGCGACGATGTGCAGCAGCGCGCGACGCACCGACCAGGCGTCCTCGGTGTTCCACGGTGCCTTGGGAAGTTCGTGGACGACGTCCAGCGACGGCAGCGTGCGTACCAGCTCGTCGGTCCGGGCGGCGACCTCGTCGTAGGCGCGCAGCGCTCCTTCGAGGGTCTCACCGGGCTGCAGCTGGAAGTCCTTGTCGTGTTCGGCGAAATCCTCTTCGGTCCACTCGGTGAAATCCTTCTCCATGTAGTCGGCTCCGACCACGAGGAAATCCGCCCATCCCCGCTCGACCTCGGTGACGTGCTTGATGAGCCCGCCGATCGTCAAGGCGCTCACCGTCGTTCGTTGCGACGCCTGTTCGGTGGTGAGATCGCGGGCCGTGAACCGCAGAAAGTGCCGCGCGTGGGCGAGGCCCGACAGCAGATCGCGGCGTTCCTGGTCGAGGGTCGGGGTGGCGTTCCGGGTGGTGGTGGTCTCGGTCATCGGGTGCTCCTCGTCGTCGTGATCCGGCAAGAACTACGCTACGAGCCATTGGTGCCAGTTCCTGTCACTTATAGGTCCGCAGGTGCGGAAGAATGAGGTCATGTCCGACACGAGCTCCCGCACCCTGCGGCTTCTGTCGCTGTTGCAGACCCACCGCTACTGGCTCGGCGCCGAACTCGCCGACCGGATGGGCGTCTCGCTGCGCACCCTCCGCCGCGACATCGAACGGCTCCGCGATCTCGGATATCCGGTGCGGTCCGATCGTGGGGTCGGCGGCGGGTACCAGCTCGCGCCGGGCGCGTCGTTGCCACCACTGGCTCTCGACGACGACGAAGCGGTCGCGCTCGCGGTCGGCCTACTCACCGCGGCCCAGACCTCGATCACCGGGATCGCCGAGATCTCCGTGCGCGCGCTGGCCAAGGTCATCCAGGTGATGCCACCGCGGCTGCGACGCCAGGTGGAGGCGCTCGATGCGGCGACGGTCTCCGCCGACACCCCCTGGGCGACCCGCGCGACCGATTCACAGCAACTCGTCACCGTCGCGCGCGCGTGCCGCGACGACGAACGCATCGTCTTCGAGTACACCGCGGCCGACGGCACCACGACGAGCCGGCGCGTCGAACCCCGGCAGCTCGTCTCCCTCGGGCGACGCTGGTATCTCGTCGGCTACGACCTCGACCGTGGTGACTGGCGCAGCTTCCGGCTCGACCGCATGGCCGAGACCACCGCCACCGGGATGCGATTCCGGCAGCGCGAGCTGCCCGGCGGCAATGCCGCGGCCTTCGTCGAACGCGGCATCCGCAGCCGCTCCCAGGTGAAGGTCAGTGCGGAACTCGAGGCGCCGGAGCACGAGGTGCGGCGCCGGATCGGTCAGTGGGCCGAGGTGATCGCGATCGACTCCGAACGGTGCCGGATCGAGGTGGACGCCGACAGCATGGACTGGGCGGTCTTCGCCGTGGGCATGTCCGGAGGACGGCTGCTCGGTGCGTCGCCACCGGAGTTCGTCGAGCACCTGGAGAACTGGTCGAATCGGCTGGTCACCGCCGTCGAACACTCGGAGTGACCATCCACCCGGCGCTATGACCCATCCCACAATCGGCCGGGCACCGGAATGCCGTCGGGGGTGGGGGTGGTTGCGCCACCCATGGATCTGTTCACACCTGTCGCCCTCGGAGACCTCGAACTCGCGAACCGTATCGTCATGGCCCCGCTGACCCGCCTGCGTGGTGGTTCGGCCGGTGTACCCGGAGATCTGATCGTCGAGCACTACCGTCAGCGGGCGAGCGCCGGACTCATCATCGCCGAGGGAACCTATGTGAACTTCGAATCACAGGCCTTCGTCGGTCAGCCCGGCATCGTCACCGACGAGCAGGTCGCCGGCTGGCGTCGCGTCGCGGATGCCGTGCATGAGCGCGACGGACGCATCGTGCTGCAGTTGATGCACGGCGGCCGCGTCACGCATCCCGACGTCAACGGTGGCCGGCGTGTCGTCGGGCCGAGCGCGATCGCGATCGACGGCCAGGTGCACACCGAGCAGGGTAAGCAGCCCTACCCCGTGCCCCACGCGCTGACCATCGACGAGATCCCCTCCGTCGTCGACGACTTCGTCGCCTCGGCCCGCCGCGCGATCGATGCCGGACTCGACGGCGTCGAGGTCCACAGCGCCAACGGCTACCTGCTGCACGAATTCCTCTCCCCCGCATCGAACGTGCGGGACGACCAGTACGGCGGTTCGGTGGAGAACCGGATCAGCCTCGTTGTCGAGGTCGTGAAGGCCGTGTCGGAGGCGGTCGGCGCCGGACGTGTCGGGCTGCGGATCTCCCCCGAACACAACATCCAGGACGCCGTCGAGACCGATCGCGACGATGTGCGTGCCGTCTACGGCGCTCTGGTCGACGCCCTGCAGCCCCTGGGCCTGGCGTATCTGTCGGTCCTGCACAAGGAGCCGACCGGCGATCTGGTCCAGGAACTCCGGAAGCGTTTCGGCGGCAAGGTGATCGCCAACAGCGGCTTCGGCTCGCCGACCACCCGCGACGAGGCCGTGCAGCTGATCGACGATTCGCACGCCGACGCCGTGGCCGTCGGCCGCGCGCTGATCGCCAATCCCGACCTGGCCGAGCGCTGGCGGGACGGGCAGCCGGAGAACGCACCGCGTCCGGAGCTGTTCTACGCGTCCGGAGCCGAGGGCTACACCGACTACCCGTTCCTGCAGACCGCCTGAGCGTAAATCCTACGAGGCGCTCGGATCCTCGCGCGCCGAACCGTTTCTCGCCGCTGCTGTAGCGCGGGCGAGGCCCGGTTCGGCGCGCGAGGTCGTTTCGGTCTCCCGATACAGGTCGGGCATCATCCGTTCGAGCACCGGTCGCCACCGCGCCACGTCATCCGGGAAACACGTGCTCAGCAGCTCGACCATCGCCGACGGAGCGATCGAGGCGCCGGGCGACGCCCCGAGCAAACCCGCGATGCTGCCGTCCGCGCTCGCTACGACCTCGGTGCCGAAGGTCAGGACCCCGATCCTGCGACGATCGGGTTTGACGAGCTGGGCTCGTTGCCCCGCGTCGATCAACTCCCAGTCGGACTGCTGTGCCTCGGGACAGAACCGCTGCAGCTGCCGGAATTTCCGCGCGCGGGACGCGAGCAGCTGGCCGAGGAGATAGCGCACCAGCGACAGATTATGCAGGCCCACCGCCACCAACGGGGCGATGTTGTGTGGGCGCAGGGTGGTGAACAGATCGGTGAGCCGGCCGTGTTTGAGCAACCTGGTGCTGAACGTGGCGTACGGGCCGAACATCAGCGACTCGCGTCCGTCGACGACCCGCTTGTCGAGATGCGGCACGGACATCGGTGGTGCGCCCACGTCGGCCTGGCTGTAGACCTTCGCCGCATGCTGGGACACCACGTCGGGATTACCGGTGCGGAGGAACTGCGCGCCGATGGGAAAGACGGCAAAACCTCGCACCTCCGGGATCCGGGCCTTCTGCAAGAGTTTCAGGGCGTACCCGCCGGCGCCGACGAACACGAACCGGGATCGGACCGAAAACCGTCCCGTCGTCGTGCGTCCCGAGACCGTCCACCTCCCGTCGGTGGTGCGGCGCAGTCGTGTGACCTCGTGCCCGGTACGAAGCTCGACGCCACGACGACGCGCGTCCGACAGCAGTCGGTGGGTCAGGGCACCGAAGTCGACGTCGGTGCCTGCCTCGTAGCGCGTGGCGGCGACCGGTTCGGACCCCGAGCGACCTGCCATCACCAGCGGTGCCCATCGGGCGATCGTGTCGGGGTTCTCGCTGTACTCCATTGCGGAGAACAGCGGCGAGCGTTGCAGGGTGGCACGCCGCCGACGTAGATAGTCCACATCGCGTTCGCCGAAGACGACGTTCATGTGCGGTGTCGCGTTCACGAACGTCGTCTCGTCCGGCTCGTCGAGGGACTCCCAGAACTGCCGTGCGATCCGGAACTGTCGGCCGATCTCCTCGGCCCGGGTCGAATCCTCAGGATCGGGCATGTAGTTCAGTTCGCAGAGGCCCGCGTGGCCGGTGCCGGCGTTGTTCCACGGGGCGCTGCTCTCGGCCGCGACCTCGTCGAGTCGTTCCAGGACGAGGATCGACCGATCGGGTTCGAGCCGAGTCAGCAGTGCACCCAGTGTTGCCGACATGATGCCGCCGCCGATCAGGACGGTGTCGTACTCGTGGTCGCCGTGCCGTGGTCCGTCGGCAGAGTGCTTCCGATTCACCATCATTCACCTGCTTTCGCCGTTGTCGATCTTCAGCGTGCCTCTTCCCGATTCATCCGTCCAATGAGATCTTGCAGGCATTACCATGCATATGTGGATTGGTATGTGACGCCCGAGACCGCAACGATCGCCCCACTGCTCGTCGCCTTCGACGCCGCGGCGCGCGAAGGTCACATCACGCGCGCGGCGGATCTGCTCGACGTTCCCCAGTCTTCCGTCAGTCGCCGCATCCGGGCACTCGAGAAGGCCGTGGGTGTGGCGTTGTTCCAGCAGTCCGGGCGAGGGGTCGTGTTGACGACGGCCGGGCGGGAGTTGCACGAACGCACCCGGCATCTGGTCCGGGAACTCGACGGTGCGATCACCACGGTGCGTGAGCACGCCGATCCCGATCACGGCGTCGTCCGCTTCGGGTTCCCGCTCACCCTCGGGCCGGTGAGCATCCCGTCACTGCTGGCCGAGTTCCATCGTCTCGCCCCCGGCGTCCGGTTGCACCTGGTCCAGGCGCACGGCGAAGCGCTCGCGGAGATGGTTCGCGACGGCCGGCTCGATCTCGCCGTCATCATCCCTCCGCCGGAGGATCTGCCGGTCACCGTGCTCGCCCAGCAGCGGCTGTTGCTCCACCTCCCGAGCAGCCATCGACTCGCCGGCCGCGCCCGCCTCGACCTGCGCGACCTCGCGGACGATCACTTCATCGCCAACCCTCCCGACTATCACATCCGGAGAGAACTCGAATCTGTTTGCACTGAAGCAGGATTCGAACCGTACATCGCGTTCGAGATCAGCGAGTTCGAAACGATTCGGGCACTGGTCGCCCAGGGCCTCGGGGTTGCACTGTTGCCTCGCTCGGAAACTCCGGTCCCCGGAATCGTCACCGTCCCGGTCGTCGGAATCGCCAATCGCACCATCGGATTGACGACGGGGACGAGGACTCCGTCACCGGCGGTCGCGCGACTGCACGCTCACATCGCCGGGCACGCAGCCAGATTCGACGATCGCCGGCTCGATTCGTAGGCGTCACCCTCGAATGCCGGAGACGTGCACAGCTTCGCGAGCCGTGCGCCATCTCCTGCGTCGCCGGTCCCGACCAGGCGCAAGCTCCGGGTTCGAATGGTCGCCGACCGGGTATGCCACACAGATGCGATCGTCTGCAACGAGTGTTACCCGACGCCGCTGTCGGCAGTTCTCGGATACGAGGACATCGTGCTGACTCCGGCATCCAGACCGGCAGGTGGAGCCTATTTGTTCGAACAGATCAACACCACATTCGGCGATTCGGTAAACGCATCGACCTTCGAGCCCGTCGCCGCTTTTTCCTGACCTACCTACCGTCGAGGAGTTCTCCATGACAACAACAGATCTCGGTTCCACCGCCACGTTCGCCAGCCAGGCGGTCGCCTCCCAGTTCATCGATGGGCAGTGGTGCGAGGGACGCTCCGACCGCGTCCTGACCGACACCAACCCGTTCGACGACAGCGTGGTCGCCACGATCCGCCTCGCTTCCGCCGAGGAGGTCGACGCCGCCTACACCTCCGCCCGGGCAGCACAGGCCGAGTGGGCCGCGACCGGTCCCGCCGACCGCGCCGCGGTCCTGCGTCGCGCCGCGCAGATCCTCGAACAACGCCGAGCCGAGATCATCGACTGGCTGGTCGCCGAGTCCGGCTCGACGCGGATCAAGGCCGATACCGAGGTCTCCCTGGCCATCGGCATCACTCAGGAGGCGGCGTCGTTCCCGTCCCGGGTCCACGGATCGATCTTCGATTCGAACACCCCGAACCGTGAGATGCGGGTGTACCGCAAGCCCATCGGAGTGGTCGGGGTGATCAGCCCGTGGAATTTCCCGCTGCACCTGTCGCAGCGATCGGTGGCACCGGCATTGGCGTTGGGCAATGCCGTGGTGATCAAGCCGGCCTCGGACACTCCGGTGACGGGCGGCCTGTTGATCGCCCGGATCTTCGAGGAAGCAGGCCTACCGGCGGGAGTGTTGTCGGTGGTGATCGGCTCCGGTTCGGAGATCGGCGACGCTTTCGTCGAGCATCCCGTCCCGCGGTTGATCTCCTTCACCGGCTCGACACCGGTCGGCAAGCAGGTCGGTGCGGTCGCCACCGGCGGTGAGCACCTCAAGAAGGTGGCACTCGAATTGGGCGGCAACGCACCCCTCGTGGTCCTCGACGACGCCGACCTCGACGCGGCCGTCGAGGCAGCGGTGACCGGGTCGTTCCTGCATTCCGGACAGATCTGCATGGCCGTGAACCGCATCATCGTGCAGGCGCCGGTGTACGACGATTTCGTCGAACGGTTCACCCGAGCCGCGCAGGCCGTGCCCTACGGCGATCCCTTCGCAGACGGCACTTTGGTCGGGCCCGTCGTCAACGATTCGCAGTTGAAGGGCCTCGAGGAGAAGATCGAGCAGGCCCGGCACGCCGGAGCACGCGTTGCACTCGGCGGGAAGATCGACGGCCGGGTCGTGCCTCCGCACGTGTTCGTCGACGTCACGCCCGACATGGAGATCGCCCGCGAGGAGATCTTCGGCCCGATGGTCGCGGTCCTGCGCGCCGATGACGAAGCACACGCCCTCGAACTGGCCAACGACCACGAATTCGGTCTGTCCAGCGCGGTCTTCACGCAGAACATCGACCGCGGACTGCAATTCGCGCATCGGGTCGAGGCAGGCATGACGTTCATCAACGAGATGACCGTTCAGGACGAGGCGCACGTGGCATTCGGTGGCGAACGCAACTCCGGTCTCGGACGATTCAACGGCGAGTGGGCGATCGAGGAGTTCACCACCGATCACACCATCGGCGTGACGCGGCTGGTGTAGGCACGCAACAGCGCCTCCGCTACGCCGACGGATTCGACGATCGTCGCGGCCGTACGGCGTAGCTCGACCGCACGCAGTCGGCATTCACGGCCGCGTCGCCGCTACCGACCGACGTCGATACGGAACACTGCCGTCTGCACCCCTGCGCAGACTCGAGGTGCAGGCGGCAGACGTCGCAGGGCGATCAGGCCGAGTGCGGGCGCGAACATCCTCGGTCGCCGGTGAGAACGCCGACCCAGCGTGCGTTGCGTTCGCCGTCTCCGCTTTGTAGGCTCCGCGCATGGCAGGATTGTCGACAATCCTACAAACCGGGAGGTGGTCGATGATGTTCCCTGATCCGACGCGCCCACATTCTCTGCGGTCCCCGTTTCCGACGCGGCGCACGCGATGAACGACGACCAGCTCACCATAGGCCAGGGCGGCGGAGTCTCCTCGACCGACGAGAACGTCCGAGTTCGACTCCTCACCGACAGACTCCACGCACTGGGCGTCCCGATCGACACCGCCACGCGTCGACTGGACGAGTATTCCTACGACGCCTCCAACTACCGGGTGCGGCCGGCGGCCGTGGTCTTTCCTCGGTCGGTGGACGACGTCGTGGCGGTGGTGACCGCCTGCGGCGACACCGGGATTCCGCTGGTCAGCCGAGGAGGCGGGACGTCGATGGCCGGCAATGCCGTCGGTCCCGGCGTCGTCGTCGACTTCTCCCGGCACATGAACCGCATCCTCGACATCGACGAGACCGCCGGTGTCGCCGACGTCGAACCGGGCGTCGTACTCGCGACCCTCACGCGGGCAGCCGAGGACGCGTCCTCTGGCCGTATGACCTTCGCTCCGGACCCCTCGTCGAAGAACCGGGCCACGGTCGGTGGCGCGCTCGGCAACGATGCCTGCGGCAACCACTCGGTGCGGTACGGCCGCATGTCCGATCATGTCCACGAGATCGACCTCGTCACCGCCGACGGGTTCCGGCTCACCGCGGCAGAGCGGGGCCTGCGTGCCACCGATCCCGACGACGCGGCCGCTGCCGCGCGCGCGGAACAGCTCGGCGCCGAGCTCACCGCGCTGGCGGCCGAGCACCTGTTCGAGTTCCGCACCGAACTCGGCAGGATCCAACGCCAGGTCTCGGGTTACCACTTGGACAATCTGTTGCCGGAGAAGCGGTTCGACGTCGCCCGAGCGCTCGTCGGATCCGAGGGAACGTGCGCGGTGATCGTCGGCGCCCGCGTCAAGCTGGTTCCCCGCCCGTCCAGCGCGTTGCTGGTCTGCCTCGGCTACGACGACGTCGTCGACGCGGCCCGCGACATCGGAACCATCCTTGACTTCTCTCCTGCGGCAGTCGAGGGAGTCGACGCGGCGATCGTCGAGACCATGCGGTTTCGTCGAGGCGAGCACTCCGTCCTCGGCCTCCCCGCCGGAAACGCCTGGCTCTACGTGGACCTGGACGGTGACGACCCGGACTCCGTGGCCGCGGCCGCCGACGCACTGCTCGACAAACTTCGTCGGAACGGCCGTCTCGTCGATGGCCGCATCGCGGCGGACACCACCGAGCGTGCGTCGCTGTGGCGGGTGCGTGAGGACGGCGCCGGACTGTCCGCCCGCCTGGCGTCCGGCGGCGAATCGTGGCCGGGCTGGGAAGATTCCGCCGTCGCGCCGGAGAACCTCGCCGACTACCTCCAGGACTTCCGCGTACTGCTCGACCGGCACGGTCTGCAGGGCGTGATGTACGGGCACTTCGGGGCCGGGTGCATGCACATCCGCATCACCTACGACCTGCGCACCGAGGAGGGCCGGCAGGTCTTCCGCGAGTTCACCCACGAGGCCGCGCGTCTGGTGGTCCGGCACGGCGGATCGCTCTCCGGAGAACACGGCGACGGCCGTGCCCGCTCGGAACTGCTGCCGGTCATGTACTCCGCGCGGATGATGAGCGCATTCCGTGCCTTCCGCTCGATATGGGACCCGAGAGGCATCCTGAATCCGGGATCGCTGACCGACCCGGCACGGATCGATGACGATCTGGCGTTGGCGGGCGTGCCCGAACGCACCTGGCGTACCCACTTCGACCTGCACCCGATCGAGGCCGTGCGCCCCGACGGTGCGCGTCCGCAACACACCCCCGACCCGTGGGTGCATGCCGTGCAGGGCTGCATCGGAGTCGGACGGTGCCGCTCCGACTCCGGTGGCGTGATGTGTCCGAGTTACCGCGCGACCCGCGACGAGAAGGACTCCACTCGCGGCCGGGCCCGGGTCCTGCAGGAGATGGTGCGCGGCGCCCGCACGATCGAACAAGGGTGGAAGTCCGAGGAGGTGCGTGAGGCACTCGATCTGTGTCTGGCGTGCAAGGCATGCTCGACCGACTGCCCGGCCGGCGTCGACATGGCCACCTACAAATCCGAGTTCTTCTCGCACTACTACGACGGCACACGACGACCGGTGTCGCACTATTCGCTGGGGTGGTTGCCGCGCTGGCTCGAACTCACGGGACGGGCAGCACCGCTGGTCAACGCGGTACTGCGCACTTCGCTCGCGAAGCGCGCCGCCACCCTCGGCGGCATCTCCCCCGACCGGGTACTTCCTCCCTTCGCCTCTCGGCGGGCCTGGAAGAAGGCCGTGAGCGAGGCGCTGCGCGGCCGGTCCGGTTCGACGCCGGTGGTGCTCTTCGTCGACACCTTCACCAAAGGGCTGCGACCGGAGGTCGCCGGTGCCGCAGCCCGCGTGCTCGCCGGGGCGGATCAGCAGGTGAGCTGCTCCGCGGACGCGTGCTGCGGACTGACGTGGATCTCCACCGGCCAGCTCGACACCGCGAAGAAGAAACTCTCCCACGCCGCCCGCACACTGGACGACGGCACCGACCGGCCGATCGTCGTCGTCGAGCCGAGTTGCGCCGCCGCACTGCGTAAGGACCTGCCCGAGCTGGTGCCCACCGAGGCTGCGCGTCGCGTCGCCGCACGGGTCCACAGCTTCGCGTCCTACATCGACACCCTGGTGCGCGGCGGCTGGTCACCTACCCCTGCGCGACCGTTGCCGAACGAGATGGTGCTGCAGACGCACTGCCACGAGTACTCCGTGTTCGGCGCCGGAAGCCATCGCCGGATCTTGACCGCAGCGGGCGTCGACGACGTTCGCGACGCAGTCGGATGCTGCGGCGTGGCAGGCAACTTCGGCTTCGAGACACAGCACCACGACATCAGCATGAAGGTGGCCGAGACCTCCCTCGCGCCGACACTGCGCGCGGCCGGCGACGACTCCGCGGTGGTCACCGACGGCTTCTCGTGTGCGATGCAGGTCGCGCAGATCGGTGTATCCGCCCCGGGACTGCACCTCGCTGAACTACTCGATCCCGGGTCGCGAATGTCGATGAGCAACAACATCTCCGAGGAGGAAAGCACATGACCGACACCACGACTGCCCGGACACGGGTGGGCGTTCCCGACGCAGTGTCCCGCGTCAGCACAGGCTTGTTCATCGACGGTGAGTGGGTCGAATCGATCTCCGGCGAACGATTCGACGTCGTGGCTCCGGCGACCGAGGAGGTCGTCGCGACCGTTGCGAACGGCAACGCGGACGACGCCCGACGTGCCATCGAGACCTGCGCGCGCGTGCAGAAGCAGTGGGCGAAAGCCGCTCCGCGTGAACGCAGCGTGATCCTTCGCCGTGCCTACGAACTCATCATGGAGCGGCAGGACGAGTTCGCGACCATCATGACCACCGAGATGGGCAAACCCTTTGCCGAGGCGAAGGGCGAGGTCGCCTACGCTGCGGAGTTCTTCCGGTGGTTCTCCGAGGAAGCCGTCCGCATCGGCGGTGATGCCATCAGCACCGGCGACGGCGCGACCCGCATCCTGGTGTCCAAGGAACCGGTGGGACCTTGCGTCCTCGTCACGCCGTGGAACTTCCCGCTCGCCATGGGCACCCGCAAGATCGGACCTGCCATCGCAGCCGGATGCACCATCGTCTTCAAACCCTCGGAGCTGACCCCACTGACCTCGCTGGCCCTGGTCGACGTACTCGTCGAGGCCGGTGTGCCCAAGGGTGTGCTGAACGTCGTGCCCACCACCGAACCCGGGGAGGTCGTCTCGACCTGGATGTCCAGCGGTATCGCACGCAAGATCAGTTTCACCGGTTCGACCGCGGTGGGCATCCGGTTGCTCGAACAGGCATCCCAACACGTCATGCGCAGCTCGATGGAACTCGGCGGCAATGCCCCGTTCATCGTGTTCGAGGACGCCGATCTCGACCGGGCCGTCGACGGCGCGCTCGCCGCGAAGATGCGCAACATGGGTGAGGCGTGCACCGCCGCGAACCGCATCTTCGTGCACCGCGCGGTCGCCGACCGGTTCGCCGAGAAGCTCGCTGCGCGTATGGATGCCCTCACCGTCGGGGACGGTCTGGTCGAGGGGACCCAGGTCGGTCCGCTGGTCGAGGAGAAGGCTCTCACGAAGGTGGAGCGTCTCGTCGCCGATGCGGTCGAACGTGGAGCGCGCGTCGTGTGTGGTGGCAGCCGACCCGAGGGACCCGGCTACTTCTACCCACCCACCGTCCTCGCCGACGTGTCGAAGGACGCCGCGTTGATGAGCGAGGAGATCTTCGGGCCGGTCGCGCCCATCGTCGTCTTCGATACCGAGGACGAGGTCGTCGAGATCGCCAACAACACGCCCTGGGGACTGGCCGGATACATCTTCACCCAGGATGTCGACCGCAGTTTCCGTGTCAGCGAAGCGCTCGAGGTCGGCATGGTCGGGCTGAACACCGGCATCGTGTCCAATCCCGCGGCACCGTTCGGCGGAATCAAGGCATCGGGTCTCGGACGCGAGGGAAGCACCATCGGCATCGACGAGTTCCTCGAGGTCAAGTACGTCGCCGTCCCTCGTCGATGACGCATCGGTTTCGATGCTGCTTCGATCCTTGCGCGCCGAACCGGGTTCGCCGCAGCTATAACGCGCGCGAAGCCCGATTCGGCGCGCAAGGTCTATACGGCCTACCCGTGTAGGCCAGGAATCCTCTGCTCACGCAACGGTTCCTGCTCGGCCGGCCGCAGTGCCGCACCACTTCGCGAGTGCGGCGTCGAGACCGTCCGTCGAGCCCTCCCCCACCCAGGCCACGTGCCCGTCCGGGCGCACGAGCACAGCCGACGGTGCGACGACCTCGCCGAGCAACGGCAGTTCCCAGGCGCCGTCGTAACGCGCTCGCACGTAGTCGACGCGTTCAGGATGATGCCCGGAATCGATTGGTGGACCCTCGAATTGCAGCAGAAGTGGACGAGCCCGGTGCATGAGCCCGAACAGGCGCACCGGCTTCTCCTCGGCGATGATGTCGAGATCCGGCATGCGTCGTCCCAGCAGCGGGTGTCCCTCACCGAGGTCGTAGGCGACGTCGAGGCCGGAGATCAACGCCGCGATCGGCGATCCGGCGTCGTCGACGCGGAGCACCTCGTCGATCAGATCGCGCAGGGCCTCTTGGCGCGGCTCGGCCTTCTGGAAAAGAGATTGGGCCATCGTGAATTTCAGTGCTCGCCCCCCGGCCGGGTGCCGTTCGGCGTGGTAGGTGTCGAGCAGGTCCTCCCCCGAGACTCCTCGCACGACCTGCCCGAGTTTCCAGCCGAGGTTGACGGCATCCTGGATGCCCAGGCCGATACCCAGTCCGCCGGTGGGTGAATGCACGTGTGCGGCGTCGCCCGCGAGCAGGACCCGACCCGCGCGATAATTCGTCGCCTGCCTGGTCGCGTCGGTGAACCGCGAGAGCCAGGCGGGATCGTGCACACCGAAATCGGTGCCGAATACATGGAGCAGTTCTCGTCGCAGGTCGTCCAGCGTCGGCGGCGTGGGAGGTCCCAGTTCGGCTTCGGTCACCACAACCCGAGCTCGACCCTCTCCCATGGGATACAGACCGTGAACACCGCGCTCGTCGATCCTTGCGTCGGTGGGGAGTTCCTCGGCGACCCGTACTTCGGCGATCAGACTGCTACGTGTCGCAACCGACCCTTCGAATCCGATCCCGGCCTCGCGGCGCACGACACTGCGCCCGCCGTCGGCACCCGCCACGTACCGAGCCTGCACCGTCTCCCCCGATGCGAGCCGAAGGTGCACGTTTTCCTCGTCCGCGTGAACCCCGACGACCTCGATGTTCCGCCGGATCGGCACGCCGAGTTCCTCGATCCACTGCAGCAGCAGCCGTTCGATGTGGTTCTGGAACAACGCGAGCGTGTACGGATGGCGGGTGGGCAGACGGCCCACGTCGAGCCTGGTGCCCCCGAAGGTCGCGGTGTTCACCGTTCGTCCCTCGGTGAGGAAGCGCTCGGCGATTCCTCGTTGATCGAGCAGCTCGATGGTGCGGGCATGGATACCGCCACCCCGCGACCCTGCGAGTTCCTGCGATTCGCGACGTTCGAGTACGACGACGTCCGCGCCGGCCAGGCGCAACTCCCCCGCCAGCATCATTCCCGTCGGCCCGCAGCCGACCACTACGACCTCGTGCATGTCCGCCCCCTCTCCACGACACCGGACGGGCAGTATGAGCCCCGAGTGGGGGCTTGCGACAAGCCCCCACCTGCGCGATAACGTGGAAACGGGACGGGACGACGAGCGCCCGGGTCAGCCCTCGATGATGCGCTTGATCGCGTCCAGGGTCGCCGGAATTCCGCTGCGGGCAGCCTGCTCCCGCGCGGCGATCTGGGCAGGTGCCTCCGCCCCGAACTTCTCGTGGAAGAACTTCTGCCCTGCTTCGGTGAACTCCCAGGTCTCCGTCAGTTCCGTGCCGGCGTCCGCCGGCTTGATGACGTAGCTCCAGCGCACGAGGCCGGGACCGACCGACCACGCGAGTTCACGGCCTGGAGAGGCGACGACGACCTCCGAGCGGGTCTCCCAGGTGCGTTCGGGGGTGACGTTCCGGCCGGTGAAGAAGGAACCGACCTCGGGGCCCTGCCCTTCGTCCCACCAGCATTCCGCGCAGACGGGTGACCATTCACCGGTGCGGGTGACATCGGAGACGAGGGCGTACACCTCGTCGGGGGTGGCGGAAACGACGACGGAGGACTCGAAGGTCAGAGGTGTGGTCTGCATGGCCACCATCCTGCCCGACGAGACCTCCGGAACCGGCAGCGACACCCTGAGGAGTACGGATCAGGACACGAGATTGCTTGCCGCCCACGCCATGTGCGAACGCACCGTGGACGCAGCCCTGTCGGAATCGCCGGTTTCGATGGCGTCGACGATGGCACTGTGACGCCCGACGTCCATGTTTCCGACCGCCTTCTCCAGACCGGCGAACATGATGGACATGCGGATCGATCCCTCGAGCGACTGCCACGAGTGCATGAGCGTTTCGTTGCCGGTGAGACGGCAGAGCAGTCGGTGGAAGTTCAGGTCGGACTCGATGCGCGCCTCGAGGTCGTTCTCGGCATGAGCCATGGCCTCGAGAGCTTCGCGCAGGGCCGGGATCACCGAGGCCCGGTCGTCCCGCTCGGCGAGGTCGCGGACGGCCAGCGCTTCCAGTGCCGCGCGCACGGCGAAGATGTCGCGGATCTCCTTGGCGTCGAGGTGCCGAACGTAGAGGCGACCGCGGGCACCGGCAGAGATCAGACCTTCCTGCTGCAGCTGGCGCATCGCCTCGCGCAGGGTCCCCCGGCTGATCTGGAGCATCTCGGACAGCTCGGTTTCGACGAGGGGGCTGCTCGGGGCGAGCGCGCCGCTCGTGATCGCGGTGCGCAGGGCGGTGACGGCCTGCTGGCGCAGGCTGGTCCTCTCGAGCCCCAGCAGCGCAGCGGGTTGAGCAGCCATGAGTTGCCTCCAGGTGTCAGCGGCCGACTGTCGACAACAGTCTGTCGACAATGATACGGGTCCCGCACCGAGCTGGGTGCGGGACCCGTACAGCGTGTCGGTCAGCCGAGTTCGTCGAGCACCCGCGCGACCACCCGGTCGGTGCTCAAGCCGTACCGGTCGTGGAGAGTGGGCAACGCGCCGGCATCGAGGAACCGGTCGGGCAGACCGATGGGCACGACCCTCTTTCCCAGTCCTGCCCCGACGACCGCGGCAGCGACGGTCTCGAAGAGCCCACCCACCACGGTGTGGTTCTCGAGGGTGACCGCCAGTCGGTCGGTGTCGATCTCCGCCAGGACCGTCGCCGCATCGAACGGCTTGATGGTGGGCGTGTGGACCACCCCGACGTCCACGTGGTGGGTGGCCAGCACGTCCGCCGCCTGCAACGCGCGCATGGTCATCAGGCCGCTGGTGACGAAGACGACGTCGTTCCCGCTGCGCAGCACCTTCGCCTTGCCGAGTTCGAAGCGGTAGTCGTACTCGTCGAGGACGGTGGCGACCTTGCCGCGCAGCAAGCGGAGATAGGTGGGCCCGTCACTCGCGGCGAGCTGCGGCACGGCCTGTTCGATGTCGATCGAATCGCACGGATCGACGATCGTCAGGTTGGGCATGCCGCGGAAGATAGCGATGTCCTCGGTGGCCTGGTGACTGGGGCCGTATCCGGTGGTCAGACCGGGAAGCCCGCCGACGATGTTGACGTTGAGGTTCGGCTCGGCGATGTCCAGACACAGGAAGTCGTATGC
>Ga0180215_1002274_pt1 | contig 19626 bp, 17 predicted proteins | sample eDN3rd37CBELigBY_FD_128871 | JGI IMG/M metagenome (GOLD analysis project Ga0180215, IMG submission 128871) | Enriched backyard soil microbial communities from Emeryville, California, USA - eDNA 3rd pass 37_C BE-Lig BY (version 2) (version 2) | ecosystem: Environmental > Terrestrial > Soil >... | reverse complement strand
GCGGAAGATGACCATGTCGACCTTCTCGGGGTGCTTCACGGGCGAGGGAACGCCCTGGAACCACCGGACGGGCCGGAGGCAGACATAGAGGTCCAGCATCTGCCTCAAGGCGACGTTGAGCGAACGGATGCCGCCGCCGATCGGCGTGGTGAGCGGCCCCTTGATGCCGACGAGATACTCGCGGAAGGCGTCGACCGTCTCGTCGGGCAGCCAGGTGTTGAACAGCGAGTGCGACTTGCCGCCTGCGTAGACCTCCACCCATTTGATTTGCCGCTTGCCGCCGTAGGCCTTCTCCACCGCCGCGTCGAAGACGCGAACGCTGGCGCGCCAAATATCAGGCCCCGTGCCGTCGCCTTCGATGAAGGGGATGATCGGATGGTCCGGGACGGACAGCTTGCCGCCCGCGATCGTGATCTTCTCACCGCCCGCCGGAGCCTCGGGTTTCGGACTCGCCATGTATCGTTCTCCTGTCTCGTTATGGGATCGACATCCGACGCGGCGACGATTGCGCGGGTCGCCCGGCGTCGACTTTTGGCATACGATGATGGCACATTCGCCGTCTCCGAGCAAGCGAACCAGCCGGGACGGAGACTTGCCCGGGCTCCGCGCGGCTGGGAAACTAAGGGCTCTTCAGTGGGACGCCGGTTTACCGGGAGGGCGGCACCCTCCCGCCGAGCCCCACGCCCAGCCTCGGCTCGGCGGGAGGGTGCCGCCCTCCCGAATACGGCCCCGGAGATCCCCACTTGAAAACCAATCCCGTCAAACGCGCGCTGAAAGCGGGCGAACCCCAGATCGGTAGCTGGCTGTCGCTGGGCAGCGTCGCCGCGGCGCGGTTTCTGGCCCGCGCCGGCTTCCCCTGGCTGACCGTCGACATGGAGCACACCCACACCGACATCGGCACGGCCGCCCTGATGTTCGCCGCGATCGCCGACGCCGGCTGCGTTCCCCTGGCCCGCGTTCCCGTCGGCAAACATGAATGGATCAAGATGGCCCTGGATTGCGGAGCGATGGGCATCATCGCGCCAATGGTCATGACCGCCGACGAGGCCCGCGCGATCGTCGCCGCCGCCAAGTACGCCCCCGAGGGGAACCGATCGGTCGGCGGCGGCTTCCACGCCATCAACTTCGAGGCGACGCCCGAGGAATACTACCGCAAGGCCAACGACGAAATCCTCGTCGTTATCCAGACCGAGCACATCGACGCCGTCGATCGGGCCGACGAGATCTACGCCGTCCCCGGCATCGACGCCGTCTTCGTCGGTCCCAACGACCTGACCTTCACCATGCGATCGGCCGATGGGACCTTCCCCTCAAAGGAGCGATTCGAGGAGACCCTGACCCGAATCCGCGAGGCCGCCAAGCGACACAACCTCCCGTGTGGGCTCCACGTCCTCAGCGCCGCCGACGCCCTCCGGCGCGCCGAGGAGGGTTTCCGATTCATCGCCGTGGGCAGCGAGCTGAAGATGATGCTCGAGGGCGCCTCGGCCATCGTCGGCCAAACCAACCCCGAGAGCCAGTCGCGGAAGCTGGCCAAGTATTAACGAACCGTGATGTCAGCGGTCGTCGATTCGCTGCTCGTAGGGCGCCTTGTGGTCCGGCAGGTAGACCATCCCGGCGTCGTCGGCGAGGTGCAGCCCCGCGTCGAGGTAGAGGATTCCGCCGGTCATGCGGCGGCCGGAGGCGGTGGTTAGGTAAGCCACCGCCTCGCCGATTTCCTCGGGGGTCGTCAAGTTGCGCAGCCCCTCGGGGAAGTCGGGCCGACCGTGCTTCGCCTGGATTTTCCGCTCGTTGGGCGTGTCGACCCATCCGGGGGCGACCATGTTGCACGAGACGCCGTCGGCGAGGCACTCGACGGCGACCTGGCGGGTAAGGCCCAGGAGACCCGCCTTGCTCACCACGTAGGGAAAAAGCCCCGACATGGGGCGAGTCGCCCGCGTCGAGCCGATGTTGACGATCGTTCCCTTGGTCGCGCGCAAGAGAGGCAGCGCCGCCCTGATCCCGAGCCACGCGCCGCGCAGGTTCACGTCGAGCGTCTGGTTCCACAACGCCTCGTCGGTTGACTCGATCGTCCCCCGCGAGCTGACGCCGGCGTTGTTGACCAAAACATCGAGCCGTCCGTAACTCTCGGCGAGCGAGTCCAGGGCGATCCTCCAGGACTCGGCGCTGGTCACGTCGAGGTGGATCCCGACCACGTCGAGGCCCTCCTCTCTCATGTCCTTGGCCACCTGATCAACGCGGTCCTCCTGGATGTCGGCGAGATCGACCGTGAAGCCCTCCTCGGCCAGCGACCGGGCGATCCCCAGGCCGATCCCTCCCGCCGCGCCCGTCACCACGGCGACCCGAAGCAAGTCGTCTTTAAACATGCTTCTGGTCAACCTCGGAACTTGGTCTTGGGCGCGGCTTCGATAAGGCCGTGAATGGTGTGCATGACGTTGTAGGCCGTCAGCTCGCAGATCAAGCGGGTGACGTCCTCGTGAAGCTTGGGATCAAGCTGGGGCTCGACCTTCTTCATCAGGGCGACCAGCCGCTCCTCCTGCGCTTTCAGCTCGTGCTTGTCGATCTTGCCGTCGGCCATCGCGTCGACGAAGGCCGTCAGCTTCTCGGCGTACTGGTGAATCAAGGGGGCGTCGCTTGAGTCATCCAGCCAGGGGGTGCAATCCCCGAGTTTCGTCTCGCCCTTGTGATCGCGCTGTTTGGACATGAGATGTTCCCTTCATCATTCCTCGATAAGATCTCGGATCACGGCCATGCGTTCCTGAAGCTTGGCGCGGGCGTCGGGGCGGCTCAGACGGACCCGCCAATCCTCGGGCAAGAGCGATTTCGACGTGCATTCCAGCACCGCGGCCAGTTCCTGCTTCTCTTTTTCGAGCCCCTGGGCCGAGGGGATGAAGTCCTCAAGCGCCTGGTTCACGTCCTCGGCCGTCGGCTGGTCCCGCCCCTTCGCCAGGGCGAGCCGCTTGGCGGAGAGGACGATGCTCTCGATGTCGGCGCCGCTGAGCCCCCGATCGGCGATCCCCTTGGGAAGGCTCGCCGGATCGAGTCGGAACTTGTTCTTGCCGGCCATCACCGCGAACATGTGGCGCGCTTCGTCGTCGTCGCGGGGGCTGAATAGCGGAAGGTGGACTTCCGCCCTTCCCTGCCGTTTCAGGTCGACGGGCAAAAGGTCGGGACGGCTCGTCAGCAGCATCCAGATCAGCTTCCCGCGATAGCGGGTGTCGCCCATCTGCGCGGCGATCATCGAAAAGACCCGGCTGGACGTCCCCGAATCACCGCCGGCCTCGCGCGTTCCCAAGGCGGCGTCGGCCTCGTCGATGACGATGACGACCGGGCCCATCGCCCGAAGAACCGTCAGCAGCCGCTCCAGGTTCCCCTCGGTCTCGCCGACGTATTTCGACCGGAAGTTACGGAGCTTCACGCAGGGGATCCCGACCGAGCCCGCGAAGCATTCGGCCAGGAACGATTTCCCCGTGCCGACCGACCCGCAGATCAAGTAACCCATCGGCGCGGCGTCGAGCCGCCCCTTGGCCAAAATCGCCGCGTCGTCGGTTAACCGGCGCTTCACGCCGTCGTTGCCGACGAAGTCGTCCAGCGTCCAGCTTGGCTCGACGAACTCGACGAGCCCGCGGGCCTGGCGCTCGATGAGACCCTTTTTAAGCGTCTTCAGCCCCCCGGCGTCGAGCCGGCTGTTGGACCGCTCGGCGAGCGTCAAGAGTCGTTCGAGGCTCGCCAGGCTCAGGCCGCTGGTCAGGTCGGCCAGTTGGTCGGGGGTGAAGTCGGTCAGGTTGCCGGGCTTGTCGTCGCGGGCGTCGAACCAGCCGGCGAAGGCGCGGCGGTCCTCGATGCTCGGCATCGGCACGTTCAGGGTCGCGACGTAGGGGCCGCCGACGAGCCGGTCGTTGACCTCGCCCAGTTGGTCGGTCAACAGGCAAAACGCGATGTTGTTTCGCTTGATGTAGGGGTTTTGCGACCACGACAAGAGCCGGGCCAACCGCGCGCCCAGGGGGCCGGAAAGCTGGGTCGAATCGGCCGAGGGGACGAGGAACTGGGCGTAATCGAAGATGACGGCGACGCTCAGCCGGCGGGCGGGGTCCTCCTCCATCAACTGCCGCTCGAGGAACCGATCCAGGAGCTCCAAAATCGCGTCGGGATCGCGGGGCCAGGTCTTCGGCTCGCCGAGCCGTTCGGAGAGCAGGCCGATCATCCGTCGAAGCCGGTCGGGAGCGGCGCCCGCGAAGGCCCGCAGCCCGCGGCTGAGGTCGTGCCTTAAAACAATGTCCCAGTTGCCGAAAAGCTGGGTCGCCAGAAACTCGGCGACCCCGCCGTAGACGGTTGGCTCCCCGCCTGTCTGGCGAATCAGGTCGTGGACGTTGCCGTGGAGGACGAACAGGCAACTCGTCCCCGCCTGGAACTGCCGGGCGAACTCGCGGGCCCATTCGGGATGCCAGGCCGGCGCGCCGGCCGCCGGCTCCCCGGCAAGCAGGGCGTCGACGACGGGTTCGCCGGCGGTCGGATCAGCGCTCACGGTCGGCGGCTCCTTGATCGAGGAAAGAGGAATCCCCACGCTCGCGGACAGGGTCGGCGAGCGGGATCAAGGCAGATCCGGCAGCTTCTCAAGCGGCTTGGTCGCGGGGCCAAGCTGCTTGTTGGCCGGGCCGGCGCCGACGGTCTCGGGCGTGGCCAGCCCCTGCTCCCGCTCGAACTCCTTTAGCGCGTCCTCGGCCAGCGTCTTCTCGATCTCGATGTCGCGCTTAACGTCCTCGATCCCTTCGCCCGAAAGGTCGGCGGCGACGCGGACCCGGCCCCGGTTCTTGTCGATCTGGCTCTGGATCATCTCCTCGGCCTGACCGAAATCGGTGGTGATGTTGAAGTTGAACTGCGAGGCGATCTGGGTGATCTCGGCCTCGGCCCGGCTCAGCTTCAGGTCGGCGTCGTACTTGGAGATCTTGTGCTTGACGTCTTCGAGCTTCGCGATGGCGTGCTTGATCTTCAACAAGTTGTTTTGATACGCCTGTTCGTGGATGTCGAGCTGCTTCTGATTCTCGGCCAGGTCCTCCTTCGCCCTGCGCAGGTCGAGGGCGAACTTGGCGGCGCCCTCGCGATCGCCTGAGTTGAGGAACGCCTTGACCTTCGCTTCGAGCGTGGAGACGGTCTTGGCCTGGTGGTCAACCTGGCGCTGAACGCGCTCGACCAGGGCCCGATACTGGGCGAGCCCCTCGCGGCCCTCCTTCAACTGCGCGACGGAGCGGTCGTACTCAAGCTGCATCTCGGCGATCGGGTCGTACCCCCGGATCGCGTTGGCGAGCTTGTTGAACTGAGCGGCGATGGCGTTCCAGAGTTTTCCAAGAATCATGGTTTCCCCCTGCCTTGCGTCGCGCGTCGTGGTCGCTCCAGGGAACATCCTAGACCACCCGACCCGCATTTGCCACGAAGCGTCCTCTTCAAAATAGATGGCCCCGAGCGGCCCGATCGACCAGCCTGTTTCGCTCGCGCTCATCGCCTCATGATTTGGTCGAGGCGTCCGTCACCCGCTTCGCTCCATCCGGAGCGGCGATCGGGTTGGGCGCGACGATCGCGCCGAGGCCGTCGAGCCCCGCGGCCCCGCGCCGCTGGTCGGCCTCCAGTTGCATTCTCCTCTGGTAAACGGCTTGCGCTCCCTGGTTGTGGGCCTCGCGAGCCCGCTGGATCGAGGCCTCGGCCGAACGGATCGCCCGCTCATAGTCCTGGTCGTGGTACGACCGCGTCGCCTGGTCCAAAAGCGACTCGGCGGCGGCGGTGTCCAGGGTGACGCCCATCGACAGGAACGTCCGGGCCTGGCGGATGGTCCGGGCGGCCTCGGACAGTTCGGTTTCGGCCTGGCGAGCCAGCCGGGCGTCCTCGTTGGCGAGCCGCTCGGCGCGGTTCAGGTCGGCCCGAGCGCCTCGGACCTGTTCCAACAACCCGGCCCACTCGTTGCCGGCGCGCGTTCGCTCATCGCCCACTCGTTTCAAGACCTCCACGGCGTGACGGTAACTCTGGTTGGCGGCGGCGCGGTCCTCGGCGTGGCTCGCGAGAAAGGCGCCGATCCGCTCGGCCTCTCTCCGCGCCTGGTCGAGTTCGTCCATCAGTTGGGCGTGGACCTTCACGTCGGCCTCGGCCCGCGTCTGGACAATCGCCTGCTCCTGGATCGCGCCGGCGAGCTCCCGTTGAACCGACGACCAATCGGGCCGGGGTTCCGTCGCCCTCCGAACAGCCGCCTCCTTGGCCCGCACCAGCGCGTCCAGGCTGGACCGAGCCTCCGCGCCGATGGCCTGACCGTTCTGATCGAAGAACGCGCGGAGCCGGCTCAATCGGTCATCGAAATCGGTGGCGAACCGCTGGGCGTCTGAGCGCGCGGCCTTCAGCTCGCTGAGGCGCTCGCCCACGGCGTTCATCAACCGGAAGACGGCCTGTTGCTCGCGCGCGAGACCGGCGATTAGCCGGGCGCCGAGCAGGTATTTCTGGTTCGTCTCGCTCGCGGCCTCGGCCGCCTCGTCGGCCTTGCGGTCGAAGGTATCCAGCAGCGCCCGCGCCTGGGTCAGATTCCCCGAAACGGATCGCCAGGAATCGGCGGCGAAGTCGCGTTTCAGCTCTTGCTCAAACGCCTCGTATTGTCTCACGGCCTCGCGCAGGCGTTGGGTCTCACGTCGGTGCTCGGGAAGCTCGCGGGCGGAAAGCGCCTTGGCCTGGACCACCGCCTCCAACCGCCCCCGAGCGGTCTTGGCTTGAGTTCGGGCCGTTTCCAGCCGCGCGGCGGCCTCGACGGGGTCGCCAGCCTCAAGAGCGGTCATCGCCTGATCGAGCGCCTCGCCGGTCAGGGTGAGAAGCGGGTCGGGGTCGCCCCCCTCCTCGTCGAGCCTGAGCCCTCCGGCTCGTTGTTTGGCGACCTCGCCGCGAAGTTTCTCAAGCGCCGCGCGCTCGCTCCTGGACTCTTCGAGTCGCGCGATCAGGGCGATAGCCCGTTCGCCGAGCGCTTTGGAATCGGCGAGCGCGGCGTCGAGGATTGTTTTCGCGCCGATCGGGTCGGAGGCGAGGGACTCGCCCGCCTGTTTCTCCCGCTCGGCGATCCGATCGAGCTGGGGTTGGAGCGGGTCCGTCGGCAGTCCGGCCCGGCCAATCTCCACGACGCGCGCGGCGGCCTCCTCGCGCGACTGGGCGACGGCCGCGGCGGCGGATTTGGTCTCCTCGCCGGCGCGGTCGAGTCGGTCGAGAGCCTCGGAGCAGGCCTTGGCGCCGGCCTCGACCTCGTCGAACACCTTGGCGTCGGAGACCAGGCGGTCGGCCTCGGCCAGTTTCCCGGCGGCTCGGCGCTGGGCTTTGTCGACGACGTCCATCACCTCAAGCCAGCGGTCCCAAAGGCCCCCCAGCTCGCCCTCGACCTTCCGGTACAGCTCCAGGGTCTCGCCGCTCATCGTCGCCGACCGAGTCGGCCCCTCGATCGGCAGGGCCTTGAGCCGGGCCTTCAGGGCGTCGAGCCGGTCCATCATGTCGACGGCCCGGCCGCGGTAGTTCTTGAGCTTGGCGTCGAAGTTCCCCCGAGCCCGACGCCTTCCCAACCAGATTAAGCCCGCGACGATCAGCCCAACGGCCACGAGCGAACCGATGAGCGCCAGGGCCAACTCGCCGCCGAGCGCCGCCAGCGGCGCGGCCGCGGCGGAGATGGGCGCGGCGTCGGCACCCCAAACCGTCTTTCCTTGGAGGAGATGGAGGAGGCCAAGACCAAGGATGATCCCCAACCGTCGCGCGCGGCGAAGAGCCCCGGGAATCGAGATCATGCATCGCATTCGATCGAGAACTCCCCGACGCCTCCGAACCGAAGGGCTCCAACCGGCGACGCCGCCGGACCAGACCGCGCTCCAGCCCCAAAGCGGAACTGCAAAATTCGTGCCCCGGCGCCTCCAAGCGCGGCCGGCGGGTAACGCGACGGCTCGGCCAACGGGCTCGGGGGGATTTCGGGACCGGCCCCTTGGCGGCGGGGGTCGTCCACGATATTCTCGCAGACGAAATTGGACGATGGAATCCGCCGGATCCCCGAAAAGTCCAGGTCGGTTTCGAGGAAGCGGCGCCAATCTCGCTCGCCGCCGTTGATTGAGATCACGTCCGTCCCCAGTCTCCGAACGTTTCTCGCGCGGGCTCCCGCGATTTGTGGATCGGGTGAAGGAATGACGGGAAGCGGGTGGCGCGTGGATTCACGCGCGCCCCGCGTTGGGGAGGCTCCTCGAAAGGAGGCGCTCATGTCGTTTCGCGGCCTATTCATCGCCGTCATGCTCAGCGCGGCGATGATCGTTTCGGCGTTCATGATCCAGGCTCAACGCCCGCGGCTTGAGGTCGCCCGGCAAACCGCCGCGCTGGTCAGGGCGACCGGCAGGTGCGCTGATTGTCACCGCAAGGAGACCTCGGCGGTCATCCACGAATACGAGATGAGCCTGCACAGCCAAAAGGGCGTCAACTGCCTCGACTGCCACCAGCCGAGCAAGGGACAGGAACGCCTGGACCACAAGGGCTTCACCATCGCCAAGAAGCTTACCTCGGCCAACTGCCAGGCGTGCCACCCCCAGCAATACGACGAGTACCTGAAGAGTCGGCACGCCGCGCCCGCCTGGGCGGCCGTCACCGGGGCCGAGGACTTCACCCCCGAGCAAATCGCCTTCAGCGAGGCCATCCACAAGGGGGCGGTCCAACGCGACCCGCACGCGCTGGTCGAGGTTCAGGGGATGGCGTCGATCAACAAGGGGTGCCGTCAGTGCCACGAGATCGGCAAGCCCAACGACGACGGCTCAATCGGATCATGCACCGCCTGCCACGCGCGCCACGTCTCATCGGTCGAGCTGGCCCGGACGCCCGAGACCTGCGGCCAGTGCCACATGGGGCCCGACCACTCGCAGATCGAGATCTACCACGAGTCGAAGCACGGCGTCCTTTTCAACATCCAGCGCCATCTGATGAACCTGGCGGCCCGGCCCGAGAAGCTCACCACTCAGGACATGCCGGTGCCCACCTGCTCCACCTGCCACATGAGCGGGCTGGAGGGGGAGAAGTTCACCCACGACGTCACCGAACGGCTCTCGTACTTCCTCTTCGAGAGCGTCTCCGACCGTCGCCCCGGCTACAAGGAGGGGAAAAAGAACATGCAGGCGATCTGCCTGAAGTGCCACACCACCCCCAACATCCTGCGGTTCTACAGCGAGGCCGAGGCGGTCGTCAAATCGACGAACAAGCTGGTCAACGAAGGCAAGAAGATCATGGAGGGGCTCCGCAAGGACAACCTCCTGACCCCCGAGCCGTTCGACGAGCCGATCGAATACGTCTTCTTCGACCTCTGGCACTACGGCGGCCGCACCGCCAAGCACGGCGCCTACATGGGCGGGGCCGACTTCGTGCAGTGGCACGGCTATTACGAGATCGTCTCCAAACTCGCGGAGTTGAAGAAGTCCGCCGAAGAGCTACGAGACAAAGCCAAGGCCGGCCAACAGGCGCGGGCCGACGCTCCCAAGTCCGACGAGCCCGCGGCCGATTCGGCCCCCGCCCCGGTCGACGCCGCCAAGCCCGAAGAGCCGGCGTCCGGAGGCGCCCCCGCGGAACAACCCGAGACCTCGGGAGGCGACGCCGATGCAGCGCCCATTGGCGGTTAAGCCCTGGATGACCAGCCCCCTGTTCTGGACCGAGGCGTTCGCCATCGGCAACATCGGGTTCCTCGCCGTTGACGTGGCGATGGCGCACGCGATGAACGCCTTCGAGCACAAGGGCGAGTTCATTCCGGTCGTCTTCTCGGTGGTCGCCGCCCCACTTCTAGTCCTGGCGATGGCCATCGGCGGCCCCATGCCCCCAACCCGCGCCGCGGTCTGCGACGCGGCGTCGCCCGGTCGGGCCCGGCTGGCTCGTTGGATCGGCCTGCTCGTGGGTTGGGGCTCGATCGTGGTCGGCGTCGCGGGTCTGATTCTGCATCTGGAGGACGCCTTCTTCGTCGAGCAGACGCTCAAGAACCTTGTGTACACGGCGCCGTTCGTCGCGCCGTTGGCTTACGCGGGCCTTGGCTTCCTGGTCCTCCTGAACCGGATGGTTGACGCCCGCTCGCTCGAATGGGCGCTTTGGGTCGTCGTGCTCGCCGCCGGCGGCTGGGCGGGCAATTTCATCCTGAGCCTGGCCGACCACGCTCAGAACGGCTTCTTCCATCCGAGCGAGTGGGTGGGCGTGATCGCCGCGGCGATCGCCTTTGGTTTCCTGGTGGCCGCGATGGTCGTCCCGAACAACCGGCCGCTTTTGCTCCTAACGGCCGCCGTGCTGGCGGTTCAATTCGTGGTCGGCCTGGTTGGGTTCTACCTGCACGTACACGCCAACATCACCAGCCCGACGGCCGACCTCTGGCAATCGTTCCTCTTCGGGGCGCCCGCGTTCGCCCCCCTGCTGTTTGACGACCTGGCGATCCTGGGACTGCTCGGCGTCTGGGCCTTGATGGCGAATTCCCCCGGGACCGAAGGGACGACGACGGCCTCCTGATCCGTTGAATCGGAGACCCGGGTTTCCGGATCATCGGGAGGACGAGGCTCCCGCCGACCCGGCGACGGGCGCGGGGTGATCTTGGGAGGGTATTACCCTCCCAAGATCACGTCCTCCCAAAATACAGGCGCAATCAACCACGCCATTTCCTCGTTGCCGTTGCGGGATCGCGCCGGAGGGGGATAATGGAGTCCGCTTTTTTCGCGCCCCGAACGTCCGAACCGACCGACAGACCGCGAGCGACCACCTTGACGTTGAAGATCCGCCGAATTGATTGCGACCGAGACGACGCCCGCGCGGCGATCAAGGCCCTGCGCGACGAGTTGAGCCCCCGGGGCAACGTGGTGAGCCCCGAAGGGAAGGCCCGCACGGCCGCCGTCTTCGGCGAGCCGCTCTCCCCCGAGCAGGTCGTCGACCGGATCCTCGGCGACGTCGCCGCGCGGGGGATTTCCGCCGTCCTCGAATACACCCAAAAGCTCGACAAGGCCGAGCTTCGGCCCGATCAGGTCCGCGTCTCCGAAGCCGAACTGAAGGCGGCCCACCGCGAGGCCGACCCCGCGCTCCTGGAGACCGTTCGCCGCGTTCGCGAGAACGTGCTGACCTACCAGCGGGCGATCCTCCATCAAGACGTTCGGATCGAGCCTCGGCCGGGGGTCTCGCTCGGGCTTCGGTATCTGCCATTGCGTAGGGTGGGCGTCTGCGTTCCCGGTGGGGCCGCCGCGTATCCCTCGACGCTCCTGATGACCGTCGTCCCCGCGCGGGCCGCGGGGGTCTCCGAGATCGCCGTCGTGGTCCCTCCCACGCGGTTCGGCGGCTACAACCCGGTTCTTCTGGCCACAGCCCACGAACTGGGCGTGACCGAGGTTTACCGCGTCGGCGGCGCGCAGGCGGTCGCGGCGCTCGCCTACGGGGTCGAGGGGATCCCGGCGGTCGACAAGATCGTCGGCCCCGGCAACCTGTTCGTCGCCCTCGCCAAAAAGCGGGTTTACGGCGAGGTCGACATCGACAGCATCGCCGGCCCGAGCGAGGTCGTCCTCATCGCCGACGACTCGGCCAACCCCCAATACATCGCCGCCGACCTCATCAGCCAGGCCGAGCACTCCCCGGGGGCGAGCCTCATGCTGACCTGGGTCCCCGGCCTGATCGACAAGGTGGCCGCGGCCCTCGAAGAGCAACTCTCCCACCTGAGCCGGGGCGACCTGGCGCGCGACAGCCTGGAGCGGTTCGGCGCTTTGATCCTCTGCCGCGACGAAGAGGAGGCGGTCGGGCTCTCCAACCAGTTCGCCCCCGAGCACCTCCACGTCTCGACGTCCGACCCCGAGCGGCTGCTCCCCCGGCTCGTCAACGCGGGGGCCGTCTTCCTGGGCCACGCAACCCCCGTCGCCCTGGGAGACTACGCCGCCGGGCCGTCGCACGTCCTGCCCACAAGCGGCACGGCGCGCTGGGCGTCGGGGCTCTCCGCCAATGACTTCCTGAAACGCTCCAGCCTGATCTCGGTCGATCGCCAAGGGCTCGCCGACCTGGCCCCCGACGTCCGCCGGCTGGCCGACGTCGAGGGGCTGACCGCCCACCGCCTGAGCGTCGACATTCGCCTGGAGTGATTCTTCCCGGAAAGGCGAGCGTTTCGCGGGAGGGCAATCCCCTCCCGCCGAGTCGACGCTGGGCGTGGGGCTCGGCGGGAGCCTCGCTCTCGCGGAATCCGCCGCAACGGACCTGCTGTTAGGAGCCGCACCACGTTGAGCGCGTTTGAACCGTCCTCCAACCCGATCGAAACACCCTCGTTCACGATCCGTCCCGCCGCGCCCGACGACGCGGCGACGATCGCGGGCCTCGTTCACGAGCTGGCCGTTTACGAGAAGCTTGAGCATCTGGCCAGGGCGACCCCGGAGGACTTTCGCGAGCACCTCTTCGGCCCACGTCCTCACGCCGAGGCCCTGATCGCCGAGGTCGATGGGCAGCCGGTCGGTCTGGCCCTGTTCTTTCCGACCTTCTCGACCTTCCGGGGCCAGCCGGGGATGCATCTGGAGGACGTGTTCGTTCAACCGGCCCACCGGGGGAAGGGGATCGGCAAGGCTTTTTTGAAGACCCTGGCCCAAATCGCCCGCGACCGGGGGTACGGCCGGATCGAGTGGGCGGTGCTCGACTGGAACGCCCCGGCGATCGCCTTTTACCAGTCGCTGGGCGCCGGCCCGCTCAACGAGTGGATCACCTACCGCATCGACAACGAACCCCTGGAGCGCCTCGCCGAGGGCGCCGCTCAGCCCAACTCGACCGGATCGTGAAGGAGCCCTGGAAGGTGGAACGCTCAGTGGAGGTCAATCAACTGGTCCTGCCCCACATCGCCCGGATGGAGGGCTATGTCCCCGGCGAACAGCCCCAGGGGGGGACGTTCATCAAGCTCAACACCAATGAGAACCCGTATCCGCCGTCGCCCCGGGTTAAAATGGCGCTGATTGAGGCGATCACCGACCGGCTGCGGCTCTACCCCGACCCCTCGGCGCGAGCCTTCCGCGAGACCGCCGCGGCGCTCCACGGCGTCGAGCCCGACATGATCCTCGCCGGCAACGGCTCCGACGACGTGCTGACCATCCTCACCCGCGCCTTCGTCGGCGACGGCGACCTGGCCGCCTATCCGAATCCCAGCTACCTGCTCTACTCGACGCTCATCAGCCTGCAAAACGGCCGCGCCCACGTCGTCCCGTTCACCGCCGATTGGCGGCTCAAGGCCGACGACATCATCCGGCCCGGCTTGAAGCTCGTCTACCTGGCCAACCCCAACAGCCCCTCGGGAACGGCGCTCCCCCCCGACGAGGTCGCCGCGTTGGCCGAACAACTCCCCTGCCCCTTGATCGTTGACGAAGCCTACGGCGACTTCGCCGCGCACAACTGCATGGCGCTGCCGAAGACGCATCCGAACGTGATCGTCACCCGGACGTTCAGCAAGGGATACGGCCTCGCGGGCATCCGCCTCGGCTACCTCGTGGCCGACGCCCGCATCGTCGCCGAGCTGAACAAGGTCAAGGACTCGTACAACTGCGACGCCCTCAGCCTCGCCGCGGGCAAGGCCGCGCTTGAGGATCAAGGTTATCTCAACGAGACCCGCTCGAAGATCCTGGCGACCCGCGGCCGGTTGACCGCCGCCCTTCGCGAGCTTGGTTATGATGTTCCCGACAGCCACGCCAACTTCGTCTGGGCGACCGGCGGCAAGCCGGCCGTCGAGACGTTCCAGCAACTGAAGCAACGAAACATCTTCGTCCGGCTGATGCGGTATCCCGACCACGCCCCCGGCCTGCGGATCAGCGTCGGCGCGGACGCCGAAATCGACGGCTTTTTGAAGGCGCTGCGCGAAATATCCTAGTGGATCATTGGACCGGATTTCGGCCGGCCACCCAAATCCAACACCCAACACCCCCAACGCCAGGAAAAGACCCCGTGAGCCAGCAGCCCCGCGTCGCCGAGATCGCCCGCGCGACCCGCGAAACCGACATCAAACTCCGCTTGAACCTCGATGGGACGGGGAAAGCCGATCTCGCCTCGGGCATCGGCTTCCTCGACCACATGCTCGAGCTCTTCGCCCGTCACGCGCTGGTGGACCTTGCGGTGACGTGCAAGGGCGACCGACACATCGACGACCACCACTCGACCGAGGACATCGGCATCTGTCTCGGCCAGGCGATCGACCAGGCGCTGGACAACCGCGCCGGGACCAGACGATACGGGCACTGCATCCTGCCGATGGACGAAGCGCTCGTCACCTGCGCCGTGGACCTGGGCGGGCGCTCCGTCTGGGTCTGGAACGCGCCGATGCCCTCGCCCAAGATCGGCTCGTTCGACAGCGAGCTGGTGGCCGAGTTCTGGCGGGCGGTGGCCGTGCAGGGACGGATGAACATGCACGTTCTTCTGCATTACGGCCAGAACACCCACCACATCTCCGAGGCGATCTTCAAGGGGCTGGCCCGGGCGATCCGCGCCGCGGCCGAGCCGGACCCTCGATCCGACGCCATTCCCTCGACCAAGGGTCTGATCTAAGCTTCAACGACGCAACCACGCGCCCGACGCCCCCGGAGAAACCCCTTTGAGCGCCATCGACACCATCGAACAGGCATCGGACCAGCCCAAACGCTCGCAGATGGGGCTGGTGATCAACGCGGCGCTCATCGCGCTGGCCTTCGGCCTGCTGGCCCTGGTTCTCAACCAGAACCGGGACAAGATCCTTGAAGTCCTCGGCCGGAGGCTGGACCTGCGGCTGCTGCTCGTGGGCGTCCTGGTCTTTCAATCCAGCCTGATCCTCACCTATCTCCGCTGGTACGCCCTGGTGCGGGTCATCGAGCCGCGGTTCACGCTCCGCGCCACGCTGCTCTTGGGGTTCATCGGCTACGTCTTCAACCTGGTGATCCCGGGCGCGGTGGGGGGCGACCTGATCAAGGCCGCCTATCTGGCCCGGATGCGGATCCGGAAGACGCAGGCGGTGGCGTCGATGGTCGTCGACCGCATCCTCGGCCTGCTCGGGCTGTTCGTGCTGGCCTCGGTCGCCGGGGCCGCGGCCTGGGGCATGGCCTCGCCCGAGGTTCGTCGCCTGATCGTCGCGGCCTGGATCGCCACGTTCGGCGGCGTCGTGTTGCTGGCGGCCATTTTCGGCCAGGTGTTCACCCGGCTCTTGCCGCGGGCGAAGACGGAGGGGCACGGGCGGCTGGCGATGATCGCCTCGGAACTCAAGACGATGTCGTCGACCTACCGGTCTCGGCTCGACGTGGTCTTTCTCGGCCTGGGGCTTTCGGTCTTCGGCCACGTCCTGAACGTCGTCGCGTTCTACCTGATGAGCCGTATGCTCTTCCCAACCATGACGACGACCCTTGGCCAGCACTTCTTGATGGGTCCGCTGACGCTCTTCACGATGGCCGCGCCGTTGCCGTTCGGGGCGTTGGGGTTGAGCGAGGGCGTGGGCGACCAACTCTTCAAGCTGGTGGGCCACCCCAGCGGCGCGCTGGCGATGATGGGCTTTCGAGTCTTGATGTATAGCTGCGGCCTGATCGGCGCGTGCGTCTATCTGGCGAACTTCAAGGAGGTCCGCGGTTTGACCACCTCGGCCCGCCACATCGAGGAGGAGATCATCGAAGGCGAACTCGGCCAGGACGAGCCCGTCGGTCCGGAGGCGCCGAGCGTCTGAACGAACGCCCGCCGCTCGGCTTACTCAGGCGGCTCGGACGGGGGCGTTTCCGGCGGGGGAGGAGAATCGGGGGCTTGCGCCGCGTCGGTGGCGGTCGGCTTGACGACCTCGCCGGCCGAGGTGACCTCAACCGCGTGGATCCTCCCCTCGTCCGACCTCCCCTCCAGCTTGTAGATCAAGACGCCATCCTCCCAGCGCTTGTGGGCGAACCGGAACTCGACGCCGGGGCGCTGGTCTTCGGCCGCCTTGAGGATCTCGGGAGGAACCTGGTCGATCGTCATCTCCTCGTCGGCGGTCGAGGTTGAATCGACCGAGTCGGCGGGCTTGGGCTGGGCGCATCCCCCCAGCGTCAGGATCGCAAGCATTAGGCTCGCCGCGAACCATCGAATGTGAAAAGACATGAGCGCGAGACTCCCTCGTTGAGCCCCCTTGGAGGAGCGGTTCCACCCGCGGCGTCGTTTTCCGGCATGAGAACGCGAGCATAAACCGCGCCAATCCCTCCGACCCGCTCGGTCCCAGGCTTTACCCGGCGGAGTTGATGACGTAGGCTGGCCACTCGGATCGGTCGCTCGGGGCCGAATTCAACGATCACACTCAACGGCGGGCCGATCGCATGCAACGGTTTCTCTCCTCTTGGTTCCGGCGCAAGCCGGTTTCGCTCCTGGTCGAGGAGATGAACGAGGGCGAGCGGCTGCATCGCCGGTTGGGGCCGCTGTCGCTCGTATCGCTGGGAGTCGGCGCCACGATCGGCACCGGGCTGTACGTCTCCACCGGGATCGTCGCCCGCGAGCTGGCCGGCCCATCGATCATGCTCTCGTTCATGGTGGCCGCGATCGGCTGCGGCTTCGCCGCGCTCTGCTATTCCGAACTCGCCAGCATGGTCCCCGTGGCCGGCAGCGCGTACACCTACTCCTACGCCACGCTCGGCGAGCTGGTCGCCTGGATCATCGGCTGGGACCTGATCCTCGAATACGCGATCGGCTCGTGCTTCGTCGCCAACGGCTGGTCGACCTACTTCGACGCGATGCTCCGCAACATCTTCAACGTCCACCTCGACCCAAGACTCTTGCACGCGCCCTGGGATTTCGACATCACAACAAATTCCTTCACGTTGAAATATGTGACGCTCGCCGACGGCGCCCAGGCGCTCGCCTGGTTCAATCTGCCGGCGATCCTGATCACCGCGGCGATCACCGTGGTTTTGGTGATCGGCATTCGGGAGAGCGCTGGGTTCAACGGGGCGATGGTCATCTTGAACGTCGGCGTCGTGCTAACCCTGCTGGGCGCGGGAGCCGCCTACGTCGACCCGGAGAACTGGAAGCCGTTTCTGCACGAGGAGACCGGCTGGCGGGGCGTGGGGTATGGAGCGGCCCGGATCTTCATCGCCTACATCGGCTTCGACTCGATCTCAACCCACGCCGAGGAAGCCCGGAACCCCCAGAAGGACATGCCGATCGGCATCATGGGCGCGCTGGTCGTTTGCACGGTCCTCTACGTGGCGACCGCCGCCGTCTTGACCGGAATGATCCCCTACGGCGACATCAACCCCGCCGCCCCACTCGCCAACGCGCTGCAAGCCAAGGGACTGACCTTCGCCGGAACGCTGGTGACTCTCGGCATCCTGGCGGGGATGACCAGCTCGCTTTTAGTCGGCAACCTCTGCCAGCCCCGGGTGCTGCTGGCGATGGCCCGCGACGGCCTCTTGCCCATGAAGTTCTTCGGCGCGGTGCATCCTCGGTTCAAGACCCCCTGGAAATCGACGTTGTTGGTCGGCTTCGTGGTGGCCCTCGGCGGGGCGCTCGCGCCGCTGGAGTTCCTGGCCGACCTGGTGAGCATCGGCACCCTCTTCGCGTTCGTGGTCGTCTCCGCCTCGGTCTGGGTCCTCCGGATCACCGACCCGGACATCCCCCGGCCCTTCCGCGCCCCCTGGATTCCGTTCGTCTCGACGATGGGAATTTTGGTCAACGGCGGCCTGATGTTCTGGTTGGGCAAGGACAACTGGATCCGCCTGCTTGCGTGGTTGGTGGTCGGCCTCGTAATCTACATTGGCTATAGCCGCCGACACTCGGCGCTGGGGAAGGCGCGGGCCGAGCAAGCCGCCGAGACCGCGGTCGGCTGAAGCCGTCCCCGGCCCGGGCCCGCGAAATTTCCGCGGTCGGGACGTTGACAGCAATCGCTTTGCGTGGCAAAGATACTTTGCTTTGCGATGCAAAGTTAGTGGCTTGGGTTCCGGCGGTTTGTTGCGACGGGACCTGGGTGTCGGACTCGGATGCTCGGGAGGGCGAGGCTCCGGTCGAGCCGGAGGCGCGCGTGGGGCTCGGCGGGAGCCTCGCCCTCCCAAAAATCAGTCGCGACGAGACCTTGGTTTTCCCTTCCTTCAGGAGGCGGCGTCATGGCGATCGTTGAGAGCGGGGCCGGCGGCGGACGGGCCGGCTGGGTTCAGGGCTTTCGCGACCTGGATCAGATCTTGCGGGGCGACCGGACGCGGACGGACTCGCTGCGGGCCGGGGCGGTTGAGATCGCGCCGGGGCGGTTGTCGCGGGTGATCATCGCCTTGTGCATGATTCACGGGCTCTGCATGGGGACGTTCGCGATGTTCTCGCGCAACGGCCCGGCGCTGGGTCAGGTGTTGGCGACGATGGTGAAGGTTCCGCTGCTGTTTTACCTAACGCTGCTGGTGACGCTCCCCTCGCTTTACGTCCTCAACGCGATCGTCGGCTCGCGGTTGACGCTGGGATCGGTGGTTCGCCTCCTGGTGGCGACGCTGGGGGTGAACGTGGCGGTGCTTTGCTCGATGGGGCCGATCGTGGCGTTCTTCTCGGTCAGCACGACGAGCTACCCGTTCATGGTGCTGCTCAACGTGGTGGTGTTCGCGACGGCGGGTTTTCTGGCTCAGATGTTCCTGCTTCAAACGCTCCAGCGGCTCAACATCGCCCAGACGCTGGCCGACGCCCTGATCCCCGAGCCCGACCCCGACGCGCCGAGCCCCCTTCGCCCGCTCTCCGACGAGTTCTTGGGTCGACGGGTCAAAACGATCTTCCGCGTCTGGCTGGTGGTCTTCGGCCTGGTCGGCGCGCAGATGGGCTGGGTCTTGCGGCCGTTCATCGGCAACCCGAACATTCCGTTCACCTGGTTCCGGGGCCGGCAATCCAACTTCTTCGAGGCCGTGCTTCAAACCATCGGCAACCTCTTCTCCTGAGTCGGCTCGCGAGGAGGGTTGAACATGGCCGCATCTCTCGCCTTGCTTCGCCAGGCCGACGCGGCGCTTCGGGTCGGCTCGGCGCGCCCGGGGGGCCTCGGCCCGCCGGTGGAGCTCTCGTTGCGCTCGCGGCTCGGGCTCATCCTGATCTTCGGCTTGTTTTACGGCGCGGTCATGGGGGCCTACGGCGCTCGGCCGCTTCAGATGCTGTACTCGGGGCTGAAGGTTCCGCTGCTGCTGGCGGTCGCGTCGCTGCTCAGCCTGCCGACGTTCTTCGTGCTCAACACGCTCTTCGGCTTGCGGAAGGACTTCCCCCGCGTCGTCGGCGCCCTGTTCTCGGCGCAAGCCGGTCTAACGGTGATCCTCGCCTCGCTCGCGCCAATCACGGCGTTCGTCTACGTCTCGGGAGTCTCATACCAGCCGGCGATCCTCTTCAACGCCCTGACCTTCGGCGCGGCGAGCGTGGGCGCCCAGGCGATCCTCCGGCGCGAATACCGCGACCTGATCGCGGGCAACCCCGCGCACCGGTTGATGCTGCGGGCCTGGCTGGTGACCTACGTCTTCGTCGGGATCCAAATGGGCTGGGTCCTCCGACCCTTCATCGGGGACCCCATCCAACCCGTCCAGTTCTTCCGCGAGGATAGCTGGACCAACGCCTACGTCGCCGTCGCCGAGATCATCCTCGGAGCGCTCTCGGGCGCGCGCTGAGCGGGGAACCCGCGCAAATTGGCCGCGCCCATCCGCGCCG
>Ga0180215_1002269_pt1 | contig 19661 bp, 17 predicted proteins | sample eDN3rd37CBELigBY_FD_128871 | JGI IMG/M metagenome (GOLD analysis project Ga0180215, IMG submission 128871) | Enriched backyard soil microbial communities from Emeryville, California, USA - eDNA 3rd pass 37_C BE-Lig BY (version 2) (version 2) | ecosystem: Environmental > Terrestrial > Soil >... | reverse complement strand
CTAGTTTGACCCGAGCGGCCTGAGCAAATAGCGTCACGCGCACCGAAGAGCCGTTGGTCGGATTGGAGGAGAGCGTGAAGAAGCTCATCAACGACCCTGATGCGGTCGTCAGCGAGGCGCTCGAGGGGATGGAGGCCGCGCACGGCGACGTGCTGCGGATCATCCATGACCCGAAGGTGATCGTCCGCGCTGACGCGCCCGTTTCCGGGAAGGTTGGACTCGTGTCAGGCGGCGGCTCGGGGCACGAGCCGATGCACGGCGGGTTCGTCGGCAAAGGCATGCTCAGTGCCGCCTGCCCAGGTGAGGTCTTCACATCACCGACGCCGGACCAGATGTTCGAGGCGGCCAAGGCCGTCGACGGCGGCGCCGGCGTGCTGTTCATCGTCAAGAACTACACGGGCGACGTCCTGAACTTCGAGATGGCCGCCGACATGGCGAGCGCCGAGGGCATCCAGGTCGAGTCCGTGGTCACCAACGACGACGTCGCCGTCCAGGACAGCCTCTACACGGCCGGCCGGCGCGGCGTCGGCATCACCGTGATCGCGGAGAAGATCTGCGGCGCGGCCGCCGAGGAGGGCAAGTCGCTGGCCGAGGTCGCCGAGATCTGCCGCACCGTCAACGCGCAGGGCCGCAGCATGGGCATGGCGCTGACGCCGTGTACGACGCCCGCGTCGGGCTCGCCCAGCTTCGAGCTCGGCGAGAACGAGATGGAGATCGGCATCGGCATCCACGGCGAGCCGGGCCGCTACCGCGAGCCGCTGGCCCCGGCCTCGAGCATCGTCGAGCGCCTCGCCACGGCGATCGTCGAGGACCTGCCGTACCAGGAAGGCGATCGCGTGCTGGCGATGGTCAACGGCATGGGCGGCACGCCGCTGATCGAGCTCTACATCGTCTATCGCGAGCTGGACAAGTTCCTGCGCGAGCGCGGGATCACGATCGAGCGGCGGCTGGTCGGCGACTACATCACCTCGCTGGAGATGGCGGGCTGCTCGATCACGCTGCTCAAGCTCGACGACGAGCTGACGCGGCTCTGGGACGCGCCGGTCGACACGCCCGCGCTGCGCTGGGGATGAGCGACCTCACGATCACCGCCGGCGACATCCGCGCCTGGATCGCGGACTACGCCGGCGCGATCGCCGAGCACCGGACCGAGCTGGTGCAGCTCGACACCGCGATCGGCGACGGCGACCACGGCACGAACATGGACCGCGGGATGCGCGCGGCGGTGGAGAAGCTCGAGGCCACCGAGGGCGACGACATCGGCGCGCTGCTGAAGGCGGTCGGCATGGCCCTGGTCTCCAAGGTGGGCGGCGCGGCCGGCCCGCTGTACGGCACGCTGTTCATGCAGATGGGCGCGAAGGCCGCGGGGCGCTCGGAGCTCGACCTGGCGGGATGGAAGGAGGCGCTGGCGGCCGGCGTGCAGGGCGTGCAGGCGCGCGGGCGCGCGGAGCCGGGCGACAAGACGATGGTCGACGCGCTGTTGCCGGCGGTGCAGGCGCTGGACGGTGAGCCCGGCGGCGCCGAGGCGCTCAAGCGCTCGGCCGAGGCCGCCCGCGAGGGGATGCTCGCGACCACGCCGATGGAGGCGCGCAAGGGGCGCGCCAGCTACCTCGGGCCGCGCAGCATCGGTCACCAGGACCCGGGTGCGACGTCGTCGCACCTGCTGTTGCAGACGGCCGCCGCGCGTTTGGCCGCATAACGGAGATGGCATACGTCGATCGAGCCCTGGGCGCGACCCTTCGGCCGGGGCCGTTCGACGTTCCCGAATGCTGTTCAGGTCGTGATCCGCCGTTGCGGCGGAAACTCGTTGTGCCACCGAAACCGTCCGGATGCCGTTTGACATTGCCGGACACCGTCTCTTAGGATGGCCCTCGCTGGACCATCCGTCCATCGGAGGAGAGGAGAGCGTTGAGTATCTTCGTGGCGGAAGTGATCGGGACCGGCCTCCTGATCTTGCTTGGTAATGGCGTGGTGGCGTGTGTGCTGCTCAACCTGTCCAAGGGACAGAACGCCGGATGGATCGTGATCACCTTCGGGTGGGGCATGGCGGTCATGGTCGGCGTGTTCGCGATCGGGCAGTTCAGCGGCGCGCACCTCAACCCAGCGGTCACGCTCGGGTTCGCGATCGAAGGCACGATCGGATGGGGCGACGTCCCCGAGTATCTGGCGGGCGAGTTCGTGGGGGCCTTCATCGGCGCCACGCTCGTGTGGCTGGCCTACATGGACCACTGGAAGGAGACCGACGACCCCGGCCTGAAGCTGGCGTGCTACAGCACCGGCCCGGCGATCCGCAACCCGGTCAACAACCTGATCACCGAGATCATCGGCACGTTCGTGCTGGTCTTCGGCGTCCTGTCGTTCTTCGCCAACGAGGCGACGGCGGCGACCGGGCTCGGCGGCCTGCTGGTCGGCCTGCTGGTGTTCAGCATCGGCCTCTCGCTCGGCGGTCCGACGGGCTACGCCATCAACCCCGCACGCGATCTCGGGCCGCGCATCATGCATGCGATCCTGCCGATCGCCGGCAAGGGCGACTCCGACTGGGGCTACGCCTGGATCCCGGTGGTCGGGCCGCTGATCGGCGGTGCGCTGGGCGCGCTCGTGTTCGAGCTCGCGTTCTAAACCGACAGTGAGGAGGAGCTGATGGCGAAGTACTCCGCGGCCATCGACCAGGGCACCACCAGCACCCGGTGCATGGTGTTCGACCACGGCGGCCAGGTGGTCAGCGTGGCCCAGAAGGAGCACGAGCAGATCTATCCCAAGCCGGGCTGGGTCGAGCACGACGTGAAGGAGATCTGGGCGCGCACGCAGGAGGTCGTCGACGAGGCCGTACAGGCGGCGGGCGCCGGCCAGGGCGACATCGCCGGCGTCGGCATCACCAACCAGCGCGAGACCGCGGTGGTGTGGGACCGCACCACGGGCGAGCCGATCCACAACGCGATCGTCTGGCAGGACACGCGCACGGACAAGCTCGTGGACGAGTACTCGCGCGACGGCGGCCAGGCGCGCTTCCAGGAGAAGGTCGGCCTGCCGCTGGCGACCTACTTCTCCGGGCCCAAGATCCGCTGGATCCTCGACAACGTCGACGGCGCCGCCGAGCGGGCCGAGTCGGGTGACCTGCTGTTCGGCAACATGGACACCTGGCTGATCTGGAACCTCACGGGCGGCACCGACGGCGGCCTGCACATCACCGATGTGACCAACGCCAGCCGGACGATGCTGATGGACCTCAGGACCCTCGACTGGGACCAGGAGGTCATGGACGTGATGGGGATCCCGGCGGCGATGCTGCCGGAGATCCGCGCGTCGAGCGACGTCTACGGCGAGGTCAAGTCGGGCGCGCTGGCCGGCGTCCCGCTCGCGGGCGACCTCGGTGACCAGCAGGCGGCCACGTTCGGGCAGACCTGCTTCTCCCCGGGCGAGGCCAAGAACACCTACGGCACGGGCAACTTCCTGCTGCTCAACACGGGCACCGAGGCCGTGCCGTCGAAGTCGGGCCTGCTGACCACGGTCGGCTACAAGATCGGCGACCAGGACGCGGTCTACTGCCTCGAGGGCTCGATCGCGATCACGGGTGCGCTCGTGCAGTGGCTGCGCGACAACCTGAAGATGATCAAGGCCGCGCCGGAGGTCGAGGACCTCGCGCGCTCGGTCGAGGACAACGGCGGCTGTTACATCGTGCCGGCGTTCTCCGGGTTGTTCGCGCCGTACTGGAAGTCCAACGCCCGCGGTGTCATCGCCGGTCTCACACGGTATGTCAACCACGGTCACATCGCGCGCGCGACGCTCGAGGCCACGGCCTATCAGAGCCGCGAGGTCGTCGAGGCGATGAACAGTGACTCGGGTGTGGAACTCGAGTCACTCAAGGTCGACGGCGGCATGGTGGGCAACGACCTGCTGATGCAGTTCCAGGCCGACCTGCTCGGCGTGCCGGTGATCCGGCCCAAGGTGCCCGAGACCACGTCGCTGGGCGCTGCCTACGCGGCCGGCCTCGCCACCGGGTTCTGGTCGGAGATCGAGGACCTGCGCGAGAACTGGGTCGAGGACAAGCGCTGGGAGCCGTCGATGGACCCGGCCAAGCGTGACGAGTACTACAAGTACTGGAAGCGCGCGGTGACCCGGACCTTCGACTGGTTCGACGCAGAGAGCTGACATACCCCCCGCGTGCGCCCGGGGCAGCCCGGGCGCACGCGCCAAAAGTCACTATTAAAGGTCGCGGATAAGGTAACTCGCGTGCCTGGGAGAATCCAGTCGATCGAGCGAGCCGCAGCGATCCTCAGGCTGCTCTCAGGTCGCACGCGCCGGATGGGGGTGGTGGAGCTGGCGGGCCAGCTCGGACTGCCCAAGGCGACCGTGCACGGGATCCTGCGCACGCTGCGCGACGTCGGTTTCGTCGAGCAGGACCCGGAGTCCGGCAAGTACCAGCTGGGCGCGGCCCTGCTGCACATGGGCTCCAGCTATCTGGACGGCAACGAGCTGCGCACGCGCGCGCTCAACTGGTCGGATGCACTGGCCTCGCGCAGCAACGAGAGTGTCCGCATCGGTACATTGCACGAGGGTCGTGTCCTCATCGTCCACCACGTCTTCAGGCCCGACGACAGCCGTCAAGCGCTCGAGGTGGGCGCGCTGTTGCCCGCGCACGCGACCGCGATCGGCAAGGCGCTGCTGGCGGAGAGCCCATACGTGATGGACGAGCTGGCCGCCGCCGGCCTCGCGCGTTTCACCCAGGCGACGATCGTCGACCCTGACCAGTTGCGCGAGCAGTTGCGAGACATCAAAGACCGCGGCTGGGCCACCGACCTGGAAGAACTCGTCGACGGTGAAGTGTCATATGCCGCAGTCATCAAGGACCGGAGAGGACTGCCGGTGGGTGCGATCGGGATCTCCGGCCCGGTCGAGCGGCTGCGCAAGAACGGTGAACCGCACACCGAGCTGGTCTCCTATGTGCGTGAGGCGGCGCGCGCGGTGTCACGCGACCTCGGGGCGATCCCATGGTGAAGTACATCGCCTCGGTCGACCAGGGCACGGCGTCCTCGCGCTGTCTGATCTTCGACTCGGCCGCGCGCGTTGTGTCAGTAAGTCAGAAGGAGCACCATCACATCTTCCCCCGGCCGGGATGGGTGGAACACGACCCGGTCGAGATCTGGAACAACGTGCTCGAGGTGGTCGGCCAGGCGCTGGAGAGCGCATCGCTTTCACCTTCTGACCTGGTCGCGCTCGGCATCACCAACCAGCGCGAGACCACCGTGCTGTGGGACCGCGAGACCGGTGAGCCGGTGCACAACGCGATCAACTGGCAGGACACGCGCACCGACCGGCTGGTCCGCGAGCTCGGCGGCGAGGCCGGCCAGGACCGCTTCAAGGAGCGCTGCGGGCTGCCGCTGGCCACCTACTTCTCCGGGCCCAAGATCCGCTGGCTGCTGGACTCGCTGCCCGGCGTGCGCGAGCGCGCCCAGGCCGGCGAGGTGCTGTTCGGGACGATGGACTCGTGGCTGATCTGGAACCTCACGGGCCGCCACGTGACCGACCCGACGAACGCCAGCCGCACGATGCTGATGAGCCTCGAGACGCTGGACTGGGACCAGGAGCTGCTGGACGCGTTCGGCGTGCCGCGCGCGATGCTGCCCGAGATCCGCTCCTCCTCGGAGGTCTACGGCGAGGCGGCCAAGCTCGGCGGCGTGCCGGTCGCGTCCGCGCTCGGCGACCAGAGCGCGGCGCTGTTCGGGCAGACGTGCTTCGGCTCGGGCGACGCCAAGTGCACCTACGGCACGGGCAGCTTCCTGCTGATGAACACGGGCGAGCAGCGCGTGCAGTCCGCGCACGGGCTGCTGACCACGGTCGGCTACAAGATCGGCGACCAGCCCGCGACCTACGCGCTCGAGGGCTCGATCGCGGTCACCGGCGCGCTCGTGCAGTGGTTCCGCGACAACCTCGAGCTGATCGCCAGCGCGCCCGAGATCGAGACGCTGGCGCGCTCGGTGGAGGACAACGGCGGCTGCTACTTCGTGCCCGCGTTCTCGGGCCTGTTCGCCCCGCACTGGCGCAGCGACGCGCGCGGGGTGATCGCCGGGCTGACGGCCTACATCACCAAGGGGCATCTCGCGCGCGCCGTCTTGGAGGCGACCGCGTGGCAGACGCGCGAGGTCGTGGACGCCATGAACGGCGACGCCGCGGTCGCGCTGACGAGCTTGCGCGTGGACGGCGGGATGACCGCGAACAACCTGCTGATGCAGTTCCTGGCCGACGTGCTCGACGTCCCGGTCGTGCGCCCGATCGTGGCCGAGACGCCCTCGCTGGGCGCCGCGTACGCCGCCGGGCTGGCCGTCGGCTTCTGGCCCGACATGGACAGCTTGCGCGCCAACTGGCATCGTGCCGCTGAGTGGCTGCCCACGATGGAGCCCGCGATCCGCGAAAAGGCGTTCCGGAAATGGAACAAGGCCGTCGCGCGCGCCCACGACTGGGTAGACGATGACGATGCGGACTGATGTGCTCGTCATCGGCGGGGGCGCGACCGGCGTCGGCGTGGCCTGGGACGCGGCGCTGCGCGGCTACGAGGTCACGCTCGTCGAGCGCGGGGACCTCGCCGAGGGCACGAGCGGGCGCTTCCACGGGCTGCTGCACTCGGGCGGGCGCTACGTGGTCAAGGACCCGCTGGCGGCCGAGGAGTGCGTGGTCGAGAACGCGCTGCTGCGCGAGCTGATCCCGGACTGCATCGAGGACACGGGCGGGTTGTTCGTGGCCACGCCCGACGACGACCCGGCCTACGGCGACAAGTTCCTCGAGGGCTGCCAGAAGGCCGGGCTGCCGGCCGAGGAGATCACCGTCGAGGAGGCGCTGCGCCGCGAGCCGCGGCTGAACCCCGGCATCCAGCGCGCGTTCGCGGTCCCGGACGCGTCGATCGACGCCTGGAAGACCGCGTGGTCGTTCGCGCGCGGGGCGCAGGAGCACGGCGCCCGGATCCTCACCCGCCACCGCGTCGTGGACCTGCACGTCTCCGACGGCGCGGTCACCGGCGCGCGGCTGCGCGACGAGCAGGCCGGCACGGAGTTCGACATCGAGGCGGGCTTCATCCTCAACGCCTCGGGCGCGTGGGCGGCGCAGATCCTGCACATGGCCGGCATCGAGGACGTCGGCGTGGTCCCCGGCAAGGGGATCATGATCGCCATGAACCACCGGCTGGTGGACACGGTGATCAACCGCCTGGAGCTGCCCGGCGACGGCGACATCCTGGTGCCGATCCGGACGGTGAGCGTGATCGGGACGACCGACATCCGCTCCCCCGACCCGGACGAGCTGCCGGTCACCCAGGAGGAGGTCGACCAGATGCTCGACGACGGCGAGCGGCTGGTGCCCGGCTTCCGCGAGGCGCGCGCGCTGCGCGTGTGGGCGGGCGTGCGCCCGCTTTTCCAGGACGCCAAGGCCGGCGAGGTCACCGACACGCGCGACGTCAGCCGCACGCACGCCGTGGTCGACCACGCCGCGCGCGACGGGATCCGCGGGCTGCTGACGATGTCCGGCGGCAAGCTGACGACGCTGCGGCTGATGGCCCAGGACCTTGTGGACGCGATGGTCGCCCAGCGCGGCGACGAGCGGCCGTGCCGGACGCGCGAGGTCAAGCCGCCGGGCAACGAGGACGGCTCCTTCTACGCGATCGGCTCGCGGCTGCGCAAGCGAGAGCAGCGGCTGCTGGACGAGCAGCTGATCTGCGAGTGCGAGCTGATCGGGCGCTCGACGCTCGAGGAGACGATGCGGCGCCGGCACACGACCAACCTGGACGACATCCGCCGCAGCCTGCGGCTCGGGATGGGCCCGTGCCAGGGCGGCTTCTGCATGTACCGCGCGACCGGGATCCTGCACGACGTCGAGGAGCTCGACGGCCCCGAGGCGGCCGGCTCGCTGGTGAACTTCCTCGAGGAGCGCTGGAAGGGCGTGTGGCCGATCCTCTACGGGGACCAGCTGCGCCAGGCGCGGCTCGACGACTGGATCTTCCAAGGCCTGCTGGACGTGGAGCACCTGCCGACATGAGGCGCTACGACGCGATCGTCATCGGGCTGGGCCTCGCGGGGCTGACCGCGGCGCTGCGCCTGGCCGAGGGCGGCGCGCGCGTGCTCGTGCTGGCCAAGGGCGTCGGCGCCACGCACCTGAGCTCGAGCACGATCGACGTGCTCGGGTACGCGCCCGCGGCGGTCGAGCGGCCGCGGGAGGCGCTGCCGGGCTTCATCGCCGAGCACCCCGACCACCCGTACGCGCGCGTGGGCGTGGACGCGATCGCCGAGGCGATCGAGTGGTTCAAGGGCCGCGTGGACTACAGCGGCTCGCTGGAGGCCAACCTGCTGCTGGCGACCGCGGTCGGCGCGCTGCGGCCGTCGGCGGTGGTGCCGCGCTCGATGGCCCACGGCGACCTGCGCGGCGGCGGCAAGCTCGCGGCGGTCGGCTTCGCCACGCTCAAGGACTTCTACCCGGCGCTGTTCGCGGACTCGCTGCGGCGCGCGGGCGTCGAGGCGCGCGCGATCACGCTCGAGCTGCCGCCGGAGCGGCGCGCGGACGCCAACGCGCTCGCGTTCGCGCGCGCGCTCGACGGCGCCGCCTACCGCGACCGGCTGGTCGAGGCGCTGGCCGGGCAGCTCGGCGACGCCGAGCGCGTCGCGTTCCCGGCCGTGCTCGGCTACAACGCCGCGCCCGAGGTGCTCGAGGCGCTCGAGGCCAGGCTCGGCCGGCCCGTGTTCGAGGTCCCGACGCTGCCGCCGTCGGTGCCGGGGATCCGCCTGCACCGGACGCTGCTGACCGCCTTGCGCCGCGCGGGCGCGGCCGTGCGGCTCAACAACGTCGTCGTCGGCGCCGAGGGCGGCGAGCGCGTGGAGTCGCTGCGCGTGCGGGTGGGGCTGCGCGAGGAGCGCGTGGCGGCGTCGTGGGTCGTGCTGGCCACGGGCGGGTTCGCCAGCGGCGGGCTCGAACTGGACTCGCGCTGGCAGGCGCGCGAGACCGCGCTCGGGCTGCCCGTGAGCGGCGCGCCCGCGCCCGGCGAGCCGCGCTTCGAGCCCGACTACTTCGCGCACCACCCGTTCAACGCGGCCGGGATCGCGGTCGACGGCGAGCTGCGGCCGCTCGACGGGTCCGGCCGGCGCGTGTACGAGAACGTGCTGGTGGCCGGCGCGACGCTCGCGGGCAGCGAGCCGTGGAAGGAGAAGTCGGGCGACGGGATCAGCCTGGCCACGGGGTACGCGGCGGCCGGCCTGGTGCTGGGCGCCCCGGCGGTGGCGGAAGCGAGGAGCTGAATGGACCACGACGACGTGCTCGGCCCGCTGCTCATGCGCGAGTCGCTCGACCACTGCGTGAAGTGCACGATCTGCGAGACCTACTGCCCGGTCTCCAACGTCACGCCGCTGTTCCCCGGGCCCAAGTACGTGGGGCCGCAGGCGGAGCGCTTCCGGACGGCCGACGAGCCGTCCCCGGACGCCTCGCTGGACTACTGCTCGAGCTGCGGCATCTGCACGCAGGTGTGCCCGCACGGCGTGCACATCGCCGAGATCAACACGCAGGCGCGCGCGAAGCTGCGCCAGCGCACGGGGTTCCCGCTGCGCGACCGGATCATCGCCCGCCCGACGCTCGCGGGCCGGCTCGGGACGCCGGTGGCGCCGCTGGCCAACTGGGCGCTGGCCAACCGGCCGCTGCGGCTGCTGGCCGAGAAGCTGCTCGGGCTGCACCACCGCGCGCCGATGCCGAAGTTCGCGGGCAGCACGTTCCAGCGCTGGGCGCGCAAGCACGCCTCGCCGGCGGCGGCGCGGCGGGTGGCGTTCTTCCACGGCTGCGGGGCCAACTACTACGAGCCGTCGCTGGCGAAGATGACGGTCGCGCTGCTCGAGCACAACGGCGTCGGGGTCGAGATCCCCAAGCAGGGCTGCTGCGGGCTGCCGCTGCAGTCCAACGGGCTCTTCGACGACGCGCGCAAGTACGTGCACAAGCTGGCGGAGGCGCTCGTCCCGTACGCGCGCGCGGGCATGGACATCGTCGGCACCTCGACGAGCTGCACGCTGATGCTCAAGCGCGAGGCGCTGGAGATCCTCGGCATGGAGGACGACGAGCTGCTGCGCACGGTCTCGCCGCGCGTGTACGACATCTCGGAGTACCTGCTGGCGATGCACGACCGCGGCGAGCTCGACACGGACTTCCGGCCCGTCCCCGAGACGGTCACCTACCACGCGCCCTGCCAGCAGCAGGGGCACGGGATCGGCAAGCCGGCGCTCGAGCTGATGGCGCTCGTGCCCGAGCTCGAGGTGGTCGAGAGCGTCGCCTCCTGCTGCGGCGTCGCCGGCACCTACGGGCTCAAGCGCGAGAAGTACCAGATCGCCATGGACGTCGGGGTCAGCCTGTTCGAGCAGGTGGCCGACACGCGCTCGGACGAGGTCGTCTGCGACTCCGAGACCTGCCGCTGGCAGATCGAGCACGCCACCGGCGTCAAGTCCGTGCACCCCGTCGAGATCCTGCACCGGGCGTCCGGCCTTGGCTGACGCGGTCGGCATCGTCATCGTCTCCCACAGCGGGCCGTTGGCCGAGGGCGTCGCCGCGCTCGCGCGCGAGATGGGCGGCGAGGACGTCGCGATCGCCGCCGCGGGCGGGCTCGACGACGGCGCCATCGGCACGGACGCCGAGCGCGTCCGCAAGGCGATCGAGGAGGTCCGCTCGGACGCCGGCGTGCTCGTGCTGATCGACCTCGGCAGCGCGCTGATGAGCGCCGAGATCGCGATCGAGATGCTCGAGGACGGCGGCCCCGTCGCCCTCTCCCCCGCGCCGCTGGTCGAGGGCGCGGTCGCCGCCGCCGCGCGCGCCCGCACGGGCGGCGCGCTCGACGAGGTCGCCGCCGAGGCCCGCGGCGCGCTGGCGATGAAGACCTCCCAGCTCGGCGACGAGGCGCCCGCGGCCGCGGGCGAGGAGGCAGCGGGCGGCGACGGCCTGCGCGCGACGCTGCCCGTCGGCAACCGGCTCGGCCTGCACCTGCGCCCCGCGGGCCTGGTCGCGGCCGCGGTCGGCCGCCGCGACGCGCGCGTCCGGGTACGCAACGCCACCCGCGGGACCGGCCCGGTCGACGCCCGCAGCCTCACCGGCCTGGCGATGCTGAGCGCGCGCCAGGGCGACGAGCTCGAGGTCGAGGCCGAGGGCCCCGAGGCCCAGGACGCGCTCGACGCCCTGCGGGCGCTGGCCGACGACAACTGGGGCGACCCGCCCGACGGCGCGGGGACGGCGGCGGCCGGCGAGGGCGCCGTGGCGACGGTGGGCGACGGCGCGGCGGCGGCCGGCGAGGGCGCCGCGGCGACGGTGGGCGACGGCGCGGCGGCGGCCGGCGAGGGCGCCGCGGCGACGGCCGGCGCGCCCGGCGACGGCGCGGCCGCGGGCGTCGCTGCGCCCGGCGAGGGCGCCGCCGCGACGGCCGGCGACGGCGGGGTGGCGAGCGCTGCGGCCGGCGCGCTGCGCGGCGCGCGGGTCGCCGGCGGGGTCGCGGCCGGGCCCGTGCGGCACCTCGCGGTCGCCGAGCCCGAGATCGAGGACGCGCCCGGCGGGCCGCCCGCCGCCGAGCAGGCGCGGCTCGACGCGGCGCGCGCGGCGGTCAAGGCCGAGCTCGAGCCGCTGGCCGGGCGCTCGGACATCTTCGCCGCGCACCTGATGCTGCTCGAGGACGAGTCGCTGCTCGCGCCCACGCGCGAGCGGATCGGCGGCGGCGCGTCGGCGTCGCGCGCGTGGGCGGACAGCATCGCCGAGCTCGCCAGCTCGTTCCGCGCGCTCGACGATCCGTACCTGCGCGAGCGGGCGGTCGACGTCGAGGACGTCGGGCGGCGCGTGCTCGCCGACCTCACGGGCGTCGCGGCGGCGGCCGGGCCGAGCGAGCCCGGGATCCTCGTCGCCGACCTGCTCACGCCCGGGCAGGTCGCGGCGCTCGATCCCGAGAAGGTGTGGGCGATCGCGGCCGCGCGCGGCGGCGTCACCGACCACGCGTCGATCCTCGCCGCCAACCTCGGGATCCCGGTCGTGGTGGGGGTCGGGGCGGCGCTGCTGGAGCTGCCCGAGGGCACGACCGTGGCCGTCGACGGCGACGCCGGCACGGTCGAGCCCGACCCGGACGCGGACACGGTCGCGGAGATCGAGCGCCGGCGCGCGGCGGCGGCCGAGCAGCTGGCGCGCGCCCGCGAGCCGCTGACGCTGGCCGACGGCAGGCGCGTCGGCGTGCTGGCCAACATCGGCGGCGCGGCCGACGTCGGGCCGGCGATCGCGCGCGGCGCCGAGGGCGTCGGGCTGCTGCGCACGGAGTTCCTGTTCCTGGACCGGGCGACGGCGCCGAGCGAGGACGAGCAGGCGCAGGCGCTGAGCGAGATCGCGCAGGCGCTCGACGGGCGCCCGCTGACCGTGCGCACGCTCGACGCGGGCGCGGACAAGCCGCTGGCCTTCGTCCACCAGGAGCCCGAGGTCAACCCGTACCTCGGCCTGCGCGGGATCCGGCTCTCGCTCGCCGAGCCGGAGCTGTTCGCCACCCAGCTGCGCGCGATCGCGCGCGTCGCCGAGCGCCACCCGCTGCGCGTGATGTTCCCGATGGTCGCCACCACGGACGAGCTGTTCGCCGCGCGCGAGGCGCTCGAGAAGGCGCGCAGCGAGGTCGCGCCCACGGCGCAGCTCGAGGTCGGCGTGATGGTCGAGGTGCCCGCGCTGGCGCTGCAGGCGAGCGAGTTCGCCCCGCACGTCGACTTCTTCTCGGTCGGCACGAACGACCTGTCGCAGTACACGATGGCCGCCGAGCGCGGCAACGCGACGCTCGCGCCGCTGCTCGAGCAGGCGCTGGAGCCCGTGCTGCAGTTGATCGCCTCCACGACCGCGGCCGCCGCCGAGCACGGCGCCAAGGTCAGCGTCTGCGGCGAGCTCGCCGGGGACCCGGAGGTGGCACCCCGGCTGCTGGCCGTCGGCGTCGACGAGCTGAGCATGGCCTCGGGCCGCATTCCCGCGCTCAAAGCCGCCTTGCGCGGCGCTGCGCTGCGGTAGCATCGCCCCGGCCGTGGCGCTCCCGAACGCGACCCACAGCGGACTTCGCTCCGCCCGCATGCTGGCCGCCGGCACGGCGACGCGAATCCTGCTGACACCGGTCGTGATGGCGCTGATCCTGTTCGGCGACGACTCCGTCGACGTGCTGGCCACGGTGCTGTTCTGCATCGCGGCGGCGACGGACTGGGTCGACGGGCGGCTCGCGCGGCGCTGGAACGTCACCACCAAGCTCGGCTCGTTCCTGGACACCACGGCGGACAAGCTGCTGGTGACCGGCGTGCTGATCGCGCTGCTGGGCGAGGACCGCGTCTCGCCTTGGATCGTCGCGATCATCGTCGGCCGCGAGCTCGTGCTGATGGGCCTGCGCGGCGTGCTCGCCGCCGACGGCGAGGTGATGTCGCCGTCCCAGCTCGGCCGACTGAAGACCAGCATCCAGTTCCTGGCGATCGCGCTCGCGATCCTGCGCCCCGGCGAGCCGATCGGCGGTGAGTACATCGACGAATGGGTCATGTTGGTCGCGGTCGCGATCACGGTCTGGTCGGCCGTCGACTACCTCGCGCGGGCGCTCCCCTCGCTGACCACGGACTTCCGCACGTGACCCGGGTCGGCCTGACGGGCGGCAGCGGCCTCGTGGGCGGCGCGTTGCTGAAGAAGCTGATCGAGCGCGGCGACGAAGTCTCCGCGCTCGCGCGCACGGACGCGGCGGCCGCCAAGCTCGCCGAGCGCGGCGCGACGACGTTCCGCGGCGACGTGCTCGACGAGGAGGCGCTCGTGCGCGGCCTCGAGGGCTGCGAGCTGCTCTACCACGTCGCCGGCGTCAACGCGCTCTGCACCCCGGACCCGGCCGGGATGATGCGCGTCAACGTCGACGGCGCCGCGCTGGCCGTCCGGGCCGCCGCCCGGGCGGGCGTGCGTCGCGTCGTGTTGACGTCCTCGGCGGCGTCGCTGGGCGAGGTCAAGGGCACGATCGGCAACGAGGACAGCGCGCACCGCGGCAGCTACATGTCGGTCTATGAGCAGTCCAAGCGCGAGGGCGAGCTGGCCGCGATCGCCGAGGCCAAGCGCCAGGGGATCGAGATCGTCTCGATCAACCCGTCCTCCGTGCAGGGCCCAGGCCGCGCGGGCGGCACCGGCAAGATCCTGATCGCCTACCTGAACGGGCGCCTGAAGGCGTTCGTGGACACCACGATCAGCATCGTCGACATCGACGACTGCGTGGAGGGCCACATCCTCGGCGCCGAGCGCGGGCGCGACGGCGAGCGCTACGTGCTCAACAGCGCGACGCTGACGTCGCTGGAGGCGCTCGAGGTGGTCTCGACGATCTCAGGGGTGCGCCACGACGTGCGGCTCATCCCGCCGGCCGCGGCCAAGGCCGTCGCCACCGCCGTCGAGCTGGTCTTCCGGGTGCGGCGCAAGCACGCCCCGCTGTGCCGGGAGATGATCACCACGATGCTGCACGGCCACCGCTACGACGGTTCACGCGCGGCCCGCGAGCTGGGCGTGCGCTACACGCCCGTCGAGGACACCTTCCGGCGCACGATCGAGTGGGCACGTGCCGAAGGCCTCGTGAACGGGTAACACCGTCGGTAATGGAACACAACGAACACGACGCTCCCGGCCGTCCCCAGCAGCCCGAGGACGGCTTCGGCACCGGCATGGAGCGCGAGGTCGAGCCGCTCGAGCAGGAACGCGAGCCGAACTTCGCGCGCGGCCAGTCCGGCGAGGACGTGCCCGGCAGCGAACACCACGGGCGCTTCAGCGAAGGGCAGGAAGACCTGCCCGAGTCAGACCCCGAGAAGCACGCCGAAGGCCGCTTCAGCGAGGGTCAGGAGCACGAGCACCCCTAGGCTCGCCGAGCACCGCCTCGACGAGCCGCCGCGCGTCCGCCGCGGCCGCTGAGAGCACCTCGGGCCGGCGCTCGAGCTGGCCCACGCACGGCGTGCCCGCCGCGGGCCGCAGGCCGAGCACGTGCGGCGGCCCTCCGTCGACGTCCTGCGAGCGCCGCTCGAGGTCGGCCACGAGCCGCTCGTAGGCCTCGATCCGGTCGCGATAGAGCGCTGCCAGCGCCGGGTTGAGCCCGCGCAGGTGGCGCACGATCAGCGTGTCGCCGATCCGCGACGCGCTCTTGCGCGGGATCCCGAACGGCCGCGTCTGCAGCGCCAGCACGTGCGTCGCCCCGGCCGCAAGCGCCTGCGCGACCGGGACCGGCGCGGCGATGCCGCCGTCGAGGTAGCGGCGCCCTTCGATCTCCACGGGCGGCCCGCCCGCCCACGGCATCCGGCTCGAGGCCAGGATCGCGTCCCAGATCTCGTCGCGGGTGCGCATCCCGGACAGGTCGACGGCCTCGGCCCGGTCGACGTCGGTGGCGATGCAGTGCAGCTCGACGTCGCCCGTGGTCAGGTGCTCGTGCCCGGCCACGTCGACGCCCGTCACCACCTCGAGCACGTCGTTGACGTCGATCACCGGCTTGCCGCGGAAGATCCGCAGCGGGTTGACGAACGTGCGCGACGCCAGCGGCCCGCAGTAGGCGTCGCAGGCCGTGACCGCGGCGCCGGCGAGCAGCGCCGCGCCGTTGATCGCGCCCGCCGAGGAGCCGACGACGACGTCGAAGGCCGGGGTCAGCCCCAGCCGCTCGAGCGCGGCCGCCATCCCGATCGAGACGACGCCGCGCATGCCGCCGCCCTCGAGCACGAGCGCGACGCGGTGCCCGTCCTCGCGCGCGCCCGGCCGCGAGCCCGCGTCCGCGCGCTCGCGGATGACCTGGGCGACCGGATGTGCTGCCGACATGCCCTGAACGTAGCGGACGGGCGGGCGGTCAGCATCCGTACGACGATGGTGAACTTTGATACGAGTGGTCTGACATTGTCGTACACTCCGGCGCGCGTTTCGACCGCAGATGGGAGGAGGAGTCATGCGCTTCGGACGGTGGCTGCTGGTGGTCGTGCCGACGGTGGTCGGCCTGCTCTTGCCCGGGGTGGCGCCAGGCGCTGTGCCCGTGCCCACGGTGACGGGCCCGTTGCCGTCGTCGGCGGCCTCGCATCCATTCGGCGGGGCGGACTACCAGATGGTCCCCGAGGACCTCGCCGCGTCCGGCTATGTCGAAGAGGAGTACCTCGTCAGCGGGCGCGCGAACGTCTACGACTGGCCCGCGGCCGGCCCCGCGGTGGTTGCGATCGCGGACGTGCCGTACACGACGCGGATCCTCGTGCGGCGCCCGCAGGACCCGGCGCGCTCGAGCGGCAACGCGATCGTCGAGATGCTCAACCCGTCCAACAACATGGACCTCAACATCGGCTGGGCGCTGATGCGCGAGCACATGATGCGCGAAGGCGACACCTGGATCGGGATCACGATCCGGCCGATCGCCGTCGACGCGCTCAAGCGCTTCGACGCCGAGCGCTACGCCGCGGTCTCGTTCCCCGACCCGCGGCCGCCTGAGGAGCCGCCGTGCGTGACCACGGGCGCCGAGGCCGGCCAGGAGCGCGGCCTGGCCTGGGACATCAACAGCCAGGTCGGCGCGTGGATCCGCTCCACCGCCGCCAGCAACCCGCTGCGGGGCGCGATCACGCGCGTGTACGGGTTCGGCTACTCGCAGACCGGCGGCTACCTGAACACGTACGCGAACGCGATCCACAAGCTCGCGACGCTCGACGACGGCGCGCCCGTCTACGACGGCTACTTCATCACCGTCGCCGGCGGCGGCTTCGTCGGGCTCGTGCCGATCAACGCCTGCGCGGCGACGCCGCCCGTCGGCGACCCGCGCCACGCCACGGGCGACCTCGGCGTGCCGATCATCCGCGCGATGTCGCTGTCGGACTTCGTGTCCGGGATCGCGGCGCGCCGGCCCGACAGCGACACGCCCGAGGACCCGTACCGCCACTACGAGGTGGCGGGCATGGGCCACGCGTCGCCGTTCGAGCTCTACTACTCGGCGCGGCCCGAGGACATGGTCCAGGCCGGGCGCACCCCGCCGCCGATGAACTGCAACGAGGGCCCGCGCAGCCGCTTCCCGACCAACGTCGCCTTCGACGCGATGCTGCAGAACCTCGACCGCTGGTCGCGCACCGGGATCGCGCCGCCGCACGCCGACCCGATCCTGCGCGAGAACAACCAGACGGTGCTCGACGAGCACGGCAACGTGGTCGGCGGCGTCCGCTCGCCGTACGTCGACGTGCCCACCAGCACCTGGTTCGGCACGGCCACGGGCGCGTCGTTCTGCTTCATCGCGGGCTACGAGCGCCCGTTCAGCGCCGAGAAGCTGGCGCAGCTGTACCCGACGCGCGAGGACTACGTGGCCAAGGTCGCGGCCCGCACGCGTGAGCTGGTCGAGCAGCGCTTCATCACCGAGGCCGACGGGCGCTTCATCGTGCAGGAGGCGCGCTACGCCTGCGAGCTCGGCCCGGCCAACGACCCGTTCAAGCCGCGCTGCTGGGACGACGCCGACGGCGGGGTGGGCGGCACCGTGCCGGCGACGCTGTCGCTGACGCTCGGCGGCCCGGCGTCCTTCGGCGCGTTCACCCCCGGCGTCGCGCACACCTACACCGCCTCCACCACGGCGACGGTGACCTCCTCGGCCGGCGACGCGACGCTGACGGTGGCCGACCTCGGCGACGACCACCCGGGCCACCTGACCAACGGGTCCTTCTTCTTGCCCCAGCCGCTGGAAGGCCTGGGCACGGTGAAGACCTACGACGCGCCGGTGTCCAACGACACGGTCACGGTCACCTTCGAGCAGGCCATCGGGGCCGAGGACGCGCTGCGCACGGGCGCCTACGCCAAGACGCTCACGTTCACGCTCAGCACCACGTCCCCCTGAGAAATGCGCGGCCCGCCGAAAGGCGGGCCGCCGATATCTTCCCGGCATGGGAGTTCTCGACGACAAGGTGGCGATCGTCACCGGCTCCGCGCGCGGCATCGGCCGCGCCACGGCGGAGCTGCTTTCCGAACACGGGGCGAAAGTCCTCATCAACGATCTCGACACCGACCTCGCCGAGCAGGCCGCGTCCGAGATCGCGGGCGAGACCGCGGTCTACGGCGGCGACCTGACCGCCGCGGGCGCGCCCGACGCGCTGGTCAAGACCGCGATCGACGCCTGGGGCAGGATCGACATCATCGTCAACAACGCCGGCTACACGATCGACGCGCCGATCCACAAGATGAGCGACGAGGCGTTCCAGCGGATGCTCGACATCCACACCGTCGTCCCGTTCCGCGTGATCCGCGCCGCGGCGCCGCACCTGCGCGAGCCGGCCAAGGTGGAGCGCGAGGAGGGCCGCGAGGTCTTCCGCAAGATCGTCAACGTGTCCTCGATCAGCGGCACGATGGGCAACGCCGGCCAGGCCAACTATGCGGCCGGCAAGGCGGGCCTGGTCGGGCTGACCAAGACGCTGGCCAAGGAGTGGGGCCAGTTCAAGATCAACGTCAACGCGGTCGCGTTCGGCTGGATCGAGACGCGGCTGACCGCGTCCAAGGACGAGTCCAACACGATGGAGATCGGCGGCCAGACGGTCCAGCTGGGGATCCCGGACAAGATGCGCGAGCTGGCGTCGGCCGTGATCCCGCTCGGCAGGCCGGGGACGCCCGAGGAGGCTGCCGGGGGCGTCTTCTTCCTGTGCTCGCCGTGGTCGAACTTCGTCCACGGCCAGGTGCTCAACATCACCGGCGGCCAGTTCACGGGGATGACGTCATGAAGCTCGTCAAGCCGTCGGGTGAGGAGCGCGACGTCCCGCGCGGGGTCGTCGGCGGCGCGGAGATCTCGCAGGCCACGACCGGCGCGCACAACATCTACATGGGCATCTTCCGCGTGCCGGCCGGCTCGCGCGGCCGCCCGCACTACCACGACAACTGCGAGAGCGCGCTCTACATGCTCTCGGGCGCGATCGAGATCCGCTGGGGCGACAAGCTGCAGGAGTCGCTGATCGTGGAGGCCGGCGACATGCTCTACGTGCCGCCGCGCGAGACGCACACGGTCCGCAACCTCTCGGACACCGAGCCGGCCGAGTACGTCGTGGCCCGCGACTCGCCCACCGAGGACTCGGTCGAGGTGCCCTGGGCGGACGAGAAGTAAGTATTCACTAACTTGGCGCGCAGACGCTCGCCTGCGCCTTGACGTGCGAAGGAAGTGAGTGGACACTCACTTCTATGTCACGCCCCTTCTGGACCTTCGCGATCGTCTCGGTCGCGCTCTTCATGGTCGTGCTCGACAACCTGGTCGTCACGACCGCGCTGCCCTCGATCCGCGCCGATCTGGGCGGCGGGCTGCAGGCGTTGGAATGGACCGTGAACGCGTACACGCTGACGTTCGCGGTCCTGCTGCTCACGGGCGCGGCGCTCGGCGACCGCTTCGGGCGCCGGCGCATGTTCGTGATCGGCCTCGGCGTCTTCACCGTCGCCTCCGCGGCCGCGGCCCTGGCGCCCTCCACGGGCGCGCTGATCGCCGCCCGCGCGCTGCAGGGCGCGGGCGCCGCGATCGTGACGCCGCTGACGCTGACGCTGCTGTCGACCGCGTTCCCGGCCGAGCGGCGCGGCCTGGCGATCGGCGCCTGGTCGGGCATCTCCGGGCTCGGCGTCGCGCTCGGGCCGCTCGTCGGCGGCGCCGTCGTCGACGGCATCTCCTGGCAGTGGATCTTCTGGCTCAACGT
>Ga0180215_1002268_pt1 | contig 19663 bp, 21 predicted proteins | sample eDN3rd37CBELigBY_FD_128871 | JGI IMG/M metagenome (GOLD analysis project Ga0180215, IMG submission 128871) | Enriched backyard soil microbial communities from Emeryville, California, USA - eDNA 3rd pass 37_C BE-Lig BY (version 2) (version 2) | ecosystem: Environmental > Terrestrial > Soil >... | reverse complement strand
CGCTGCTCCTGCTCGGAGAGCGACGTGATCGGGCTCTCCTCGACACGGGACTTGGCCGAGAGCATCCGCAGGGCAAGGTTCGGCGACACGAAGGTCTCCCCTGCGGCGACGCTCTTCACGGCCAGGATCAGGTCCTGCGCCCTGATCCCCTTGAGAAGATAGCCGACGGCCCCGGCATCCAATGCGTTTAGGACGTCCTCGTCGCCCTCGGAAACCGTGAGCATCGCGACCTGCGGAGGTGACGGCAATTGACGGATCTGCCGGGCCGCCTCGATTCCGTTCCCGGGCATCGAAATGTCGAGAAGGACGATGTCTGGCGAAAGGCTCCTTGCGATCTTCACCGCGTCGGAAGCCGATGCTCCCTCCCCGACGATCTCGATAGTCTCGTCCATTGCGAGGGATTGCGTGACCCCCGCCCTGAACAGCGAGTGATCGTCAACGACCGCAACCCGAATTCTCTCATTCATAACCGTTCCCCTCTTCAATGACGAGTTTCATTTCGACCCTCGTTCCTCCCATGGGCCTCCGCTCGACATGGAACGTCCCGCCTAGGCTCTCAACTCTCTCCCTCAGCCCAATCAGGCCGAGGCCATGATCGGGTTCATGCGACTTGCCGTCCCCTGATCCCCCCCTGTCCTCCACCAACACGGTCAGCATCGCACCCTCGATTGCGCACGTCACGACCTGACCATTCCCTCCGGCATGTCGATAAGCATTGCTGAGACCCTCTTGGATAAACCGGTACACGCAGAGCTTGACCGCTCGCGGAAGACAGAGAGGAAAATCTGTGCACCGGACCGAGACCTCCATCCCGGTCCTCCTCTCATGGTTCCTGACCACCCGCGCGACGATCTCGTGCAGGTGCATGCCCTCGATCTCCGGCAGCACCAGCCCCTTGGACATGGCCCTGATGTCATTAAGGGCATCGGACAAGTAGGTGCCCATCGCCTCGAGTTCCCGCTCCCTCGCCTCCTGCGTCGGGGCACAGCGCACATGCTCCACCTTCAGGCTAGCGAGGCCGATGAGCTGCGCCGGACCGTCGTGCAGGTCGGCGCCGATGCGACGGAGATGGTTCTCGGCCATTTCGGCGACCCGGCCCGATGCCCTTTGCACCCGTTCCTTCAGGATCCGGATATCACGGGAGGCCATCTCGATCTCGCTCATCCTCTCCTGCAACTGCCGCTGCTGGGTGAGGATGAGGCAGCTCCCCCTGTAGACGATCCCGAACAGCCCTGCCGTGATCGCCATGGTCGCCCCCGCGATGGCGATCCAGACCTTCAGCCTCAACCACCCGAGCAACTCCGTGAGCGGTTTGGTGGTCTCGTGGACTTCCGCCACCGCGATGACTCGCCCTGATCCCGTCTCCCGGAGTGGGATGTAGACCTCGAGGTAGCCTTCGTCGAACCCACGCGCCCTGTGTTCCCTGGCCTGCGGGTCCGTGTAATGCGCGGCGACCTCTCCGGTGAGGGCCCGCGTCAACCCCACCGGCGGGGAGAATGTCCGGCCGATCATGTTACGCGAGGTGGAGTAAGCGAAGGCACCCTTGTCGTTCCAGATCTCCACGTGCGGGAACCGCTCCCTGAAGTCCTCTTCTCTCACCAAGTGATCGATGGCGGCCAACTTGTCCGCAGGGAGCTGGTCCTCCCGCGCGAGATCCTGTGTCAGGGGCTCGAGGAGATTGTTCACGAACAAGGCCGTGGAGGCGGCGGTGTTCTCGATGGTTGCCTGAGTGACGGTGTGGGAGGTGAACATCCCTGCGGCGATCATGGCCGCGACCATGATGATGCTTCCGGTAATCGCAAACTGGCTGGTAAGACTGAGCGAAACCCGTCGCCTGAGGTCCATTTCCCCGCCGTCCAGACCAACCGCTGCAACCAAGTTAAAACTCCGTGACGATGTATCTGCAAGAAGAGTGATAGTAACCGTTTGAGCCGTTGCGACAACGAACTTTAGGGCAATGGGCGACCTCGACTTAGGTCCGGGTCAGATCCTTGACCATTGGGAGATCGGATTTGGTAAGAGGTCCAGCCAATCCTGTCCTTTTGGCATAAGATCGGGACACCTTCGGACGCTGCGGGAGCTTCGGAAATCTGGCACCAAGCCACTCCGGAAAACCCGATGCGTCCATGATCGGGCCACGTTCAATCGAAGGAGCGTCCCTATGACCAGCGAACATCTGAACCTGCACACGAGCGATCCGGCCCCATACACCCGGTACTTTTTCCATCTTGCGAAGGGAACCGAGCGTATCTTGGACGTGACGGGAGCGGAGATAATCGACATCGACAGTGTCCTCGGGGAGACCCTAGCTGCGTTTCTCGTTTTCCGGCGAAGTGGCGAGACTGATTGGGACGGTTGGTTCCTCGAAGTGACGGACGAGGGTGATCGAGGCATCTTCCGGTTCGATCTTGGCATGATGGGACGTGCATTCGAGTGGGTCGGGGACAGCCTGATCGCATGTTCCCCGACCCGACTTCCCTGAGAACTCCGCCGCAAGTCGGGGCCATGTCGAGACCGGACTTCCCTACGCCCCGATTGAGTCCGTTGCGCCATCCCATACCCCCGCAGTCGTATCACTTGCGAGCCGTTGAATACCCCTTTGGGGGGCTAGGACAATTTCCCCGGGGCGGAATAGCTTGTCCATATCCAAGGGGGACGATCGGGATCCGGTCGTCTCATGGATTTACTTTCCGAAGGAGCGCCCCGCGTTGCCTGTTCCCCTGCTTATCGTCGACAACCATCCGGCCACGGTCGAGGGGCTCAGACACGCCCTCACCTCCTTGGGTGGTTTCATTGTGTTGGCAACCGGAAGAACCTCGCAGGACGCCATCCGCCTCGCATCAGAGCACCCATCGGCAGTGATGATGATGGATCTATCCGTTCCCGGCGATACCCTCGGGGCCGTGAGAGAAATCTCTTCGAAATTATCCGGAGTAAGAATTCTTGTTTTCACGGCATCGGGGGGCGTCGAGCATGCCGTGAAGGCACTCGAGGCAGGAGCGCGGGGGTACATCTCGAAGTCGAGCATGATGGATGAGGTGGCTGCCGGAGCGAAGGCCGTCGCTTCGGGTGAGACCTACGTTTCCCAAGACTTCGGCGTGGGTGTCATCACTGCCCTGAGAAATGCCTCTGTGCGCAAAATCGCAGCGCAGGCCCTCAAACTGAGCGCGCGGGAGGATCAGATCGTCGCGTTGCTGGTACAAGGCAAAACCAACAAGGAGATCGCCTCGCATCTTCGGATCGCTGAAAGGACCGTCAAGGGCTACATGACGGAGCTGATGCATAAGCTGAAGGCGAGGAATCGCGTCGAGGCAGTGATCGCCGCCCAGAACCTGACGTGGTCTGCTGACACTACCCTACTTCCTCCACACCTAGTTTCACGCGCCAGCCCGTCGAAAGGACAGCCGGACACCACACACTATGCAGTGCATCCCATGCTGCCGGCAATGCGGCGCCTTTCCTGAACTATGCCCTGTTCCGGACCGCACGCAGCGTCCTCACGCTCGTTACCCCAATCAACGATTAGGCTCTTTAACCGGACGGGCCCCCCAGTGTCTCAAGGGCAACGAGCAACGCCTCGAGGCTCGGGATCGGATTGGGGAACTCCCGGCAGGTCGCGACGAGGAGAACGGGAGTGGACGACCTCAAGACCTCAGATGTCCCACCCAATGGTTCTCACCGACGATGGGGATTGGGACGCCGCTGAAACGCATGTCCACGGCCTTCTCGATCTTGCGGCCGAACGACGAGTGTGCCCAGCTCTCGGTCGCATAGGCGCCGAGCACGAGATGGCGCGTCTTCTGAGTCAGCGATCCGGGGACGCCTCCAGATGCCGTTTACAGCTTCAAGCACGCGCTGGTGCGTGACGCAGCCTACGAAAGCCTGCTCAAGACGAAGCGCAGGGACGTGCACGCTCGGATCGCTACAGCGTCGGAGCTTAATCCGGAGCTCAGCAGCGCCGTGCAGCTGGCATCCTCGAACCATTCGTCCAGGCTCTCGCTCGATTGATTATGGAGGAGACGAGCGGGCCGGTCTGCCGGTTTGGCTACGATTGCAAGCCCCGGTGCTTTCTCCAGCAGTCTGTCGATGAAGGCACGATCCTACTGCCGGAGCACCGCGCGGTTGGCCTGCAGCAGGAACGCCGTCCGGTTGATTGTCGGTGGCTTCCACCGGCAAACGGCCTCACTCACGCCGGAATCGCGTCGGCAACTTTCCGGGCCTGACCGGCTCTCGCCTTCTCCGCGAGATCAAGGAGCGCGGCTATGGCGGCGGCTACACCGCTGTCACGGCCTTCCTGCGCGAGATCCGCCCCGCAACGCCATTCTCCTTCGAAGGCCGCTTCGAGACCCCGCCCGGCGCTCAGGCCCAGGTCGACTTTGCCCAGTTCCAGGTGGTCATCACCGATGAGCCCACCGCCCCGTGCATCGTATGGTTGTTCTCGTTGGTGCTCGGCTACAGCCGCCTGATCTGGGCCCGCTCGTCCTGCATCAGGACCTCGCCACTCTCCTGCGCTGTCATGTGGCCGCCTTTGCGGCGCTGGCTCTGGCCACATTGACTGGATTAAGGCGAGATGCGGGGGCTCTCGTCGCATAGCCGGACAGGTGCGGACGCTTACGGACGGCGATGCGAGGTTTTTCGCCATGTGTCGCCGGTTCTATGGCGGATTATATAGTTGAAATCCCGAGATCATCAAAATCAGAATGAGTTCAAGTATTTATGGCGAAGACGGAGAGATTCGAAGCTGTGCCGTTGTTGGATAATTTCGGTGGTTTCAGGTCCCCGCAACCAAACACACTCGAAGCCCTTGAGGTACACAAACCTCAAAGGCTTCTATGCGTCTGGAGCCTACGACGCGAGCCATGCCGCGCACCATTGCATCCTTCGTGTGTTCCGAGCTGAGGACGAGAATGCGCGCGGGGTCCCCATACAGGACGGCTTCGACTCCTCCACCCTTTCTCGGCGTTAGAACGATCTTCTCGATCAGCGAACGGATCAGCTCCATCGCCTTCGTCGCTGCGCGGTTCGGGGAGGCTCAGTCAGGATGATCGCCGCTGATCTCCGTCGATTCATTCCTCATGTTTCGAGGGACGCTGCCGGTTGCCCCGATGTCAGGTACCTGGCCGGGCACTACCATGGGCCCGTTCATGCCGAACATGACGGCCCCGGCGCACCCGTCCTGGTGGGCGCCTGCCTGCACTTCCCGTGGGAGGCAGGGAGCTGGCATGTGCTGAGCGAAATCGGTGAGTGACGATCCAGACGCGGCCACGCCCATGATCGCAGCCGCCAATGCTCCGGAGAACCTGCGTTTGAGCATGTCGACCTCCTCTGCATATTCGACGTCATGGCGTACGCTTCTAACCTTAGGACACTGCTCTTGGTTCCTGAGGGATCGCCCAGTCCTGGAGCGCACCATTCCGGAGATATCTCCAAAGCCTGAGGCGAAGGAGTGCTTTCTTACTTCTTCCGGCACCGGAGCAACGGCTCCATCGATGGATCGCGAAGACCCGACGATGCCCTTTCATGATTTGACTTGGGCTATGACCATGGAACGCCTTCCCACTCCTGCGATGAGCGCCAAACACCGCATCATCGGCCCCTCTCTCCGGGTGCCTCGCCGCCATGGCTCATATATGGTTCAATTATGGTTCTACCGCGCCTGCCACGATAGCCTATCCGCAGTCCTTAGTGGGACATCAAGACATTCACTGGGTTTCGCGCAAAGATCAGACCGGAAACGCCGGGGCGGCTGCCCCCTCCTCCGGATTCAGGAGGGGGAGAGCTGTCCCGGCGCTCATCCTAGAATAGAAGGGAGGCTAACGGACTTTCATCCCAAGCATCATGGGCAGACCTCCACACGGCGCCATTCCCCACGAATGCGCTCGCGGGCGAGATGGCAGCCCGGCTGGACCATCGTATCGGGATCATAGCTGATCTGGGGCTGAGCCGGTGTGCCTGGAGAAGCGGAAAGGATCGATCCTGTGGTCTGTGCCTGGGCGGAACTGATCCCCGCTCCAAGAGCAATTCCACCAACCCCGGTGGCGACAATCGCCGGTATGACCCAGCCCGGATAGGCCGATGCTGGTGTCGGGAGAGTGGCCGCACTGGCCGCGATGGTGATTGCTGAAGTAAGACCAATCAGAGTTTTTCTCATGACCATTCCTCCAAAATAGGGTGCGGCAGGCACCCTGTTTCTTCAGTTTCGTCACAAGGAGCGCGATAGCTTCCCAACGTTCGGCAGGACCTATCGCAATGCGGGAGAGAGGCGGGCAACGACACATCGCTTCTCCCGCAGCGTACCAACATTCATGGACCAAGAAGGTTCCGATGGGTCGGTCATGCCGAAGTGAATGGCTCCGGCGTCGAGGCATTCGCGAATTTCAGTCGAAGCGCAGAGCATCAATCCGACTCCGATGCATCGGCAAGCGCTCCGACTCCGTCTCGTCGTCAGATCCTCAAGGCGGCGATAGGCACCCACAAGGCCCTCACCCTGCCGAACGGACAGCCGTTCGACATCTCCTTTCCAGCCGCTGTGGCCCCACTCACGCCGCCGCTTTCTCCAAGTCGCGTGTCCACTGTCCCATCGAGGCTAAGCCATTCATTCTCGCGCGGTGCGCGAAGGCACGCTGGGCTGCCTCAACATTTTCGGACTTGCCGGACCACGCCTTCTGAGGCGCCGCCTGGAGCGCGCGGCCATACGAGAAGGTCAGTCTCCACGGCACCCCGCCGTTCCTGTTCATGGCGTCGAGATGGACGGTCGCCTCCTCATCCGACTGCCCGCCTGAGAGGAACGCGATGCCGGGCACGGCGGCCGGCACGCTCCGCTTGAGCACCGTGAGGGTTTTCTCGGCGACCTCGTCCACGGACGCCTGCTGCGGTGATTTCTTCCCGGCGATCACCATGTTGGGCTTCAGCACCATGCCCTCCAGGACGACCCGCTGTTCGTACAGTTCCCGGAAGACGGTCTTCAGCACGAACTCCGTCACGGTGGCGCAACGGTCGATATCGTGCGCCCCGTCCATCAGGACCTCAGGCTCCACGATCGGCACCACGCTCTGCTCCTGGCAGAGGGCGGCATAGCGCGCCAAGGCATGGGCGTTGGCTTTCACCGCCGTCCAACTCGGAATGCCTTCGCCGATGTCGATCACCGCACGCCATTTCGCGAAGCGGGCGCCGAGGCCAAAATATTCCGTCAGGCGCTCACGCAGGCCGTCAAGGCCTTCCGTGATCGTTTCGCCGGGACAGAAGGACAGCGGCTTCGCGCCGAGATCGACCTTGATGCCAGGGACCGCACCCGCCTGCTCGACCAGCTTCACCAGCGGCGTCCCGTCCTTCGCGGTCTGCCGGATCGTCTCGTCGTAGAGAATGACGCCGGAGATGCAGTTCCTCATCGCCTCCGTCGTGCGGAAGAGAAGTTCGCGGTAGTCGCGCCGGTTGTCGGGAGTGGATTCGACGCCGATGGCATCGAAGCGCTTCTTGATCGTCCCGGAGCTCTCATCAGCGGCCAGGATGCCCTTGCCGGGCTGCACCATGGCTGCGGCGGTCTGTGCCAATTGGTCAAGATTCATCCTTCCCTCCACAATCTACACCACACGACACTGCCTCAGGCAGTGATCTCTACCCGTACGTCGCCAGTCCGACCCAGAACATGGGTCGCCACCTCGCCGCCTGCGCGGCGCACCGCGAGATCCAGGCGACATCCGTCCACCGCAAGGTTGCGCAAGACGATTTCGTCGAGGAAGTTCGGCAGAAGCGGCCGATCGAGCCGAACCGTCCGGGCTTGGGAGTCGAAGTCGAGGCCGAGGCAAGCCTGAACCAGGCTCAGCGGCGTTGCGGCGGCCCAAGCCTGGGGTGCGCAGGCGACCGGATAGAAGGTGGGCCCTTCGGCGCGCCGTCGGGGGAAGCCGCAGAAGAGTTCAGGCAGTCGCCTGAAATCGATGTAGACGGATGCGTGGAACAGGCCCTCGAAGATCCGGGCGGCCTCGCGCTTGAGACCATAGCGGGCAAGACCGAGGGCGATCAGCGCGTTGTCGTGAGGCCAGACCGAGCCGTTGTGATAGGACATCGGGTTGTAGCGCGCCTCGGTCGAGGCGATGGTCCTGACCCCAAAGCCGGAGAACGAAGAGACATCCATCAGAGTGGCGGCAATTCGGATCGCTCGCTCGGGCGATGCGATACCGGCAAACAGGGTATGCCCCGCATTCGAAGACCGGACCCGGCAGGGCCGCTTGTCGCCGTCGAGCGCCAGGGCATAGGTGCCGAGGTCCTCACACCAGTACGCCTGGTCGAAAAGCCGCTTCATTCGGCAGGCCTCCGCATCCAGCGACGCCGCCCGCTCCGGCAGGCCGAGGCGGGATGCGATGAGCGCGCCGGCGCGCTTGGCGGCATAGACATAGGCCTGCACCTCGCACAGGGCGATCGGCCCCCGGGCCATGGAGCCGTCAGCGTGGAAGACCGAGTCGTGGCTGTCCTTCCAGCCCTGATTGATGAGCCCGCCTTCCGTCCGGCGTCCATACTCAACGAAGCCGTCGCCGTCGCGATCCCCATAAACATCGATCCAGCGCAGGGCGGCTTCGATATTAGGCCAAAGCTCCTCCAGGGTCGCGGCGTCTCCCGTGCGCTCCAGGTAGGCCCCGGCCAGCATGACGAAGAGCGGCGTCGAGTCGACGCTGCCATAGTAGCGGCGGAATGGCACCTCGCCGAGTTCAGCCATCTCGCCATAGCGAACCTCGTGCAGGATCTTGCCCGGCTCGGCATCGGCAGCCCGATCCTCGACGTCAGCCTGGTTGGCGGCCAGGAACCGGAGAACGCCGCGCGCCAGCGCCGAGTCCATCCAAAGCGTCTGGTAAGCCGTGATGAGGGCATCCCGCCCGAAGGCGGCGCTGAACCAAGGCGTACCGGCATAGGGATACGGTCCCTGAGGGGTGTCCGTCACCAGCATGTAGATGTCGGAGACGGAGCGCCGGACAGCCTCGTTGAAGATATCGTTCGAGGTTGCGATCGACGCGGCTCGCGACGAGGATTGACGCAGCGCCCGCCGTGCCTCGACCATCGACGACAGGTAGTATTCGCGCGGGCGCCGCTGAGGCAGGACATCGTCGCAGCGGATCTCGACGAAGATGACGGCTCGCTGCCGGGGCGCGACCTCGATAGCGAATACGGCGCGCCCCGCTTCGACCTGGGCCGGAGCCGGATCGAAACGGAGGCGTGTCGTTCTGGTCCGGCCGTCGAGGCCGCTGTAGGTAAGCGTGACGCTGTCCGATCCGACAGCAGCCGGGTGGAATTCCCCTCGGCGCAGGCGGCGGGTGCCGCGGACCTCGAAGAGGTCGGCAAAGTCGGCTTCGAACCGCAGTTCCAGCGTCAGGCGCTGGGGCCGGTCGCCGAAGTTGCGCACCAGCAGGCGCTCGAAGCAGGTCGACCGCCAGAGGAATTTGGATCGGCGGATATGGATCACGTCATGATCGAGAAGACGGCGGTCCGCCTCGTCATACAGATCCGGGTTGGTGAGGTCGCAGGTGAACACGGCGTTGTCGTCACGCAGGGTCGACGACAGGAGGATCGGGCGAGCGCCGTTGATCAGCAGGTCCAGGTGGGAGAGATGGCGGGTATCCCGATGGTACAGGCCATCGGGGCTCCCCTCCCCCGACAGTATGTCGCCGTTCCGGTCGTACACCCCGAAGGTATCGCCCTGCTTCAGGGTTCGCGGGCGCCGCTCCTGCAAGGAGGTTTGCGACGCGACGGCGAACTGGCCCACACGGACATCGGTTGGATCATCCAGCCGGTCAACATGCAAGGTCATGATATCGTCCTCCATCCAGAGAACAGATCTCAAGAAGATGAACCTTATCCCACCGCATGCAAGCCGGCCCCGGCTCCGCTGGCACGGCGCAGGTGAGAGACATCGAGACGCACGCCGGACAATCTGCGGTAGATCGCGAGGTAATCCTCCGCCATTCGCTCGACGGTAAAACGCTCCAGGAAGCAGCGCCGCACCTCTGCCCGGTCCAGGACCTTGAGTGTCCGGACGGCGTCGACCGCCTCCTCGATGCTGTCGACGATGAAGCCGGACGTGCCATGCTCGATCACCTCCGGCACCGACCCGCAACGGAAGGCAATGACGGGGGTGCCGCAGGACATGGCCTCGATCATCACGAGGCCGAACGGCTCGGGCCAGTCGACCGGGAAGAGCAGCGCGGCGGCATTGCCGAGAAAGCCGGCCTTCTCGCTTTCGTTGATCTCGCCGACGAACTCGACATTGGGATGGGCATCGACCAGCGGCTTGATGACCTCGTCCCAATACGCCTGGTCGGCCTTGTCGACCTTCGCGGCGATCCTGAGAGGCATCCCGGCCTTTGCGGCAATCTCGATCGCGCGGTCGGGCCGCTTCTCCGGCGAGATCCGTCCCAGGAAGGCGAGATAGCCGCCCATCGCCTGCGGGCGGAACGGCAGGAGATCCTTCGGTAGCCCATGATGGACGGTGCCGACCCAGTGCGCATCCGCGATCGGCCGGCGCTGGTCGTCCGAGATGGAAACGAGCGGAATGTCGGGAAACATGCGGTAGAAGGGGGCAAGGTCGATGAGATCGAGCCGGCCATGGGTCGTCGTGACGGTTCGATCGGCGAAATCGCGGATCAGCGGGAAATGCAGCAGGTCGATGTGGAAGTGGATGACATCGAACTCGTGAGCCCGCTGTCTTACCTGCTCAAGCATCATGATGTGGTAGGGCAACGGGTCCTTGACGACCGGATTGAGCCGGAGGGCCAGGTCGCTGCAACGCACGAGCTCGGCCTTCGTGACGGAGTCACCCGAGGCGAACAGCGTCACCTCGTGTCCCTGCCGGACCAGTTCCTCGGTAAGATAGGAGACGATCCGCTCGGTTCCCCCGTAGAGCTTGGGCGGAACCCGTTCAGTCAATGGAGCCACCTGGGCGATCTTCATCGGCAAAACCTCCTCGAAGAGCGAAGAATCGACGACTGGGATTCGCGCGGCCGCGGAAGGTCGGCCCGCGCGGCACAAGGCTTTTTCGAGATAGGAACCAAGCTCAAGCTTGCAAGGGGGATGGGACGGCAGGTGAAGCCGGTGTCGTTCGGGTCGGGGCTACGCCGAAGGATGGGCCGATCCGGCGTCGCCATGTTCACGGCCCTGGTGCGCTTCTCACGAACCGGACCGTCCGCAGCAGCACGGCGATGACGGGCGAGATCAGACGGCGCGGGCTCGTGCTGCCCGTGGGCGGGATCAAGGAGAAGGTCACCGCCGCAACCCGGGTCGGCCCTCACGCAGGTGATGTTCCCTGCCCGCGATCGACGCGATTTCGACGACATTCCGGAAGACGCGCGAGCCCGGCTCCAATTCGCGTGGCTGGAGCGGTTCGACGATGCGCAAGGGGCATGACAAAGCCCAGAGCGTTGCACCCTGGGCTTCGGGCACTCATAGGGAGAGTCCGATCCGTGCCGCGTAGATCCCGATTCAGATCAGCTAAGGAAAACGTCCTGGGGGACCGGAGCCACCCGAGCGGCCCTCGTCCCGATCCGAAGGTCTACACAAGGGCAACAAAATTGCGTCGGCTTGGTTCCGACGATGCAGGAACAGACTTTCAGAGCCTTGGAACGGCAGGGAGATCCTCGTCATCGGCTTGGAGGATCTGGACCAGGAGAGCGACGCGACCCGAGGGAATGGGCCTGCCCTCGTTCAGCATGGCATCGTCGTTCTCGAGCCACGCCCGGGCTTCGGCCAATTCGGCCCGGCTTGCTCCGGTGTTCAGGATCTCGGTCAGCACCCGATCGTCCGCACGCCCAATGAGCGCACTCACTTCATCTCGCGTCAGCTTGTCAGTCACGTGCGATCTCCTGTGTGACGGCAACCCGGACCCGATGTGGGGTCGGCTCGCGTGACATCAAGACCAGTCCGATCGGCTTTGGGAACGATGCCGCACAGCCACGGCATGGCCGCCGCGGCTGCCCTTGACAGGTCGCGTCGGCGTTCCTAACTCGAATAATGCCGAGGCTTATCAATAGCTTGGCGACTCGGGCGCCGGCGGGTGTCCGGCGCTCTTATGGTTACGTTGCTCAATGGAGGATGTAGCTATGAGAACAACCTTTGACTTCTCTCCTCTCTTCCGTTCGACGGTTGGCTTCGATCGGCTGGTCGACATGCTCGACCAGGCCAGCCGGGTTGAGCCGGTGAACAACTGGCCGCCTTACAACATCGAGAAGACGGGCGAGGACCAGTATCGCATCACCATGGCGGTCGCCGGCTTCTCGCCTGACGAGATCGAACTCACCCAGCAGGAGAGCACGCTCTTCGTGAAGGGCCAGAAGCATCCTGAGCCCGAAGGCATGCAAGTTCTCCACCGCGGCATCGCCACCCGCACGTTCAAGCAGTCGTTCGATCTGGCCGACTACGTGAAGGTCACCGGGGCGAGCCTTGAGAACGGTCTGCTGACGATCGAGTTGCAGCGCGAGGTTCCCGAAGAGCTCAAGCCGCGCCGGATCGAGATTGCCTCCGGCACCGGAATGAGGGCGCTCGCTCAGGACAACCGTCCTCAGTCCATCGAGCACGAGCCGCAGGCACAGAACAAGGCCGCCTAAGCAGACGCGTGCGACGGTGCCGGGGATCGGCATCGAACGCTTGCGCCGGTACGGGCCAGATCGATGAACGGAGGAGACAATGAACATGCATGATCTCGTCCCTCGGAGTCCAGCACTGACCACCTGACGCGGCGCGGGGCAGGCCAGCGCGGCTGCCTCGCGCCGTCCGTCGCTCGTTGAAGGAGGATGATCATGGAGACCGTCGAGATCAAACCCGACACCAACCCTGTTCCTGTTTCCGGGATTGAATCGTCCGGCGTCCCCACGCCCTCGTTCGTGGAGGCGCTGGTTGATCCGGTGAGCATCTTTGGGAGCCCGCAGGACGTCGTGGACGATCCGTGGTTCAGCAAGGAGGAGAAGCGGACCATCCTGCTGTCATGGGCCCGCGACGAACTAGTGATCGAGCAGGTCGCGGGCCGGGACATGCCCGACCTGCATGCGAAGTCCCGCATTGACGCCGTGATCGAGGCGCTCGCGCTGTTCGACCCACCTGCGGCCGGAGAATATCTCGGCGTGATCCGGGCCGTCCGCGGGAGCAAGAGCCGCAAGCGGGCCCGTCGGCCGCTTCCACACTAGGTTCGCCCATGATGGAGGGGCAGATGTATGAACGCCTCACCGGAATCGAACCCAATCCGGAGCCGGTTTCCCGCCTGATCCCCGGGCAGCCGTTTCCTCTCGACGCAGAGGCGCTGATCGTTCGGCGCACGCGGCCGGTCACCACCTCCGGCCGCGCCGGTACGAACCAGTGGATCCTGCGCTTCGAGCGGCGCCAGCCCCAATCCATCGAGCCGCTCATGGGATGGACGGCCGGTGACGACACGCTGACGCAGGTAGAACTCAGATTTGGCTCGAAAGAGGAGGCGGTCGCCTATGCCGAGCGTGAAGGTCTGTCCTACCGCGTCGAGGGCGAACCGATCGCTGCAACCGCCGCTGAACGCCAACGTGGTCGCACGAGGGCGCAGCAAAGCGATGCGGCCGACCTCTACATGACGGCCACCGCGCTGGCGTGGATGGATGGCCGCTATGGCGTTGCCGCGGTCGACCGCCGGCGGGACCTGGACCGGGCTCTCGTCAATCCAGGCAGCGTCTTTGCAGCGCCGTCGGAGGTGGTCCACGATCCGACCCTTTCGATGGCGGACAAACGCGAGATCCTTCGCCGTTGGGCCTGGGACGAATGGCTGCTGGAGGTCGATGCCACCGAGTCTCCGGCAGTCGCCAAGCCATCCCGTTATGATGATGTCATGACCGCCCTGCTGATGCTCGACCGGCTGGAACACCGGCAGCTCCTCGTATCCTTGAATGCCTCGCCGCAGGGCAGGTCTTCTGCATAGGAGGAACCCATGGCTCGCATCACGACGAGAGACTGCGAACAGGTCGTGCCGAACCGGTTTGAGCTGGTCCTACTCGCGGCTCGACGGGCGCATGATCTCTGGAATGGGGCAGAGCCTCAGGTCGAACCCACCGACGAAAGTCCCCTCGTGGTTGCGTTGCGCGAGATCGCCGCGCGCAGGATCGATCCTGACCAGCTCCGCCAGAAGCTGATCGAACGCTTCATGACAAATAGATCCGACGACGTCATCGAATTCAGCAGGCCTCCCGCTCGGGAGCCTGCTCCGAACTCCCCCATGGCCGATGCAACAGAGCCGGCGGATGGGGGTGCACCTGCACAGGTGAATTGTCACTGATGCAATCTTCAACCTAGGAGATCAGCGATGCAGAACCTGAAGCAATGGAGTGAACTCACTGCGATCAACATCATCACCGCGCTGACCGGAGCGTTCCTTGTAGCGTCGCCCTGGCTGTTCGGCTTCTCGGGTGAGCAGACGGCCATGTGGAGCGCCGCCCTGATCGGTGTTCTCGCGATCGTGATTGCGCTGGCTGGGTTCGTTGAACTGCGCGAATGGGAAGGCTGGACCAGCCTCGTCCTGGGTCTCTGGACGCTCGTCGCTCCGTGGGCGCTGGGATTCTCAGGCGTGACGGCCGCGATGGCGTGTCACCTCGGCGTGGGCGTCGTGGTCGCGGCGCTCGCCGCGCTTGAGTTGTGGATGATTCACAACAAACCGGGCAAGCTCGCCGGGTAACATCGCGAGGGCCGGAGGACAGGGCTCCTCCGGCTCAGCTCCCTCAGATACGTTTGACGCATGCAATGGAGGCTCAACGATGAAACGTCTCATCAAAGCTGCTTTCATCGCAATGTCTATCGTGTCCGCCGTGGCGGCGCCGACCGCTGCTTCGGCACATGGGCGCCCTGCTCACTGGCACCACCATGGGGGTTGGCATTCCGGTCCTGCCGCCGCCGTCGGTGCGATGACCGGGCTCGCTCTTGGAAGCGCGCTCGCGGCCAATACACCTCTCGCCTATGCCGTAGGCCTCACTCCCATCTACGCCCTTCCCACTGTGGGAGGAACCTGCGTGACCGACAGTTGGCGTGAGTGGGTGCCGGGCTGGGGTTGGCAGGTGCATCGGCGAACCGTGTGCCACTGACCCCGGCATCGGAAGGAACCCGCGCCCTACGGGTTCCTTCTCGTCTCCGGCTCCGGCATTCGGGGCCATTGCAGCCTGAGGGAAATGAATGTGCCAGCGCTATTCCGAAGCAGAACTGGACCTCCGCAGCGGCTTGGCCGAAAAGAGTCTCGAGATCGCGCAGGAGTTCATCCGAGGCTTGGATGTCGCCAAGCGTCGGAAGCAGCCGAAGACCTGATCCAAACCGCGGCTCGGACCTAACCGCGACGGATTCGTCGGCGAAGCGCCGTGGGCTATCTTGGGGAGCAGATTGATGCTGGCCTCTGGATCGTGCGTTGAGACATGAAACTCCAGCTCGAGGGCGACGAACTCGCAAACCCGTCGTTCCTCCGGCCTCTAAATGATGCTCGTCGATGGATTCAGGCCGCCGCCAGGATCTCGTCAGCCGGTCCAAAGAACTCGTAATGGATGCGGCTCGAGCGAACTCCGGCCAGGGACAGCCCGCTCACGAAGGCTCTCAGGAACGGCCGCGGTCCGCACAGGTAGTAGCCTGCCTCGTCCAGCGGCGTGTTGGCTTGCAGCCAGTCCATCGTGATGAGACCCTGGTGGTCGTAGTCTTCGCCGAGCCGATCCTCGGGGCGCGGCTCGACATAGAAGGCTGTCGCCTGGATGTTCGGGTATGCCATTGCCAGGGAGCGGACCCGGTCCCGCATGGCATGGGTTGAGCCGTTCAGCGTGCCATGCACGTAATGAACGGGTTTATTGGGGTACCGGGCCGCGATCATCTCCAGCATGCTCATCATCGGCGTCAGCCCGACACCGCCGCTCAGGAGCACCACGGGACGCGGCGACTCTTCGTTGAGGAAGAACTCTCCCGCGGGCGGTGCCACCATCAGGATCTGCCCCACTTCGACTTTGTCATGCAGCCAGCTGGACGCGATGCCCTGCGGCTCGCGTTTCACCGAGATGCGGTAGGTCTCACCATTCGGCGCACTGGAGATGCTGTAGTTGCGCTTGAGCGGATGCTGGCCCGGCACCTCGATCCAGAAGGTCAGATATTGACCAGGGCGGTGAAGCATGACCGGACCGCCGTCCTCAGGTCGTAATACAAACGAGGTGATGATCTCGCTCTCGCGCCGCTTTGCCTCGATGCGGAAGCTGCGCCAGCCGTTCCAGCCGCCAGGTGCCGCCGCCAGGCTGGTGTAGATGGCCTTCTCGCGTCCGATCAGCACATGGGCCAGGAACCAGTACGCCTCACCCCATGCACTCAGGATCTCGTCGGTGGCGGCATCGCCGAGCACGTCCTTGATCGCTCCCAGCAGAGCCTCGGCCACATGCGGATAATGCTCAGGCAGGATGTTCAACCCCACATGCTTCTGCGCGATCCGCTCGACGGCCGGAGCCAGCGCGCCGAGGTTGTCGATGTTCTGGGCATAGGCCAGGATGGCGGAGGCAAGTGCCTTGGGTTGCGAACCGGCCTCGCCATGGTGTGACTGGTTGAAGAGGTCACGGATCTCCTCATTCCGGAACATGCGCTCGTACATGCGCCTGGTGACCGCGAGCCCGTGCTCCTGGAGGGCAGGAACCGTGGCCTTTACGAGATGAATAGTCGTGTCGCTCAATGTGTTCGTCATGGGATGATCCTCATGGCTCCTTCGCAGAATGGCTGGGCGATGCGGTCTGCGACACATCTGGCCCCGCCTTCGGGACGCAATCGGGGCCCTGCCCCGTGAAGCAGACATGGATGATGACCGCAGATACATACGCTCCAATGAGCGGATCGTCCCCTCAGGGACTTCCCTGAGCACATCCCGACGCAGGCTTGGATGTTGGATAACGGAAGAGCCCAACGATGGGTTACGGCGCCCGCGAGAGATTTCTACGTAGCTGGCGATGGTCTACTCGGGCCAAACCGTGAAATTCAAGCAACCTGGAGCGGCCTTCCATCAGGCACGGGGACACGGTTCCCCTGACGAGCAGCCACCGGTCACAGCCGCGTACAGTCCGGTTGTATATGCTACGCGAGACCGCATGAAACAGTTCACCTGTCATGACGGTTCAGCCGGGAAGAATTTTCCGGCGATGAGAGGAAAATAACATTTCCATTCTACTTGCTGCCGACCCGCTCATCGACCTCTAATTCATACCCTCACTGTCGCCACAAGCAGAAGGGCATGCACAATGGCTACAACGACTTCCCGCCGTGAATTGCTCACGGTCGCCGCCGGTCTCGCGGCAACGACCGCTATCGGATCCCAGGCATCCGCAGAAGACGGTCAAAAGTCCTTCACTCCCGCCCCGATCCCGGACCTCGCGCCGCAATGGAAGAAGCTCAATCTCGCCGAAATCCTGAAGCGTCCGGCGGCATTCGCCTCGATCAGCCAGAACAACTCCCTCTACCGCCCATGGGGCGCCCAGGCCGCCGAGCGGCAATGGGAACGGGGCTCCCTCGAGGCGACGGTAAAGGTCGCTCAGGCCGCGCGACGCGCCGTCAACTTCAAGTCCTTCAGTTGGATCGGATACTCGGTCTTCCGGGAGAGCTACCCGCAATCGATCTTCGACAAGGTGCAGTACGAGACCTGGGTCGAGGGGCTGAAATTCGATGAAGCGAAAAAGAAGGCGGACAACGAGCTCGTCGACGAATTGAGGGCGCTGGTCCAGCCGGGTGATCTCGAGTTCAACGAGCTTGCCCTTCAGACCGCGTTCGTCGGAACCCAGCTTCCGCTCGAACTGTCGCGCAAGAAGATTGAGGTGATCGTCCTCACGGGCATCCATCTCGACTGGTGCATCGAAGGCAATGCACGGGCCGCCCGAGACAACGGCTATCTTCCGATCGTGATTGGCGATGCGACCGCCACGCAAAAGCCCGAGCAGCAGGCCGCCGCCTACGAGCGGATCAACAATTTCTTCGCCCCCGTCATTTCATCGGAGCAGTTCGTGAAGCTCTTGTCCCAGCCGGCCTGAACCGGATCCAATTCCTCCCGCGACCATCATCCGTCCCGGCCGGGAGAGCGCCCTGGACCATACGGCGACCATTCGCAGCCTGCCGGACATGGCGGGCGTCCATGCCACTCTTGGAATCAAGGCTGGAGATCGGCCGCTTCGAAAAGCGCTGTTGCCGCAAGCGGGTTGAAGACCGTTCACAAGAAGTTTCGAGGCCGACGCGAAGCGGCCTCGAAGCTGTCGGATGGAAAAAAGTGTCGTTTAGGCCCGCGGCTGCGGCACGATCCGGATGTAGGGCTTGGGCGCCTTCCAGCCATCCGGATAGATTTGACGGGCCTCGTCATCAGAAACCGAGCCCGCGATGATGACATCATCGCCCTGGCGCCAGTTCACCGGTGTCGCAACCCTGTGCTTGGCGGTGAGCTGGAGTGAATCGATGACGCGCAGCACCTCATCGAAGTTGCGGCCGGTGGTCATCGGATAGACGAGGACCAGCTTGATCTTCTTGTCCGGTCCGATGACGAAGACATTGCGCACCGTCTGGTTGTCCGCCGGCGTGCGCCCTTCCGAGGTACCGCTCGTGCTCGCCGGCAGCATGCCATAGAGCTTGGAGATCACAAGATCATGATCCCCGATCATCGGGTAGTTGGGCGCGGCTCCCTGCGTCTCCTGAATATCGGCGCTCCACCGGGCGTGATTGCTGATTGGGTCAACGCTCAGCCCGATGATCTTGACGCCGCGTCTGTCGAATTCGGGCTTGATCTTTGCCATGTAGCCCAATTCGGTGGTGCAGACGGGGGTGAAGTCTTTGGGATGGGAGAAGAGCACGCACCAGGAATCACCGATCCACTCATGGAAGCGGATAGGACCTTCCGTCGTCTCCGCCTCGAAGTCAGGTGCGATCTCACCGATCTGGAGTGTCATGTAAAAACCTCCTGCCGCAAGCAAACCCCCGAGCCAATTGGCGAATATACACACCACGGATACGGCGGGAAAGCCGTCAGCCGTTCCAACACGCGAGACACGCGGCGCTACCAGAGCGATCTAATCGCAGTCGTGGTGCGGTGGTGATAATCCGTTCGGAGGATCAGCCATATTGAACAGCCGCGAACCGAGAATGCCGCCCGGGTTCGGCAACAGCCAGGCAAGGATCTCCCGCTTGCCCTCGCGACGGCATGGCCGAGACAATGGCCCCGGCAAGGGGAGAGTATGCGTCAGAGACGCTTGCCGGTCTGCTCGTCGAAGAGGTGCACAAGCTGCGGATCGGGCATGAGCCGGATCTGCTGACCGGGCTCGGCAGTGACACGCTCGCGGAAGACGCCGACGACATCGGAACCGCCCAATTTCGCAAAGACCTGCGTCTCGGATCCGGTAGGCTCCACGACCGCGACTTCAGCCGGAAGGCCGTTCGCGTCGTCGAGGATGAAATGTTCCGGCCGGACGCCATAGACGATCCGCTTGCCGTCCGACGCTGCCGGTGCATTCGCCACAGGCAGGGTGACGCCGTCGTCGGTGACGAAACGCCCTCCCTGGAGATGACCTTTCAGGAAGTTCATGGCGGGGGATCCGATGAAGCCAGCGACGAAGAGGTTGGCGGGCCGGTCGTAGAGCTCGAGCGGCGCGCCGATCTGCTCGACGATGCCGTCGTGCATGACCACGATCTTGTCGGCCAT
>Ga0180215_1002263_pt1 | contig 19681 bp, 14 predicted proteins | sample eDN3rd37CBELigBY_FD_128871 | JGI IMG/M metagenome (GOLD analysis project Ga0180215, IMG submission 128871) | Enriched backyard soil microbial communities from Emeryville, California, USA - eDNA 3rd pass 37_C BE-Lig BY (version 2) (version 2) | ecosystem: Environmental > Terrestrial > Soil >... | reverse complement strand
CTTTCGAATGATCTGCTCAGGCGTATGCCTGCGTCGAGCCATCGTGATGAGCCTCCTTCACCCAGCCATGCTGGGCAACGGGCTCCCACAACCGGTGGACCGATCTCAGGGGGTCAGGCCAGGTGACGTCCCAGATCCAGATCCGGTTCCACCCGATCGCTTCAGTCAGTTTGGCTCACGGGAAGGACGCGCCCGCTCGGACGGTCACGTCGCGATGTAGCGCCCGCGTTCGGGTCGACGGACTGCTCCCTGCTGAAGGAGGTAGTTCAGCGTCGCGGTGATCGACCGATACTCGTCGGAGCGCCCGGCCGCGAGGAGGGCACTCTCAATCTCCTTGGGAGTCATCGTTCCGGAGGTGGATCGCAGGACCGTCAGGATGGCTTCTGCTCGGCCCATCGCACGAAGGTCTCCTCCCTTCCGCGGGGCAGCTCGCAGGGCTTGCAGCTCGACTTCGAGCCCTCGAATCCGTGCGAGCGCCTGGTCAACGATCAGCCGCTGCTGGCCCAGCTCGGCCTCGACCTCGGCGATGCGCTCCGCCCGCCCCATGAAATGAGTGTAGCAAACAACTGGCAAAGAATCTCTTCGTCTATCGGCGGAGCCCAACCGCCAGTGTTCTGTGAGCTCGCCCCAAGCGGTACCCTTCGGTCCCACGACGACGCGCGGTACCTCACGCGGGGTGAAGCGCGGAAGTCCCGCCCTCGTAGCTCAGAGGATAGAGCGACGGTTTCCTAAACCGTGCGTCGCAGGTTCGAATCCTGCCGGGGGCGCTGCAAAGTAGCAGGTCAGAGGCCATTTCTGCGGTTGGCTGGCTGGCTTGGACGGTGAGTTGCCCATCCAACTCGCTACTCTTGCCCATCCGATCGCGGTACGGTGGCGCTCGTGGCCGGGTCGATCCGCCAGCGGGGGAAGCAGTCGTGGGAGATCCGCGCGTTCGCCGGCAAGGACGCCGAGACGGGCAAGAAGCGCTACGTCACTCGCACCGTCCGCGGCGACCGCCGGGAGGCGGAGGTGGCGCTCGGTCGGCTCCTCGGCGAGATCGACGACGGCCAGCACGCCGTCCGTGCCGGCACCGTCGGCGAGCTGTGCGAGCGGTGGTACTGCCACGCTGCGCCCGACCTCTCCCCGGCCGTCGCCGCCGAGTACCGGCGGCTGCTCGACCGCCGCATTCTCCCCCGCTGGGCCGAGGTGCCACTGCGCCGGCTGCGTACCGCCGATCTCGACCAGTGGTACTCGGAGCTGCGCCGCTCCGGCGCCGCCGGCGGCAAGCCGCTGGCGCCGAACACCGTGATGCGCTCACACGCCGTTCTCCGGCGCGCGCTCGCCCAGGGCGTGAAGTGGGGCTGGCTCACGGTGAACCCGGCAGCGAACGCGTCGCCGCCGCGCTCGAAGAAGCAGCACCTCGAGCTCCCCGAGCCGGCTGACGTCGCCCGGCTCATCGAGTTGGCGGCGAAGGTGAACCCCTACCTGCCGGCCTACTTCCGGCTTGCGGCCGCCACCGGCGCCCGCCGAGGCGAGCTGTGCGCGCTGCGCTGGAAGCACATCGACCTCGACAAGCGCCGCGTGACGATCGCCCGCAGCATGGCGGAGGTCGGCGGCGAGCTCATCGAGAAGGACACCAAGACGCACCAAGTTCGGAAGGTGACCGTCGACGACGAGACGGTTGCGGTCCTCGTCGCCCACCGCGACGCGTGCGAAGACTTGGCGGCGAAGTGCCGAGCGAAGGTGTCGATGAACTCGTTCCTCTTCTCGCACGAGGTCGACTTCTCGAAGCCCTGGCGTCCGAACTACGCCACCCTCGCCTTCGGCCGGCTCCGCGACGAGCTGGGGCTCGACGGCGTGAAGCTCCACCACCTCCGCCATTTCAGCGCCACGCAACTCCTGTCGGCCGGCATCGACATCCGCACCGTCAGCGGCCGGCTCGGCCACGCCAACGCCTCGACGACGCTCGACTTCTACGCCCAGTTCCTCCAGGCCGCCGACGAACGGGCAGCCGACGCTCTCGGCGCACTGCTCGGGTCCCGGGTTCGCGACAACGATTGATCGGTCAGCAACCTGGGATCGGCAAGTAGTCCGACTTCGCGGCGCGATCGAGGAAGTTCCGCACTCGATGGTGAACGTCTGGCGCCGGATTTCTTACGATGAGAGTCGGCGTGATCGACCCACGTTGGATGCCGGTTCGCAGAATCGTCCGGATCTCGACGTCGTCCGCAGGCATCGAGTACCCGACGATCTCGACCTTCGCGGCCCGGCTCAACGCGCGGTACGCGTCGCGCCAGACCTCTCGGAGCGGGCCGAGATCGTCGGCCTTACCCGTAACCATGGTGACCATGTAGGGCTCTCGGCTCCGTGTCTTCAGCCGCTGCCAGGCAGTGTTGATCGGCAGGGAGCGAATCCGGACGATCTCACTCGACTCCGTCGGCAGTGCGTGTCGGTACGTCCTCGGCCCGAACTGCAGTTCCTTGAGATGCGCGAAGTCCTCGTCGTTGTGGTGAGGTACGCGTGAAGACACCTGGCACCAGTCGATCGACCCATGCAGCTTGAGCAGCGCCACCTCGTTGGTCGGGAAGTGTCGAGTCCGGCTCGTCAACCGCAGCGGGATGCCGTTGAGCGACGCGAAGTACTCGATCAGGAAATCCCAGTTCGACGTGATGATGATGTGCCCGGGTTGGACCATCTCCTGAAGAAAGGGGTGCTCCGAGAACGACTGGGGATCGATCTGCCGCATCCGCTCGATCAGAAGATGAGCAATCGCACGGCGCAGGAGGCGGTACAGGTCAGGCGCGTCAGCAAACCCCGTCCCGACGAGCCCCGCACCCACATCGAGGTATGTCCGCAGCGCCGAGAAAAAGTCCACGACGTCCGGCTGGAAGCCCGGGTGCGAGGCGTCCGGATAAAAGAACTTGAACGCGCGATCGAGCTTCTGTTTGAAGTCCTCGTCGCGGAGCCAAGCGCCGCGAGCTGACTTCGAGAAGTCAATCGCCTGGCTCACCAACGATGGAGTGTTCGGTAAGCGGAATGCCGAGGAGAGGCCGGCGCCGATGAAATAGACAACTCGGTCCCGCGGCGGAATAGGTGACGGCATAAATCCGAGGGGCTACGCGAACCCCGCAGCGCGGGACGGGAGCGGACTTGCGTTCACGGCCACGGCCAAGACCTTCCATTCATCGAACTCGGCGCCGCTGTTGACTTCGGTGACCACGTCGAAGTCGACTCCCGTGAGCACGGATTTGAACAGCGCCATTGCTACCGCCAGTGCTGGCGGACGTACTTCAGGGCGTCCGCCGTGTTCAAGAGCCGGGTGCTGTTGTTGAGGCGGACGTAGAGGTCCGCGTCGCCCTTGTCGTTGGTGACGAAGACCGGTTCGGGGCTCGGCTTCACGTCGACCCGGCAGACGTCTTGCCCGTCGACGACGTCAAAGGTGATGGCGACGTGTGCCACCGCGGCTCGGCCGATGCGCGAGTCGAGCAGCGTCGTCAGGAAGTTCTCGTAGCCGTCGCGGCCCTTGTTGCCGGCGGCCACGTAGTCGTCCTGGAGCCCACGAACCGTCCCGTCGTCGGCCACACCGATCACCAGGGTGCCGCCGTGGGCGTTGAGGAAGCCGGCGACGGTCTTCACGACGGCGAGCTCGATGGCGGCGTCGCGCTGATTGGTGTGGAGGTTCAGTCGAGCCGTGGACTTGAACTCGACGTTGCGGCTCTCGCCAGCCGCGATCAGCTCGGCCGTCGCGAGCATCGCCGGCCCGGCTTCGGCCGCCCCGCTGGACCCGGCCGCCGGCTCCTCCTCCAACGCCTCGGCGACGACGTCCTCCTCCGGCTGCTCGGCGACCTCGACGGGGTACTCCCGGCCCGTATCGAGCTCGACGTAGGTGAAGGCGGTCTTCGAGAAGTCGTGCGCCGCGAGCTTCTTGAGCTGTTCCTTGACCCGGCGACGGCCTTCCATGGCCCATTCGAGGTACTCACGCAGCTCGGAGCGGGTCCACTCGCCGTGCGGGTGGAGCAGCTTGAGCAGTCCCGAGACGGTCTTGCGCACGGCCTTCGCGTCCCGTTGGGCGAGGTGTGGCCCGAGCGCGAACTCGGTGTCGATCGCGTTGACGAACGTCCGCTTGCGCAGCTGGCGCATCGCCTCGGACAGGTAGTCGGAGACGAAGCCGTAGTGGTCGGTGAACAGCTGCGGCTCGAGCTTCGGCGCCTCCCAACCGGGGAGGTAGAAGTGCATGCGGTCGAGGAACGCCGGGTCGATCATCGCCTTCGGCAGGTCGGCGAACAGGTGTGCGTCACGGACCAGCTGCGTGTGCGGCCGGCTGGTGTTGCCCACGAACACGGTGGAGGCTTCAGCCACGATCTCGTCCCGGCCGCGGGCGAACGACCCCGCCTCCATGTAGTCCTTGAGCATCTGCACGACCGTCGAGTCCGACAGCTCGAGCGAGGCGACCTCGTCGAACGCGACGACGTCCCAGTTGCCGAGCAGCCCGACCCGCCCGGTGGCGTTGTTGACGAACAGCTGCGGGACGGTGATCTTGCCGCCGGAGATCAGGATGGCGTTGGGAGACTGCTCCCGATAGACGAACGACTTGCCGGTGCCCCACGGGCCGAGCTCGATCAGGTTGTAGTTGCGCTCGACCATCGGGATAAGGCGCGTGAGCGCGACGAGCTTCGAGCGAAGGTCGTACTGCGACGCCTCGAGCCCGATGGAGCGGACGAGGAGGTCGAGCCACTCGTCGCGAGAGAACCGAGCACGCCCGGCGAGGTAGTCCTCGATGTCGAACGCCGCGACCTGGATCGGCTTGAGCGCCTTGATGTAGAAGGGCCGGAGCGGCTTCTCGTCCTCGAGCTCGTTGTAGATGAGGTCGATCTGGCACCACACGCCACCCTGCAGGAGGCGCTCGTAGCGCTTCACCACGTCCTCTTGGATGTGGACCCACTTGTCGGTGAAGTTGCTGAGCGTCGCCCAGAAGCGGTTGTCGGCGAGGCGGGCCTCGACCTTGTCGATGATCCGGTGCTGCCCCTTGAACTTCACCTTCGCCTTGGCGAGCTCGGCCTCGTCGGGTCGGATGAAGTTCTCCTGCAGCGTCTGGTTGACGACGACGAGGCCCTGCTCCACGACGTCGGGGTTGTCGGACGCGCAGTACTTGCCGAGCAGGAACTCGAGCACGTGGACGGGGACGTTGTGCCCGACCTTGACGCGGCGCACGAGGTCCTTGCGAACGACGCGGCCGGGGAACACGTCGTTGGCGAGGCGATCGAGGTGGTCCATCTCGATGCTCATTGCCCGTCCTCGAGGTCGTCGTCGAAGGTCGACACGGGTGCAGCCACCGGCACGGAGGCCTTGCCCAGGATCGCGTCGGTGCGTGCGTCGAGCACGTGCACCTCGATCTGGTCGTTGGGATCGAGCCGCTTCGTCACCTGGAACACCAGGCGCACCTCGTTGCTGGCCGGGACCTCGACGGTGCCGGACGCGGCATCGAAGCCGTCGCCGCTGACGACGTGGGCGACGACGAGGTCCTTGCCGCGGCGGGCGACGGCCCGGACGACGACCGAGGCGGTGAAGAGGTTGCCGCTGAACGACACGGTCGCTGCGAAGACGCCGGTAGAGATCACGCCGCCGACGACGTCGACGTCGACCTTGACCGAGCCGGTGTCGGCGGGCACGGCGAGGTCGGCGACCACGACGGGTACGACGAGCTCCTGGGGCGACAACCCACCGTGGAAGAACTGCTTCGAGCCGCCCGCCTTGAACAGCGCGAGCCCGCGGGGGACGAGCAGGTCGAGGTCGGACGAGACGCCCGTCGAGGCGAGCGGCACGCGCACGACCGACGGATGGTCGACACCGCCCCGGCCGATCCACGCCCGGCGGTGGAGATCGCCACTGCCGCCCTTTGGCGCGTCGATCTTGTACGCGTCGCCGAGGCGGCGGCTGAGGGAGATGAAGCCGTGGTCGGCGGTGATGACGACCCTGCGCACGCCGGCCTTGGCCAGCTTGGCCACGACCCGCGGCAGGGTCCCCTGAGTGTCGGCGAAGCCGGTCCACGCCGCGCTCAGGAGGCCGGACTCGCCGTGGACGTCGAACTCGGTGGAGCGGACGAGGACGGCCTTGGCGCCATCGATCTCCTTGCGCAGCGCCTGCTCGCCCAACTGGACGCATTTGCCGAGCTCGAGGTCGGCCACGTCACCGAGCGCGCCGCGGAGCAGCTTGCGGCGGTCATCGACCGTTGCGACGGCGGTGCCGCCGACGGTCACGACGAGCGTGCCGCCGTTCTCGTCGATGTGGAACGCCTGGTCGGAGCCTGGGCACAAGTTGGCCATGCCAACCGGCGTGATCGTCGGCGCCGCGGCGACGGCGGCGACGAGCTCCACCTCGTTGCCGGCGGCCCGCAGCGACTCGGCGACGTCGGCGGCCAGCTCGTAGCGGAAGGCGTCGACCCAGACGTAGGCGGTGGGCACGTCGCCGGGCTTGACGTAACGGCCGAAGACCTCGGACTGTCGCAGCAGCGAGCCGGTGGCGAAGCCGGTCGCCTCGACGGCCGCCGTGTACCGCTGGATCACGGCTGCGAGCCAGTCCTCGTACGCAGCGCGGGCTTCTGCGATTGGCTGCTCGAGCTCGCCGTGCTCAGCGAGCGCGGTGAGGGCGAGCTCGAGCCGGCGGTGCGCGCGATCGACGCGCCAGCCGTCGCCCGCGTACCAGGCGAGCACCGCGGCGCTGTCGGCACCCGCGGGCGCCACGTGCGCCGCGAGGTCGCGGCGGAGCTCTGCGAGGGCCGCGATGGCCCGCCAGCGGGTGGCGGACCCGTCGTCGACGTCGGGTGCGAGCGTGGCGAGCCGTGCCCACCGTCCGCCGAGGCGCCGCTGGGCGAGCGCCAGCGCAACTTCGTGGTCGCCGCCGGCGATCAGCTCGAGAACGCGTCGGGCGGCGATGGTCTCGATCGACGGGGCGACGTCGACGTCGGCGAGATCGTCGGCCCACTGCGTGTCGTCGGCGAGTCCGGCGCGCTCGTCTGCGACGCGGAGGGCGATTGCCGCCGGCTGGGGGTGCCTCGCCCACCACTCGTCGAGCGCCTGTGCCCGGGCAGCCCGCTGGGTGTCATCGGCGGGAGGGAGGGCCGTGTGCAGCCGTTCGGGCAGTACGCCCGTCCGGTCGAGGACGTCGAGGAGCAGCACCCGGGCGACGGTTTCTCGGAGCGCGTCACGGGTCTCGCCGGTGACGACGTTCAGGGTCCGCTCGATGAGGCGTTGCAGGTCGCCCCATGCGGACTTCGCGTCGAGCACCGGGTCGCGGCTGCCACTGAGGGCTTCGACGATCATGGCGACATCGGAGAGGCCGGCGCCGAGGACCGGCACGAGCGACACCATCCCGGGTGCGACCCCGGTGCCGGCGGCGGCCTCGGCCTCGCCGAAGGTCTTCGCGCTGTCGGCGATGCCGTCGATCTGGGTGGCGGCGAGATGGGAGTCGAGCGCCGCCCGGACGAGGTTGCGGAGGGGCAGCTCGAACGTGTGGGCGGCGGCCCTGAGCTCGGCCAGCGGGTCAGCGGCGGGTGGGGCGGCGCCGACGTAGACCACGAGCCGTGGCGGCTCGGCCAGCGCGAGCTGCGACTCGGCGCGGTGGCGGAGCTCGAACCAGCTGCCGTCGTAGCGGGCGAAGGCGGCGTCACCGGGTACGACCGAGTCGGCGACGTCGCCATACTCGCCCGGGGTGTCCTGCCACACGACGAGGTGGTGTCGGTCGACGGCCGCGGCGAGCAGGTCGGCGAGCCGGGTGCGCAGCGGGCTCGTCACAGCTCGTCCCGGTACTCGTGGACGCCCGCCCAGGGATAGGCGCCCTTCTTGATGGCGGCGAGCTGCTCGGCGAGCTGCTTCCACGTGTTCTTCGGGAACCAGCGCGCCAGTGGCGCAGCGCACAGCACGTAGCCGTCGTCGAGGTCGGGCTGCCAGCCCAGGCCGGCGAGGCGGGCGACGTCGTCGCGCAGCTCCTGCAGCTCGGCGGCGAGGGTCCGCTCGGCGTCGACCGCCTTCTGCCGCTGCCGAGCCGACGTCGTGTCGTCGCGCTGGAGCGCCTCGATCCGCTCACCGGCGAGCGCGAGCCGGTGGTCGGCAAGGGTGACGACCGCGTAGAGCATCTCCCGGCTGAAGCGGGGGGCGTAGAGCCAGGCGCTCCACTGCCCCGAGGGCACCGTGAGCTGCCAGTACACGGGCGCCTGCCGCCGGCTCTTGGAGTAGCGGCCGAGGTGCTCCTTGAAGAACGCCTTCGCCACGTAGTCCCGCAGCGACCTCCGCCCGAGGACGGACACGGCGTCCGCAAGGAGCTCCTCGCCATTCGGGACCGCAACCCGAGCGGCGACCTCCACAGCGGCCACGAGGTCGAGAGCGTGGCCGGGCTCGTCGAGGAGGACCCCGTCGGGAGGCAGTGCCACCGGGTATCCGGGCGGCGCGGCGGTTGTGGGGAACCCGCCGTCGCCGACGAGCATCGCCGGCGGGCACAGCGGTACGGGAGCGAACGGGTCGAACTCCCCGGCCGGCCGCGGTCCGCGAGCGTCCCACCGCCCGAAGGCGACGCCGACGAGGTAGGACACGAGGTCGGCGGCGGTGCGGGCTGGTTCTTCGGGCGGGAGGATGCCCCGCTCGCGCCGCAGCTCGACGAGGATCGAGGGGTGCCGCCGGTACGCGTGGGCGAGCACCTCGAGCCGCCGGTCACCGACGTAGGTGAGGTTGGCGATCGAGCGCGAGCCGCCTGACGTGCTGACGATCTCGTCGATCACCCGGTCCATCGGCTCGGCGAGGTGGCGGGCGGCGACGTCGACGTCCTCGAGCGGACTGCGTGGATAGCTCTCGGGATGCGCGCCCTGTTCCTCGTCGAGGTAGCGGCGTCCGTCCTCGTCGATCTTCAGGTGGTCGAGCAGGAGCTGCTCGGCGCGGTAGCTCTCGGTGACCATCGCGAGGGTGCGGTCCTCGTGGACGCGCTGGCGCTCCTCGGCGATGGCGGTAATCGTTGTGGCGCCGCCGTGCGCGAGATCGCCGAACAGGCGCGCGGTCTCGTCGTGGCGATCGGGTTCTGCCGCGCTGTCGATGAGGCGCCGTCCCCGCGACGCGAGCTCGTCGATCGGGTCAGCCAGAGGCCACGGGAGGTTCTGGACCATCCCGACCTCGTAGCTCCGGGAAGCGCCGCCAGAGGTGGTCTCCTCGCCCGCGGCGACCGACGCGTCGAGCATGGCCTGGACGAGGCGCGAGCGGAGATAGGCAAGCGCCTCGCCGGCGTCGCCCCTCGCGATGACGGCCGGGCCCTTGTGGCCGAAGGCTCCACCCGCGGGCATTGCGCGCGGTCCAAAGGCGCTATTCGTGCGAGGGGGCCATGTCAGGCCGGGCCGGAAGAAGTACTGGGTGTTCTGTGGGCGCGCCCCTGGATAGCCCCGAACTCGCTCACCATCCCGTTCCCAGTCGAGCAACAGGTGGATGTCGGACCAGTAGGGGCTGTACTCGCCGCCCTTGGCGAAGGGCACCCAGCGCTTCCCACGGTTGGTCTCCTCGCGCGTCTGGGCGATGCGGCGGGGGTCGACCTCCCAGAAGAGGCGCAGGAAGCGGAAGTCGTCGCCGGTCGCCAGGCCCTGGCGCGCCTCGCCACCAGTTCCTTCGAGCCTCGGCAGGTCCGTGAACAGCCGCCGGATCGACTCGCCCATCCAGTAGGCCATAGGGCTGCCGGGGATGGCCGCGAAGTCGTCGCTCGGGACGCGAAACACCCGGCGGTCATCCTCGCCGCGTCGGTCGGCGGCGATCGCATCCGCCACACCGCGCGGCCGGTCGGCGTCCTTGAGCAGCCGGATGTACACGCCGGCGTGGTCACGGGTCGGGCGCGCCGGGCACAGAACGTAGGCAGCGGCCTCGACCATCGCCTCTTCCATGACGCCGTACCCGAGGTCGGCAAGCGCGACGAGTTGGTTGCCGAGCATCACCTGCGTGCGCCACGCCTCGAAGGTCTTGAGGAACATGCCCGCTCGAGACGTGATCGCGCCCGTGAAGCCCTCGGGCTTGCAGAGCTCGACACCGCGGCCGACGAACGCAGCGAGGAGGTTGTAGTCCTTCGTCGGGATCCACGGGTACGCCGCCTTGAGGTAGTCCTTCGTCTCGGGCACCGGCTCGCCGAACGGCGGGTTCATGAGCACTGCGTCGTACCGATGCCGTACCGCTTCCAGGAAGCGGACGGCGTCAGACGCGTGCGCGGCGAGCAGGCGCTCCGCGGGGGTGGCCGAGGTGGCGTCCGCGGCGCGTTGCAGCGCGGCGACGACGGCACGCTCGGCGTTGCCGAAGTTGTCGTGGGCGATGCCGGCGGTGGCGAAGAGGTCGTCGCCGGTGTCGTCGGCACCGGCGATGGTGGACCGGATGTCGGCGGCGAGCCGCTGCTCCGCCTTGAGGAGGGGGCCGAGCACGGGCGCGTCGCGGAGCGCAGCGCGCATGTCGGCGACGAGGTGGCGGAGGTCGGCGCCCAAGCCGGCTTCGGCGTGGGCCCAGGCTGCCTCGTCCTCAGGGAGTGCGCGGGCGCACACGACGTTGGGGGGTGGGAGCGGCGCGCGGCCGCAGGCGCGCCGGGCGCGGAAGATCACGGCGGCCTGGGCGACCTGCACGGCGCGAGGGTCGATGTCGACGCCCCACAGGCACGGGACGATGCGGGCGGCCGCCTCGGCGGGTGGGACGCCCTGCAGCGCCCATGCCGCTTCGAGCACGTCGTAGCAGCCGAGGAGGAAGTGGCCGCTGCCGCACGCGGGGTCGAGCACCTTCACCTGGGCGAGGTCGACGGGCGTGCCCTTCGTCGTCGGCGGGTCGACGAGGAGGTCGAGCTGGTCGAGCAGCGGCGTGGACGGATCGGCGTCGACGAGGCGGCGGCCGAGCGTGTTGTGGACGAGGAACCGCACGACGTACGCAGGCGTGAAGAACTGGTTCCGCACGGCGAGCTCGCGGCTGTCGCGCGGCGCCGCGGACTCCGCCCGCATCTGCTGGCGTTCGTCCTTGGTGTTGAAGAACTGGTAGGCCCAGCCGAACGTGTCGTCGGCGTCCCACAGGTCCGCGTTGACCGGGTCGGCCAGAAGTGCCACCACCCGCTCGAACGCCGCCTTCGACGGGCGCAGCGCGAGCAGCGGGTTGCGCGGGTCGAAGAGCGCGGGCGCGTCGACGGCGAGCTCGTCGGCGCACTGGCTCAAGTAGGTCCAGTAGCCGCCGGTGTCGTCCGCCGTCGCGAGCAGGGGAGCCAGGTCGCTGACCCACTGGCGGAAGCCGGCGGACTGGGTGCCGTCGCGCAGCGACGGGGCGAGCACGCCGAGAGCGTCGGCGACGCGGATGGCGAGGAGCCGGTTGAGGTGGGTGAAGGCGACCTCCCGGGTGAGCCGCTCGACGGCGGCCGCCGCGCTCGCGCCGTCGGCGCGGAGGTGGTCGATGACGCCCTCGAGAGTGCGCCGGCGAGCCCGCAGCGCGGGGTCGGGTGCCAGGCCCTCGGGCGGCTGGAGGGTCCCGTCCGGGAGGATGCCGTAGTCGCCCCGGAGGGTGCGCTGGGCATCGTCAAAGAACGTCGACCGGGCGGTGGCCACGAGCTGCGCGAGCGCCCGCCGCTGGCGTTCGTCGAGACCGCTCACGTGAGGCGGACCTCCTTGTCGTCGCCCAGCAGCTCGGCGACTCGCTTCTGGAGACGCTCGACGACGAGCGCCAGGTCGTCGGAGGTGCGGATCAGGTCGGGCGCGATCTCGCTGATCGCCACCGTGGCGAGGCGCTCCTTGGCGATGACCTTGTCGAGGGCGTGGGCGACGTCGGCGGCCGCCTTCTGGATGGCGTCGAGGCGAGCGGCGAGGACCTCGGGCCCGACCTGCTCGCCCTCGCCGGGGACGAGCTGGTCGAGGCGGGCGAGGGTCTCGGCCATCACGTCGGGATCCACCGCCGGGTAGCGGGCACGGATCGCGGCTCGCTCCTCCTCCATCCGCCGAACGAGCTCCGCGCGCAGCTCGGCCAGGCGCGACGAGCGGTGCGCCGTGATCGCGGTGGTGATGGCGGTGATCCGGCCGAGCTTGCCGACGAGGTCGCCCGCGTCGAGGAGGTCGCGCAGCTCGGCGTGCTCGGCAGCCAGCTCGTCCGGAAGACCGGCGGGAGGCGATTCGGCGACGTCGTGCGCGGCGCGCAGCTCGCCAAGGTGGGCGTCGAGCAGCGAGGCGAGCTCCGCCACCGCCGCGCGCCCGGCGACGAGGTCGTCCCAGACACCCAGGGCGGTCAGCACGGTCCCGTCGTCGTCGCCCGACGCCAGGTCGCGCGCGGCGTCGGCCACCGTCGTGACGGAGGTTGGCACGGCGATGCCCAAGCCGAGGAGCGTGGCGCGCACCTTCTCGGCGGCCGCACCGTCGGGTGCGAAGAGGTCGCGGGTGGTCCTGGCGAGCTCGTCGGTGGTCGGGTTGACCTTGGCGCCAACGATGCTCGTGAGCTTCTTGGCGAGATCGACCCGCTTGTCGACCGGGATGGTGTCCTGATGCGGCCGGAAGCTCGCGGATCGGAACGCGGCCGGGCCCTTGAATACGGCGTCGAGACGATGGTCGCCCGGGTTCTTGATCAGCGCACCCTGGTAGCGCACATCCAGTAGTCCAGCGCGCACGCCAGCGGCGACGATCGCTTGGAGCACCTCCAGTGAGGCCCCGTACGGATGTGCCGAGAATTTCGACGCGAGCTCCGCACCGGAAGGTTCTCCGCTCGGCGAGTTCGAGATCTCCTGGAGGACGGTTGCGAGCGGGCCGCTCTTCGTCTCTACCTCCCGGCCGGTGGGCTTGACAGCGACGAGCTTGATGTCGAGCAGGGACTTGGGGACGCCATCGAGCGTCGCGTCGCGCAGGACCAGCAGTGGGTCGGCGGCCTTGAGGGAGGCGGCGAACTCGCCGAGGCGGGTGTAGATCTCGGGGATTCGCTCCTCGACGATCTTCTGGCCCATCGACTTCAGGTCGCCGCTCGGCGGTGTGTCGACCCGGCCGAGGAACACGACCCGGCCGGCGGCGAGGTCGGCCTCGAGGCCTCGCCGTGCCTTGTCCTCCCACTCGGCGGCGATGCGCTTCTCCCGGGCGACCAGCTCGGCGTCCTCACCACCGCGGGCGCTGGCCTGGCGGCGGTTGATCATCTCCCGGCTCTTGTGGAGCTCTTCGAGGGCCTGCTGGGTGGCGTTCGACAGGGTGTGGGTCCACCAGATGGTGTTCTTCTTGACCCTCGACTCGGTGATGACGTCGTCGAGCTCGCCCGGGTCCTGCTCGACGACCACGAGGGGCACGTCGCCCTTCGAGAGCTTCTCGTCGCCGACGGTCAGCTCCACGGTGAACGTCCGGCCGGCGTTCGCCGAGAGGCTGCCGAGGGGACCCTCGAGGAGCTGCTTCCGGAGGCGGTTGACGTCGGCCACCTTCGGCGTGATGGCGTTGCGCGCCTCGATCCACGACTTTCCTTCCGGCGACTGCAGGCGGTAGCCGGCGGTGCCGAGCTCGATGCGCCCCTCGTCGCCGAGCGTCTTCAACGCGACCTTCACGTCGGCCTCGAGCGACTCTGCGGCCATGTCGCCGTGGAGCAGCACGGCGATGTTGTGGGCGTCGAGCGTGAGGTCACGGACGTCGACGCACAGCGCGATCACCTTCAGGACACGGGTCGCGAGTGCGTTCGCACCGTGGCGGGCCGCCACCTGCTCGACCTCGTCGCGCCATCGGGGCGGCACGATCGAGGCCATGACGTCGTAGGCGCGGTCGACCGTGGCGAGGCGCCCGACCTCCTCGGCGGCGATCCCGACGTCGGGCGCGATCACGAGCTGCTGAGTAAGGCGCAGCAGCGTGCGGTTGGCGCCGCCCACCATGCCGCCCTCACGGCGGGCGGTGACGGCGTCGATGAACAGCCGAACCTGGTACGGCAGCAGGGGGTACAGGCGCACGACCTGCTCTTCGGCGAGGTCGGCTCCCCGCGACCCGGTGAGCTTCACGTTGGCGTTCAGCTGGTTCCGGGTGGCCGCGAACCGTGTGCGGACCTCGGCTTGCCCGTCGGCGGACTTGTCGAGGACCCGGGCGGCGACGACGTCCTCGATGTCGGAGGGGAGCAGGTCGACCTTGATCGGGAAGCGGTCCTTCACGCGGGCCAGCTCGCTCCGGTTCCCCTCGAGCGACTCGACGATGTCCTCGAGCCGCTGCTGGCTGGTGGCCAGGAGCCAGAGCCGGCCTCGGGTCTTCTGGAGCGCCTCGGCGACGCCCTGGAGGTCGCCCACGCGGTGGACGTCGCGGGCCACGTACTGGCCGACCTCGTCGACGACGAACATCACGCGGGTGGCGCCCTGGCCGCGGCGGTCGAGGAGCTCGAGCGCGCGCTGCGCCAGCCAGTTCGCGTCGATGGCGATGTCGAAGTGGCTGTGGGCGAAGCTGTCAGGGGTCTCGAACGTCTCGGGTTCGATGTCGTGCAGGACGCGGCTCATCTCGCTCTTGGCGAGCGGGTCGTGGTGGTCGCTGGACCAGGGCCGGTCGTACAGCTCCTGGTAGCGGGCGGCGAACTTCTCGTAGAGGCCCTTCTTCTCGAGGCGGATCTCCTGCTCGGCGAGGGCGATGACCGTCGAGTAGCCGAGGCGGTCGAGCAGCGCGCGGTACAGCGGCAGGACGATGCTCTCGCCCTCGTTCAAGACGTTGCGGGCGGAGAGCAGGTCGACGAGAACCGTGACGGTCTTGGCGCGGTCGTGGATCTTCGTCGTGAGGAGCTGCTTGAGCCGGGGTGCGGTGGTGTGGGCGAAGAACCAGTCGCACGCGGGCTTCCCGTCGACGACCGGGTTGGCGACGAGGTAGCCGATGACCTTGGCGAAGCTCGACTTGCCCGAGCCGAAGAACCCAGAGATCCAGACGTTGGTGTCCTCGGTGGGGTTGTCGATGGTCTCCTGGTAGGAGTCGAGCACCTCGCCCATCGCGGCCTGGATGCGCTCGGTGGCCACGTACTCGGTGAGCTCGTCGGCGACGGTCTTCTCGTCGTCGAGCTCGACCTTGATGACCTCCTCGATGCGACGCTCGATCGGCCGGCGGAAGACCTCTGCGACCTTCACTCGTCGTCTCCTCTCGGGATGATCGTGGCCCGGTAGCCGTAGTGGGGCGGAAGGACGTCCATGAAGCTCAGCCCGAAGTCGCCGTGGAGACGGCCGGGGTAGAGCAGGGTGACGGGTAGGAGGACTCGCCCGAGCAACTCGTCGAGGAGCCCCGAAGTGCGAATCGCCGGGTACAGGGCGCCGGCCCGGTAGAGGAACACGGCCGACCTCGGCGACACCTCGTTCACGGCCTCGACGATGCGATCGGTCAGCGACGGGGAGCGGCGCAGGAGGTTCCCGATCGACTCGATCACGTCCGCCAGTGCCGTCGGCCCGCCGGCCTTCTCCGCCTTGACGATGGCGTCGAACCGGCCGCTCTCGTCGATCGCTCGCCAGAAGAGGTCGGCAAGCGAGATCGCGACGCAGTTGATCTGGCGGGCCTCGAGCCAGATCTTCAGGTCGGAGAGATCGCGGCGGACCCGGTACTCCTGGTGCGGGAGGTACTGGTAGAGCTGGTACGGGCCGTCGCCGACCGGCTTCGCGTGGAACGCGACGATGGCGTCGGCGACCTGCTGGATGGTCCTAGGCAGCGACACGGATCGCCTCCTCGACGCTCGCGACGTGCCAGTCGATGCGGATCGCCGTCCCCGCGCTCCCGTAGGTGAGGAGACCCGCGCGGGCGGCCTGGTGCAGAAGGTCCTCGACACGCACGCTGTCCAGCAGCCAGCGCCGCCACACCGACGACGTGACGACCGTCGTCGACGAGGCGCCCTGCTCGTGCAGCCGGAACGCGACGTAGGCGAAGCCGCGCAACGAGAGCTGCGGAGCAGCGAAGCGCTTGAGTGTGGCCCCCTCGAGCACCCCGAAGTCGCGCAGTGCGGCCAGCAGCCCGCGGCCGACCTTCGTCCGCACGGTGGGCGACCACTCGGGCAGCACTCCCGCGGCGGCCTGCTCGCCGAGCCACGACATCGCGCCCTCGATCGTGACTCGTGACCGGCCCGCCTGGTACCACTCGAAGCAGGGGCCCTCGGCGAAGGCGGCCAGCAGTCGCTCGTCGCGGCTCGTCTCGTAGTACGCCGCCTCGACGAAGGCCCGGTGGTCGGCGAGCAGCTGCTTGAGCGCCGCGATCACGTGGGGGCCGGGCGCGACGAACCGGGGAACGAGGCACCGGAGCAGGACGTCGTCGAGCCGGCGCCGGGTCGTCTTGCCCAGCAGGTTGTCGTCGGCCACCCGCCGGAGGTTCGCGTCGGCGGTATCCGACAGGTCCCACACCTCGACGAGGCGGCGGGCGTCGGGCAGCAGCGCGCCTCCCTTCTGGATGTTGACCGTGAACGCCGGCGCCGTCATGCGAGGTCGAAGTAGGGGACGGCGAGGTCGGGGCCCTGCCCGGTGTACGCGGCGGCGAGAGTCTTCGCGACCGCGGCGGCCCGGGAAGGATCGGCCAGCTCGGAGGCGGCAACCTTGCCGAGCCGGAGGGTCGCACCGATGCGCTCGCCGGGCGGCCGGTCGCCCGTGGCGGCGCTGAGTGCGTCGTGGGCGACGTCGATCGTCGACCAGCCACGGAGCTCGTCGAGGTACCGGGTGTCGCCACCCGTCTTCAGCTCGGCCAACCAGGCAACCGCCTCGGCGAACGCCGGGAGCGGTTCGCCGAAGAGGTGGACGACGTCGTCGCGGTCGGGCAGCGCGTCGGCATGGCGCTTGGCAGCTGACAGCAATGCCAGCTCCCCGCCCACGACGGTCGCCGTGCGGGGGAACAGATCGGGCAAGACGTACTCCCCGACCGCATCCAGGCCGTGCGAACGCCACCAAGCGGCGAGGTCGGCCTCGCCGAGGCGGGCGACCGCCAGCACGAGGCGCGCCGATTCACTCGCGGTCACGGGGTCTCACCATCTCGATCGCAGTTGTAGCTGGCCAGTGTCTTGGTGCCTCCGCCTCGCAACTCGCCGCTCCGAGTGTAGAGACACGCCGTGACACTTCTCAACCGACTTCCCATCTGGACCGATGGGAAGTACGGTGAGAACCGTGATCGAGACGCCGTTCGGACCGCCGGTGCCCGAGGTGCCACTGCCGCGGTCGCCACTCGCGTTCGTGGTCGCGCAGGCGCGGTTCGAGCGTGTCGCGTCCATCGGGTCGGAGGACTTCATCGCCGGGTTCCAGGAGGCGATCCGCGGCGTCTATCCCGTCATGAGCCGGGAGCAGCAAGCCGGCATCCTCGTCGGACCTGACGGGCAGGTCGCGACAGCCGAGTCGGGGCACTTGTGGCGGTTCGACGAACGGCCGGAAGGGTGGCAGGTCACGCTCGCGCCCGACTTCGTCGCGCTGGCGACGAGCCGCTACACGCGTCGGCGCGACTTCCTCGACCGGTTGACCGCCGTTCTCACCGCCGCCCAGAAGGAGCTGCACGTGCGGTTCTGCGAGCGGATCGGTGTCAGGTACGTCGATCGCGTCACCGACAACGCGCTGCTCGCTCGGCTCGCCGAGCTGGTGCGGCCGGAGGTGCTCGGCACGGTGGCGACACCGACCGGCGACGGTGCCGAGTTGGTGCACGCGTTCAGCGACACCACCTACCACCTCCCGGATGGCCTGGACCTCCACGGCCGCTGGGGCGTGCTCCCCGAAATGGCCACCTTCGATCCCGCGATCGTGCCCGTCCAGTCCCGGAGCTGGGTCCTCGATCTCGACGCGTTCACGCGAGAGCCGATGCCGTTCGAGCCGGTCGCGATCGGAGCAAAGGCTGAAGCGGCGTGTGAGCGGATCTACCGGTTCTTCAGGTGGGCGGTCGACGATGCGTTCCTCGTTGCGCACGGAGGGCAGCCATGAGCATGGTCGACACATCCAGTCCGTATCTGTGCTTGGGGCCGTCGAGCGACGTGGAGATCGTGCCGGGCCTGCTCACCACCGCGCTGTTCGGCACGAACGCCGGCATCTCGCTGCGGGCACATCTCCGCCACCACGTGCTCGGCATCACGACGGTGCCCGCGTCCGAGCACCGCGACACGGACGTCGCGGACGAAGTGCGCCGACTTCGCGACGACATCTGCCGCCGCGGGCTGACCCGCCAGGACGTGGCGCGGGGCATCGGCGTCGATCGGCGCTCGCTGTCCGGCTACGCCAGCGGCGAGATCAACCCCCAGCCAGAGCGGCTCGAGGCGCTGCGCATCCTTGCCCGCCTCACCCGCGACATCGAAGCCGAACATCCGGACCGCGTACGCGAGATCGTGCTGAGCGAACGCGGTGGTTCGACGCTCCTCGACGCGCTTGCCGCCGGGCGCTACGCGCTCGCGGCGGCGTGGCGCACATGGGTGGCGGCACTCCGGGCGCGCGTCGACCTCAGACCGCGGAGGGCCGAGCAGGCCGAGCCGATCTGGTCGGCAGCCGCGCGCGCGCTCGCTGCCGGCGAGCTCGCCGCTCCACCGCGAGCGGCCACCGTGCGCCCGGACGCGACCTATGAGATGGACACCGAGGAGGCCGAGATCTTCGACGAAGCCGCCGTCGAACGCGGGCGACCCGGCTACCGGTGATCGCCGCCGACGCGTTCTACGTCCCCGCGGCGGGGCCGCCCCAGCAAGGCGACATCCTGCTCGCCGGCGTGACCCGGCTGGTGGCGGAAGACAGGTTCACGCCTCCTCAGTGGTCGGGGCTCGACGCGTACGACATCACGGTCTCTGCTCCGGGCGGCGAACACCGGGACCTGCGCCTTACCGCCGGCCCCGCGCTCGTCATGGTGACCTCGCACGACTGCCACTTCGACAAGGAGTGGAACCGCCGGCGCAGCCAGCTCATCAGGCAGGGCGTGCCCCCGGCAGAAGCGGAGCGCTTGGCGAGCGAAGACACCAGCCTCGACCGGACGTTCACCGCCAGCCCGCTCGTGCGGCCTGAGGAGCTCGATGTCGATCGGGGGAACCTGTTGGCCGGCAAGGTGTTGGGCTATCTCCCGGTGCAGGCGTCACCGGACGGCCTCGTCCCGGAGGCGGTGGTCGACCTGACCTACCGGGTCACCCTGGACCGCCTCGACGTCGTGCGAGTCGCCTCGATCAGCGCAGCGGCTCGAGCCCAGCTGCGATACGCGTTGACGCGGCTCGATTCGCTGCGGGCCGTGACGGTTGGGTTCGAGATCGAGGCAGTCGTCGGCAAGCACATCGAGGCGGTGACCTTTCCGGCGTCCAACCCGTTACTCGTACGGCTGGAGCTCGACGACGGCTCGACGATCGAGTTGCTCCAGCAGCCGACCGATCCCGGCGAGGGGCCGGCTCGGGCCGCGCCGCCCGGGCCAGCCGCGTAGACGACGCGATGACGCGGCTGCTCGCCGTCCGACCACTGTCAGCGGAAGAGCCGCAGGAAGCGGCGCGGCAAGCAACCGACCCGTCGCGCTTTACCGGCTCTCCGCGCTTGAGCGGGCTGGAGGGCTGATCGGGTAGGTCCACCGGCGTGGTCCGGGGCCTCGCAAGTCTGGGTGTTGCGACACAACTCAGACGAGGAGGCCCCGGGTGGAAGACGAGGCTACGCGCGCCATGACCGGCCTGGTCGAGTACCGGCTGCTCGACGCGGTGGAGGTCGACGGCGTGCTCGAGCTGACGGTGGAGGTCGCCCGGGACGAGGCGGCCTGCCCACGGTGCGGGGTGTTCAGCCGGCGAGTGAAGCAGCGCAG
>Ga0180215_1002262_pt1 | contig 19688 bp, 15 predicted proteins | sample eDN3rd37CBELigBY_FD_128871 | JGI IMG/M metagenome (GOLD analysis project Ga0180215, IMG submission 128871) | Enriched backyard soil microbial communities from Emeryville, California, USA - eDNA 3rd pass 37_C BE-Lig BY (version 2) (version 2) | ecosystem: Environmental > Terrestrial > Soil >... | reverse complement strand
TCATCGTGAAGGTGAGCTGGGTGGGGCTGTCGACGGTGATGGTGTCGATCTGGCGCGCCGTGCCGCCGACGAACGCCGGCTCGGAACCGGCCAGCTTGGCCTCGTAGGTGTCCTTCAGCGCCTGCGCGTCGTAGGGCTGGCCGTCGTGGAAGGTGACGCCCTCCCGCAGCTTCAGGACGAAGGTGGTGGCGTCGGGGATCTCCCAACCCTCCGCCAGGAACGGCTTGATCTCGCCGTCGCGGTCGAGGAACAGCGGCGTGCCGAGGTGCAGGTAGGCGATGCCGTCGTAGGACAGGTGGGCGCCCTTGGCCGGGTCGATGTTGTAACCGCCCGCGATGTTGAAGTTGGTGGCGATCCGCAGCACGCCCTCGGGATCGGCGTCGTCCGGCAGCGCGCCGGCGGAGGCCGACGTGCCCGTCGAGCCGCCGGTCGTGCCCGGGGCGCTGGTGCCGGCCGAGCCGCCGTCGTCGTCACCGCAGGCCGCAACGAGCAGCGCCGGCACCGCCAGCAGGCCGAGCAGCCGGAGCCGCGCGCGCGTGGTTCGTGCGTGCATCGGGGATCCCCTCCTCCCGCCGTGGGGGCCGGCGGGCCAGTGCCTTGTCGTCGCCTTGTCGTCCGCCGTCGTGACGGCCCCCCGGGCGGTCGGCCCGGGGGAGGACCAGGAGCCTGTCACGACTGTCACATCGGGGCAAGCACCCGGCCGGGCCGCCCACCGGCGCGCCCACCTAACCTGCCCCGCCACGACGAGGAGGGGCGCGGTGCCGTCTGACGGGAGCAACGAGCGGACCGGGGTCATCGGTGCGGGCGTGATGGGCGCCGGCATCGCCCAGGTGCTGGCGGTGGCCGGCTGCGAGGTCGTGCTGCACGACGTCGACGCCGACGCGCTGGCCCGGGCCGAGCAGGAGGTGCGCCGCGGGCGCTACGGCCTCGAGGCCACCGTCGCCCGGGGCACGCTCACGGAGGACGCCGCCACGGCCGCGCTGACCCGCCTGCGCGCCACCACCGAGCTGGCCGAGGCCGCCGCCACGGACCTCGTGCTCGAAGCCGTGCCGGAGCGGCTCGACCTGAAGCTGGGGGTGTTCCGCGAGCTCGACCGGCTCGCGCCGGCCGGCACCATCCTGGCCTCCAACTCGAGCGGGCTCCCGATCGCGGCGCTGGCGGCGGCCACCGAACGGCCGGAGCTCGTCATCGGCTGGCACTGGGCGTCGCCGCCCGTCGTCATGCGCCTGGCGGAGATCGTGCGCACGCCGAAGACCTCAGAGGCGACCGTGGCCCGGGTGCGCGAGCTGGCCACCCGCGCCGGCAAGCGGCCGGTGGTCGTGCAGGACCACCCCGCGGTCTGGGGCTACGTCGCCAACCGCGTGTACGCCGCGGCGCGGGCCGAGGCGCAGGCCGTCGTGGACGCGGGCATCGCCACCGCCGAAGAGGTCGACCAGCTCATGGTCGACGCCTTCCGCTGGCCGGTCGGCCCCTTCGGCATGGTGCGCGGCGCCACCTCCGGCTGGAAGGGTGGCAACGAAGCGGGCTAGTCGCGCTTGATGTAGACGCCTTCCAGGAAGGGCCCGGGCGCCGTGGCCGCGGTGAGCCCCACGGTGCCGGGCTGCAGGCCGGCGACCCGCTTGTTGTAGAGGTAGGCAGCGGGTTGCGTGAGCATCGGCATGTCGAGGAACTGCCGCATGATGTTCGTCTGCAGGTTCCGCCACCGCTCCTCGAGCTCGTCGTCGGTCAGGTCACCGGCGACGATGGCGTCGGCGTCGGCCCGCAGGTCGGGGTGCGCGTCGGGCGCCTCGGGGCACATGCTGCTCGGACCGGGCGCAGCCAGCAGCGCCGACTGCGTCACCTTGGTGATCCCCGGGAAGGTGTTGGCCACGACGTAGCCCCCGCCGGAGTCCGGGGTGATCGTGCTGTTGGGCAGCTGGCCGGGCGGGAACGGGATGAGCTCCGCCTCGATGCCTACCTCCGCCACCTGGGCCTGCAGCACCTCCGCGATGCGCTGCTGGGTCGGCACGTTGTACATGCCGATCCGCACGCGCGTGCCGGCGAAGCCGTTCTCCTCCACGATCTGCCGGGCCCGCTCGATGTCGCCCTCGGGGTTGATGAGGCCGGGCACGTTGAAGCGGTGACCCGAGGGCCACAGGCTCTCCATCGGCTCGGCGTTGCCGCCCATCACACCGGCGTTCATCTCCTCCTGGTTGATGGCCAGGTAGAAGGCCTCCCGGAACAGCGGGTTGTCGAACGGCGGAGCCGTGAGGCACTGCACGAAGTGGTAGTGGGCCTCGTTGTTGGTGACGACGATGCCGAAATCGCCGCTGGCCGCCGTCTCCTGCAGCTGGTTCGGCGACGACGAGACGAGGTCGACCTGGTCGGCGCGCAGCGCGTTCAAGGTGGCCGCCCCGCCCGGGACCTCGATGAACTCGATGGTCTTCAAGTAGAAGTCGTCGGCGCGGAAGAAGCCGTCCCACTTCTCCAGCCGCAGCAACGTGCGGTCCTGGTAGTGGACCACCTTGTACGGACCGGCACCGACCGGCATGGCCGGGTCGTAGCCGGGCGCGGCGGCGTGGCCGAAGGTCTGCGTGAGGATCGACGGCATCATGCCCGCGCTCGGCGTCTTCATCTTGAAGGTCAGCTGCGTCGGGCTGTCGACGGTCATGGTGTCGATCTGCCGCCACGGCCCGCCGAGGAACGCCGTCTCCGAGCTGGCCAGCTTGGCCTCGTAGGTGTCCTTCAGCGTCTGCGCGTCGTAGGGCTGGCCGTCCTGGAACGTGAGCCCCTCACGCAGCTTCAGCACGAAGGTGGTGGCGTCGGGGATCTCCCAGCCCTCCGCCAGGTAGGGCTTGATCTCGCCGTCGCGGTCGAGGAACAGCGGCGTGCCGAGCAGCAGGTAGGAGATGGCGTCGTAGGAGATCGACGCGCCCTTGGCGGGATCGATGTTGTAGCCGCCCGCGATGTTGAAGTTGGTGGCGATGCGCAGCACGCCTTCGGGATCGGCGTCCTCGGGCGGCCCCGACGTGTCGTCCCCACCGGTGTCGTCCCCGCCGGTGTCGCCGCCGCTGGTGGCCGTCGTCGGGCCGGGCGCCGTCGTGGACGGCGAGGCGGCGTCGTCGCCACCGCCGTCGTCGTCGCCGCACGCCACGGCGAGGAGCGCCATCGCCACCAGGACCGCCGCCAACCTCCCGGGACCGCGGCGGCGACGGCGGCCTCCCCGGTCAGGACGCGCGCCGTGATGGATCTGTTGGCTCTTCGTCATGTCGGTGCAACCCCCCAGTCGCACGCCCCCCTGGCCCACGTCGCCGCAGGCGCCACGAGCGTTTCATGCGCTGGGCCGCGACGCAAGGGACCCCGCCCGCGAGCGCGGGGTCCCTTGCGTCGGCGCGCCGGCGGGCGGCGCGCTACTCGTAGGGCTCGCGGTAGTGCGACTCCTCGAGCGGCACCAGCTCGCTGATCAGCTCGGCGGGCGGCACGCCGTCGTAGGGCCGCTCCGAGCGTGACGCCATGATGCCCTCGCGCTGGCGGAGCCGGTACATGCTCTCGCGGCGGCCCGAGTAGCTCGGCGGCTGGCGGATCATCCACACGATGCCCTCGGCGGCCACCTCCGTCGGCTCCCACGTCGAGCGGTCGACGCCTTCGGTGTTGGCCACGAAGCCCTCCGACGCCACGGGCACATCGATCCGGAACACGTTGACGGCGATCTGGTCGTGCTGCAGCTGCTTGGCCACGTCGACGCTCAGCCGTTCGAGAGCGATCTTGGAGATGCCGTAGCTCATGTTGTCGCCGTACGGGTAGAGCGCCGCGGCCGACGACACGTTGACGATCGACCCGCCGCCCCGGGCCCTCATGTGGGGCACGGCCTGCCGGATGGCGAGGAACGGCGCCCGGAAGTTCACGTTCATCATCAGGTCGTGGCGGTGCATCGGGACGTTGAGGTCGCCGATGAACGTGACCGCGGCGTTGTTCACGAGGATGTCGATGCCGCCGAGCTCGGCCACCGTGCGCTCGACCATGGCGACCACCTCGTCGTCCTTGGCCAGGTTGGTCGGCACGGCGATGGCCCGCCCGCCCGCTTCCTGGATGCGTGCGACGGTGTCGTCGAGCGTGCCGGGGGTCCGCTGTGGCGCGTCCTGCGTCGAGCGGGCCGCGCAGGCCACGGCGCACCCCGCCTGGCCGAGGGCCACGGCGACCGCCGCGCCCACCCCGCGACTGGCCCCCGTGACGAGGGCGACCTTGCCTTCGAGCTCCATGGGTTCTCGCTCCCTGTCGTGGTCGGTGGTTCGAGTCCTCAGCCGCCGCCCGAGGCCGGCAACTCCTCGATGGCGTCCGGCGCCCACCCTGCCGCACCGAGCGCCGCTCGCGTGTGCTCAACGAACGCCGGGGCCGAGCGCGTCGACCGCGGCGTGCCGTAGCGTGGCGGGACGTGCCGCCGACGCCGGTGAGCCCCCGCGGCGACGACCACGAGCCCGCTCGCGGCGACGACGAGGTGGCTCGCCTCGTCGCTGCGGCGTGGGCCGTGATCGAGGAGACCGAATCGATCGATCCGCCGGTGCGCGACATCCTCGTGGCCGCCGGGCTCTCGACGAAGGCCTTCTACCGCCACTTCCGCTCGAAGCACGAGCTCATGGCCGTCCTCTACGAGGAGGCCGGCGCCAGCCTCCGGCGCTACCTCGAGCGCCGCATGGCCGAGGCCCCGGACCCCGGCGCGGCGCTGGCCTCGTTCATCGACGGCTTCCTCCAGCAGGCGGTGCACCCCGCCGCGGTGAAGCGGACCCGGCCTTGGGTCCTCGGCCAACGGCGGCTCCTGTTCGAGCTGCCCGAGCACCAGTCGGCGGCGCACGCCCGCCTGGTCGACCTCGTCGAGCGGGAGATCCTGGCGGGTGTGGAGGCCGGGCTGTTCGCCAGCCCGGACCCCCACGCCGACGCCGAGCTGATCGTCCGCTCCACCGAGACGGTCCTCAGCACCCACCTGATCGCTCGCACGCCGCCCGGCCCGGCCACCGTGGCCCACCTGGTCGGGTTCGTCCTGCGCGCCCTGCGACCCGGTCCGCCGACCAGCGCCGACGGTAGCGACAACGGCGTTCTCAGCTAGAGTGGCGGCCCGGAGCCGTCCGCCGGACGTCGTGTGGGCACCACTCCGAACGGGAGGAACGCGGAGATGACGAAGCTGTGGGCGAACTCGGGTGACTCGCACCTGGTCGAGCCCGAGAACCTGTTCACCGAGCGCCTGAGCCCGGAGCTGGCCGAGCGCATGCCGCGCAGCGTGAAGGACGAGGACGGCAGCTGGGAGACCGTCTACGTCGACGGGCAGGAGTTCCGCCGCCGGATGCCTCGCGGCATGCTGGTCGACCCCGAGACCGGCCAGACGATGAACGAGAAGGCGCCCGGCGCCAACGACCCGGTGCTGCGCCTGAAGGACCTCGACGAGGAGGGCATCTGGGCCGAGCTCATGTTCCCCTCCATCGGGATCTGGTCGCACTCCATCCGCACCCCTGAGCTCCTGGCGGCCGGCTGCCGGGCGGTGAACGACTGGGCCATCGAGTTCCAGTCGCACTCCCCCCGCTACGTGTGCACCGCCACCATCCCCCTGCTGCGGGTGGAGGACGCGGTGGCCGAGATCGAGCGGGCCGCCGAGCTGGGCTTCAAGGCCGCCTTCCTGCCGGTCACGCCGCCCAGCACCGAGCTCGGCGACTTCCACCGTGAGGGCTGGGAGCCGGTGTGGGCCGCCCTCGAGGAGACCGGCACGGTGCTCGCCTACCACATCGGCACCGAGCCCCACGAGGCCGACACCACCAACGGCATCTACTACCGGGGCCCCGGTGGGGCGGTCCTGAACTACGTCGAGACCACCTACGGCGGGCAGCGGGCCGTGTCGAAGATGATCGCCTCGGGCGTGTTCGACCGGCACCCCGACCTGAAGGTGATCGTCTCCGAGGGCGGCGCCACGTGGGGGCCGTTCATCGCCGACCGCCTCGACGAGGCCTACCGCCAGCACGGCGCCGTGGTGCGGCCCAAGCTGTCGCGGCTGCCGAGCGAGTTCCTCTACTCGAACGTGTGGGCCTCGTTCCAGCACGACCGCTCGGCGGTGCAGGCCTGCGCCGCCATGGGCTGGCAGAACGTCACCTGGGGCAGCGACTACCCGCACTTCGAGGGCACCTACGGCCACACGCAGAAGACGCTCCACGAGCTCTTCGACGACGTCGACCCGGCGGTGAGCCACCGGGTCCGCCTGGGCGCCTTCAAGGAGCTCTTCCCCCACGTCCCCGACCCGCCCACTGAGGGCTGACCTCACCTCACAGCCGCCGAGGCCCCGCGCCGTCCCGGGTGCGGGGCCTCGCCGCGTCCGGGGGGGCAGGGCGCGTCCGGGGCACGAAGCGGTACGGTGCGCGGGAGCGGCGACGACGCCGCCGGGGAAGGGGGTCCCGTGTCCGAGCGCTACCGCATCATCTCGGCTGATTCGCACGTCACGATCCCGAGCGAGCTGGTGCACGCCCACCTGTCGAAGGGCTTGCGGGAGAAGGTGGCCGAGGCCGAAGCGGCCTACGCCGCCCTGATGCTGGAGGCCAAGCCGCAGAAGGCCAAGCAGAACGAGCTGAAGGAGGAGCGAGCCGCCAACCCGTTGGCGTCGCTCCCCAACATGGGCAAGGGCGCGCCCTGGCCCGCAGCGGGGCGGCCCGGCGGCCACGACCCGCACGAGCGCCTGAAGGACATGGACATCGACGGCGTCGAGGCGGAGATCCTCTACGTCGGTTCGGGGGCGGCCGCCTTCGCCGACCTCACGCCGGCCGAGCGGCTGGAAGCCAACCGGGCCGTCAACTCCGCCGCCATCGAGTGGGCGTCGGTCGACCCCAAGCGGCTCATGCCGGTGTACATCCTCCCGATCGATGACATGACCGTCGCCGTGCAGGAGCTCGAGCGGGTGGTGGCCGAGCACGGCAAGGCCGTCCAGCTCCCGCTGCTCCCCCGGGAGCAGGGCCTGCCGCCCTACTGGGACACCACCTACGACCCGCTCTGGGAGGCGCTCAGCCACCACGGCGTCCCGATCTCCATGCACGTGGGCGGCAACAACTACCTGTTCAACACCGTCCTGCCCGAGGACCCCACACCGTTCAAGGGCATCTTCCAGTGCCTGCCGCCCATCCACATGTCGGAGCTGGTGGCCGACTGGATCATCCCCGGCACGCTCGAGCGCTGGCCCGACCTGCGCGTGGTGTTCGTCGAGGCCGGCATCGGCTGGATCCCGTACTTCCTCGAGCGGCTCGACAACATGGCCGAGATGCACGGCTGGGACACGTTCCCGGAGAAGGCCATCAAGGAGAAGCCGAGCTTCTACTGGCACCGCAACATGGCGGCCACGTTCGAGACCGACCACGTGGGCATGCGGCTGCTCGACCTCATCGGCTACGAGAACCTGATGTACGCCACCGACTACCCGCACCCCGACAGCACCTGGCCCAACAGCCAGCAGGTGCTGCGGGACCACTTCCAGGGGATCGACCGCGCCCACGTCGAGGCGATCGCCGCGGGGAACGTCACCCGCATCTACAAGCTGTAGCGGAGTGGCCCGCCGGGCCCGCGTCGTGCTGCCCGCGAGGCGCCCCGTGCGCGTCGGCATCATCGGCGCGGGCCTGGGCGGCGTCGCCTGCGCCGTGAACCTGGCGCGCGCCGGGCTCCACGACGTGGAGGTCTTCGAGCAGGCCGACGGGCCCGGCGGCGTCTGGTGGGCCAACACCTACCCGGGCTGCGAGGTCGACGTCGACTCGCAGGTGTACTCGTACTCGTTCCTGCCGCACGACTGGACGCGCACGCACGCCGGGCAGGAGGAGGTGCAGCGCTACGTCGAACGCGTCATCGACCACTTCGGCGTGCGCGACCGCATCCGGTTCGGGGTGCGGGTGGCGGAGGTCTGCTGGGACGCGCGCTCCCGCACCTACCGGCTGGGCACGTCGGCCGGCGAGGCGGGGCCCTTCGACCTCGTGGTGAGCTGCGTCGGCATGCTGAGCAACCCCGCCGTGCCGGCCTGGCCCGGCCTCGACGGCTTCGGCGGCCCGGTGTTCCACACGTCGTCCTTCGACCACTCGGTTGACCTGCGCGGCGCCCGGGTGGCGCTCGTCGGCACGGGCTCGACGGCGTGCCAGCTCGCCCCTCGACTGGCCGAGGTGGCGGCCCACCTCGACGTGTACCAGCGCGAGGCGGGCTACGTGCTCCCCAAGCGGGCCCGCGACTTCACGCTCGAGGAGCGCGAGCGGTACCGGCGGCGTCCGCTGGCTCGTCGTGTCGACCGCTACCGCCTGTGGCACGCGGCCACCAAGGCCACGCGGGCCTTCACCGTCGACAGCCCGGAGCAGGAGCGCATCCGCGCCTACCACGCGCGCTTCCTGGCCCGGACGGTGGAGGACCCCGCGGTGCGGGCCGCGCTCACCCCGGCGCACCCCTACGGGTGCAAGCGGCCCGTGTTCGCCTCGGACTTCTACCCCCTCTTCAACCGACCCGACGTCCGGCTGGTGCCCCACGCGGTGGAGCGGGTCACGCCGGGCGGGCTGGTCGCGGCGGACGGTGTCGAGCGCCCGGCCGACGTGATCGTGCTGGCCACCGGCTTCCAGGCCTCCCGCTACCTGGCCGGGCTGGAGGTGCGCGGACCGGGAGGGCGCACGCTCCACGAGGTGTGGGGCGACGAGCCGGCGGCCTTCCTCGGGATGACCGTGGCCGGCTTCCCGAACTTCGCCATGACCTACGGCCCGAACACCAACGGCGGCTGGTCGATCGTGGCCCAGCTCGAACGGCAGTCGGAGGTCGTGGTGCGCATGGCCAGGCGGCTGGCCCGCGCGCGCCGACCTGCCGTGCTCGACACCCGGCCGGCGGTGGCCGCCTGGTACGACCGGGCCGTCCAGCGCGGCCTGCACCGCCGGCGCGACGCCAGCGAAGCGGGTTGCCACACCTACTTCCGGGCGCCCACCGGCAAGAACGTGACGCAGTGGCCGTACAGCCACCTGTCGTACCTCGCCGCCACCAAGGTGCTGCCGCCCCTCGGGCTGACGAGGTCGGCCTGAGCGGACGTCGGGGCGGACGCCGGCGCCGCCGTCAGGACCCTTCGGGCGGCGGGGCGGGCAGGGGGGCCGCGCCGCTCCCGTCGCCGCCACCACCGTCGCCACGACCACCACCACCGCCGCCTCCACCGCCCTCGCCGGCCTTGGCCAGGCGGCCGAAGAGCGCGGTCAGGTCGACGCCCGTCAACGACGAGGCCATCTCCAACCCCTGCGCCACGTTGGCGGCCACGTTGCGGGTGAGCGACGAGGCGCCGTCGGTCGACAGCACGGTCATCTGCCGCACCGACGAGATCGGCTCCGACGCGGCCCGCACCACCTGCGGCAGCGACGAGATGAGCAGGTCGATGACGGCAGCCTCGCCGTACTGGTCGTAGGCGTCGGCCTTCTTCTGCATGGCCAGCGCCTCCGCTTCGCCGCGGGCCGCCACTGCGGCGGCCTCGGCCTCGCCCTCCAGGCGGACGGCCTCGGCGATGGCGGCCCGGCGGGCCCGCTCGGCCTCGCCCTGCAGCCGGCCCTCGATCTCCACCGCCCTGGCCAGCTCCTCGCGGCGCTGGCGCTCGCCCGCGCCCACCACCCGGTTCTCCTCCGCCTTGGCCTGAGCGGCGGCGATGGTGGCCTGCTTGGCGGCCTCGGCCCGCGCGATGGCCGCGTTCTTCTCGGCCTCGGCGTGCTGCTCCAGCGCGTAGCGCTCTGCATCGGCCGGCTTGCGCACCTCGGTGTCGAGCTGGCGCTCCTTCAGCGCGGCCTGGCGCTCGGCCACCAGCTCCTGCGCGGCGATGACCTCCTGGTCCCTGGCCGCCTGGGCCAACGGACCGGCCGCGGCGGCTTCGGCGGCCGCCGCGTCGGTCTGCGCCTTGATCTCGGCCTGCTTCAGGGCCAGCTGGCGCATCGCCAGCGCGATCTCCTCCTCGGCGCGGAGGCGGGCCTGCTCGGCCTCGCGTCGGGCCGCGGCCTCGGCCACGGCGGCTTCCATCTCGGCCCGGGCGGCCTCCGGGCGGCCGAGGTCGCGCAGGTAGGTGCCTTCGGTCTGGATGTCCTGCAACTGGAAGGTGTCGAGCACCAGCCCCTGGTTGGTGAGGCTGGCCTCGGCCTCCTCGGCCACCGCCGCGGCGAAGGCCGCGCGGTCGCGGATGATCTCCTCCACCGACAGCCGCCCGACGATGGCTCGCAGCGACCCGGCCAGCACCTCCTTGGTGAAGGCGTCGATCTCGCCCTGCTGGCCCAGGAAGCGCTGGGCGGCCGCGCGGATGAGGTCCTCGCTGCCACCCACCTTCACGATGGCCACGGCCTCGAGCGAGCAGCGGATGCCGTTGTTCGATACCGCCGCGGGCACGGACACGGCGATCTGGCGGCTGGTGAGGTCGAGCACGGCCAGGCGCTGCACGAACGGCACGACGAACACCGACGCGCCCATCACCACCTTCTGCCCGGACACGTCGCCGGCGTGCTTGCCCTTCGTGCCCGTGATGATGAAGGCCTCGTTCGGTCCGGACACCTTGATGCGCGACACGACGAAGGCGATCACCAGGACCACCAGCGCGACGGCGCCGCCGACGGCGATGAGTGCGGGGTTCACGGGCGCAGCTCTCCTTGCTCTCCGGGTGCGATGCCGAGGGGGGCGACCACCACCGAGGTGGGCGAGATCACGTCGACCACGACGATCTCCGTGCCGACGGGCAGGGGTTGGTCGCTCGAGGCGCGCAGCTTGTGCGACGTGCCCCCGAGCGGGACGAGCACCTCGCCCGAGCGCGGCGGCGCCACGGCGGTGACCACCCGGCCGATCCGGCCCTGCAGGTCGGCGTGGCGCACGGGCGGGTCGGTCGGGAGGTGCATGGCCAGCCGCACCAGCCGCGCGGTGAGCACCCCGGCGCCGGCCCCCGCCACGGCGCCGGCGCCGAGCACCGGCACCGAACCCGCCCCGGCCGCCTCCACGGCGCCGGCGGCCAGGCCGAAGGCGGCCACCACCGCGGCCAGCACCGGCAGCGACAGCCAGTCGGGGCCGAGGTCGTCGGGCAGCACGTCGAACACGTCGTCGACCACGAGGGACACGGCCAGGACCGCCAGCGCGGCCAGTGCGAGCCAGAACCAGCCGTTCACCGCTACGCCCCTCCGGCCGGCCCGTACGCGAACCACCCGCCCACGACCGGCGGCGGCGCGGCGCCGTCCGCGGCGCCCGGCACGGCGCCGAGCGAGGCGCGCAGCACCGGCGCGCTGCGGAGCAGCAGGTCGTCGAGGGCGTCCCGGAGGTGGGCGTCGGTGAGCCGCACGGGGACGGCCTCGCCCTCGCCCTCCCCCTCCCCCATGGCTGCGAGCAGCACGGCCCGCCGGACGAGCTCCTTCATGAACGACGCAGTGACGCCGTCGGTGCGCTCCACCAGCTCGTCGAGCCCGACGACGTCGTGGTCGACGTCGCGCAGGTAGAGCTCCAAGAGGCGCCGGCGGCAGTCCGGGTCGGGCAGGCGGATCTCCACCGCCTGGTCGATCCGGCCGGGCCGCGCGGCCAACGCGGGTTCCAGCAGCTCCACGCGGTTGGTGGTGAGCACGAACACCACGTCGGCGTCGTCGTCGAGGCCGTCCATCTCGTTGAGCAGCTGGAACAGCAGGGGGTTGGTGTCCATGCCCGGCCGCGTGCGCTCCATGGCCACGAGATCGACGTCCTCCACCACCACCATCGACGGTTGCAGCGACCGGGCGATGGCCGCCGCCTGGCCCAGCGCGCCGGCCCCGGGGCCGCTCAGCAGCAGCACCGTGCGCCCGGCCAGCTGGCCGCACAGGTACATGACCGACAGGGTCTTGCCGGTGCCCGGGGGCCCGTAGAGCAGGAGGCCCCGCTTCAGGTGCCGCTTCGCCGCCCGCAGCGCGTCGGCGTGGCGGCTCATCCCGATCGTGTGCCGCTCGATGGCCTCGAGGTCGGCGTCCGGCAGCACGACGTCGTCGCGGCGGACGGCCGGCAGCGGGTGGAAGGTGATCCCGAAGTGGCCCCACTCGGTGAACGAGAAGCTGAGGACCTTGCCCCGGTACACGTTGTGGGCGTGCATCAGGGCGCGCAGCCGCTGCAGGAAGGCGTCGGCGTGCGACGGGTCGGCCGCCAGGACCTCGACCGTCAGCCCGGGCTGCGGACCGTGCCGTGTGCCCGACGCCACCATCGCCGCCACCGGCGCGCCGTCGACGTGGAGCAGGTGCACCCCCAGCCGGAGGCACGGCAGCGTGGCGTGGACGTCCACGGGCACGCGCACGTACTCGGGGGCGCACGGCTCGACCGGCGGGCCGTGGAACCGCCCGCTGGCCAGGCTGGCGAGCGAGACGTCGGTGTAGTGCTCGAGCTCGGCGGGCAACCCGACGAGGCGCCAACCCGTGGCGTCACGGGTCAGGGCATCGAAGGCCAGCTGCACGTTCGGGAGGTCGCTGTGGGGCAGCTGCTCGGTGTACGACGGGAGCTCGGCGGGGTCGTGGCCGAGGTGCGCCGCGACGAGCTCGCGCAGCGGGCCGCTGCGGGCGGGGATGGCGTCGCGGAACCGATCGAGGAAGGCCTCGAAGGCCAGCGCGAACCGGCCGGCGTCAGCCTCGTCCATCGAGCCGGATCTCCGGCAGCCCGTGCTCCCGCCGCCAGCGCTGGTTCCGCTCGGCCACCTGCGCCGGCAGCGCGCGGTAGTCCTCGTCGTAGCTCAGGATGGCGCCCCGTTCGAGCAGGGTCTCCACCGGCAGGCCCGGGGCGGAGGGCTTCTGCAGGCCGTCCTGCACGTCGGAGAACGCGTCGGTGGCCAGCAGCGCCTTGACCTTCTCCTCGTCGTAGCCGAGGAGGTCGCGCAGCACCCGCTCGTTGTCCTCGCCGAAGGTGGACGTGCCGCGCCGCACGTCGCCGGGGGTGGCCTGCATCCCGTACCAGGTGCCCGGCCAGATGCGCAGACCGATCTCCGAGCCCCACGCCGCCCGGAAGTACTGCATGGCCGCCACGTGCGGGTCGTGCTGGAGGTCCTTGGAGTGCAGCACCGCACCCGCAGGCACGCCGGCCGCCTGGAGGGCGTGCATGGCGTCGTGCTTGGTGCGGGGGCGGGTCCAGGCCGCGATGGCCTCGTCGATCCGGTCGTGCTGCGCGTAGCGCCCCGCGTGCGTGCGCAGGTCGGCGTCGGCGGCGAGGTCGGGCCGGCCGATCACCTCGCACAGGCTGAGCCACTGCTCGTCGGTCTCCACCGCGACGGCGACCCAGGCGTCGGCGCCGTCGCTCGGGTAGACGCCCTGCGGCGCGCGCCAGGCGTGCCGGTTGCCGACGCGGGGCCGGTCCTTGCCGGTGGCCGCACCCCGCAGGATCTCGACGAGCGTGGCGAAGGTGGCGCACTCGTACTGCGACAGGTCGATCCACTGGCCCTCGCCCGTGCGGCGTCGCTCCTCGAGCGCCGCGATGACGGCCGCGGCGCCGACGGCCGCCGACAGCGGATCCGGCAGCGTCGGGATGAACAGCAGCGGGTCGGCGTCGCCCTCGTAGCCGGTGCTGAAGGTGATCCCGGCCTGGCACTCCAGGCCCCAGCCCCAGGCGCCGTAGTCGCGGTAGGGGCCCTGCTGCCCGAAGCCGCTGGCCGAGATCATGACGAGCGACGGGTTGACCGAGCGGAACAGCTCCCAACCCAGCCCGAGGTTCGGCAGCACGCGCGGCGTGAAGTTCTCGATCACCACGTCGGCCCACCGCACGAGGTCGAGGAGCACGTCGCGGCTGACCGGGTCGGTGAGCTCCATGCCCACGTGGTACTTGTCGGGGTTGCCGACGATGTAGGCCACGGACCGGTCGAGCCACCGGTCGTTGTCGCCGAAGCTGAGGTCGACGAGGTCGACGCCCTTGGCGGTGTCGACGTACTTGCGCGACTCGACCTTGACCACCTGCGCGCCGTGATCGGCGAGGATGCGGCCCATGAAGGGCCCGGCCCAGGCGAAGGTGAGCTCCAGTACCTTCACGCCCTCGAGCGCCCGCTTGGTCGGAGCCACGTCACCACGGGCCACGGGCTCGGACTGCCAGGTGGCGACCTCGGGCTCGGCGATCGGTACGCCGGGGGTGTGCGCGGCCTCGTCGCGGGCGTCGACCGGGACGAGCGGCGGGACAGGCGCGGGGACCGTGACGCCGCTGTCGAGGGCCAGGGGCTGGAAGAAGCGCCGGAGCTCGTGCTGGGGGTCGGTGGGCGTCTGGCGCGGCGACTGCACCATGGCGTTCTGCAGCCGGAGCTCCTGACCCCGCTCGAACAGCTCGCGCATCGTCTTGGACGCCGCGGCCTCCACCATGATCTGGGCCATCTCGTCCTGGTAGGTCTCGCGGCCGATGTAGTCGTTGAAGCGGTCGTCGAGGAGCCGCTCGTCCTCGAGCAGCACGTAGAGCATCTCCGACGGGGTCCGGAACGTGTTGATGAGGGCGTGGCCGTCCTTGCAGGGCAGCATGATCCCGACGCTGACCATGCGGCTCGACGACCGGCGCCGCACCGTGCCCTGGTACGAGTAGCTCGCCGGGAAGCTCATGGCCGTGCAGAGCATGGTGCGCAGCGTGGACACCTCGACCACCTGGCCCTGCCCGGTGCGCCGGGCGTGGTGCAGGCCGAGCATGGCGCCGCCGGCCGCGTTCACCCCGGTGACGACGTCGACCAGGTCGATGCCCAGGCGGAGCGGCTCGCGCGAGTTCAGGCCGCTCATGTACATGTAGCCGGACAGGGCCAGGGCCACGAGGTCGGGCGCGAGGAAGTCGACGTAGGGGCCGACCCGGCCGAACCTCGTGACGTCGAGCAGCACCACCCCGGGATGAGCGGCGACGATCTCCTCGGGATCGGGGAACGACGCCGACCAGCGCGACGCGCTGAGGTCGCTGATGACCAGGTCGGCGCCGGCCAGCAGCGCCTCCACGTCGCCGAGGCCGAGGGGCCGCCCGTCGGGGGCGGGCAGGAGCCGCTTGCGCGCCCGGGCCCAGGACCGCGCGGCCTGCTCACCGGCATCGACCAGCGGTCGTTCGTAGGCCTCGACCCTCACCACCTCGGCGCCCAGGTCGGCGAAGAACCGACCGGCCACCCCCGCGGACAGCCCCGAAGCGATCTCGAGCACCCGGGTACCGGCATAGGCAACGCTGATCATCGTCGGACGCTCCTGCAGAGGTCGGCGCGTGGGATCCCCCGGATCCGTGGACGGGTGAGGTTAGGCGCGCTCGGTGGACCGCGGCGCCCCACTGCCGTCACCCCAGGTCGCGCCCCTTGCGTTCGAGCACCGAGCGCTCCCGGATCTTGGTGCAGCGGCGGGCCAGCTGGACCTTGCCGGCCAGCTACACCTGGCTCGAGCGCCCGCCGGTCGGCTCAGGCCGCGGAGGCTCCCAGGCGACGCCCAGCAGCTGGCGGGCCAGCGATGCGCCCACGCGGGCGGCGTGGCGCTTGGCCCGTTCGGCGAGGGGGCCCGCCCAGCCGGCGTCGATGCTGGCGACCCACAGCGCGTACCACCGGTCGAAGTGCTCGAGCCGGAAGGCCTCGATGTCGTGGACGTGGCGGTGCGCGGCCACGAGCTCGCCGACGTAGCCCGGTTGGCCGAGGAGCACCCGGCACCAGTAGTCGATGAGCTTCGGGATGTGGATGGCCCAGTCGACCTCGGCCACCTCGCTGAACACCGGGTCGAGGACCTCGTCGAAGACGATCTCACGGTAGAAGTGCACGACCAGGTCGTGGATCGCGCTGCGCTGGTCGAGGTCGGGCAAGGCCGTGGCCGGCCGGCGCGCCGCCTCCACGTCAGCGGACCCCGTGGGTGGTCGAGGCCGGGCCCCGCTCCACCGTGACCGCCTGGCCGATGAGCTGCTGGCTGTGGACCCGGGCGACGTTGTCGGCCAGCGCCCGGGCCCGCTCGACGTTGGGGCCGACCCAGCCGAGGTCGAGCGTCTCGTGGAACAGGTCGAGCCACCGCCGGAAGTGGGCGCCGGTGAAGGCCCGTCGCTCGTGCACGAGGGCGTGGGCCCGGAACGGGTTGCCCGTGTAGCCGGGCAGGTCGAGCAGCGCCCGGCACCAGAAGGCGGTGAGCTTGGGCAGGTGCTCCGACCAGTCGACGCGCGCGACCTCGTTGAACATCGGTCCGAGGAGGTCGTCCTGCGCGACGTCGGCGTAGAAGCGGCGGACCATCTCGGCGATCTCGTCGGGGTCGTCGAGGTCACGACTCGGCGCCGGACGCTGCACATCACGCATGGGGTTCCTCCTCGCCGATCGCTGGCATCTTAGTTCTAGTTTCTGCTAGAGATAATCACCAGGCGGTCGGAACGAGGGAGAGCCCATGTCCGAGGTGATCGACGGCATCGTCGAGCGTGACTACGCCTACGGGTTCCACAGCGACCTCGACACGGAGCTCGCTCCGAAGGGCCTCACCGAGGACGTGGTCCGCCTGATCTCGGCCAAGAAGGACGAGCCCGAGTGGCTGCTGGCGTGGCGCCTGGCCGCCTTCCGCCACTTCCTGACCCTGGACGAACCCACCTGGCCGAACGTGCACCACCCCCCCATCGACTACCAGGACATGCACTACTGGGCCGCCCCCAGGGCGAAGGGGCCGGCCCCCGCCAGCCTCGACGACGTCGATCCCGAGATCCGGGCCGCGTTCGACAAGCTGGGCATCTCGCTCGCCGAGCAGGAACGGCTCGCCGGCGTGACCGGCGTGGCGGTCGACGCGGTGATGGACTCGGTGTCGGTCGCCACCACGTACAAGGCGAAGCTGGCCGAGGCTGGCGTCATCTTCTGCTCCTTCTCCGAAGCCGTGCGCACGCACCCCGAGCTGGTGAGGGCGCACCTCGGCACCGTGGTGCCCTTCCGCGACAACTTCTTCGCGGCGCTCAACTCGGCGGTGTTCTCCGACGGGTCGTTCTGCTTCATCCCGCGGGGCGTCACCTGCCCCATGGAGCTGTCGACCTACTTCCGCATCAACGCGGCCGAGACGGGGCAGTTCGAGCGGACGCTGATCGTGGCCGAGGAGGGTGCGAGCGTCAGCTACCTCGAAGGCTGCACCGCCCCCAAGCGCGACGAGCACCAGCTCCATGCCGCCGTGGTCGAGCTCGTGGCCATGGACGACGCGTCGATCAAGTACTCGACGGTGCAGAACTGGTACCCGGGCGACGCCGAGGGCCGGGGCGGCATCTACAACTTCGTGACCAAGCGGGGCCGCGCCGGGGCGCGGGCGAAGATCTCCTGGACGCAGGTGGAGACCGGCTCGGCGATCACATGGAAGTACCCGAGCGTGATCCTCCAGGGCGACGACTCGGTCGGCGAGTTCTACTCGGTCGCCGTCACGACCAACCACCAGCAGGCCGACACCGGCACGAAGATGATCCACATCGGGCGGAACACCACCAGCACGATCGTGTCCAAGGGCATCTCGGCCGGACGGGCGCAGAACACCTATCGAGGCCTGGTGAAGGTGCTGCGCAGCGCCACCGGGGCCCGCAACCACACGCGTTGCGACTCGCTGCTCATCGGCCCCGACTGCGGCGCCCACACCCTCCCCTACATCGAGGTGAAGAACGACACCGGCGAGGTGGAGCACGAGGCCACCACGTCGAGGGTGAGCGACGACCAGCTCTTCTACTGCCGTCAGCGCGGCCTCACCGAGGAGGACGCCACGTCGATGATCGTCAACGGCTTCTGCCGGGAGGTGTTCGACGAGCTGCCCATGGAGTACGCCGTCGAGGCGCACGCGCTCATGCGACTCAGCCTCGAAGGGGCGGTCGGCTGATGCTGCACATCGAGCGCCTCACCGTGACCGTCGAGGGCAAGCGGATCCTCGACGGCCTGGACCTCGAGATCGCCGCCGGCGAGGTCCACGCCGTCATGGGACCGAACGGCGCGGGGAAGTCCACCCTGTCGAACGTCCTCGCCGGCCGGGACGGCTACGAGGTCGCCGGCGCCGTCACCTTCGACGGCGAGGATCTGCTCGCGCTCACGCCCGAGGAGCGCGCCGCCAGGGGCCTGTTCCTGGCCTTCCAGTACCCGGTGGAGATCCCGGGCGTCGGGAACATGTACTTCCTGCACACCGCGGTGAACGCCCTCCGCCGTCAGCGGGGACAGGCCGAGGTCAGCGCCGGCGCGTTCCTCGCCCTCGCCAAGGAGCACATGGCCCGGCTCGGCATGGATCCCGCCTTCCTCAGCCGGTCGGTGAACGACGGGTTCTCCGGCGGCGAGAAGAAGCGCAACGAGATCCTGCAGATGGCGCTGCTCGAGCCCCGGCTGGCCATCCTGGACGAGACCGACTCCGGCCTCGACATCGACGCGCTGCGCGTGGTCGCCGAGGGCGTGGAGCGGCTCCGCCGCCCCGATCGTGCCATGCTGGTCATCACGCACTACCCGCGGCTGCTGGAGCACCTGCGACCCGACCGGGTCCACGTGCTGCAGCACGGGAGGATCGTCCGCTCGGGTGGCTACGAGCTGGCCGCCGAGCTCGAGGCCCACGGCTACCAGCCGGCGGCGGCGTCGTGAGCACCGGCGCGCTGCTGGAGCGCCTCGCGCCCGCCGGCGCGGCGGACGCCCGTGCGGCCCGCCTCCGGGCCTGGTTCGTCGCCCACGGCCTCCCGACCACCCGGGCCGAGGCGTGGCGCTACACCGCGCTCGACGACGTCACGGCGGCCCTCGGCCGGGCCGGTCCGCCCCCGCCGGTGGAGCCCGAGGTCACGGGGGCACTGGTCGACGAGCTGGCCGGGGACCACGGTGGCCCCCGGCTGGTCTTCGTGAACGGGCGGGTGCGGGCCGACGTGTCGGACCTCCACGCGGTCCCATCGGGCGTGTGGCTCGGCGGCCGGGGGTGGGAGGACGGTGACGAGGACCCCCCCGACGGCTTCGCCGCCCTCAACGAGCTGGCCGGCACCGACGCCGCCACCGTGCTCGTGGGCGCCGGCGTGCGGGTGGACGAGCCGCTGCACGTCGTGCACCTCGTGGTGCCGGGTCGCGCCGTGGCGGCCGTCCACCCCCGCACCGTCGTCGGGGTGGGCGACGGGAGCGTGGTCGAGGTCGTGGAGACCTACGCCGGCCTGGCCGGCGAGGCCATCACCGTCACCAACGCCTCGACGCGGATCCTGGCCGGCGACTCGTCGCACGTGACGTACCACCGGGTGCAGGTCGAGGCCGACGACGCCCTCCACGTCGGGGCCACCCGCGTGGAGCAGGCCGCCGGGTCCCACGTGCGGGCCACCTCGGTCATGACGGGCGCGTCCGTCGCCCGCAGCGCGATCGAGGCACGCCTCTCGGGTGCCGGGGCGGAGATCGACCTGCGAGGCCTCTACCTGCCGGCCGGCCGCCAGCGGCACGACAACGTCGTCACCGTCGACCACGTGGCGCCCCACTGCCGGAGCACCCAGCTGTTCAAAGGCGTGGTGGACGACCACGGCCGCGGCTCGTTCACGGGCCACGTCATCGTCCGCCACGGCGCCGCCGGGACCGACGCCCGCCAGACGAACCGCAACCTGGTCCTGTGCCCGACGGCCCAGGCCGACACCCGACCCTGGCTGGCGATCCTCGCCGACGACGTGCGCTGCGCCCACGGCGCGACCGTCGGCCGCCTCGACGACGAGGCCCTCTTCTACCTCCGCAGCCGCGGGATCCCGCTCCCGGAGAGCCGCGCCCTGCTCGTCGCCGCCTTCGTCGGCGAGGTCCTCGAGGGCCTCTCGCCGGCATCGCT
>Ga0180215_1002258_pt1 | contig 19714 bp, 19 predicted proteins | sample eDN3rd37CBELigBY_FD_128871 | JGI IMG/M metagenome (GOLD analysis project Ga0180215, IMG submission 128871) | Enriched backyard soil microbial communities from Emeryville, California, USA - eDNA 3rd pass 37_C BE-Lig BY (version 2) (version 2) | ecosystem: Environmental > Terrestrial > Soil >... | reverse complement strand
CGCGGTCTGATCGAGATTCTCGACCGCGAGAGTCTTCAGGGCTGCGCCTGTGAATGCTACCGCGTAACCCGTCTTGACAGGCTTCCACGTGCGGTCGGTGTGAAGCTCTAAAGCGGACGAGAGATCGACGGTCCAATGATGGCTGCACGGAGCGTTGGCTGATGAAGCAAATCCATTTTTTTCATAGAGATTGCCGGCGGAGCTGCCGGACGGGCCAGGCTTCGCGCGCGGCTGGCGCGTAATGACCTTGTTCAATCGAGCTAAATCAATACGCGCCATCGGTGCGCCAGGTCGGGTTGCAGGATCAAAATTTGCGGGATGCCTGATGCCGACCTACGATTTCCATCTTCGCGACAATGAAGCGCTTGTCGATACCGATGGCACCGATTTCGCCAATGTCGGAGCTGCGCGCGAGCATGCCATCGGCGTTGCTCACGAACTTATGTGCAACAGCCGCGGCATCCCTGACCGCGACTGGTCGTGCTGGACCATGTCGGTCAACAACGAGAATGGCGACGAACGAGAATGGCGACGAATTTTTTCGTTCACACTCTGATTGCCGGAACGGCAATGCGGAGAAGGGCGATTGCCGTTCAATCACCGCTCGAGAAGTCAGCTTGCGCGTCGGTGCTCACCGCTTGCGCACGAAGGTCTGGCGCCGTGTCGGCGGGGCCGCCATGGCATTGCCGCGATGGCGGAAGCTGATGCGGCCGCGCGAGAGATCGTAAGGCGACATTTCCACGATGACGCGGTCGCCGACGCCAGTCCGGATGCGGAATTTCCGCATCTTTCCGGCCGTATAAGCGAGGATTTCGTGCTCGTTGTCGAGCTTGACGCGGAAGTTTCCGTCCGGCAGCACCTCGGTGACGGTGCCGTCAAATTCGAGCATCTCTTCTTTCGACATCCAGTGGTCCTTCTCAGAATCCGGTTCAGCGCGGTGCGTCCGGCCGCCGGCCTTCGCGGCGCTCAGACCGGTCCCGCATGAATCCCACGGAAGATATCGCACCGTCCGCCTTTCCGCCATTGCGTTCGGCAGGATTTCGCGGCAGCCCCTGCGCGGCCTTGCGGGCGTTGCGGCCGCGGCGGCGACGCTTGCGGCCGGGCTGAGCGGCGCCATCCCGGTCGTCATGCCTGCCGTTGCCGTTCGCGCCGCGCTGGCCAGCCGGACCGCGGGGTGGGGAAGCCGCCCCGGCCTGCCTTCCGTCGCGCGCAATCGGCACCGCCTTGCCGGACGCCGGCAGCGCCATCCGGATCAGCTTCTCGATGTCGCGCAGATAGGCGCGCTCCTCGTGATCGCAGAAGGAGATCGCAAAGCCCTCAGCGCCCGCGCGGGCGGTGCGGCCGATGCGGTGGACGTAACTCTCCGGCACGTTGGGCAGGTCGTAGTTGATGACATGGGTAATGCCGTCGACATCGATCCCGCGCGCGGCGATGTCGGTTGCGATCAGCGTCCTGATCTTGCCATCGCGGAAGGCGGCGAGCGCGCGCTCGCGCTGGCCCTGCGACTTGTTGCCGTGGATCGCTTCGGCGGCAAGGCCCTGCTGGCCGAGCTGGCGCACCACGCGGTCGGCGCCGTGCTTGGTGCGGGTGAAGACGATGGCGCGGTCGATCGGCTCGGTCTTCAGGATGTCGGCGAGCAGCGCTGCCTTTCCGGATTTTTCGACATGCACGACCCGCTGCGACACCCGTTCCGCGGTCGAGGCCTGGGGGGTCACCGCGACCCGCGCCGGATCGCGCAGCATCAGGCGGCCAAGGTCCTCGGTTTCGCGTGCCATGGTGGCGGAGAAGAACAGCGTCTGCCGCTGTGCCGGGAGTTTCGCGACGATGCGGCGGATGTCATGGATGAAGCCCATGTCGAGCATGCGGTCGGCTTCGTCGAGGACCAGGACCTCGACCTTGTCGAGGGTCAGCGCCTTCGAATTGACAAGATCGAGCAGCCGTCCCGGCGTTGCGACCAGAACATCGCAGCCATTCGACAGAGCTCTGATTTGTCGGCCCAGAGGAACGCCGCCAATGGCCAGACACACGGTGACTTTCAGGTGGCGACCGTATGTCTTGAAGCTGTCGACAATCTGGCCGGACAATTCGCGGGTCGGGCTAAGCACCAGCACGCGGCAGCTTTTGCGCTCGGGCCGCTGAAGCCTGTTCGCCAGGTGATTGAGGATCGGCAGTGCAAAGGCCGCGGTCTTGCCGGTGCCGGTCTGGGCGATGCCGACCACATCGCGTCCGGCTAAAACCTGAGGAATTGTCTGGGCTTGGATCGGGGTAGGGGTTTCGTAGCTCTCTTCGGCGAGAGCACGGGTGATGGGCTCGGCGAGCCCAAGGTCGAGAAAAGGAGACAATGTTTGTTCTTTCATGCAGCTCGAACGCCGGATCCCTCGATGGGAGGCGGACGCATCGCGCGGGTTCGAAGACATCCCGCGTGGTCAGGGCTGCCGGCTATAAGGAGAGTGTTGGCGGGCCGAAAGTCTTTGCACGATGGTGCAATCTGATTTTCGTTCACGCGGCCCGCGGGCGGCTCAAAGGACTGAGTCGCCTCGATGGGAGCGATATGGACTGCCCGCGCGTTTCTTGCAAGGCGAAAACGTCGCTGGTAACCGTCCGATTGACATTAGTTACGAATGAAACTAAGTTTGTGCCTTAGAAGCGCAATAATCAAGACCGTCCGGTAGGGGTGGCGCCCGCAACACGGGAGGACAGATCATGGCTGAGATCGACACTGCGCCGCGCGTCCGCCGGCAAGCTTCCCCTGCAGCCGTGACCGACCGCATGCGCACCGAGCCGCTGGTGGATGCGGCCGAATATATGTCCGGCTTTGGCAATTCGTTCGAGACCGAAGCGCTGCCAGGCGCACTGCCAATCGGCCGCAACTCGCCGCAGAAGATCAATTATGGGCTCTATGCCGAGCAACTCTCCGGTTCGCCTTTCACCGCGCCGCAGGCGACCAACCAGCGCTCCTGGCTCTATCGGATCCGCCCGACCGTGCGCCATACCGGCCGCTTCAAGAAGATCGATCGCGGACTGATCCGAACCGCGCCGGAACGCGACGACACCGACCTGACGATCGGCCAGCTGCGCTGGAGTCCAATTCCGATCCCCAAGACGAAGCATACCTTCGTGACCGGCCTTCGAACGGTCACCGTGGCCGGCGATTGCGAAGCAATGAGCGGCATGGCCGCGCATGTGCTCATTGTCACCGAGTCGATGGTGCGCGAGCACTTTTTCAACGCCGACGGCGAGATGCTGATCGTCGCCCAACAGGGCAATCTGCGTTTTCGCACCGAGTTCGGGCTGATCGAGATCGCGCCCGGCGAAATCTGTGTGATCCCGCGCGGCGTCATCTTCCGGGTCGAACTCGTCGACGGTCCGGCGCGCGCCTATGTATGCGAGAATTATGGCGGTGCCTTCACGTTGCCGGACCGCGGCCCGATCGGCGCCAACTGTCTCGCCAACCCGCGCGATTTTCTGACCCCCGTTGCGGCCTATGAGGACGTCGAGGAGCCCTGCACGCTGTATGTGAAATGGGGCGGCGAACTGTTCGAGACAAACATGCCGCATTCCCCGCTCGACGTTGTGGCGTGGCACGGAAACTATGCACCCTACAAATACAATCTGCGGCATTTCTCGCCGGTCGGCGCGGTTCTATTCGATCACCCCGATCCTTCGATCTTCACGGTGCTGACCTCGCCATCGGAGACCCCCGGCACCGCCAATATCGACTTCGTGATTTTCCCGGAGCGCTGGGGCGTTGCGGAGAACACGTTCCGTCCGCCTTGGTATCACCGAAACATCATGTCGGAATTCATGGGCCTGGTTTACGGCGTGTATGACGCAAAGCCGGAGGGCTTCGTGCCGGGCGGCTTTTCGCTGCACAACACCATGCTGCCCCATGGCCCCGATGTGGACGCCTTCGAACATGCGAGCAATGTCGAACTCAAGCCGGTGAAGCTGTCGAATACGCTGGCCTTCATGTTCGAGACTCGCTTTCGCCAGCGCGTGACGAAATACGCGGCAGAACACGAAGCCCGGCAGGACGATTACATCGACTGCTGGAAAGGGCTAAAGAAGCACTTCGATCCGAACCGCCGCGAGCCACGCTGACATGAAACTTGCTTCGCTGAAGAGCGGCCGCGACGGCCGCCTTGTTGTTGTCTCGCGCGACCTGTCGCGCTGCGCCGATGCGTCGGCGGTGGCGCCGACCCTGCAGGCCGCACTCGACGATTGGGACGCGGTGATCCCGCGGCTGACCGAGATTTCGGATTCGCTCGAGGCAAACCGCATCGCCCACATGCCGTTCGATCCGGCGAAAGCCGCGTCGCCCTTGCCGCGCGCCTATCAATGGCTCGACGGTTCGGCCTATGTGAACCACGTGGCGCTGGTGCGGCAGGCGCGCGGGGCGGAGGTGCCGGAATCGTTCTGGACCGATCCGCTGATGTATCAGGGCATCTCCGATGTCGTGATGGCGCCGCGCGATCCGATCCCGCTCGCCGACGAGGCCTTTGGCGCCGATATCGAGGCCGAAGTCGTGGTCATTCTCGGCGATGTCCCGATGGGACCGACCCGCGACCAGGCGGCAGAGGCGATCCGCCTGATCATGCTGGTCAATGACGTCACGCTGCGCAACATCGTGCCGCAGGAATTGCCGAAGGGCTTCGGCTTCCTGCAGTCGAAACCGCCGTCGGCCTTCACACCCGTTGCAGTGACGCCGGACGAACTTGGCAAGGCCTGGGACGGCGCTAAGGTCGATCTGCCGCTCCTGAGCTTTATCAACGGCAAGCCGTTCGGCAAGCCGATGTGCTCCGTCGACATGACCTTCGATTTCCCCACGCTGATCATGCATGCCGCACGGACACGGCCGCTGAGCGCCGGCACGATCCTCGGCGCCGGCACGGTGTCGAACCGCGACGCCAATGGCGGCCCTGGCAAGCCGATCGCCGAGGGCGGGCTTGGCTATTCCTGTATCGCGGAAATACGCACGGTCGAGACCATCCTGCACGGCAAGCCGTCGACGCCGTTCCTGAAATATGGCGACAAGGTCCGGATCGAAATGGACGACAAGGACGGCCGCTCGATCTTCGGCGCGATCGAGCAGGAGGTGGTACGATACACGCCTCAGCGCTGATCCCTCGTCCTGATGAGCGGGCGTAGCCCCGCGCTCGCATGGCGGGCGAATGAAAAGAAAACTCTCATCCTTCGAGACGCGCCTTGCGCTTCTCAGGATGAGGCGGGAGTGAGACGACGATGGCCAAGGGCTTTGCTTCGACCGGCGATACCGCCGAAAAGACCATTTCGTTCGACGAGATCGGTCGCGACCTCTATGCGTTCACGGCGGAAGGCGATCCCAATTCTGGCATTATCGTCGGCGACGACAGCGTGATGGTGGTGGACGCGCAGGCGACACCGGTGATGGCGCTGGAAGTGATCGAGCGCGTGCGTAAGATCACCGACAAGCCGATCAAATATGTCCTGCTGAGTCATTATCACGCCGTGCGGGTGCTCGGCGCCTCGGCCTATACCGACGCAGAAATCCTCGCCTCCGACGCAACGCGCGATCTGATCGTCGAGCGCGGCCAGCAGGACAAGGATTCCGAGGTCGGCCGTTTCCCGCGCCTGTTCCGCGCGGTCGAATCGATCTCCGGCTTGACCTGGCCGACCATCACCTTCCCGCAGCAGATGTCGGTCTGGCTGGGAAAGCGCGAAGTGCGCATCATGCATATCGGACGCGGCCATACCGCGGGCGACGTGATCGCCTGGGTTCCAGATGCGAATGTCGTGTTCTCCGGCGATCTCGTCGAATACCACTCCGCCTGCTATTGCGGCGACGCGCATCTCGCCGACTGGCCGAAGACGCTCGATCGACTTGCGCAGTTCAAGGCCAATGCGCTGGTGCCCGGTCGCGGTGCGGCGCTCACGACCCCCGACAAGGTCCAGGCCGGGATCGAAGGCACGCGCGATTTTCTCGCGACGCTCTACACTTCGGCGCAGAACAGCGTGAGCAAGGGATTGTCGCTAAAAGACGCCTTCGCCGCCGCACGCGAGGCGATGGACCCGAAATTCTCCACCTACGCGATCTACGAACACTGCATGCCGTTCAATGTCGCGCGCGCCTATGACGAGGCAAAGGGTATCGATCACCCGGTAATCTGGACCGCCGAGCGCGATCGCGAAATGTGGTCGGCGTTGCAGGGGTAAGCGGAACGAGGAGAAGAACCCGTGGCCGCCAACGAACGCAAGTCGCTGTTCCACTTCGGCTACAGGCGCTCGCCGGATCAGGATTCCGCAAAACCCGTGCGTCATACAGTGGCGATCGTCGGCGCCGGGCCGGTCGGTCTTGCGATGGCAATCGATCTTGCGCAGCGTGGCGTGGCTTCGGTGCTGCTGGACGATGCCGATCGGATCGGGGAGGGGTCGCGCGGTCTTTGCTATTCCAAGCGAACGCTTGAGATTCTGGACCGCCTCGGCGTCGGCGAAAAGCTGGTCGAGATGGGCGTGACCTGGAAACTCGGCAAGGTGTTTCTCGGCGACCGGATGGTCTATGCCTTCGACCTGTTGCCGGAGGACGGCCACAAGATGCCGGCCTTCATCAATCTCCAGCAATTCTACCTGGAGAAGGCGCTGGTCGACCGCGTGCAGGAATTGCCGGGGATCGACCTGCGTTGGCGCAATCGCGTCACCGGCCTCGAAAAGCGCAACGACGGCGTCACGCTGACGGTGGAGACGCCTGACGGCCCGTACCAACTCGACGCTGCCTGGGTGGTCGCGGCTGACGGAGCGCGCTCCACGATTCGCGATCTGCTCGGTCTCGAATTCAGAGGGCACACGTTCGAAGAGAAATTCCTGATCGCAGATCTGCGCATGCCGGCGGACGACATTCCGACCGAGCGACGCTTCTGGTTCGATCCGCCGTTCCACTCCGGACAGTCCGCGCTGATGCACCGGCAGCCCGACGAATCATGGCGCGTCGATCTGCAGCTCGGGCCGGATGCGAATATCGAACAGGAACTCAAACCCGAAAATTACACGCCGCGCATCCGCAGGATGCTGGGTGATCGCGACTTTCACGTCGACTGGGTGTCGATCTACCGATTCAACTGCCGCCGGATCGATCGCTTTGTGCATGGCCGTGTGGTGTTCGCGGGCGATTCGGCCCATCAGGTCTCGCCATTTGGCGCGCGTGGTGCCAATTCCGGCATCGAGGATGCCGAGAATCTGGCGTGGAAGCTCGTTTCGGTTCTGCAAGGCGAGGCCGACGAGCGGCTGATTGAGAGCTATGATCTGGAGCGAGCCCAGGCTGCCGACGAGAATATCGGGCATTCGACCCGTTCGACCGATTTCATCGCGCCGCGCTCGCCAGCCGAGCGCACGCTGCGCAATGCTGTCCTGTCGCTTGCTCCGCACGCGGACTTTGCCCGGCGCATGGTCAATTCGGGGCGCCTGTCGGTGGCAAGCATCTATGACACGCCGCTATCGACTCCGGATGAGGAGTCCTTCGGCGGCTCCGCACAACTGGGCGGTCCGGCAGTCGATGCCGCGATGACGGCGCCGGATGGCTCGGGCTGTCATCTGGTCGAACATCTCTCGGATGGCTTCGAACTTCTGTATGTTGCAGACGGCGCGCCGCCGGAGATGCCGGACCGCATCAAACTGACGGTGATCGGCAGCGACCTGCTCGATGCGCATGGCTATTTTACCGATCGCTTCGATGCGCGGCCCGGGACCGGATATCTGCTGCGTCCGGATCAGCACATCTGTGCGCGCTGGCGGCGCCCGACCGCTGAAAAGATTGCCAGCGCGCGAGACCGCGCGCTCGCTCGCTGACGAGCTAGGCCGGCATGCGCATCGACGCAAGCATCTCCGTGCATGCTTCCACGCAAAGCTGGCAGGTCTTGGCGCAGAGCTCGCAATGCTTGTGCGTGTTGGCATGGCGCTGGCACTCGCTCGCACAGGTGCGCGCGAAAGCGATGCAGGTGGTGAGCTGTGCTTCCAGGAGCTGCCGGTGACCAACCTTGTTGGCGCGCGAGAGAATGCTGCCGGTGGCGGCGCAGACCGCGGCGCAATCATGGTTGAGGCGGATGCAGGTGATCAGGCGTTCGACATGCCGTTCTGCGAGGCAGGCATCGGCGCAGGCGGTGCAGGTCTCGACGCAGGCAAAACACGCTTCGATACAGCGGCTGAGAGCGTCTGCATGGCTCGGCTGTTCGGGATGCGAGCGGAACATCGATCGGACGGCGACGGCGGACATGAGTGCATTCCTTATGAGCGCGTGCCCGATAACACCGTTCTAGGTGATCGGTTCCGGCGCCGGGAAAGTTCCGCATCGGAACGAATTTCAGAAAAGTTCCCTCAGCCCCCCATCCCATAGTTGCGCTTCACTCACGGAGTCATGCGATGCCACTCGTGACCGCTTCCCGTTTCAAGGATCCGGACCAGGCCTTCGTGATGCTGATTGAAGCGCGGCGCGGCCTGTCCGAGCGCGAAGCCGCTGAACTCGACGCCAAACTCGTGCTGATCCTCGCCAACCATATCGGTGATACCGAGGTGCTGCGCGCCGCGATCGCCTTTGCAAAGCGGGAGACGCCCGCGGATTGAGGACGTGCTCACTCCCGCGGCTTGTCCTTGATGCTGTCGATGATCGCGCTGACCCGCGTCACCGGATCCTTGGAATCGAGATCGAGAATCTGCCGCACCTTCTTGACCAGTGCCTCGGATGTGAAGGGCTTGGTCAGGAGATCGACCTCGGCATCCAGCCGGCCGTGATGAATGATGGCGTTGCGGGTATAGCCGGTGGTGAACAGGACTCTGAGGTCCGGACGGCGGCGACGCGCCTCGTCGGCGAGTTGTCGCCCGTTCATGCCGCCGGGCAGCACAACGTCGGTGAACAGCAGCTGGATGTTCGGATTGGCATCCAGGAGGCGAAGCCCGCTCGCGCCTTCATGGGTCGAAATCACTTCGTAGCCCTCGTCGCGCAGCACTTCGGTGGAGAAGCGGTTCACTTCCTCGTCGTCCTCGACCAGCAGGATCTGTTCCGGCCGCTGGGTCGATGCGTCGGAGCCGTGGGCCGGCTCGTTGGGTAGCCAGGGCTCGACCGCGTCCTCGTCCATCAGGCGCGGCAGGTAGATCTTGATCGAGGTGCCTTCGCCGGGCTCGCTGTAGATCTGGATGTGCCCGCGCGACTGTTTCACGAAGCCGTAGACCATGCTGAGCCCGAGCCCGGTGCCGGCGCCGGTCGGCTTGGTGGTAAAGAACGGCTCGAATGCGCGGTCGACCACGTCCTTGCTCATGCCGCCCCCGGTATCGCTGAGCGCGATCAGCACATACTGTCCCTGCGGAATATTGGCCGCGTTCGCCGCGACATAGGCTTCGTCCAGATAGGTATTGGCGGTTTCGATGGTCAGCCGTCCGCCGTCCGGCATCGCGTCACGCGCATTCACCGCGAGATTGAGCAAGGCGTTTTCGAGCTGGTTCGGATCGACCGCGGTCTTCCACAGGCCGCCGGCCAGGACGGTTTCGACGGTGATGATTTCGCCGATGGTCCGGCGCAGCAATTCTGACATGCCCTGCACCAGCCGGTTCACGTCGACCGCCTTTTCCTCCAGCGGGTGCTGGCGCGAGAACGCAAGCAGGCGCTGCACCAGCTTGGCCGCACGCTCGGAGGCCTGCCGGGCGGAGTTGAGCGAGCGGCGCAGCCGGTCGTCGCTCTCGGGAACGCGGCGGAGCGCGAGGTCGACATTGCCGAGGATGGCGGTGAGCAGGTTGTTGAAGTCGTGCGCAACGCCGCCGGTCAGCCGGCCGACCGCCTCCATTTTTAGAGCCTGCTGCAGGGCGAGTTCGGTCCGCTCGCGGCGCGCGACCTCCTGCTGCAACCGGGCATGCGCAACCGCCTCACGGCGCGTTCGGCGGAGCGCCACGAGGCCGAGCCCGATCAAGGCCAACATGGCGGGTAGGCCGAAAATCAGGTGGTTTGCGAGTGCCTTCAGCCAGTCGCGAATGATCACGTCGCTCTGGATGCCGGATACGACATAGATGTTGTAGCGCGGCATCTTGCGATAGGCGAACAGCCGCGAATGGCCGTCGAATGACGACGTGCCGGCGACGAAGCCCTCGTCCGGGTGTTCCCTGATGCTTTTCATCATCGTCGAGTCAGGTGCGAGCTGCGTGATACGGTCCGACAGGTCCGGAAAGCGCGCCAGGATCGCGCCATCGTCACGGATCAGCGCAAAAACGCCTGGCGGCGGCAGCTTCGCGTAGAAGTTGACGAAATATTCGGGAGCGATCGAGATGGTGGTGACCCCGCGGAAACTGTCATTCGGCCCGCGGATGCGGCGACTCAGGGTGAAAAACGTCGTGTCGGCAGCGCGCGCCTTCAGCACCTCGCTGACATAGGTCCCTGCATCCGGGCTGGCTTTGTGCACGCGGAAATAGTCGCGATCGGACAGATCCACCTTCGGGATCGGAAACACCGTGCCGGAGACCAGCGGTGCCCCCGAGGCCGAGATCACCCAAAGGTCGCGCAACTGCGGCAAGGTATCGGTAATCGATTTCAGGCGCGCGTTGAACTCGCTCTCGCGCTTGCGGATATCCGCTTCCGTGGTTCCGGCAATCGTTTCATCGAGATAGCGCGCGCTGAGTTCGAACGTCTCGAACACTTTCAGCGCGTGTTCGTAAATGGTGTTGAGATTGCGCTGCACGCGATCGCGCCCTTCGGCGAGATGCTCGTGGTAGGACAGCCAGGCGCCAAATGCGAAAATTGCGATCGGCAGGATGATCGAGGCCGCCACAAGGAGGCGCAGGGGCCGGGTCGCTGCGGCGAGGTCCTTTTTTGCTCTCTTCTCTCCCCGCGCGGCGCTCGCCTTTGAACTGGGTATTTCGATCATTGGAACCGGGTAGGACGGCGGGCGAAGTGGCCCTGCATCCTACCGGCGCTATCCTGCCTTTCCAAGCGCAGGGGTGCCGCGCTCAGCCATGCAACGGGAACTTTGGATCCATTCGAGCGCTCAGCGCTTGCATTCGATCGCGACAAACTCGTCGCAACCGCTGCGTCCGCAGGCGCCGCTGGTCGGCACCGCGCCGGTAATCTCATCGCGCTCGACTTTGCGGTAGGATGCGGCAGCGGCGAACTGCTTCGACTGGCAGTAGGCTGCGGCAGCTGCAGCGCCGCACGCTTCCCCTTTCGCGAGGCAGCGATCCACCCCATAGCCGTCCGGACTGTTGGCGATGATGAAGATACGCTTCTCCGCAGCGTCTGCGTCGGACGGGAAAGCCGGCAGAATGAGGGCGCAGAGGCTGAGTGCCAGCAGGAATCGCATGGGAAGCGCTCGTACCATTCCAGAGGTAACCGGTTCAACTTGCGCCCAAATCACTAAGGCTTTGTTAACCGGATTTTGTTTGGCGCCATCCCCTTGACGGGACGGCGCTTTTCCCACATTTTGCAGAAATGACCGTCCGCAACGCAATTTTCGGCATTTGCCGGGAGATTATTCGCTAGCGCCCGAACGCTGGCTGCGGCTGTCTTTTTGTCCATCGCGATGATCAGAACACCCGGGCCGGCAGGGCCTGAGGATTATTGACGATGGAGCTGAAGCTCTACGATACGCTGACGCGCGAGAAGCGGGTGTTTCGCCCGCTCGATCCGGCAAACGTGCGCATGTATGTGTGCGGGCCGACCGTCTACGATTTCGCCCATATCGGCAACGCGCGGCCGGTGATCGTGTTCGACGTGCTGTACCGGCTGCTGCGCCACATCTACGGCGCGAAGCAAGTCACCTATGTCCGCAACATCACCGACGTCGACGACAAGATCAACGCGCGCGCGGCGGAGCAGGGGATCTCGATCCGCGACCTGACCGAGAGCACCTACGCGAACTTCAAGGCCGACGTCGCCGCGCTCGGCTGCCTGCCGCCGGACGTCGAGCCGCGCGCGACCGAGCATATCGGCGAGATGAAGACCCTGATCGAGCGCCTGGTCGCGTCCGGCCATGCCTATGTCGCCGAGGAGCATGTGCTGTTCTCGGTGCCCTCGATGCCCGATTACGGCAAGCTGTCGAAGCGCCCGCTCGACGAGATGATCGCCGGCGCGAGAGTCGATGTCGCCCCCTACAAGCGGCACGATCAGGATTTCGTGCTGTGGAAGCCGAGCAAGGAGGGGGAGCCGGCCTGGCCGTCACCTGCCGGGATTGCGACGCCCGGGCGGCCCGGCTGGCATATCGAATGCTCGGCGATGTCGTGGAAGCATCTCGGCGAGACCTTCGACATTCACGGTGGCGGCATCGATCTCGTCTTTCCGCATCATGAGAACGAGATCGCGCAGTCGCGCTGCGCCTTCCATACCCCCGTCATGGCGAATTTCTGGATGCATAACGGGTTCCTGCAGGTCGAAGGCGAGAAGATGAGCAAGTCGCTCGGCAATTTCGTCACGATCAGGCAGGTGCTCGACGACTGGCCGGGCGACGTCGCCCGGCTCGCGATGCTCGCGACGCAATATCGGCAGCCGATCAACTGGACCCTGAAGGGCTTGCAGGAAGCGGAGAAGGCGCTTTCGGGATTCTTCGACGTCGCGGCCAACGAGGCCGAGGCGCGGCCCGCCCCCGGCGTGCTCGATGCCTTACTCGACGATCTCAATACGCCCAGAGCCATTGCCGAAATGCATGCGCTCAAACATGCGGCCGGGCGCAAGTCCTTGGCGGGCACGCTGGCCTTTTTCGGCTTCCGCCGGGATGTTCTCGATGAATGGCGGCAGGCGCAGGCTCAGGCCATTGCGATCCCAAGGGATGAGATCGAGAGGCTTATCTCGGCCCGCAATGCCGCCCGCGCCGCGAAGAACTGGGCCGAGTCCGATCGCATCCGCGACGAACTCGCGGCGATGGGCATCCAGCTCACCGACTCCAAGGACGGCACCACCTGGGAGGTTGCACGCTGATGGCAACGACCCCCACGCGCGTTCTTCTTCCCTCTCCCCGCTTGCGGGGAGAGGGTGGCGAGCATCTGCAGGATGCGAGCCGGGTGAGGGGCGAGTGGGCCGCACATTCGTCGCCGGCCCCTCACCCGACCTCATTCGCTTCGCTCATGCGGTCGACCTCTCCCCGCAAGCGGGGAGAGGTGAAGAATGAGCTCGCGGGGAGAGGTAAAGAAGAGCGGGAGGTTGCACGCTGATGGCGCAGACCGGCCAATCCCTCGCGCTGCGTCCCATGCTGCCGGCCGACATCCCGCTGCTGGCCGAAATTTTCCGCGCCAGCGTCGAGGAGCTTACGGTCGAGGATTATTCCGATTCGCAGATCGAGGCATGGATCGCCGCGGCGGAGGACGAAGCTGCATTCGGCAAGCGCCTGTCGGACCAGCTCACGCTGCTCGCAACCATGGACGGCGCGCCTGTCGGCTTTGCCTCGCTGAAAGGCGCCGACGTGATCGACATGCTCTATGTGCATCCGGCCGCGGTCGGGCAAGGCGCGGCCACGATTCTGGTCGATGCGCTGGAGAAGCTTGCGGCCGCGCGCGGCGCCGACAAGCTTATCGTCGAGGCGAGCGATACGGCCCACGACTTTTTCAAGCGGCGCGGCTACACCGCAAAGAGCCGCAACACCGTGTTTCGCGGCGACGAATGGCTTGCCAATACCACAATGGAAAAGGCGCTCGGCGCGCCGGCGGGGACCACACTGCAATGAATCTTCAGAAGCATCATGTCATCGTCGGTGTGATCGCCATCATCGTCGCCTTCGCGCTCGCGGCGAATTACTATCTCTGGTGAGATATGGCGAAAGAGCGGCTCTATCTCTTCGATACCACGCTGCGCGACGGAGCGCAGACCAATGGCGTCGACTTCACCCTCAACGACAAGGTCGCGATCGCCCGCATGCTCGACGGTCTCGGCATCGATTATGTCGAAGGCGGTTATCCGGGCGCGAACCCGACCGATACCGAGCTGTTCGCGACGGATCGCGGGCTCGACGCCACTTTCACGGCCTTCGGCATGACCCGCCGGCCGGGCCGCTCGACCGCGAACGATCCCGGTCTCGCTACGCTGCTCGATGCCAAAGCCGACGCGATCTGCTTCGTCGCGAAGTCCTGGGATTACCACGTCAAGGTCGCGCTTGAGACCACCGAGGAGGAGAATCTCGCCTCGATCCGCGACAGCGTGGCGGCGGCGAAGGCAAAAGGTCGCGAAGTGCTGGTTGACTGCGAGCATTTCTTCGATGGCTATCGGGCCAATCCGGATTATGCGCTGGCCTGCGCGAAAACGGCTTACGATGCGGGCGCGCGCTGGGTCGTGCTCTGCGACACCAATGGCGGCACGCTGCCGCACGAGATCGAGAATATCGTCGGCGCGGTGGTGAAGGTCATACCTGGCGATCACGTCGGCATTCATGCGCACAACGATACCGAACACGCCGTGGCCAATTCGCTGGCCGCCGTGCGCGCCGGCGCGCGCCAGATTCAGGGAACGCTGAACGGCCTCGGCGAGCGCTGCGGCAATGCCAATCTCGTCTCGATCATCCCGACCCTGAAGCTGAAAAAGGAATTCGCGGACCGGTTCGACATCAACGTTTCCGACCATCAGCTCAAGGCGCTCGCCCAGGCCTCGCGCAAGCTCGACGATATGCTCAACCGCGCGCCGAACCGCCACGCTCCCTATGTCGGCGACAGCGCCTTTGCGACCAAGGCCGGCATTCACGCATCGGCCATTCTGAAGGCGCCGCAGACGTACGAACACGTTCCGCCCGACGCGGTCGGTAACCGCCGGCGCGTGCTGGTTTCCGATCAGGGCGGCCGCTCCAACCTGCTGTCCGAGCTTGAGCGGATTGGCCTTGCGGTCGACAGGAACGATCCGCGGATCGCGCGGCTCCTCGATGAGGTCAAGGAGCGAGAGGCGCTCGGCTATGCCTATGAAGGCGCGGATGCCTCGTTCGAACTTCTGGCGCGGCGCATTCTCGGCACGGTACCGGACTTTTTCGAGGTCGAGCAGTTCGACGTGAATGTCGAGCAGCGCTATAACGCGCTCGGCAAGCGTGTCACCGTCGCGATGGCGGTGGTGAAGGTCAAGGTTGGCGGCGAGACGCTGATCTCGGCGGGCGAGGGCAACGGTCCCGTTAACGCTCTCGACGTCGCGCTGCGCAAGGACCTCGGAAAATATCAGCGACTGATTGAGGGATTGAAGCTCACCGACTACCGGGTGCGTATCCTCAATGCCGGCACCGAAGCGGTAACGCGGGTCCTGATCGAGAGCGAGGACGAGGCGGGCGAGCGCTGGACCACGGTGGGCGTGTCGGCGAACATCATCGATGCCTCGTTCCAGGCACTGATGGATTCCATCGTCTACAAGCTGGTGCGGTCGGGCGCCGGGGCGTGATCGACCATATCTCCATCCCTGTCCGCGACCTCGGTCGCGCTTCGGCCTTTTACGAGGCGGTGCTGGCGACGCTCGGCTATGCGAGGCTAGAGACGCGGTCGGCAAGCGTCGCGTTCGGCAAGCGATACTCGGAACTGTGGCTCAACCACCGGCCCGATCTGCTGCCCCAGCCTCTGGGTAGCGGCGCCCATGTTGCGCTCCGCGCTTCAAGTCCGGAAATGGTCGACGCGTTTCACGCCGCCGCCCTTGCGAATGGCGGAGCCTCCGACGGCGCCCCCGGGCTTCGCCCGCAGCACGGCGCGGGCTATTACGCGGCCTTTATCCGCGACGCGGATGGCAATCGGATCGAAGCCGTGACGTTCCTCAGCTAGCGCTTACAGCCGCTCCGCGGTTCCGGCTTCCATCAGCTTTTCCGATTCCGATACAGGCCGCGCGGCTTCCTGCAGCCGAGGCACGATGTCCTCCACCCGGTCGGCGACCAGGAGGTTGACCGACATGCCGTTACGGATGAAGGCCAGCGCCCGCATGTGATCCAGCAGCGCGCAGAGCGGGTCCCAGAATCCGCCGATATTGGCGGCGAGGATTGGCTTCTTGTGGCGGCCAAGCTGCGCCCATGTGAGCTGCTCGACCAGTTCCTCCAGCGTGCCGACCCCGCCCGGCAACGCCACAAATGCGTCCGAGCGCTCGAACATGATGCGCTTTCGCTCATGCATGTCGCGGGTCACGATTAGCTCCTGGGCGTCCGCGAACGGGCGCTCCCGGTGCGACAGGAATTCCGGGATGATCCCGGTTACCCGGCCGCCGCGGGCCAGCGTCGCGGCCGCCACCGCGCCCATCAGGCCGACCGAACCGCCGCCATAGACGAGGCCGATGTCGTTGTCGGCCAGGATTCCGCCGAAGGCATGCGCGGCCTTGACGAAGCGGGGGTCGGTGCCGGGACCGGAACCGCAATACACGCAGATATTCCGAATCGTGCTCATGCGTTCACTGTGGCAGGAGGGGGATGGTCGCAAAGCCCGGTTGATGTAGCCTGCCAATGCGCCTATTCCAAGCATGCTAACAAACGGCGCCGGCAGCCCTATATCTGCCGGCAGACCCCGTTAACGATCAGGCCCCTCCCTCTCGCGACAATGACCGACACCACCGCCCCCACCGGCGAGCCTCCGAGGCCGCGGGTTACCGCGCAGAAGGGTCTGTACCGGACCTTGTTCGCGCTCTGGCCCTATATTTGGCCGGGCGACCGCGCCGACCTGAAAATGCGTGTGGTCTGGGCGATGGTGCTCCTGATCTTCGCCAAGCTCGCGACCATTGCGGTACCGTTCACCTTCAAATGGGCGACCGACGCACTGGCAGGTCACTCCAGCGCGCCGGCCGGCGCGTCGTGGTTGACCTGGGTGGTGGCCGCGCCGATCGCCATGACGATCGCCTATGGCGGCATGCGCATCGTGATGGCGCTGCTGACGCAGGCTCGCGATGGCGTATTCGCGAAAGTTGCGATGCATGCGGTGCGGCGGCTCGCCATCCTGACCTTCGAGCACATGCATCAGCTGTCGCTGCGCTTCCACCTCGAGCGCAAGACCGGCGGGCTGACGCGCGTCCTGGAGCGCGGTCGGAACGGGATCGAGATCATCGTTCGCATGGTGATTTTGCAGTTGATCCCGACCATCCTGGAACTGACGCTGATCGTCGGGGTGCTGTTCTGGCAGTTCGACTGGCGATACGTGGCCGTCATCGTTGCGACCGTCACCGCCTACATGGTCTATACCTACTATGCGACCGAATGGCGGATCGCGATTCGCAAGCGGATGAACGAGAGCGACACGGAGGCCAATACCAAGGCGATCGACTCGCTCCTGAACTACGAGACCGTCAAATATTTCACCGCCGAAGATCGCGAGGCGAAGCGTTACGACCGCTCGATGGAGCGCTACGAGAAGGCGAGCGTACAGACCTACACCTCACTCGCCGTACTCAATGCGGGACAGGCCGCGATTTTCAGTGCAGGCCTTGCCGCGGTGATGGTGATGTGCGCCCGCGGCATCCAGGCCGGAACCAACACGGTCGGCGATTTCGTGATGATCAACGCCATGATGATCCAGCTCTATCTGCCGCTGAATTTCATGGGCATGGTCTATCGCGAGATCAAGCAGGCCGTCACCGATATCGAGACCATGTTTCATATTCTTTCGCGCGATCCGGAGATCCGCGACAAGCCCGGCGCGCCGCCGCTCGTTGTCGAGAAAGGGGCGATCCGCTTCGACAATGTCAGCTTCAGCTATGAGCCGGCGCGGCCAATCCTGAAAGGCATCAGCTTCGAGGTGCCCGCGGGGCGTACCGTCGCGATCGTCGGCCCCTCCGGGGCCGGCAAGTCGACAATCTCGCGGCTCCTGTTTCGGTTCTACGATGTCACCGGCGGCCGTATCCTGATTGACGGTCAGGACATCCGCGACGTGACGCAGGTGTCGCTGCGCTCGTCCATCGGCATGGTGCCGCAGGACACGGTGCTGTTCAACGATACCTTGCGCTACAATATCCGCTATGGGCGCTGGGAGGCGACCGACGCCGAGGTCGAGGAGGCGGCCCGCTTGGCGCAGGTGGATGGTTTCATCCGCATGAGCCCGAAGGGCTACGAGACCGAGGTTGGCGAGCGCGGGCTGAAACTGTCCGGGGGCGAGAAGCAGCGTGTCGCGATCGCGCGCACCATCCTCAAGGCGCCGCCGATCCTGGTGCTGGATGAGGCGACCTCTGCGCTTGACAGCCATACTGAAAGGGAAATCCAGGATGCGCTCGACAGCGTCTCGCGCAACCGCACCACGCTTGTCATCGCCCATCGCCTCTCCACCATCGTGAATGCGGACGAGATCATCGTGCTGCAGGCAGGCCACATCGTCGAACGCGGCACGCATTATCAGCTGCTGTCGGCCGGCGGTCTTTATGCAAGCATGTGGAACCGGCAACGCGAAGCCGATGCTGCGCGCGAGAAACTCGCCGCCGTGGGCGAGGATGTTGCGCCAAACCGCAACCCGCCGACGGTCGCGGACGAGATTTCAGAAGCTGCCGACGCACCGAGAATCCGCGCGCCGGTGGATGCACTGGAGTAAGACATGTCGATCATTCGATCGATCAGTTCACAGATCGTACCGATCCATCCTCAGGGCATGCCGTTTATCGGCGGATTTGCGCTGGTCAGTCTGGTGCTGTTCTGGTTCTGGTCGCCGCTCGGCTGGATTGGGACCGTCCTGACCGCATGGTGCGCCTATTTCTTCCGCGACCCGCCACGTGTCACACCGGTTCGCGAGGGCATCGTGGTGTCGCCGGCTGATGGCCGCGTCAGCCTCGTGGTGAATGCGGTGCCACCGGGCGAACTCGGTCTGGGCGACCGGCCGCTGCCACGCATTTCGGTCTTCATGAGCGTGTTCGACTGTCATGTGAATCGCGCGCCAGTCGCCGGCCGCGTCGAACGCATCATCTATCGCGCCGGCTCATTCCTGAACGCCGATTTGGACAAGGCGAGCGAGGACAACGAACGCAACGCGCTGGTCATCGCGACCGCCGCCGGCCGGGTCGGGGTGGTGCAGATCGCCGGGCTGGTGGCGCGGCGCATCCTGTGCTTCGTGCGGGAAGGCGAGCCGATCGGCGTCGGCGACCGCTTCGGCATGATCCGCTTTGGCTCGCGGCTCGATGTGTATCTGCCGGAAGGCACGCGGCCGCTGGTCGCGGAGGGACAGACCGCGATCGCCGGGGAAACCGTGCTTGCCGATCTGAACGGCGCGGAAGCACCGCGCAACTTCAAGGTCGGTTGATGCGTTCCCGCGAAAGGCGCAATCCGGCATATTTCGCGCCCGGCTTGCGCTTCCGCCGGGACGAACGGACAACGAACTGATAGGGTCCGCATATGGTCTTTTCACCTGTCGATCCCCAGGGGCGTGAGCCGCGGCGCCGGCGCTTTCGCGCCATACCCGTTCGGTTGCTTCTGCCGAACATGATCACGCTGCTGTCGCTTTGCGCGGGTCTCACCGCGATCCGCCTTGCACTCGAGGGACGGATCGAATGGGCGCTGGGCGCCATCGTGTTTGCGGCCGTGCTCGACGGCGTCGACGGACGCGTCGCGCGCCTGCTGAAGGGCCAGTCGAAATTCGGTGCCGAACTCGACAGCCTCGCCGACTTCGTCAATTTCGGCGTGGTGCCGGGGCTGATCCTGTATTTCTGGGGGCTGAACGAGCTTGGCGCGATCGGCTGGATCGCGGCGCTTGTCTTCGCCATCTGCATGAGTCTGCGCCTCGCGCGCTTCAACGTGATGGCCGACGACCCCAACCGCCCGATCTGGACGGCCAATTTCTTCACCGGCGTGCCGGCGCCCGCGGGCGCCATCAT